>Ga0153928_1000633_pt1 | contig 16954 bp, 14 predicted proteins | sample TSNJ012MetaG_FD_106656 | JGI IMG/M metagenome (GOLD analysis project Ga0153928, IMG submission 106656) | Attine ant fungus gardens microbial communities from New Jersey, USA - TSNJ012 MetaG | ecosystem: Host-associated > Fungi > Mycelium > Unclassified | place: USA: New Jersey, Wharton State... | reverse complement strand
TCTCAATACCCCACTCGTAAACCATTACACCACGATCATCAAATGCATATTTCTTGCCGTTGATTTTCTTCTCGTCGTATTCTTTATCAGCCTTATTGCCGTACCATCTCTTACCATTAGACTTGAACCAGAACCAATGTTCCATATCATCGTCTTCTTCAGCGTCATGAACATAAATCTTCTGCCAGCCGGTCTTCATAGCACCGTCTTCCCAGTCACCACAGTAATACACATCATCAGCAGGGGTTGCCCAGTCATCTTCGCCAGACAGCCTGGTGCCAGTTCCGTCTACCCAGCCATACAGCATCTTTCCATCATCATCAAATGCATATTTCTTTCCATCAATGGTTCTGAATTTGGTAGAACCGCTGTCGCCAGCCTTATAAGCTTTACCATTGGACTGCATATAGTAGTAGTTGTATTCAGCAGGATCATCATCATCATCCTGATCTTCATTAACTACTTTCACCCAGGTATTAGCTGCCATCTTACCGGTGGAATCTACATAGTAGGAATTGTCGCCGTCATCAATCAGCTTATCCATAGCCATAGCGCCATTTTCTTCGCTATCCAGCCAGTACCAGCTATCTCCGGACTTTTTCCACTCATCCTCTACTTTGTTGCCATCTTTGTCGTAATAATACCACTCGCCACCTTCTTCAACCCAGCCGGTAGCTGCGAATGAAGTCATGGAAGCGCCGATGGCAAGAATTGCTGCTGCAGATACTACTGCAACAATCTTCGTTTGCTTTCTCATAATGAATGCACTCTCCTTTTTGTTTTTTGAAATCGCTTCGAAATTCTTAAATTGCATTACGAGGTAATTATACTTCTTATAATGTAAATTATCAATAGTTTTTTTACATTTCTGTCGTTTTTTACAAGAAATGCATCACTCTTGATGACTTAGCAGAAGCAGTAACCTCTCCATCACACTGACAGTATAATACACTTTTTAGTGAAATGCTATAACGAAACACTAAGCATTTTCTTACGAAAACATTACGGAAGTAATAGTTTTTACGAAAATTGTCTTAATATTAGTACAATCTTAACAAAAGTTTTCTTTAAGATTGTCTTATTCAGGGTTCCTGTGCTATAATGTTCATAAGTTTTACTTTTTCAATATTATTGAACATATAAGAGGAGGCACTTATGGACCGAACCGGTTTACTATGTCGCTATATAAAAGAAAATTCAAAATGTACACAGCGGGATTTAGCCAAACAAATGGAACTGTCTTTAGGAACAGTGAATACCTTAATTAAGGAATGTATCAAGGCCCGGCTGCTGGCTCCCGGCAAAAGTGTCGCGGGGACCTATGAGATTACCGATGCCGGCGACCAGTATCTGGAACAGTACCGGGTTGACGGCGCACTCATTATCGCCGCCGGCTTTGGCTCCCGTTTTGTTCCGCTGACCTTTGAAACACCGAAAGGCCTGTTGGAAGTCTTCGGTGAGCGGATGATCGAACGGCAGATCAGACAGCTGCATGAAGCTGGCATTACTAATATTACCATTGCGGTGGGATATTTAAAAGAGAAATTTGAATATCTGATTGATAAATATCAGGTTCAGCTGCTTTATAATCCGGAATATGCCAGTAAAAATACGCTGACTACCATTCACCGGGTCGCATCGGTTCTGGCCGGACGTAATATGTATGTGCTGGCTTCTGATCTCTGGATGCGGGACAATATCTTCCACACTTATGAATGTGGTGCCTGGTACGCCTCTGCCTATATGGCCGGCAATACCTCCGAGTGGGCCCTTACTTGTAATAAGAAAGGACGCATCACGGAGATCCGGATTGGCGGAAAGGATACCTGGGTCATGTATGGGCCGGTGTTCTTTTCGGCGGCATTTTCCGGGCAGTTTCTGCCTATGCTGGAGTCTTATTATCAGACACCGGGAACAGAGCAGTATTTTTGGGAGCAGGTTTTGATGGAACGGATTGATGCTTTGGAAATGGATATCAACCGGCAGCCCGCGGACCGGATCCATGAATTTGAAAACCTGGAGGAGCTGCGTCAGTTTGACCCGCGTTATCAGACGCAGTCGGATAATAAGGCGCTGAAGTTGATTGCGGAGGTATTTCAGATTCCCGAGTCCAGGATCAACAACATCCGCTGTCTGAAGTCGGGTATGACCAATAAATCATTTTTATTCCAGGTCGCCGGTACCCATTATATCTGCCGCATTCCCGGTCCCGGTACGGATCTTTTGATTAAGCGGCAGGAGGAAGCTGCTGTCTATGAGAAGATTGCGCCTTTGCACATTTCTGAAAATGTGATCTATATGGATGGTAAGACCGGTTATAAGATTGCCGAATATTATGAGGGCAGCCGCAATTCCCGGGCGGATCACTGGGAGGATGTGGCGACCTGCATGAAAGTGCTGCACCGGCTGCATGATGCCGGACTGCAGGTTGATCATGCTTTTGACATGCGGGAACGGATTGTTTTTTATGAGAAATTATGTGCCAGTCAAGGCGGAACTTTATTTGAAGATTATGAGACGGTCCGGGGATGGATGGAGGAGCTGATGAACCGGCTGGATGGCATGAATCGAACCCATGTCCTTTCCCACATTGACAGCGTGGCCGACAACTTCCTGTTTTTGCCGGACGGCTCGGTGCGGCTGATCGACTGGGAATATGCCGGCATGTGTGATCCTTTGATTGATGTGGCCATGTGTGCCATCTATTCCTATTATAATGAAGAAGATGCGGAACACCTGATCCGGATCTATCTGGAGCGGGAGCCGACGGCTGAAGAGCGGATGGTAGTCTGGGCGTATATGGCGCTGGGCGGATTTTTGTGGAGCCTTTGGGCGATCTATAAAAGTGCATTGGGCGAGGAGTTCGGTGAGTATACCTTAATTATGTACCGATATGCCAAACGTTATTACCGAAAGATAATTGATGGAAAATATTAGATATTTTGTAATAAAAATTTCACCATTTCCAACATGGGTTGTGTTATAATTGTGTCAAGTACAGCGTTGAATAAGTTCCGGTGTGGACAGAGGGTCTGTATTCACCGGAACTTATTCAATGCAGTAACAGGCAGGGGGTATCCCTGATTTGGATCTACAAAGGAGGATTACCAGATGAGAAACAAGCGTTTTACCGCGCTGGCACTGGCTGGCATGATGGGAGTGATGACCCTCGCTTCCGGTATCACCGCTTATGCGGCGACCGGTTGGCAGCAGAACGGCGACAGCTACACGTATTATGATGCCGACGGTTCTTTACACAAGGGTTGGATCAGTACTTCCGATGGATATTACTATATGGATCTCTCCACCGGTGTGATGTCAAAGGGTTGGAAACAGATTAATGACAAGTGGTATTATTTTAAGAACGACGGCAAGATGTCAGTTGGCTGGGTCAATGATAATAACAAGTGGTACTACACCTTAAGCGACGGTACTCTGGTTCAGAACCAGTGGCTGAAGATCAACAATGATTATTTTTACATGCGCGGCGACGGTTCCATGGCTTATGGCTGGCGGAACATGGACAATTCCTGGTTCTACTTTGACAAGGAGAACGGAACCTGTTATGTAAACTGCTGGAAAGAGATTGACGGCAGCTGGTATCATTTCGGTGCTGACGGCAAGATGATGACCGGATGGCAGCAGGTTGACGGAGGTTATTATTATCTGCATACCGATGGCAAGATGCTGACCGGATGGTTAAGCGACAATGTTAATAAATATTACATGGACGCTTCCAATGGCAAGATGTCGATTGGCTGGAAGCAGATTGACAATGCCTGGTACTACTTCAACAATTCCGGACATATGCAGACCGGCTGGATTCAGGTGAATGGTTCTTACTATTATCTGGAGACCGACGGCAAGATGGTGGCCGGTACCACCCGCACCATTAATGGTGTGAACTATGAGTTTGCTTCTAATGGGGTATGTAATACCAACGGTGTTTCTACCAACAATACTTATAATGGCAGCTCCGCCACCGGTTCCGGCGACTCCAGCGGCGGTCCCGGTTCCACCGGCGGCAGCTCCGGCGGTCCTGGCGGCACCAATTCCGGTACCACGCAGGGGGCTGCTTCGCCCACCGGCAACACCGGCAACACCGGTGCCACACTGGGAACTTCGCCTACCAGCAGCACTGCCGGCAGTTCCACTACACCCGGCGGTTCCACTACACCCGGCGGTTCTTCCGGCAGCAGCGGCGACGACTTACAGGCAGGTCTGACGGTTGGTCCGAAGCCGTGATTTGCGGTGACCAGCTCGCAGCGATAAACTAAAAAAGCTTTAGCCATATGCCCCTCCGGCAGGTTAAAGCTTTTTCTTTTAGAGGTGAATACATTTATGAAGAAAAAGACCATCGCCGCAGTATTGGCTGCGGCCTTGACCTTTCACGGTCTCGGAATTACTACAGACGGCCTGGCGGCCGGATACAACAAGGTTTCCGACGGAATCTATCAGATGCTGGACGGAACCGCCATTACCGGCATTCTCGCCCGGGGCATTGACATTTCCCACTGGCAGGGCAGCGTGGATTGGGGGCAGGTGGCGGCGGATGATATTTCTTTTGCTATGCTGGGAACCCGCTATAAAGGTGAGATCGATCCTTATTTCCGGGAATTTGCCGCAGGGGCGCAGGCTCATGGGATTAAGATCGGTGCTTATATTTATTCTTATGCTACGGATGTCGCCGGCGCGGAAGCGGAAGCGGATTTTATCCTGGACTTGATTAAGGATTATCCCATCTCCTATCCGGTTGCTTATGATCTTGAGGATAATTCTCAGGCCGGCTTATCCTCGCAGGAGCTGGCCGCGATGGTAAATGCTTTTTGTGCCAGGATCGAGGCGGCGGGGTATTATCCGATGCTTTATGCAAATGATTACTGGCTGGCCAACCGGATCGATATGTCGCAGATCAAGTATGATGTCTGGGTGGCACGCTATGAAGTGAAGCATGCTTACAGCAATCCGGCCATGTGGCAGGCGACCAGCAGCGGTATTGTCAACGGGGTCACCGGCGGCGTGGATATTGATTTTCAATATAAGGATTTTTCCGGTAAGATCGCGCCCAACCTGTGGCGCACCATCGGTGACAAGACTTATTATTATCAGAATTATACCATGCAGAAGAATGCCTGGATTCATGACGGCAGCGGCTGGTTCTATATGAACAGCGGCGGGCAGCCTTCGACCGGATGGCTGACACAGAATGGTACGGATTATTATCTGACGGAAGCTACCGGGCGGATGGCGGACGGTTGGCTGCAGATGGCGGACGGCTGGCATTATTTTAATGGCAGCGGGGCGATGCAGACCGGCTGGGTCAGTGACGGGGCCGCGTGGTATTACTTAAGCAACGGTGGTGTCATGCAGACCGGATGGCTGCCGGACGGACAGAACCGGTACTATCTGCGTGATTCCGGGGCGATGGCCATCGGCTGGCGGCAGTTGGACGGCATCTGGTATTATTTTAATGGCAGCGGAGCGATGCAGACCGGCTGGGTCGGCGATGACCGCGCCTGGTACTATCTGGATCCGGCCACTGGCGCGATGTTTGCCAATACCGAGATTACTGTGGATCATGTACTGTATCAGGTGGATGCCAATGGGGTATGCCATGCTGTCGTACCGGCTGAACCGGAGACCGGTGAGGCGACGGCTGAGCCTGGTGCCAATTCTGATGCCAGTTCCAATACAAATGAAACAGCGGCTGCTGATTCGCAGCCGCTGGAGAATCATGGTATTGTAGCGATTGTTCCGCCGATTGATTAGTAGTGGGTTGTTTGGCAAACCGGCACGGTGTATGCTGTAAAAGCATATGCTGTGCCGGTTATTTTATAAGTTTGCCAATATATCATCCAATTATAGCAGTGTCAGAAATCCTGACTATTATTGCCATTCAGCCAAACAACTGCGGAAATATCACCTTCACCCGCGTCCCCCGTCCCAAGGCACTTTTCATTTCCACTCTCGCCTTATGGTAAAGCGCTCCATGCTTCACAATAGAAAGTCCTAATCCGGTTCCTTCAATCTTCCTGGAATGGCTCTTATCGACCCGGTAGAAGCGCTCAAAGATCCGCTCCTGCTCGCCTTCCGGGATGCCGATGCCGTTGTCTTCTACCGAAAGTACCGGATGTCCGCCTTCCATCAGGACGCTGACCTTGACCGTACCGCCTGGTTTGTTGTATTTCACTGCGTTATCGCATAGATTGAAGATCATCTCATCCAGAATCTGCGCCGTTCCCTTGATTGCAATCGGTGTTCCGTTCAACTGCAGCGTTACCTGTCCGGCTTTTGCTTTATCCTGCAGGCGGTTCAGAACCGCTTCGGCCTGAATATACAGATCAACGGTACTTTTTTCAATTTCCGCCTGCGTCTCATCCAGCCGGGACAACTTGATGATATCCTCGATCAGAGTGATCAGACGCTGGGCCTCGGTATAGATCTTATTGGCAAAAGGTGCCATATCGGTTGGCTGAACCAGCCCGTTTTTCATGATTTCCGCATAGCCGGAAATCGAAGTCAGCGGAGTCTTTAACTCATGGGAAACATTTGCTGAGAATTCTCTGCGAAGTTCTTCCCGGCTCTGCTGCTCGGTTACATCCAGAATTACCACAACGGCACCGTTTTTGTTCCCGGTTTCGGCGACCGGATTGGCAATGATCTGGTAGAAACGGCCGTTTAATGCCAAATTCTGTTCACTGCGGATGCCCTGCAGGGCGGAATCTACCACCTGGCGGAAGGTGCTGGAACGGTTAAAGCTAAGTACATTGACATTTGCATCGCCGGTCACTGCAAAATCCACTCCCAGGATCCGAATTGCACTGGTATTATAAGAGATGACATCGGCCTTGCTGTCGACGATAATAAATCCTTCTTTCATATTCTCGGTGATGGCCGTGAATTCCTCCTGCCGCTCTTTCAAAGTGTCCAGCTGCTGCTGAATCGTCTGCTTTTGTTTTTCCAGGCGACGCACCAGCGGTGATAATTCATCATAAATCTTCTCTTTCTGGGGCGAATCCGGATTCAGCCGGTTGATCGGTTCCACGATTTTTCGGGTCTGGCGCTCAGCCAGAAGCACCGCCAGCACAAAGATCACCATGGTCATCACAATCAGCCACGGTATGGTGCTGGCCAACGTAATCCATCCGCTTTTAGTGGTACTGGCCACCCGGACTACGGTACCGTCGCTTAGACGGACAGCACTGTAATAAGTCTTATTGGCAAGGGTCTCGGAGCTTCGTACCCACTGGCCCCGGCCATTTTCCAGGGCCTGCCTGATCTCGGGCCGGTCGGCATGATTCTTCATCGTCTTGCTGTCGGCATAGCTGTCATACAGCACCGTACCGTCTGCTGCCACCCAGGTGATCCGGTTGATGATGCCGCCATCGCCCCGGCTGGACAGCCGGGTCAGGAAATCTTCTCCGGACACTTCCATCGCCGCTTCCATATAGCGCACTTCCGTATTGACCGATGTCCGCATTTGGGTCTGCAGATCCTGACTGAACATCCAGGTCGTCAAAAGTGTTGACAGCACGATGGAAAGCAGGGCCACCATGCACATATTCTTACATATTCTTCGTTTCATCCGGCTTCCTCCATCGTTAACAGTTCCATTACGCCATGCCCTCCATCTTGTAGCCGACGCCCCGGATCGTCTCGATACAATCGCTGGCGGCTCCTATCTTCTGCCGCAGAGTCCGGATATGCACGTCAACCGTTCTGGTCTCACCGTCAAAGTCATAACCCCAGATTTTGGACAGCAGCTGATCTCTGGTCAGAACGATTCCTTCATTCTCCATCAGATAGTTCAGCAGCTCAAATTCTTTATAGGTCAGCGTTACAAAGGTCTCGTTCACTTTGACCGTATGTTTTCCCATATCCAGGATGATCGGTCCAACCTGACGGGCCCTGGTCTTTTTCTCCGGCTCAGTCCGGCGCAGCATCGCTTTGACCCGGGATACCAGTTCCATCATCCCAAATGGTTTGGGAATATAATCATCCGCCCCGCCATCCAGACCGATTACCTTATCATATTCGGTGCCTCTGGCCGTCAGCATGATCACCGGCAGCCGGGCCGTATGATTGAAATCACGAAGTTTCTTCAGGATAGACAGGCCATCCTCATCCGGCAGCATGATATCGAGGAGCACCAGACTTGGCATTTCCTTTTTTAACGCCTCCCAGAACTCCCTGGCACAGGAAAATCCCTTCGCCTGAAATCCTGTGGTCTGCAGCGTATAGATCACCAGTTCCCGGATACTGTTATCGTCTTCTACAAGATATATCACTTTTACACTCCTTTTACACGTTCCACCCGCTGGGCTTATGCGAAGGGGGCTCATCACTTAAATATCATGGACTCCCGTGATTGTGAATTCCACCCACTCCGCAATATTCGTCGCATGATCACCGATTCGTTCAAAGTACTTCGCAATCATCAGCATATCAATACAAAATTCGCCATTGTCCGGATCTTCCCTGATCAGCCTGATCAACTCTTTTTTTACTTTACTAAACAACTCATCCACAACATCATCATAGCGAATGACCTCCTGGGCAATCTTTAAATCTTTTTTTACATAGGAATCTACACTTTGTGACACCATTTTAATGGTCGCCTCAGCCATGTCCCGAATGTGCAGATTGCTTTCCAGCTGACGTCCCTGGACATAAGCGGAAATCTCCGCAATATCAGAAGCCTGGTCACCAATCCGTTCCATATCGGAGATCATCTTCAGGGCCGACGATACCTGCCGCAGATCCTTGGCTACCGGCTGCTGCTGCAGCAGCAGGCGCATGCACAGATTCTCAATATCACGTTCTTTTTGATCAATTTCTTTATCTGTGGAATACACCTGTTCAGCCAGGTTGATCTCCCCCATCAAAGTCCGGGAAGCATAAGAAATAGCCTCCTCGCACAGCGCCCCCATCCGGATCAGCTGTACATTTAAATAATCTAACTGTTCATCAAAACGATTACGCATATCAACCAAACCTCCCTGTAATGTAGTCCTCAGTTTTCCTATTCTTTGGCATCGCGAACAACGCTTCCGTTTCACCAAATTCAATCACTTCTCCCAGCAGGAAAAATGCGGTCTTATCGGAAATACGTGCGGCCTGCTGCATATTATGGGTTACCATAATAATAGTATAGTCTTTTTTCAGCTCTACTGCAAGATCTTCAATCTTCGATGTTGAAATAGGATCCAGCGCCGAGGTCGGCTCATCCATCAGCAGGACTTCCGGCTGCACGGCCAGTGCCCGGGCAATACAGAGACGTTGCTGCTGTCCGCCGGACAGGCCCAGCGCACTTTTTTTCATCCGGTCTTTCAACTCATCCCAAATGGCCGCGTCCCGCAGGGATTTTTCAACAATTTCATCCAGCTGTACTTTGGAACGGATACCATGTGTTCTGGGTCCAAAAGCAACGTTATCGTAAATGCTCATCGGAAATGGATTGGGCTTCTGGAATACCATCCCCACCCGCTTGCGCAGCAGGTTGATATCCATATCGCCGTAGATATCCTCGTTGTCCAGCAGGATATCGCCGGTGATTTTACATCCCTCTATCAGATCATTCATCCGGTTCAGGGACTTTAGCAAGGTTGACTTGCCACAGCCGGACGGTCCGATGAATGCCGTAATTTCATTTGCTCTAATATTTAAGTCGATTCCTTTCAGGGCTTTAAAATCTCCGTAGTATAATTCCATGTTTTTTATTGTAAATTTGTTCATTGACAACATTCCTTTCTCCTAATTGCCTTTGCCGGCTATCTTCCTGGCAATCAGACTGGACAGCGCATTGATGCCAACGACAATGATCAGAAGTACCACTGCAGTTGCATAAGACTGGTTGGTATACAGACCTTCATTGGTCAGCACATACATATGCACCGCCAGGGTCCGTCCGGAACCAAACAGGTTGGCGGGAACACCGGCGACGGTACCGGCCGTATACATCAGGGCGGCTGTCTCACCGACAATCCGTCCCACCGCCAGGATGATTCCCGCGAGAATTCCCGGTACAGCGGAAGGAAGGACGATCCAAAATACCGTTCTAAGGCGCCCCGCACCCAGTCCAAAGCTGCCCGCGCGGTAAGAATCCGGCACCGCTTTCAAAGCTTCCTCCGTGGTTCTCATAATCAGCGGAAGAATCATGATTGCCAGCGTTAATGCTCCCCCCAGCAAGGTGTAAGACCAGCCAAGGGTTACGGCAAATAACAAAAAGCCAAACAGACCATATACAATGGAAGGAATACCGGACAAGGTCTCGGCAGTTACCCGGACAATTGCCACCAGCTTATTGCCGCGTCTGGCATATTCCACCAGATAGATGGCGGCAAAGATTCCCAGCGGCCCGGCAATCAGCAGGGACAGCGCGGTCATAATCAGGGTATTGATCAGGGCCGGCATCAGAGATACGTTTTCACTGTTATACTCCCAGGCAAACAGATCTGGTGTCAGGTATGGAACTCCTTTCACCAAAATATAAGTAACCAGAAAAAGCAAGGTCAGTACCGTGATAAAGGCCGAAACAGTAACCAGGGCCAGCAGCAGGAATGACAGCGGATCGAAGGGCTTCTTTATCTTTTCCATGTTATTGCTCCGCCTTTCTGCTTAGAATCGAAAACGACAAATTGATCATCAGGATGAATACAAACAATACTACTGCCGTTGCAATCAATGCTTCCCGGTGCAGATCCGTTGCATAACCCATTTCCAGAACAATGTTCGCGGTCATAGTCCGGACTCCGGCAAAGATTCCTTTGGGCATCCGCGCCTGGTTGCCGGCAACCATGATCACTGCCATGGTTTCGCCGATGGCGCGGCCAATGCCTAAGATCACTCCGGCCATAATGCCGGACCTGGCGGCCGGAAGCGTGACGAAAAAGATACTTCTTTCATGACTGGCGCCTAAGGCCAGAGCGCCTTCATAATAATTGTGGGGAACGGCATTCATCGCCGACTCCGAGACGCCGATGATAGTCGGCAGAATCATGATGCCCAGCAGGACCGAAGCGGTTGCCATGCTTTTGCCGCTGCCGCCAGACAAATGGGCCATCACCGGGACAATTACCGCCATACCAAAGAATCCGTATACTACAGAAGGAATTCCTGCCAGCAGGTCGATCGCCGGTTTCATCACCTTATACAGTCCGCGTGGGCAAAAACGGGACAGGTAGATTGCCGTCATCACGCCCGTGGGTACGCCAACCAGAATTGCACCTGCCGTTACATAGATGCTGCCCAGAATCATCGGCAGGATGCCGTAAAGGTTATTACCCGGCTTCCATTGTTTTCCCAGCAGGAAATCGAAGATACCGATTTTCCCGATCGCGGGGATGCCATTGGCAAACAGAAAAAAGCAGATCATCGCTACTGACAGAATCGAGGCACATGCGGAAAATATAAATACCAGATGCATGGCCTTTTCCTTGAAATTTTTCATAGATAACTCCTTTGATTCAGATTACTTTACATCTTCCCATTCCGTTGCTTCGCCGGTAAAGATCGCTTTTACGTTATCACTGGTCAGCTCGTTTACTGCGCTGTCTTTATTGACGATAATGGCGATCCCATCCATGGCGATTACCATCGGGGTAAGACCGGCACTAAGCTCGCTGTCCTTTAATTCTCTGGAAGCCATACCGATATCACATACTCCTTCGATGGCAGAGGTCATACCGGTGGTAGAATCACTCTGTTGTACTTCGATGATTACGTTTGGATTCAAGATCACATAAGCTTCTTTCAGCTTCTCCATAACCGGTGTTACCGAAGAAGAACCGGCTACGACGATTTTACCGTTCAGGTTGCCGGAAGTATAAGCACCGTTGCTGCCCTGGCTGATGTAATGACTGGCTTCTACGACTTTCTGGCCTTCCTCACTCATGATGTAGGCAAGGAAATCCTGGGCAACATCGCTTAAACCTTCTTTGGTGGCAATGTTAAACGGACGGGCGATCTTATATGTGCTGGATTTGATATTGTCAACGGTTGCTTCGGCGCTGTCGATTTTAACAGCCTTTATGGTGTCATTCAGGGAGCCCAGGGAAACATATCCGATGGCGCCTTTATTTCCGGCAATGGTGGTCATCATAACGGAAGTGCTGTTGGTGATCTCCGCATCTTCGGTCGTCATGTCTACTTTCTCACCAGCATCATTTTTTACTTCAATTCCGAACAGTTCGATAAATGCACCACGGGTTCCGGAACCATCCTCACGGGATACCACGGTGATCGGGCCTGCGGCGGCTGCCGCCGCCGGTGCCTCGGTTGCCGGTGCGGCGGAACCTGCGGCGGTAGTATCAGCCGCGGCGGCAGATGATTGGTTCTGAGTACCGCCACATGCAGCCAGGCTTGCTGCGGTCATACCAATTGCAATTATGATTGCCAATTTTTTTTTCATTATCTTGTTCCTCTCCTAAATCATATTTTTTTTGTTGTTTCGGCCTTACATTTTGGATTGTAATGTTTCTTTGTTAAGTTTATAAAGAGAGTTTTGTTAAATCTACGTAAAATATTCCGCCGCTTTACACAAATACGAACCGGCGGCTCATGAATCCGAGCCGCCGGTTCGTATTTTGTTTTGATATTATCGTTGGCAGAACTTCCGCATCCTCTAAGCTTCTGCCGCTGCCGGCTTTTTCAGCAATGCCACGGCTGCCGCCGTGACCACCGTGCCGACTGCCGTGGCCGCCACATAACCGACGGGATTCGAAACCGCACCCGGAATTGGCAGAATAAATAAACCGCCATGTACCACCGTGGTTCCGGTATGCAGCAGAGAAGCCACTGCGCCACCGGCCGCCGAGCCAATCACGCAGGAAGGGATCACCCGTTTGGGGTCCTTGATGGCAAATGGTATCATGCCCTCACAGATCAGTGACGCACCCAATACCCAGGCGGCCTTGCCGGCCTCCCGCTCCTCAGCCGTGAATTTGCTTTTCTGCAGCACCGTTGCCAGAGCCAGCCCCAGCGGCGGTGTCATGCCGCCGATGATAACGGCCGCCATCACGGTCTGCGGCACTCCCGGTGCGGCTGCTACCGCCGCGACACCGAAAAAGTATGCCACACGAAGGACCGGACCACACAGGTCAACCGCCATCATTGCGCCCAGAACGGCACAGAGAATCACCATACTGCCACCCTGCAGACTGTTGAGAAAGCCCGTCATGGCGTCCATCAGGAAGGCCACCGGAATCCCGACCACGTAGGTGCTGAGCAGTCCGGTAACTAATACCGAGCCAATGGGGATCAGCAGGATATTGAAGACTCCATCCAGCGATTTGGGCAGTTTCACTAATTGCACCATCAGCTTTACACAATATCCGGCCAGGAATCCGCCAATGACCGCGCCCAGAAAGGTGGAACCGTTGGCCGCCGCGATACTGCCGCCTACCATACCGGCCAGCAAGGCCCGGTTATCCGCGATGGATGTGGCGATAAAGCCGCCTACGGCCAGATACATAAGCGGCATGGTATGAGTTCCGCCGATTTTGTAAAGCACCTGCCCGATCGTACCAAGGCCCGCCTCGGGCGCAGACATCGCCAGTGATCCGGAAAAAGCAAATCCCAGAGCCATCAGGATACCGCCTGCTACAACAAATGGAACCATGGCATTCAGCCCTTCCATGAGATGATCAAAGAACTTTTTATTTTCAGCTTCCATATTATCCCCTTTCCAAATTTAGCCGAGTTGTTTTTTATAGGCTTCTACAATATCAATACCGCTGGTGCTGCCGATCCGTTCCGCGCCGGCTTCAATGATGGCCAGACAGGTTTCCAGGTCACGGATTCCGCCGGCTGCTTTTACTTTCACATCATCGCCAACCACGGATTTCATCAGTTTCACATCCGCCAACACAGCTCCGCCGGTGCCGAATCCGGTTGAGGTTTTAACAAAGTCCGGTTTTACCTGTTTGGCAATCTTCGCTACCTTGACAATCTCGTCTTGGGTCAGATAGCAATTTTCAAAGATAACCTTGGAAATCACGTTCTTTTCCCGGCAGGCAGCGACAATCTGCCGCATCTCGTCTGCGATGTAATCGTAATTCCCGTTTTTAACTTCGCCCACATTGATCACATAATCAATTTCATCCGCACCGTCCGCGATGGCCTGCTTTGTCTCGAATACTTTGCAGGCGACCGTGGTCTGCCCCAGCGGAAAACCGATGGCCGCACCCACATGCACCGGGCTGTCCTTTAATAATTCGCTGCATAATTTCACCGGCGCAGAATTGATCGCCACCATCTTAAAACCATAGCGCATGCTCTCATCACACAGCTTTTTAAAGTCTTCCGCAGATGCGTAAGCCTTCAGCTGGGTGTGGTCAAAATACGCCGCCAATTCTGATACAGACAGATTTTTCATCATCGTCACCTCTTTATTTATTTGTCAGGACACAGTTTACCGCTGCTTTCCATCCCTGATAGAGCTCTGCTCTCTTTTCTTCGGTAATCGCCGGCTCAAAGCGCCGGTCCAGCTTAAAGGAATGAAGCAGCTCTTCTTTATCTTTCCAGAAGCCTACCGCCAGGCCGGCCAGGAATGCCGCGCCCCGGGCCGTTGTCTCCACCACCTGCGGGCGCAGCACGGGGATATCCAGGATGTCGGACTGGAACTGGAGCATGAAATTATTCTTGCATGCGCCGCCGTCCACCTGCAGCTGGACATTCTTAATCCCGGCATCATTTTCCATGCACAGAATGACATCTTTGATCTGATAAGCCATGGATTCCAGGGTTGCCCGGATAATATGATTGCGGTTGGCACCTCTGGTCAGCCCGACAATCGCGCCTCTGGCATACTGATCCCAGTACGGCGCTGACAAACCGGTGAAAGCCGGTACAAAGTACACGCCATTGGTGTCGCTGACCTTTTGGGCAAAATGCTCGGAATCACTGGCCTCTTCGATAATATGCAGCTCATCCCGCAGCCACTGGACCGAGGAACCAACGACATACAATAATCCCTCCAATGCATACTCCACCTTGCCGTCCAGCCCCCAGGCGATGGTGGTGAGCAGTCCGTTTCTGGACTGGATCGGTTGGTAACCGGTGTTCATAATCAGCGAACCGCCGGTTCCGTAGGTGGCCTTTACCATACCGGCCGCAAAACACGCCTGGCCAAACAATGCGCCCTGCTGATCTCCCACCGCGCCGGCAATGGGAATCCCGTGACCGAAGAAAACACTCTTTGCCGTCTCGCCGTAGACTTCGCTGGACGGTCTTGCCTGTGGCAGAATCGCCGCCGGAACATCCATGGCCTTTAACAGGGTCTCATCCCAGGAGACCGTTTTGATGTTAAACAGCAATGTTCGCGATGCGTTGGAATAATCGATCACATGGACAGCACCGCCGGACAGATTCCAGATCAGCCAGGAATCAATGGTGCCGAACAGCAGCTCGCCATTCTCCGCTTTTTTTCTCGCCCCGGGAACATGGTCAAGCATCCATTTTACCTTGGTACCGGAGAAATAGGCATCAATAATCAGCCCGGTATTCTCCTTGATATATCCCTCCATTCCGGCCGCCTTTAGCTCTTCACAGATGGCGGAGGTCCACCGGTCCTGCCAGACAATGGCATTCATAATCGGCTTGCCGGTGGATTTCTCCCAGATGACCGTGGTCTCTCTCTGGTTGGTGATACCGATGGCCGCGATCTCGGCGGGGTCAATATCCGCCGTAGTGATCGCCCGCTGGGCCGTCCCGTGCTGGGCGTTCCAGATCTCCTGGGCATCGTGCTCCACCCAGCCCGGCTTGGGGTAATACTGCGTAAACTCCTGATAGGCACTGGAGATTTCATTGCCTTCCCGGTCGAAGATAATGCTTCTGCACCCGGTTGTTCCTGCATCAAACGCCATTACATATTTTTTATCCATCGTTTCATTGCCTCCCAATTCATCGATTTTATGCTGCGGTTTTTACACTTCCATGCCATAACGGGGAATCTTGTGGGTCGGATAGAAGGATATGGTTGGTATCGTCACATCCGGCGTTCTGGTTGCCACATACAGGGCAATCTCCGATACGTTGGAAACATCAATGCAGCTTGCATGGATTCCTTCCTTTAATTCTTTTTCATCTAACCAGCCCTCTACATAAGCCGGAAGATCACCGTCATATACCCCGCTGTCAATGACTTCCGTCATCGGTGTCTTTACGTGAGACGGATTGATCACCGTTACGCCGATGTTCTTATTCATGCCTTCCAGCAAAATGTTCTTGCTCAGCCCCAGCATGCCGTGCTTGGAAGCGCGGTAAGGACTGTGTCCCGGACAGGATGCCACCTTCGTGGAAGAAGAACCGATATTCAGAATCCGGCCGCCGCCCGGCTGCTTCTCCATGGCCCGGAATGCTTCGCGGCAGCATAAGAATACGCCGGTCAGATTGGGCCCGATGGTCTTGTTCCATTCTTCCATGGTAACACTGGCGATGGGCGGAGCCAGGGAATCACGGCCGGCGCTGTTGACCACCAGGTCGATATGCCCCCACTTGTCAAGCGCTGCCTGAAAAAAGTCAATCACTTCCTGCTCATTTGCCACATCGGCCAGAATACCCATGCAGTCCGCTCCGGTATCCTGAATCTCTTTAACTACATTATCAAGACGTTCGCCATTGATGTCAACCAGAAGTACCTTACATCCTTCTTCTGCATAAGTCTTTCCGATTGCTTCGCCGATTCCGGAAGCGCCGCCGGTGATAACTGCTACTTTGCCTGCCAACTTGCCTGCCATACTTAATTCCTCCTGTAGAATTTTATTTTATTTTTATAATCGGATTGTATAATAAAATTTTATTCTTGTCAACCCACCTTTTTATTTTTAGCGATTAGCACAGAAAACTCTTGAATTTTTGTGCATTTTTCACATAGTTGACTTTTATTTCCACCTATTATATAATAAAATAAATTTTTATTTCGGAGGTGGAAATGAACCAGGACGCGATTACACGG
>Ga0153928_1000632_pt1 | contig 16970 bp, 17 predicted proteins | sample TSNJ012MetaG_FD_106656 | JGI IMG/M metagenome (GOLD analysis project Ga0153928, IMG submission 106656) | Attine ant fungus gardens microbial communities from New Jersey, USA - TSNJ012 MetaG | ecosystem: Host-associated > Fungi > Mycelium > Unclassified | place: USA: New Jersey, Wharton State... | reverse complement strand
CGCGCCGGCACCGGCAGGCCGGTGCGCGGCCCGGGTACGACCTCGATCGGCGCGCCTTTGATGGCGCCGGCGAAATCATATTCGGACGAGCCTTCCGGGAGATACTCGAACCCGGCCACGAACAGCGCCGGGTCGGGCCCGTTGACGACCGCGATCGGACACGGCTTGCCCTGCTCGCGATATTTGCGCGCGAGGATGGCGCCATGCCGTCCCTCGTGATCGAACTGGACCGTGACGCGGTCGCGGCCATGCACCTGGACCCGGTAGATCGAGGCGTTGATCCAGCCGCTGTCGGGATCGCGCATGACGACGATGCTGCCCGATCCGATGTAGGCGCCGCCGTCCTCTTTGTGCCAGAGCGGCGCGGGAAAAAGGGAGAGGTCGACGTCGCCGCCCGAGCGCGAGTTTTCCAGGAAGAACGCGTGCTTCGCGTTCACGGGCGCTCGCATCGCGAGCGTGGTGCGGCGGGTCTTCCACTCCTTGAGCGCGTCGATCGGGCTCAATGAAGGATCGATGCCGAGCGCGAGCGCGGCGCGCTGCGGGCTCACCGTCGCGTTCGTGAAAATGCGGAAGCCGCGCGGATGGCCTTTGATGGCGTCGAACAGCAGCGCCGGACATTCCGGCAGGCCGGCCGCGACTTCCGTGATGCCGCCGATCTCGCACACCGGGTCGGCGCCGTCGATCCGGCGCAGCGCGCCCAGCCGCTCCACCTGGTCGATGAAATCGCGCAGATCCGCGTAAGACGACCCGGTCATTTGCTTCCCCTGTTCGCGGCCGCCGGTGAACCTCATTCATCATGGGCCGGACCTGCGACCGCAGTCCACACGGTGGCTCACGTTGTCGGTGGCCGACGTTGTCTTCCGGGCGCGCGGGAGATTAGCTTAGGCTTCGCGGGCGAGCGGGCCGCCCGCGCAAATCCTGGGAGGGAGCATGAGCACGTCCGCTACAATCGCGTCTTCGCCCTGGTACCGCACGCTCACGAAGGCGCAGTGGAAGGCGCTGCTCGCCTCGAACCTGGGGTGGACCTTCGACGGCTTCGAAGTATTCGCCCTTATCCTCACGGTCGGCGCTGCCCTGCATCAGCTCCTCGACCCGTCCCAATACCGGCTCATCCCCGCCTATGCCGGCGCGGTCATTGCGATCACCGTGTTCGGATGGGGGCTCGGCGGCCTGCTCGGCGGGGTGCTTGCCGACTACCTCGGCCGCAAGCGGTCGATGACGCTGACGATCCTTGCCTATTCGCTGCTCACCGGCTTGAGCGCATTCGCCTGGGACTGGCTCTCCTTTGCCGCGCTGCGCTTTCTGGTCGGGCTCGCGATCGGCTCGGAATGGGCGACGGGAGCGTCGATCACGGCCGAGCTTTGGCCGGACAAGGCGCGCGGCAAGGGCGGCGCCTTCCTGCAATCGGGCTACCCGATCGGCAGCATCCTTGCCTCCGGCGTGTGGCTGATCATCGGCACCTCCGGCCCCGGTGCGTGGCGCTACATGTTCCTGATCGGCGTGCTGCCGGCGCTGATCGCGTTCTGGATTCGGCGCAACATTCCGGAATCGCCCCAGTGGGAGGCATCGCACCAGCGCCGGCGCGCCGCCTACGACCGGCGCCGGCAGGGCGCGGCGCTCGAGGGGGAAGACGTGGCGCTGGTGCGCTTCACCCTCGTCGATCTGTTTGCCGAGCGCGCGGTCCGCTCGCGCCTGTTGCTGACGTTCGTGATGTCGCTTGCGGTGACGATCGGCTATTGGGGCGTTTCGACCTTTGTTCCGAGCTACGTCGGATCGGTCGCGGCCGCCGCGGGGCTCGCGGCCCCGCGCTGGGCGGCGCTGGCCGGCTTGGTGCAAAACATCGGCGCCCTTTGCGGGTTCGTCGCCTTCGGCTTCCTTGCCGATGCCTTGGGCCGCAAGCCGACCACGATATTCTTCTACCTGATGTGCCTGATCTTGACGCCGATCGTGTACCTGTGGGTCGAGAACGTCCATCTGCTGCTTTTTTCCTTTGCCGTGTTTGGATTCTTCATCCAGGGCGTTTTCTCCTGGACGCCGATCTGGCTGCCGGAACTCTTTCCCACGCGCATGCGCGCGACCGCCGCCGGCTTCATTTTCAATGCCCCGCGCTTGATTTCGGCGGCGGCGCCGCTCATTGCCGGCAGCCTGATCGTCGGCCTCGGCGGCTATGGCAAAGCGGCAACGATCATCGGCTTGTTCTATGTTTTCGGGCTCATCGCCGCGCCGTTCCTGCCCGAAACGAAAGGACAACCGCTGCCGGAAGGCGAGATGCTGGCGCGGGAGGGGGAACATCTGCCGCAGACGGCGTGAGTGGTGAGTAGTGAGTAGCGAGTGGTGAACAGCTCATCGGTCACCACTCACCACTCATAGCTTCGGCAGCACGTGTTCGCCGAACAATTCGACCGTGCGCACCGGATCGGACGCGAGGCTGATGGTGAACATCAGCCGCGTGGCGCCGGCGGCCTTGGCGGCGCGCGCCTGGGCGAGGCAATCGTGCGGATCGCCGCAGACCGCCAGCCGCTGCGAGAGATAATCGAACAGCCCGAGTTCCTGCACGAGTCTCACGTCGGCTTCGCCCGGCCGCGTGCTGTAGCGCCGGCGCAATTCCAGCAGCGGCTCGCGCAAATGCTCGGGAACGCCGCGCGAGGCTAGATTCCTGTCGCCGATCACATAGCCGGCAACGAACGCCAGCATGGCGCCGATCTTGGCACGGGCGACAGCGCGGTCCTCGTTGCAATCGAGCGCGGCGATTTGCCAAATCTCGATGTCCTCCGGCGATCGGCCGGCGGCGGCCGCTCCCTGAGCGATGCGCGCCTGCGACGCGCGGATGTTGTCGGCGCCGAGACCGAAATTAACAAACACCCCGTCGGCGGTCCGGCCTGCCGCCTGCAGGGGGCTGGGATGGGACGCGGCCAGAAACACCGGCGGCGCGCGCTTGACCCAGGGCAGATGCGCGGCGGCGGTGCCGAAGGTTGCGGGATTGCCGCGCAGCAAGGCCTTGATGAAGGCGACGCCGTCCGCAAGCTCGTCGGCGTTCGACTTGACAAGGCCCACGTTGCGGGTGCCGCTGTGTCCCGCACCGATGCCGAGCACCGCGCGCCCGTTCGAGACGCGATCGAGCGAAGCGATCGCGGCGGCGGTCACGGCCGGATGGCGCGTCAGCAGATTGGTCACGCACAGCGCGACCCGCGCCTGCCGCGAAGCTTTCGCGACGAGTGTCGCCGACACCCACGGATCCATGGCATTGCCGGGCGTATCCGCGACGCCGATCATCGCGTAGCCGTAACGCTCGGCGCGCTGGGCAAGCTGTTCGCAAAGCTCGGGCGCGTAGGGCCAGAAGAAGAAACCGACCTGCATTTTGTTCAGTGCCCGGTGTTCAGGCGGATAGCGGCTGACGCCGACCCAGCAACAGTGGACAATTCACGCCCTCCGCGATGATATCCGATATCGGGTCGCAAGAGAGGCAAGGTAACCATGTCGCTGACGCTCTATTTCCATCCGTTTTCGTCGTACTGCCAGAAGGTGCTGATCGCGCTTTACGAGAACGAGACGCCGTTTGCGTCGCGCCACATCGACTTGGGCAACCCCGCGGACGCCGCAGCGCTCAAGGCTCTCTGGGGCGTGCGCAAGTTTCCGGTGCTCCGCGACGAGGCGCGCGGCGAGACCGTCCCGGAGTCGAGCGTCATCGTCGAATATCTGGCGCAGCATTATCCCGGCTCGACAAAGCTGATCCCCGCGGACGTCGACGCCGCGCGCCGCGTGCGGCTCATGGATCGATTCTTTGATTTCTACGTCAGCGACCAGGTGACCAAGGTCGTGACCGATAACTTCCGGCCGGCGGGCCGGAACGACTCGCTCGGCGTCGAACAGGCGCGCGGCACGCTGGGCAACGCGTACGATATTCTCGAGCAGGAAATGGCGGGAAAGACCTGGGCTACGGGATCGTCATTCACCCTCGCCGACTGCGCCGCCGCCCCCGCCTTGTTCTATGCCAATCTCATAGTGCCGGTCCGCGGCTACAAAAATACGGCCGCCTATCTCGATCGTCTGCTGACCCGGCCGTCATTCGCCCGCGCGCTCAAGGAGGCGCGTGCGACGCTGATGGCCGGTTTCCCCTACCACTCGGAATACATCGCCAGCTACGAACGCAGCCTGACGCTGTAGGATGGGTCGATGCCCGCGCAGTAACGTAGGATGGGTTTCCGCCCGCTTGCGCGGGCGTCAACCCATCCTACGTTGCCTCATGCCTTCGCTCGCATGAGCCGGCGTCGCTCCAGGCTTTCAGGCGGCCAGACTGCATCGAGGTCGTAGAACTCTGGGACCGCCTTGGCTCCCGCCGGCAGCGTCACCCACGGCTGCTTGGAGGACGTGTAGATGTGAACGTCCGGCGGGCAGAGGTCGGGGTTGTCCATCGTACCGACGCGGACGAACCGAACGGCAGGACCGGCCTGCGGGTAGTTGCTCCAGATCGCGACCCGGCAGGTCGGGCAGCGGGCAATGTTCTGGCCCTTGCCGCTTGCCGAGGGCGTCCAAACGAGTTCGGGCTCGCCGGCGGCGTGCACCACGCGATCGGCTTCGTAGAGCGCGTTGAGCGCATGCGCGGTCCCGGTCTCGCGCTGGCACCAACGGCAATGGCAGGCATGAACGATCAATGGCGTTCCGACCAGGCGATATCGGACCTGCCGGCATGTGCATCCGCCTTCCATGTTCGGCTCCATCGCGCAACGTCGGGATCTGGTGCAAAAATCTCCGGATGTGCTCGGCACATCGGAGCAAGGAGAGCATCACTCGAGCCCGTACTCCGACCAGTGTGCGTCGATGCGGTCCATGTCCACTTGCGGCGGAACGGACAGCGCGGGGAACTTGTGCTTCCGCGTCGCGTCCACGCCGACCTTCGACGACAGTACCGTCTTGCGCTCTAGCTGATTAACGGTTGTCTCGGCCACAGAGGGATCGAGACCGACCACTGCCGTGTCGCGGTTCACGTAAATGTCCTGCGCGGGCTGCACGTGCCAAGACATCGCCCACAGCACCTGGAAATAGTCGCGGACGTCGATGTCCTCGTCGACGACGACGACCCACTTCGAGAACGACGGCTCGTACGCCCACACTGCCCACATGATCCGCTGAGGTAGCGCGGGGTGAGCGCGCTCGGTCGAGACCACGAGGAACGACGCGCCGCCACCGGCTTCGAGCAGATGTACGTCCTTCACGGGCAGCCTGAGCACGCGCGTGAGGTGCTGTCGCAGCGCTACGTCACGCCCGGTGCCGCGAATGCAGCTCGATTCGCTCGGCGGCATCTGACTGAAGAACGCTTGATAGATCGGGTCTCGCCGGTGCGTGATCGCGGTGACCTCGATCACGAAGCTCGGACCGGACCCGCCCATGTAGCCGGTATACTCGCCGAATGGCCCCTCGGGCTCGCGTATGTGCGCAGGCACGTAGCCTTCGATCACGATCTCGGCATGCGCCGGAACTTCGAGATCATTGGTCTGGCACTTCGCGACCTCCAGCGGCTCACCACGAAGCGCGCCCGCGACGCCAAGCTCGTCGCCGCGAATGCGCGACACCGACGTTAGCGGTACCGACGGATCGCAGCCGATCACGACCGCGCATGGCGTCTCCTTGCCGGCGCGCTCGTTCTTCATGATGTGCGCGTACATGTCCCGCCACGTGTTCGTTAAGAACAGGCCGAACTTGCGTGGTCCTTTTTGCATGAGGCGATACGTCCCCATGTTGCGCTCGCCTGTCTCGGGATCGACCGAGATCACACACGGCGCCGTGACGTACGGCGCCGGGTCCTCACCGCGCGTCCAGATACAGAGTGGCAGTTTCGTGATGTCGATGCGGTCGCCCGTGAGGATGACATCCTTTACGGGTCCAGTTGCGACCCGCACTGGAGGAATCGGATTGCTCTGCGCGTGCGCCCACTTGTCCGCGATTTTGTCGACGGTCGTCTCAAGTGACAGGGCGTAGACTTCCGGCGATGCGCCCAGGACACCGGCGACCAGCGGCATGTCGTGGCCCTTGATTCGCTCGAACATCAACGCCGGACGTCGCTCGCGCGGAATGCGCTGGAACACGCGTCGCGTGTACGCGGCGACTTCCCATTCCGGATCGACTTCCTTCTCGACGTGGTGCAGCTTGCCGATCTTCTCGAGCGCAACAAGATAGTCGCGTAGATCCTTGTAGGCCATGACGGGCCCCCCATTCTTTCTTTTCAGGACGATCGCATAGCACAGCACAGCCGGACTTGCGGTGGGCGAGAACCGAACGCGAAGCCGATCACGAAGGCGACAAGCATTTCGTTGCGGCCGCCTGCTGCCACGCGTTCCAGTCGACCTCGGCGTCGACTTCGTGCAGCTCGCCGGCGGCCGCGAGCGCGCGCATCCAGCCGCGCATGTCCGCGAAGGCGACCGGCTTGCGTTCCTCCGTCATGCGTCTGTCCCGGTTACTCGATCGCGCGTGCTGGCCTGTAAGGCCGCGGCGCAGAAGTGCGGCAGCGCCCGCAGCGGATCGGCCTGCGCGCCGGTCGCGCCGCAGCGCACCAAGAGCGCAAACACGTTGGCGGCGAGCGCCTGGTGCGGCTCGCGCGGACGCAATTGTCCGGCCTGCGCGCGCAGCCATGTCCACATCATCGCCTGCTCGATTTGCTCCGCCTCGAGCTCGGCACCCTTCACCTTCACGCGCAGCCCCTCCACGACGTTTGCAAGTGTCCCCTGCCCCGCACCCCACGGCTTGAGCGTGCGCCGCACCTGGCGGAGCGCCTTGACCACATTGCCGTGCCAGGCGCCGCTCGCCTCGAGCGCGTCGGCAACGTCGCTCGCGGAGAGCACCGCGCCTTCGACCGCCCCGGTATAGGCGCACAGCAGCAGCAGGTTGACGTCGATGCCGTGGCGTTCCTGCACGGCGAGGCATTCCTCCTGCACGCCCGGGGTGCGATAGACCGCGAGCGAGAACCGCCACAGCGGGGAGTCCATCTCCACCGGCGGACTCATTCGGCCTGTTCGCCTTGCGCCGTCTCGGAACGCCACCGTTTGACGATGCCGGCGTCGATGTCGAACAGGTCGAGCGCGCGGCCGACCGTCTGGTTGACGATGTCGTCGATGGTGCGCGGCCGGTGGTAGAAGGCCGGCACCGGGGGCATGATGATGGCGCCGTTCTCGGTCGCCGCCAGCATGCTGCGCAGGTGGCCGGCGTGCAGCGGCGTCTCGCGCACCACCAGCACGAGCCGGCGGCGTTCCTTGAGCGTCACGTCGGCGGCGCGGCTCACCAGGGTGTCGGTGTCGCCATAGGCGATATCGGAGAGCGTGCGGATCGAGCACGGGATCACGATCATGCCGCGCGTCTTGAACGAGCCGCTCGAAACCGCGGCGCCGAGGTCGCTGTTGGGATAGACCATGTCGGCAAGCGCGCGCGCCTTCTCCACCGGCATGTCGATTTCTTCGCTCAGCGTCTGCGCGGCGGAACGCGAAATGATCAGGTGCGCCGGGACGCCGCGCTGGCGCAGCACCTCGAGCATGCGGATGCCGTAGATGGCACCCGAGGCGCCGGTGATGCCCACGACGAGCGGCAATTCCATACGCAGAACCCCCTTTTGCGGCGCGGCGAGAGTAGCGGATCGGGTCGGATTGTACGAGGGTGCAGCCCGCATGGAGCGCAGCGGAATGCGGGAGACGAGTCCCGGATTTCCGCCCGCTTTCGCGGGCGTCCATCCGGGCTACGAGCAGCTCAGATCAAGAAAACCGCTCGGCGGGCGGGGCGATCTCGGTGACGAGATCGCGCAGCAGCGGCTTGTTGGAGAGGGGGGCGAGCGTCATCTCGCGCGGCTCGAGCCGCGCCGTGCAGGCATAGACGGTCTTGCCGTCGAGCTCGATCATGCACTCCTTGCAGGCGTTGGCGTTGATGCAGGAAAAGCGGATGGCCAGGCTCGGGTCGCGATGGGCGCGGATCCAGCGCAGGCCGTCGAGCACCGACTGGCCGGGCTCGAACGGGACCTGGTAGCTCTCGAAGCGCCCGGCGGCGTGATCGAGGCCGCGCCAGATTTTGAGCTGCGCGTTTTGCATCATTGCGCCGCCAGTTCGACCGCGGCCGCGGTGCGCGCAAGCTCGATGTCACCCTCATGCCACCGAACGCTCTGATTGACGCGCCACGCCGGTTCCAGCGCGGGAAAATCCTCGCGCTGATGCGCCCCGCGGCTTTCCTCGCGCGCCAAGGCGGTCGCGGCGACGGCACGCGCGACCAGCAGCATGTTGCGCAAATCGAACCATTCGAGCCGGCGCAGATCGAACGCCGTCGGCGCGCCGAACGGCCGCTCGCCGAGCGTGGCGGTCAGCTCATCGATGCGGGCGAGCGCACGCGCGAGCCGTTGCGCGTCGCGCAACGGACCCACGTCGTCCGCCATGGTCGCCTGCAGCGCGGCGATCATGTCGGCGGTGTTGGGCCCCTCGTTGCTTGCCGGTGCCGCGATCAGATCGAGCGCCGCGCGCGCCGCCTGCGGACGGAACGGCTGCGCCGTCATGCCGGCCGCGCGTTCGGCGGCGCTGCGCCCGGCGCGCCGGCCGAACACCAGCGCCTCGGTGATCGCGTTGCCGGAGAGGCGATTGGCGCCGTTGGCGCCGCCTACCGCTTCGCCGGCGGCGTAGAGCCCCGGCACACTCGTTTCCATGCGCGCGTCGGCGGCGATCCCGCCCATGTGATAATGGGCGATCGGCGCCACCTCGACCGGCATGCGCGTGAGATCGATGGCGTTCGCCGCGAGCCGATCGATCACCGGGCCGAACGCTTCGCGCAGCGCGGCCGCCGAGCAATGCTCGAAGCTCAGATACGCGCCGCCGTGAGGCGAGCCGCGCCCGGCCTCGACCTCCTTGATGATGGCGTAGGTGGCAAGATCGCGCGTGAGCACGTATTTGCCGGATTCGTCCGACCCGTAGCGCGAGGTGAATTCTTCTTTGTTGCCGTTGAGCAGACGGCCGCCGAGCTTGTAGCGGAACGGATCCCACATGATCGGGTCCATGCCGATGAGCCGCGGCGCGAGATGCCCGATCGGGAAGAATTGCACGAATTCCATGTCGATGAGCGAGGCGCCGGCGCGCAGCGCCAGCGCATAGCCGTCGCCGCCCATGTTGGCCGAGGCGCTGTTGCGCCGATAAAGCCGCGTGAGCCCGCCGGTCGCCAGCACCGTTGCCTTGGCGGCGATCGTCACGGGCGCGCCGGTGATCAGATGCAGTGCCGCCGCGCCGACGACTTCTCCGTCCACGCAGATGAGATCGACGACGGCGAGGTCACCGGCCTTGCGGATCGTTTTGGTGCGGTTGACGACCGTGCGCAGGGTCTTCGACACCGCCGGCCCGGTGTTGAGGAAATCGACGTAGACGCAGCGCGGCCGGTCGTGGCCGGGCGCCTGCGCCTGCACGATGCGGCCGTCCTTGCGCGCCCAGCCGATGCCCCAGGCGTCCATCTCGCCGATGCACTCCGGGCCCTCCTCGCACAGGGCCTGCGCCAGCGGCTCGGCGCACAATCCGCGCCCGGCCGTGAGCGTGTCGGCGTAGTGGTGGCTCCAGTGGTCGGGCGTCTGCGACCCGAGCGCCGCCGCCACCGTCATCTGCGCCATCACCGTCGCGCCGCCGCGGCCGATCAGGCTGCGGTCGATCAGCAGCACTTGCGCGCCGCGGCGCGCCGCCTCGATCGCCGCATACATGCCGGCACCGCCCGCGCCGATGACGAGCACGTCGGTCGAGGCGTGGGCGGGGGCTGCGGCGATGGACGATGCCATGGGCGGACTATAAGGTGCCCTTGAAGCGCATTGAAGGGATTCAATGCGGAAGAACCGCGCGCTCGATCAACGCAGCACTCGCGGCCAGGATCACTTTGTGCAAACCGGCATTCTCCATTTCGGCAACGCGCTTGGCTGGCAGGAATCTTTTCATCTCTCTAACGAATGAATTTACGGTAGAATCTTGTGCCAAAATTTGAGACTGCCGCTTTGCCTTCGTCAGAACATCGGTTGTTCCATAATCGGAAAATTTCTTGGCGACCGTCTCCCTGTCGACCTGAGCGTTCAGCCTGTTGACGAGGTACCACACGTCCCACACGTCACGATATTTCAGCACCGTCCTTGCCGTGAGCGCGACGGCTTTGTCGGCAAGTATTTCATTGGCGCTCTCGACGCTCAGAATGACGTCCTGAATCTGGGCGAGACCTTGCGTTACTTTGGCCACGTTGGGCCGGCTGTCATAGGACGGCACGTTGGCAAATTCGATTTTGATGATCGATTTCGGCGAATGCGGGGTCGATGTGACCGGAACGATGATCTGCCAAGACGTCACCGATACGGTTTCGTTTTTGATCCCCATCGGATCGGAAGGTTGCTTCAGCGTCACGTGGTTCGGGTCGATACCGAAATTCCGATGCAGCGAGCCCTTCGCAGCTTCAAGCGCATTCTGGACAAGCTTCTCGAACTCGATTGCTTCGACATAAGCACCGCGCTTTCCGCAAACAAAGTCCAAATCATCGCTGTAACGTTCGCCGCCGTAGCAGAGACGGAGCGCACTCCCGCCTTGAAATACGACATGGCGAAGCACGCCAGCATCGGACAGCGCGGACAGCAAATGAAGGTGGATCGTCTCCTTGATTAGATTTTGCTCCATTTCCCCGGGAACGGCGTGCTTCGCCATGAAAGCGGCGACGGCACCCTTGATGCTGGGCAATTTTCCATTCATGTGACGCTTCTCTCTTCACGAATTGCTTGTGCCAGAGTTTCGCTATCGATCAAATCAGTGTTCCTGCCGACCCGCCGCAGGTCGCGGGCCGATCGCTCCACCGTAGCCTCGAGGACGCCGTCATCTCTCATCCGCACGTCGGTCCCGGAGAGGACGGGACGATCGGTGTGCGTGAACTCGATCGCTCCCCAGGGAGTATCGAAGCGGCCCGGAGAGCCGGTGGTCATGCACGTCAAAGCCGTCGATACCTGAGAGATCGCTCCCACTTCCGACAGTTTCGATTCCAAACTGATGTAGCTAACCTCACGCGGGCGCAGGAATCGAATGAGTCCCGCGCGGACGTCGTGCGGCATGGAACGGGCATGCGGGTTCACGTAGACGCCGCGTGCCGCTCGAACGAGGACTCCCTGGTCCGCCAAGCGCTTCATGGCGAGCCTGAGGTAACCCTGGTTGGGATTGCCGAGCACGACCGACAACGTCGCCGGGGTAAAGGCCCATACCCCGCGTCTGTCCATATCGGCCAGCTTTTGATCCAGGAGACGGCGCCGCATTTGGCCTATAATAATTATCAAAAACGATGATTTCAATATGATATAATCTCCTTAATGGTATTATATCACCTTTGTTGTTGTACTGGGGACATGGTGCATATAGGTTCACGTTGAACCGTTATCGAACCGTATGGAAGGACCAAGCCATGGCTGCTGCCTTCACAGTCCGGCTGGATGAGGGCGTGCTGCGCGACCTCGACCGGCTCGCCGAGAAGACTGACCGATCGCGCAACTGGCTCGTCACTCAGGCCGTGCAAGAGTATGTGAGCGTAAACGCGTGGCAGCTCGAAAGAATAGAAGAAGGAATCGCAGCGGCCAATCGCGGTGATTTCGCTTCCGAGGCCGAAGTGGCTCGCGTGATGGCGAAGTTCGGCTCGCAAAAGTGAATGTCGTTTGGACGCGTCCCGCGTTGCGCGCCCTCGAAGCGATCGGCGACTACATCGGCGCAGACAACCTAACAGCAGCCGAGCGCACCATCCGGCGCATTCGCGAACGCGTCAATGAGCTTGGTGCCCAACCGCATTTGGGCGGCCAGGAAGAATTGCTGATACACGTGAGCTGGTCGTGCCGGGGACGCCCTTCATCGTGCCATACCGGGTCCGGGAAGAGCGCGTCGAGGTCCTTTCCGTTTTCCCCGGCGCGCGCAAATGGCCCGAAAGCTTTCGGTAAGTCAGTTCACCACCGAAAGCTTCTCAGGCAGGAGGTTGTCCACGTCTTCCGCACGACGATCATAACTACATACTTGACTGCGGAATCTCGGAATTTACCGTTCGCGAATGCAAGACTGATTCGCTTTTTGACTGGGCTTTCTGTGCGGATCGGTTTCGTTTGACCCGCTCCAGCTTGTGCGCCTTCCGAGGCGTTCGGAGGAACGCCTGCACCATTTGCTGAAACTTCGGGTCCTTTGCGGAGTCGAGGGTTTTAGCTATGTCAAAGCCGGCTGGGAGATGCGTATTCTGCGGTAAGGTTGGCGTCACCAAGGGCCACGTCTGGCCCGATTGGCTCAATAGCATACTCCCGCGCACCTCAACTCACCACGACCAAACTACCGGCGTCTTTACCACGTTCACACCAGAAGTGCCGGGGCCGCCGCGCACGGAAATCACGCGACAGGGTCACGCCCGCTCGAGGAAGCCGCGCAACACTTGTGCCGGATGCAACAGCGGATGGATGAGCCGAATAGAAGATGAGGCCATCGCGGTGACTTCGGCTCTCATTAAGGATCAAGAAATCCGATTTGATGAGAACGAGCAACGCAGACTGGCCGCGCTGCTTTGCTTAATCACGATGAGACTCGAATTTCTGAGCCACATGCGCGCAATCCCGCTGGAGGATCGCCTTCATCTGAAACAATATGGAGAACCACCCAAGCTCTGGACGATTTGGATCACGAAATATCTAGGCGAAAAAGCTGATGATCACTGGTCCCGCTTTTGCGCAATGCAGGTAGGTTCAACGCCACCTGACAAAGTGGGAGCCGTACACTGTAACACGCAGGTTACGACCATGGTGATTGGCAAGCTTTGCGCGCACCTGTTTAGCTCCACTGTCTCGCCCATCATCGGGTACGAGGGCATCCGTTTGGCAAGAATCTGGCCGCTTACGGGACTTGGGATTGATTCGCGCTTCATCCCTGGAATTGACGACAAGGCCGTCGTCTGGCTGCACGAAGCGCTTGCGAGGGAATCCAAGCCTGTGCCTAGGTGATTTGAGTGCCGTCCGTGGCGCGCTTCTGGTCATGTTTCTTATGCCTGCGGTACGCCAGGAACGACTTAGCGATTCGGTTGCGCCTGCGTGGCTTGCGGAGAAGGCTGGCACGTGAAACACTTGCGGTCGATCTCCTGAAGAGCAATTGCCGCAAGCTCGCCCGTCTTTGGGCTGCGGGCACTAAACTCATTTCGTTCTGGCGCGCGGGGCGAGGGCTCAAACAAACGACGAGCGCGCCGCTTGCCTCATCGCCCGAACCGGTGCTCTCGATCTACTCCGTCCGGGCAAATTCGCCGAACAGTTTGCGGGCCGCTTTCGCATAGGCGGCGTGCGCCTCTTGCGGCGTTGGGAAATAGCCCAGGTGGACTCTTCGCCGTTTCTTGTAAATGGCTGCGCACCACGCGGATCCTGCTCGGCACACGCCCTTCAATCCGCAGGCATTGTTACGATAGAGGCGTTTGTTCACGCTGTTTTGCAATCTGGTGGCGCTGCGCAAATTGGCCCAGCGGTTGTTCGACGGATCACCGTCCCGGTGGTCGATCACCTGCGAGCACCATTTTCCTTTCATATAAAACCAGGCGAGATGGTGGGCTCGATAGTGCCTGCCCTTGATGGTGATCCTTCGATAGCCTTGATCATCTACTGAACCGGCCAGGTCGCCGGGTTCGATCCATTTGGTCACACGCTCGAGCCAACGAAATTCTCCCGTCTCCGGGTCGTAGTGCAGCAGCTCGCGCAGCCGCGCGCGGGTCACTCGCGGACGTTTTCTCACGGCGATCTCGCAAAATGAAAAAGGGCCGCGCGAGCGGCCCTTGAGGGGAGGGAAGTGTTCGGAGTGGATCAGGAGGTGGGCGCGATGCAGCGCCGAAACAAACCCAAATGTCGTCCTGAGGGCGCGCGCGACGAGTCGCGCGCGCGTCTCGAAGGATGGCAGCAAGCATCGAGCTTGCTTCCATGCTTCGAGGAGGTCGCGCGCAAATGCGCGCGACCTCCTCAGCATGACGGTTGTGTTGGCGCGATGGGCTTAGCTAGGGGCGGGCCGCTGCCATCCTCAAGATGGCGCGGGTGCAGTCGCAAACGTCCCAGCTTGCATTTCGGAAGTTCGCAGACGAGACTGCTTCCGTCAAAAGGGGTGCGTCAGCTTGCCACACTACCCTCGTATCTCGTTGCATGCGCAGGACAAACCGTGCCGTCCTGCTCGCACGACGGGCCGCCTTCGTTGTCCTCCGCACAGCGCTTACGTCAACGACCGCCCCCGTCACGCCGTCAAATCACGGCGTCAGGTCTCGCACGACCGCATAGTGATTGATGCCGTCGGCCGCGAGCTCGGTATAGGCCCACTCCATTCCGTGCTGTCGAAGGCCACCTGGGATTTGAGCCGAAGCCCGCCCAAACCCGGCGGTGCGAGAACACGGTGGCTGAAGAAAGTGAGCCGGCCGTCGGCGTTGTAGTTGAGGGCGGTCTGCACGGCACCGCTGTCGCCCGAGAAAATGGTCCAGCCGCTCCACTGCTGCGGAATCTCACTGCGTGAAATAGTCGCCCGGCGGCTCAAACGCTGCGGTTGTCCTTAGTATTTATAGCGCTCGCCGCTACACTTTTTCCGGCAGCGGCTTACCCACGGTCTCGGGAAGGAACGGCACGGCACACAGCCCGAGAATGTAGATCAGCGCGACGATGCACGCCGCCGGGCCGTAGCCGCCGAAATAGACGATGAGCGTGCCGGCGAGCAGCGGCCCGAGAAAGGCGATGAAGCGCGGCATGTTGAACGCGAACGCCATGCCGGTAGCGCGCATGTGCGTCGGATAGAGCTCCGGCAGCCACACCGGCATCCAGGTGTATTGCCCGAGGCTGAAGAAGGCATTGATCGCCGCGACGACGAGCAGCAGCGCCGGGTCGTGCACCCACAGGAACAGCACCGGCGTGAGCACGAGGGCCATGGCGAAAAACAGGGCCGTGACCGGCTTGCGCCCATAGCGGTCGGCAATGAACCCGAAGCCGGCGTAGCCGAGGATGGCGCCGAAATTATAGGCCATGCCGGCGTAGCTCGCCCATTGCTGCGCCGGCAGGCCGGCCTTGGCGGCCACCGAGCCGACATAGGGCGGCACCCAGGTCGAAATGCCCCACCACGCCAAGGTCGTCGTGAGCGACATCAGGAACGCGATGATGGTGCGCCGGCGCACCTCCGGCTCGGCGAACAGATCGACCAGCGTGAAGCGCGTGAGCGCATGCTCGCTTGCGTCGAGCGCGGCGCCGCTGCGCTTGCGTTCGCGCGCGCTGCGCCGGTGCCGGTCGGCATGTTCCCACAGCGCCGACTCGGAAATGCCGCGCCGGATCCACAGGGTGAACAAGGCGGGCAGGATGCCGATCAGATACATATAGCGCCAGGCGTCGGGACCGAGCGGACTGATGAACAGCCACACCAAAGAAGCGATGAAGAAGCCGATGCCGAGGCCGCACTGCATCAGGCCGGCGCCCTTGCCGCGCGCGCGATCCGGCCACACCTCGGCGGTCATCGACGCGCCGGTCGCCCATTCCGAACCGATGGCGATGCCGACGAGAAAGCGCAGCGCCGCGAAGGACAGCCAGTTCCACGCAAAGGCGCTCAATCCGGTGAACAGCGAATAGACCAGGATGGCGATGATCATCGTGCGCTTGCGGCCGAGATAATCGGCAAGGATGCCGCCGAGCATCCCGCCCGCGCCCCAGCCGAGCAGCGTGATGGCGAGCACGGTGCCCGCGTAGGCCGGGATCTGCGCGTATTGCGACGGCTCGAGCATCGCGCGCAGCGCGACCCCGAGAGTGAGGATCAGTGCGAAGGTCTCGTAGCCGTCGAACATCCAGCCGAGGTTGGTCGCCAGCAGCGCGTTCCAGTGCTGCCGGTCGAGGGTGCGATACCACGGCACCGATGTGTCAGTAGCGACGGCCATGGGTCCCCTCCCCAATGGAAATTAACGCGCGGCTGCCTGGCGCTTGCGCGCGGCAAGCTGCACCGCCTCGATGATTTGCGGATAGGCGGCGCAGCGGCACAGGTTGCCGGCGAGATAATCCCGGATGTCGTCCTCGCCGGGCGTGGGATTTTCCTCGAGCAACTGTCGCGTCATCAGCACGAAGCCCGGCGTGCAGAAGCCGCACTGGAAGGCGCCCGTTTCGATGAATGCTTCCTGCACCGAATCGAGCTCGGCTCCGTTCGCGACGCCCTCGACTGTTTCGAGCCGCGCGCCGTCGGCGAAGACGGCCAGGAACAAACAGCCCGAGACGGCGCCGCCGTCGACGATGACGGTGCAGCAGCCGCACAGTCCCTGGGCGCAGCTTTCGCGCGCGCCGCCGAGCCCGAACTGCGCCAGCAGCTCGACCAGATTCTGATGCGGCGCGACGGTCGCCGAGACCGCCTCGCCGTTGAGCGTGAAGTTGATCGTGCGCGGCGCGGTCACAGCACGGCCTCTCGCCCCCCTCTCCCCGAAGGGGAGAGGGGCGGGGTGAGGGGGTTACGACCTATCAGATAGACGGGGAACCCCCTCACCCGACGCGCTTCGCGCGTCGACCTCTCCCTTCCGGGGAGAGGTGAAGAGGCGCGTGTGGCGGCGCCCGTGCAAATAGTCGAAATCCCTCGCATCACTCCTCCTCGAGCGGCTGGCCGCTCGCGGCGCGCAGCGCGCGATAGACCGCTTCCGGCGTGAGCGGAAGCTCTTTCAGCCGCACGCCGACCGCGTCCTCGATCGCGTTGGCGATCGCCGGCGAGACCGCAAAGGTCGCCGTTTCGCCCACGCCCTTGGCGCCGAACGGACCGCTCGGCTCATACGACTCCACCGCTTCGTTCTCGATCACGCGGGGAAGATCGTGCAGGCCGGGTATCTTGTAATCGGCGAGCGACGCGTTGGTCATTTGCCCGGCCTCGAAGTCCATGCGCTCGAACATGGTGAAGCCGAGCTGCATGATGGAGCCGCCGGAAAGCTGGGTCTCGACGATGCGCGGGTTGATCGGCTTGCCGGCG
>Ga0153928_1000629_pt1 | contig 17066 bp, 13 predicted proteins | sample TSNJ012MetaG_FD_106656 | JGI IMG/M metagenome (GOLD analysis project Ga0153928, IMG submission 106656) | Attine ant fungus gardens microbial communities from New Jersey, USA - TSNJ012 MetaG | ecosystem: Host-associated > Fungi > Mycelium > Unclassified | place: USA: New Jersey, Wharton State... | reverse complement strand
TCTTGTTCATGGGACCGCGTCCTTGTTGCGAGCGCTCCGGATGCGGCGTGCGGAAGGAGAAGTTTCCGTCCCTTCGCCGGCATGACCCGGATCAGGTTCGAAGGATCTCCGCGGGTACGGCGGAATCTCAGTCCCCTCGCGGGACTCTCCTCGGAACGCGCCTAATGTAGGCCCGCGGCCGGGGGTGTCAACGGATCGTCATCGCCGGGCTTGTCCCGCCGATCCACGTCTTGGTTGTCGACCGAAAGACGTGGATGCCCGGCACAAGGCCGGGCATGATGTCGAGATGATCTCGCTCGTTCAATCCCTCCAGAAGGGGCGCAAGCTCGCGGCGGTCGGCGGCGGGGTGGGCTCGGCCGGCACGATCGCGGCCGGCGTGGAGGATGCGTGCGCGGCGGCCTCATGGTGCCGTCCCATCGGGAGCACCACCACTTTGGTGCCGACGTTCACGCGGCCGTAGAGGTCGATCACGTCGTCGTTGACCATGCGGATGCAGCCGCTCGACACCTGGGTGCCGATCGTCTCCGGCGCGTTGGTGCCGTGGATGCGATAAACGGTGCTGCCAAGATACATGGCGCGCGCGCCGAGCGGGTTGCCGGGGCCGCCGGCCATGAAGCGCGGCAGATAGGGCTGACGGTGCAGCATCTCGGGCGGCGGAACCCAGTCCGGCCATTCCTGCTTGCGTGCAATCGTCTGCACGCCCGACCAGGTGAAGCCTTCGCGGCCCACGCCGATGCCGTAACGCATGGCCTTGCCGTTGCCGAGCACGAGGTAAAGGTAGGTGTGCGGTGTGTCGATCACGATCGTGCCGGGCGCCTCGGCCGTCTGATAGGGCACCACCTGGCGGCGCAGGTTTTCCGGAACGCTGGTCGCGTCCGCCGGCTGTTCGGCCGGAGCACGCTCGTGCAACGCCGGGTCGGACGGCGTTGCGGCGCGGTCATGCAGGTCGAAGAAAGGGAACGGACCGGCAAAAGCGGCGGTCGACCACAGCGCGGCGGCGAGCGCAACGGCGGTGCGGCTGGCAGTTCGGGCAAAAGCAGTCATGACGTCCCCCCTGTGTCTGCCCATTGGTCGCTGCAACGGCCGAAAGGGTTCAGAGGTTCCGCCCAAGAACCTCTCATCTTCCGGCCGTTGGTTGGCCCGGGAGAAACCGGGGGGCAGGACGCGAGGGAATAGCCGAGGCGGCTTAGCGCCGGCTTTACGCGCGGCGAATTTGCGGCGCTTTCCCGGCGCGACCGCGGCTGCCGATGAGTCTTTGGTCAGCGCGCTGTGAGCGCGGCTCGCGCAACTTGATTCAAATTGTTTGGATTGCCGGTTGCCCGCTGCACGGGCTCATGCGGACTTGTCGCGTTCCTGATGCCACCCCACGACCGCGTCGGGCACGGCGTCGGTCGAGGCGAAATAGGGCTTGAGGTCGACGAGCGGCGTGCCGTCGAGGCAGTCGAGGCCGACGACCGACAGGCGATTTCCCTCTACGCGCACGAGCCGCACCACGCTGGCGGCGATCGGATTGGGGCGCGCGGGCGAGCGCAACGCGAAGGTGCCGCGCGTGCGGCCGTAGCTGTGCGGCACCTGCAGCACGAGGTCGCGCCGCGACCGATCCATCCAGTAGAGCACGAGCAGATGGCTGCAGGTTTCGATGTCCGCGAGCCCTGGTGCGAAGCGTTCATCGACCTCGATCGTGCACGCGGCGTCCGACCCGCGCGCGTTCTTCGGGCAGTCTTCGCGCCGCTTCCAGGGCGTGCGGATGCGGCCGATGAAATAGACGCCGGCGTCGAAGCTTTCCGGCAACTCAGTCGCAACTTCGCCCGGGCGGATGCCGAGCGCGTCGTCGTTCATGGGGTGCCTCGCGGGTTGCCGTAATCGTAGGCGAACCGGCGCGAGCCCTAAAGGCCTGACCCCAAGGCCGGGGAATTCTGCCCACTGCGTCCCACCGTGGTGCCTTGCCCGCCGGCTTGCGCGGAACCATTTTACCGTATAAAGATATCTTTATATGGCGTGTGGTACTATGCCTGCAGCCGATTTTCACGCCCGCGCGCCCATTGGGAAACGTCCCACGATGGCTTCCTCGGCCCACTTGCGGTTCGACACGCTTCACGGCGCCCTCAAGGCGGCCGGCGAAGGCACGCGGCTGCGCATCCTTGCCCTGCTTGCCGAGGCGGAGCTGACCGTCTCCGACCTCACCGAAATCCTGCGCCAGTCCCAGCCGCGCATATCGCGCCACCTGCGGCTCTTGACCGAGGCCGGCCTGGTGGAGCGGTTCCGCGAGGGGAGCTGGGCGTTCTTCCGCCTCGCCGACCATAGCGGCGCCGGCGATCTGGCGCATGCGCTCATCGCGCGCATTGCCCCCGGCGATCCGGTGACCGCCCGCGACCGCGAGCGGCTTGGCGAGGTGCGCGCCGCGCGCGCGGCCGCCGCCCAGGCCTATTTCCGCGCCCACGCGGCCGAGTGGGACCGCATCCGTCGCCTCCACGCGGCCGACGAAGCGGTCGAGGCGGCGATCCGCGCGGCGCTCGCCGAGCGGCCGTTCCGCTCGCTCCTCGACCTCGGCACCGGCACCGGCCGCATGCTCGAGCTGTTCGGCCCGGAGATCGAACGCGGCCTCGGCATCGATCTTTCCCTCGACATGCTGCTCATCGCCCGCGCGCGCCTCGAGCGGGCGGGCTTGCGTCATTGCAGCGTGCGCCAGGGCGACATCTACGACCTTTCGCTCCCGCGCGACTCCTTCGACGCCGTGATCGTTCACCAGGTGCTGCACTTCCTCGACGACGGGGCGCGCGCGATCCGCGAAGCCGCGCGGGTGCTGCGGCCGCAGGGGCGGCTCCTCATCGTCGATTTCGCGCCGCACGACCTCGAGTTCCTGCGCGAGGAGCACGCGCATCTGCGCCTCGGCTTTGCCAGCGAAACGGTCGAGCAATGGCTGCGCGCGGCCGGCCTCGAAATCGTTCTCCACCGCGTGGTGCCGCCCGAGCCCGACACCGACGGCAAGATCGCCGTGTCCCTGTGGTTGGCCGGCGATCCGCGCATCGCGTTTGCGGACGTCGCCCGGGAGGTTGCGTGATGGACGCGCCCGTGCCCCGCCGCAGCCGCTTCGCCGGCGAAGCCGGACGCGAGCGCATCCGCGTCTCCTTCGAGTTCTTTCCGCCCAAGACCGCGGAGATGGAGCGGACGCTATGGGAGGCGGTCGAGCGTCTCGCGCCGCTCGCGCCCGCGTTCGTCTCCGTGACCTACGGTGCCGGCGGCTCGACCCGCGAGCGCACCCACGCGACGGTGAAGCGCATTCTCGCCGAGACCTCGCTGGTGCCGGCCGCGCACCTGACCTGCGTGGCGGCGACCTGCGCGGAAATCGACGAGGTGATCCGCGCCTATTACGCGGCCGGCGTGCGCCACATCGTGGCTCTGCGCGGCGACATGCCGGGCGGCGTTGCCGAGCGCTATGCGCCGCATCCGGGCGGCTACGCCAACGGCGCCGATCTCGCCGCCGGCATCCGTCGCATCGCCGAGGTGGAAGTCTCGGTCTCCGCCTATCCGGAGAAGCATCCCGACAGCGCGACGGTCGAAACCGACATCGACATGCTCAAGGCCAAGGTCGATGCCGGCGCCACGCGCGCGATCACGCAGTTCTTCTTCGAGAACGATCTCTACTTCCGCTACGTCGAGCGCGTGCGCGCGCGCGGCATCGCAATCCCGATCGTGCCGGGCATCCTGGCGGTGCAGAACTTCAAACAGACGAAGGCCTTCGCGCAGCGCTGCGGCGCCTCCGTGCCGCGCTGGCTTGCCGAACGCTTCGACGGGCTGGAAGAGGACGTCGCGACCCGCAAGCTCATCGCCGCGGCCGTCGCCGCCGAGCAGGTACTCGATCTGGTCGACCAGGGCGTGAGCGATTTTCACTTCTACACCATGAACCGCGCCGACCTCGTCTACGCGGTCTGCCATTTGCTGGGCTTGCGCCCTTCTCCCTCTCCCCGGAGGGGAGAGGGTCGGGGTGAGGGGGCTCCGGCGGTTGAGGCGAGTGGAGCGGCATGAGGCGGTGCAGCAAGTGGCTCCCTCTCCCCGGAGGGGAGAGGGTCGGGGTGAGGGGGTTCCGGCGTGGCGAAGAGTGAGCAGGAAGAATGATTGCAAAGACTTCGTTCGCCAGAAGACTGCGTCGCAATCAAACCGACGCCGAGCGCGTGCTCTGGTTTCGCCTGCGCGACCGGCGCTTGAATGGCTTGAAGTTCAAGCGGCAGGTGCCGATCGACAAATACATCGTCGATTTCTGCTGTGTCGAAGCTCGGCTGATTGTCGAGTTGGACGGGGGTCAGCATGCGACGCGAGACGAATCGAATCGGACTGCGGTTCTGGAATCGTGTGGATATTTGGTCCTCAGGTTTTGGAACAATGACGTCTTGCAGAACACGGAGGGAGTGCTGGAAGAAATTTTGAATGCCGTCAATCGGAACCCGCAGGAAGCCCCTCACCATAGCCGACGCTTCGCGTCGGCGTTCTTCAACATTAAGAACGGCGGCCCTGCGGGCCGCCTATGCCCTCTCCCCTCCGGGGAGAGGGGACGATGTGGCGCGTCCGATGCCTAATCCCGACGCCAAGCCAACTGTTGAGAGCCCCCTCGAAGCGGAGCTGCGGCGGATCGCGGCCGAGCGCATCCTGGTGCTCGACGGCGCCATGGGCACCATGATCCAGGCGCTCGGGCTCGACGAGGAGGCGTTCCGCGGTGCGCGCTTCGACGCCTGGAACCGCGAGGTGCGCGGCAACAACGACCTGCTCAACCTGAGCAAGCCCGACGCGGTGCGCGACATTCATCTCGCCTATTTCCGCGCCGGCGCCGACATCGCGGCGACCAACACCTTCTCCTCGACCGCGGTGGCGCAGGCCGACTACGGCATGGCGGCGATCGCCTACGAACTCAACCACGCCGGCGCGCAGCTTGCGCGCCACGCGGCCGTGATCGCCGAGAAAGAGGACGGGCGGCGCCGTTTCGTCGCCGGTGCGATCGGGCCGACCAACCGCACCGCTTCGATCTCGCCCGACGTGAACCGCCCGGGCTTTCGCGCCATCACCTTCGACGAGCTGCGAGCCGCCTACGGCGAACAGGCGCGCGGCCTCATCGACGGCGGCGTCGACCTGCTGCTGGTCGAGACCATCTTCGACACGCTCAACGCCAAGGCGGCGCTCTACGCCATCGCCGAGATTGTCGAGGAGCGTGGCACGCGCGTGCCGGTGATGATTTCCGGCACCATCACCGACCGCTCCGGCCGCATGCTCTCGGGCCAGACGCCGGCGGCGTTCTGGGAATCGGTCCGCCACGCCGCGCCGGTCTCGATCGGGCTTAACTGCGCGCTTGGCGCGCGCGAGATGCGCGCGCACATCGCCGAGATCGCGCGGGTCGCCGATACGCTGGTGTGCGCCTATCCGAACGCCGGGCTGCCCAACGAGTTCGGGCTCTACGACGAGAGCCCGGAGTATATGGCCGAGTTGCTGAGCGAGTTCGCCGACGCCGGCCTCGTCAACGTGGTGGGCGGCTGTTGCGGCACCACGCCGGAGCATATCGGCGCGATCGCGCGCGCCGTCGCCGGCAAGCGCCCGCGGCAGATCGCCAAGGCGCCGCCGCTGCTGCGGCTCTGCGGCCTCGAGGCTTTCGCACTGACGCCGGAGATTCCCTTCGTCAACATCGGCGAGCGCACCAACGTCACCGGCTCGGCACGCTTTCGCAAGCTCGTCACGTCGGGCGACTTCGCCGCCGGCCTCGAGGTGGCGCGCGATCAGGTCGAGAACGGCGCGCAGGTCATCGACGTCAACATGGACGAGGGCCTGCTCGATTCGGAAAAGGCGATGGTCGAGTTCCTCAACCTGATCGCGGCCGAGCCCGACATCGCGCGCGTGCCGGTGATGATCGACTCATCGAAGTTCACGGTGATCGAGGCCGGCCTCAAGTGCGTGCAGGGCAAGCCGGTGGTCAATTCGATCTCGCTCAAGGAGGGCGAGGCCGAGTTCGTGCGCCAGGCGAAAATCGTGCGCCGCTACGGCGCCGCTGTCGTCGTGATGGCGTTCGACGAAAAGGGCCAGGCCGACACGGTCGAGCGCAAGGTGGGGATCGCCAAGCGCGCCTACGACATCCTGGTCGACAAGGCCGGCTTCCCGCCCCAGGACATCATCTTCGACCCCAATATTTTTGCGGTCGCGACCGGCATCGAGGAGCACGACAACTATGGCGTCGCCTTCATCGAGGGGGCGCGCGCGATCAAACAAAATCTGCCGCACGTGCACGTTTCGGGCGGCGTGTCGAACCTCTCGTTCTCGTTCCGCGGCAACGAGGCGTTGCGCGAGGCGATGCACTCGGTGTTCCTGTTCCACGCCATCAAGGCCGGCATGGACATGGGCATCGTCAATGCCGGCCAGATCGCGGTCTACGACGACCTCGATCCCGAGCTGCGCGCGGCGTGCGAGGACGTGGTACTCAACCGCCGCAAGGACGCGACCGAGCGGCTGCTCGCGCTCGCCGAGCGCTACAAGGGGCACGGCAAAGAGAGGAAGGAGGCCGACCTCGCCTGGCGCGATCAGCCGGTCGACAAACGGCTCGCGCACGCGCTCGTGCACGGCATCACCGACTTCATCGTCGCCGACACGGAGGAGGCGCGGGCGGCCGCGAAACGGCCGCTCGACGTGATCGAAGGTCCGCTGATGGCCGGCATGAACATCGTCGGCGATTTGTTCGGCTCGGGCCGCATGTTTTTGCCGCAGGTGGTCAAGTCGGCGCGGGTGATGAAGCAGGCGGTCGCCTATCTGATGCCGTTCATGGAGGAAGAAAAGCGCCGCAGCGGGATCGACCAGCAGAAATCCGCCGGCAAGATCGTGATGGCGACCGTCAAGGGCGACGTGCACGACATCGGCAAGAACATCGTCGGCGTCGTGCTCCAATGCAACAATTACGAGGTGGTGGACCTCGGCGTGATGGTGCCGGCGGTGAAAATCCTCGAGGCCGCGCGCACCGAAGGCGCCGACATCATCGGGCTCTCCGGCTTGATCACGCCCTCGCTCGACGAGATGTGTCACGTTGCGGCCGAGATGGAGCGGCAGGGCTTCGACCTGCCGCTGTTGATCGGCGGCGCCACCACGAGCCGCGTCCACACAGCGGTGAAAATCCATCCGAATTACCGCCGCGGCCAGGCGGTCTACGTCACCGACGCGAGCCGCGCCGTCGCCGTCACATCGGCCCTGATTTCGCGCACGCAGCGGCCGGGCTACGTCGCCGAGGTGCGAAACGAATATGCGCGCATCGCGGCCGCCCATGCGCGCAGCCAGGACGACCGGCACCGCCTCTCGCTCATCGACGCGCGCGCCAACGCGCTTAAGATCGACTGGACCGGCGCGCAGCCGCCGCGGCCCGCCGTCCTCGGCGTCCGCACGCTCGAGGATTATCCGCTCGCGGACCTCGTCGACTACATCGACTGGACGCCGTTCTTTTCCACCTGGGAATTGACCGGCAAGTTCCCGGCGATCCTCGATGACGACAAGTACGGCGTTGCCGCGCGCGCGCTTTATCACGACGCGCGGGAGATGCTCACGCAGATCGTCGAAGAGCGCTGGTTCCGCGCCGCGGCGGTCGTCGGCTTATGGCCGGCCAATGCCCGCGGCGACGACATCCTGGTGTTCGCCGACGAGGCGCGCCGCGAGCCGATCGCGGTGCTGCACACGTTGCGCCAGCAGCTCGCGCGCCGCGAGGGGCGCGCCAACGTCGCGCTCGCCGATTTTGTGGCACCGCGCGAGAGCGGCGTTGCCGATTACGTCGGCGCCTTCACCGTGACGGCGGGGCTCGGCGAGGACGCGCGCGCCGCGCGCTTCAAGGGAGCGAACGACGATTATTCGGCCATTCTGGTCAAGGCGCTCGCCGACCGCCTCGCCGAAGCCTTCGCCGAGCGGCTGCACCAGCGCGTGCGCAAGGAGTTCTGGGGCTACGCGAGCGATGAAGCCTTCTCGGCCGACGAGCTGATCGCGGAGAAATACCGCGGCATCCGGCCGGCGCCCGGCTACCCGGCGCAGCCCGACCACAGCGAGAAGGCGACCCTGTTCCGTTTGCTCGAGAGCGAAGCGCGCACCGGCGTGCGGCTCACCGAGAGCTTCGCCATGTGGCCGGCCGCATCGGTGAGCGGCCTCTATTTCAGCCACCCGCAGAGCCATTATTTCGGCGTCGGCCGCATCGAGCGCGACCAGGTCGAGGACTACGCGCGCCGCAAGGGGTGGAGCATTGCGGAGGCCGAGCGTTGGCTCGCGCCCATCCTCAACTATGACCCGGCGGCTTCGCGTCAGGCCGCGGAATAGCGGCGTTTCAACAAACAACAACGTCATCCTGAGGAGCGCGCACGACTCCACCGTGCGCGCGTCTCGAAGGATGGCCGCAAGCACCGAGCCTGCTTCCATCCTTCGAGACGCCGGCCTACGGCCGGCTCCTCAGGATGACGCCGAGATTATTGCCCGCGCTGAACGTCCAAACAAAAACACAAACACCGGGGAGAGCGTCCCCGGTGTTCGGTGCCGCGTCGACGGCGGCGGTTATTCGGCCTTTGGCGTTGTCGTTGGACTTGTTCCCGAACTCAGAAGGCTCCCAGCAGGACGGCGCCGACAAAAAGGAACACGGCGCATATCGCCAGGACATTGAGCTTCAAGGCAATGTCCACCTTCGTGGCCTCCTTGGTTTCTGGGGCCAGTATAGCAGAAGCGCCCCGCGGTCCGAAGCACGAAACGTGCTGCGCTGCGGCAGGTTCCCGGCCGATTAGGCCGCCAGCCGCTAAGCCACTGAACATGTGTGGCAAAAATTTTTTATCGCAGCGCGGCCGCTGCGCCGCCGAACAGATGCCGGGAAAAGATCATGCTCCGCCGCAACGCTGAAGGAGAAGAAAATAATTACGCGGTTCCGTCAGGCGTTGCTGCGCGCCAGCGCCAGCTCGACGAAGCGCGCCGCCGCGAGCGCGGCGCGGTCCTGGCCGAAGCGGCCGACGATCTGCACGCCGAGCGGCAGGCCGGCGTCGTCGCGCAAGCCGGGGATGTTGACGCACGGCGTTCCCATCAGGGTCCACAGGCGATTGAAGATCGCCGGGCCGGTGGAAGCCAGGCTGTAAGGCGCCGCGCTCGGCGCCGACGGCGTGAGGATCACGTCGGCGCCGTTCATCAGATCGGCGAGCGCCTGGCGCGCGCGCTTGGTGATGCGGCGCGCGGCGTCGTAGGTGTCCGCGTCGATGCCGGCGGCGGCGTCGAGCAGCCCGCGCAACAGTGGCCCGAGGTCGTCGCGATGGTTGTCGTATTCGTAGGCGAGTGCGCGGTAGGCCTCGTAGTCCTGCACCGTGCCGTGGGCGTCCCACGCATCGATGAGGATCTGCGGCATGTCGATCTCGCTCACCGCCGCGCCCGCCGCCTCCGCCGCGCGCGCCGTCTTCTCGACCGCGCCGCGCATGTCCTCGCTCGCCTCGTTCCAGATGTGCGTGCGCAGCAGGAGGATTTTCGGCGCCGCCGGCGTGCTCTCATCGACGCGCAGGTCACGCCCGGTGATCGCGGATGCCGCGAACGCCACGTCGGCAACCCCGGCGGCGAACAGGCCCGCGGTGTCGAGATGCCAGGAGAAGCATTTCATGCCGACGGTCGGCAGCAGCTTGTAGGAGGGCTTGAACCCCGCGACCCCGCAATAGGCGGCGGGCCGGATCACCGAGCCGCCGGTCTGGCTGCCGACCGCGACCGGCACCATGCCGGCCGCGACCGCCGCGGCCGACCCGGACGACGAGCCGCCCGGCGTGTGTGCGGGATTATGCGGGTTGCGGGTCTTCCCCGGCCGCAGGTGCGCAAGTTCCGTCGTGACGGTCTTGCCCAGCACGATGCCGCCGGCGCGCCGGATCATCGACACGAGCGCGGCGTCGCTCACCGGCTGGTGGCCCACGTAGAACGAGGTGCCGTAGCCGGTCGGGAAGTCGACGGTGTCGAGAATGTCCTTCACGCCGATCGGCAGGCCGCGCAGCGGCCCTTCTGCCACTGCCGGCTCCTCCGCACGCCGGCGCGCCGCGTCGAGGTCGAGCGCGATGAAGGCGCCGATTTCGTCCTCGCGCGCCGCGATGACCTCGGCACATTTGTCGAGGACGGCTGCGGGGGTGAGTTCGCCCGCCTCGATGCGGCGGGCGAGGTCGAGGGCGGAGAGCATCGGCGCGTCCCTTTCGTAGCCCGGATGAGCGGCGTCAGCCGCGATATCCGGGGCCCCGCATATCGCCCGCTGCGCGGGCTCATGCCGGCTACTGAAAACAGGTGGCGCGGTGTGCCCGAACGGGCTTGCGCAATCAAGGGCTACACGCCTATCGCAGGCCACGACACGCGGGAGGAGATCTAACATGGCGCGCCGATTGATCGACATCAGCGTTCCGCTGCAGGCCGGGGTCGCGAGCGATCCGCCCCACATGCTGCCGCAGATCGCTTACGACGATCACCACGCGACTGCGCCGCAAATGGCCGAGTACATGGGCGTGCGGGTCGATCAATTTCCCAACGGCGAGTTCGCCGCGGTCGAGCGCTGCGCCATCAGCACCCACAACGGCACTCACCTCGATGCCCCCTATCATTATTTCTCCACGATGAATCACGCGCTCAAACCCGGCGGCGAGCCGTCGTGGCGCATCGACGAGGTGCCGCTCGAATGGTGTTTCCAGCCGGCGGTGAAGCTCGACTTCCGGCATTTGCCGGACGGCTATGTGGCGACGCCCGGCGACGTCGAAGCCGAACTCAAGCGCATCGGTCATGCGCTGCGTCCGCTCGAAATCGTGGTGGTCAACACGCGCGCCGGCAGCCGTTACGGCGAGGCGGATTTTCTCGACGCCGGGTGCGGCATGGGCAAGGCCGCGACCTTGTGGCTGCTCGAGCGCGGCGTGCGCCTCGTCGGCACCGACGGCTGGAGCTGGGACGCGCCGTTCTCTTTCACCCGTGCGCGGGTTCAGGAAACCGGCAACGTCGATCTTATCTGGGAGGGTCACCGCGCCGGGCGCGAGATCGGCTACTCGCATTTGGAGAAGCTGCACAATCTCGAACTGCTGCCGTCCGACGGCTTCGAGATCGTTTGTTTCCCCGTGAAGGTGCACCGTGGCTCCGCCGGCTGGACTCGCGCAGTCGCGATCGTGCCGTAGGTGACGTAGGTTTGTCAGTCCGAACGTGCCACATCGGCCGCCCGCGCGTGCATTGCAAAACCGATCGGCACGCGTTGGCGGCAAAGTAAATTGAGCAATCCTTAACGGAATTGCTCGCATCTTGCGCGTCATGGCGCGTAAGTTGGCCAGGTACCTCGTCGTTACTCTCGCCCTCGTTCTGCTCGACGCCTGCGGCCGCAGCTGGTTTGAGGAACGGCCCGCGTGGCGGCACGACGCGGAAGTCGCCTGCCTCAAGTCCGGCGCGGTCAAGCAAGGCGCCGGCATCGCCGAGTTGCGCCCGATCCAGGGCCCCGGCATGTGCGGCGCCGATTTTCCCCTGCGGGTGACGTTCCTGGGGGAGGGCGGCCCGCTCGGCTTTGCTGACGACCCGCGTCCGCCCGGCGCCATTCCGAGAATCCCGGACTATCCGCCCGCCGCTTCCGCGCCCCCGCCCGCCTATCCGCCGCCCGTGAGCTATCGCGCGCCCGCGCCCTACGAACCGGCCTCGGCTCCCGGCGCGCCCCTGGCGATCACCCCCGAGGGGGACGAGCCGGCGGAGGCCCCCGCGCCGTATGGGCAGGGTTATCCGCAGCCGCCGGCCTACGGCGGCGCGCCCGCCACGGTTCCGGCCCAGCCGGCGGCCCCGATCGAGACGGTGCCGCTCGGGCCCTCGCGCGACGCGGGCGGCGCGCAGGTCGCCGTGGCGCCGGCCGCGACGCTCGCCTGTCCGCTGGTCTCGGCGCTCGACAACTGGATGGCCAACGGCGTCGAGCCGGCGGCACGGCGCTGGTTCGGCCAGCCGGTGGTCGAGATCAAACAAATCTCCGCCTATTCCTGCCGCTCCATGAACGGCCAGCGCGGCGCGCCCATCTCCGAGCACGCGTTCGGCAATGCGCTCGACGTCGCGGCCTTCACGCTCGCCGACGGCCGCAAGATCACCGTGCGCGAGGGCTGGCACGGCACGCCGGAAGAGCGCGCATTCCTGCACGACGTGCACGCGAGCGCGTGCCGGCTGTTCGCGACCGTGCTCGCGCCGGGCTCGAACGCCTTCCACTACGACCACATCCACGTCGATCTGGCGCGCCACGCGAGCGGCCGTTCGATCTGCGAGCCGGCGCCGATCCCGGGCGACCTCATCGCCCGCAATCGCGCCCCGCTCGTCACGGGCTCGATCGAGCCGCGTCCCGCGGAGCGCGTTCGCCATCGCGCGGCGCACTCGCGCAGCGACGAACGCTACCTGCCGCTCGCGATTCCGGGCGAGGATTAGGATTCAATCGCCTTACTGCTCTTCTGCTGGTTCCTGGTATGCAGTCGCGGGCGCCGATTCCGCAGTACGTTACTCACGGAACTCTCTCGACATTCAAAGCGCGGCACAGTTCGTCGACGTCTGGATCGCTGATGCCTAATTCTGCGAGCTTGGTCGCGATATTTGAAACATAATCCATGCAACGGCCGTCGCTGCCGCTCGTCGTCCGAGCGATCGCCGCTAGCTCATCAGGCGATTTTCCGACTAAGAGATTTTTTCCGAAGTAGATTGGAACAATCGCCTGGACGCGACGCCCGTCCTCGAGAAGAATCCATTGGGGGCGAAGATCGAATCCTTTTCCTTCGCGCCCCCGCAGGTAATCCAGGATCCTTTCTCGAGCTTCTTCAGGGAATTCGAATGCCACGCCCCTGCAGCTCCTCGACGGGTCAGCGGCGAGATTCAGAGTCGGACAGGGGACATCCCTAGTTCCCCAATTCTTTACCGACCCCTTGTTGAATACCCGTCGAAAGCCCGGTAGCTCCGCGATGACTCGACGCAGGCAGCCGCGCTCGGTTTCCCAACAGTCCCAAATCAATGAGCCGTATCCAAAGACCCACATAGCTTTTTCATGCTCCGGATTTTCACTAAGTCCGCTCGGCTCTCAAATAGTTCCGGGCGCGCGAATACAGGGGCGCGAATGCGAGGATAAACACCATTCCTCCGACTAAAGCTACCGGCAACCAAATCCACGAGATCCAGCCTCTATCTTTTAGTACCGCCTCCAATATCGCTGCCGCTCCGATAATCCCAAGTCCCGTCCCCACGACGGCCAGCACGGTAGACATGACCACAGCGATTTGCGGATGACGCGCACAAGCCCTGAGTTGCCACCACATCGCTTGCAGTTGGTTATCGGGAAACTCGACCGTCATCGGGCTTATCTCCTTCGCAATTCCCAGGTGATAGCGGTACCAGGCGCTCAAGAAAATGAGGTTTTCCTTAAAGTCCAATATCACCTTCTCTGCATGCACTTCGTCAGCTTCAGTCCTTTTGCCGTACACGCACACGTGCTTGCCGTTGGCAAGATCTGCTGCCGTGCCTCCACGAAATTTGGCGTCAGTAAAATCGACCATTTGGTCCCTGACCTTGAATCTCTTCTCCTCGAAATCAGCAACTGCGCCGATCAGAACAGGATAGCGGCGATTGATCAGAAAGCGATCGTCGGCATACAACGTTTCGCAGCATACCGTCTTGTTTATCTTGAGGAGAAGGACGGGCCGGCGATTCTCAATCCTGTCGCGGTCTTTGTCCTGCTGGTTCCAGATCCAGATCCATCCTTCGTTCAGATCCTCTCTTTCAACATGATGCCACCCGTATTGATCTGCCATGGCTCGTCTCCCAATCTTTGTTTTACAATTGTTACGTAAGCAAGTCGTAAGGACTCCATGTTGGGAATCGCCGAGCTCCGCGAAGGGCCCAAGAACGGCATTCACTCATGGCGGGTCGCGCATTGGCTCGGACAGGTTGCAACCCTACCAAACCTGGAGATTCGTTAGAAGCTTCCTTTTCGAGGGGGCGAAGGCTCGCGCGGGGCGCCGTAGCCTCCCGCGGTCGGCGTCTGGATGACGATCGCCTCGTCGGCGTCGATCACGGTCTCGTCGGCGCCCTGCAGCCGCTCCATGCGGCCGTCCTTGCGCCGAACCCAGTTTTCGCCGATCTGTCCCGGCTCGCCGCCGGCAAGCCCGAAGGGCGGGACCCGGCGATGGCCCGACAGGATCGTGCAATCCATCTTTTGCAGGAACCGGATCGTGCGCCTGATCCCGTTGCCGGCGTTCCACTCGCCGCGCCCACCGGAGTCGGCGCGGATGTGGAAGTCCTCGAGCAGCACCGGATAGCGGAACTCCAGCACCTCGGGATCGGTCAGCCGCGTGTTGGTCATGTGCGTGTGCACCGCGTCGGTGCCGTCGAAACCCGGTCCGGCCGGCGAGCCCGAGCAGATGGTCTCGTAATATTGATATTTGTCATTGCCGAAATTGAGATTGTTCATGGTGCCCTGCGCGGCCGCGAGCGCGACGAGCGCGCCGAACAAACAGTCGGTCACCGCCTGCGAGGTCTCGACGTTGCCGGCGACGACCGCGGCGGGATACTCGGGGGAGAGCATCGAGCGCGGCGGGATGACGATGCGGATCGGCCGCAGGCAGCCGGCGTTCATGGGAATGTCGTCGTCGACCATGACGCGGAACACGTAGAGCACGGCCGCGCGCGCGACCGGCTCGGGCGCGTTGAAGTTGGTCGGCTGCTGCGGCGAGGTGCCGGTGAAGTCGACCGTCGCTTCGCGCCGCGCCTTGTCGACCGTGATCGCGACCTTGATGAAGGTGCCCTGGTCCATTTCGTATGAGAAAGAAGAATCGTGCAGCCGGTCGATCACGCGGCGCACGCTTTCCGCGGCGTTGTCCTGCACGTGGTGCATATAGGCCTTGACCACGTCGAGGCCGAATTGCGCGACCATCTTGCGCAGTTCCTGCACGCCCTTCTCGTTGGCGGAGATCTGTGCCTTGAGGTCGTTGACGTTCTGCAGCGGGTTGCGCGCCGGATATTTGGCCCCGGTGAGCGCATCGTAGAGCGCGCGCTCGCGAAAGCGGCCGCCGTCGATGAGCTTGAAATTATCGAGCAGCACCCCTTCCTGCTCGATCGTCACCGCGTTGGGCGACATGGAGCCGGGCGAGATGCCGCCGACGTCGGCGTGATGGCCGCGGCTCGCCACCCAGAACAAGATCTCGCGGTCGTGGTCGTCGAACACCGGCGTGCAGACCGTGATGTCGGGCAGATGCGTGCCGCCGTTGTAGGGCGCGTTGATGGCGTAGACGTCGCCCGGGCGGATGCGGCCGCGGTTCTCGCGGATGATGCTCTCGACCGCGCGGTCCATGGAGCCGAGGTGCACCGGCATGTGCGGCGCGTTGGCGACGAGCGAGCCGTCGGCATCGAACATCGCGCAGGAGAAATCGAGCCGCTCCTTGATGTTGACCGAGTAGGCCGTGTTCTGCAGCGACACGCCCATCTGCTCGGCGATCGACATGAACAAATTGTTGAATACCTCGAGCATTACCGGGTCGGCCTCGGTGCCGATCGCGCTCTGCCGCTTGAGCGGCGTCGCGCGCTCGAGCACGAGGTGATTTTTCGCGGTGAGGCTCGCGCGCCAGCCGTCCTCCACCACGATGGTCTGGTGCGGCTCGATCAGGATCGCGGGGCCTAAGACCGCGTGGCCGGGCGCGAGCTGGTCGCGGGTGAACACCGCGGCCTCGTGCCAGCCGCCGCCCGAGAAGAACCGGGTGCGGCGGGCGGGGGCGGGGAGCTTTGCCTGCGTGGGCGCGTGGGTCGGCTCGCTGAACTTGGCGCCGCCGCCGATCGCCTCGACCGAGACCGCCTCGACGACGAGAGTCTTGGTCTCGTCGATGAACCCGAAGCGCGCCTTATGCGCCGCTTCGAACGCCGACTTCATCGCATCGAGTGAAGGTGCGCCCTCGCCACACGGCGCTTGGCCCTGCCCAAATGAGAAAGCAGGAACGACGAGCGCGGTGTCGGTCCCGGAATAGCGCACGTGCGCGCGCACGTGCACGCTCACCTCGCGCTCCGGCACGCCTTGGCCCACCACTTCCTCGCGCGCAGCGGCCCCGAGCCGCCCCCCGACCGCGGAAATGGCCGCGAGCGCGTTGTCGCCGAACGGCTCCTCGATCGCCTGCTCGCGCGTCGCGCGGATATCGGCAAGGCCCATGCCGTAGGCGGAGAGGAGCGAGGAGAACGGATGGATCAGCACCCTGGTCATGCCGAGCGCGTCGGCGACGAGGCACGCGTGCTGCCCGCCGGCGCCGCCGAAGCAGTTGAGCGTGTAGCGGGTCACGTCGTAGCCGCGCTGCACGGAAATTTTTTTGATCGCGTTCGCCATGTTCTCGACGGCAATGCGGATGAAGCCGTCGGCGACCTCTTCCGCGCTGCGGCCGCCGCCCACTTGCGCGGCGAGATCATCGAACGCGGCGCGCACGGTGGCGTCGTCGAGCGGCTGGTCCTGATCGGGCCCGAAGATTCGCGGGAAGAAGTCGGGCATCAGCTTGCCGACCATCACGTTGGCGTCGGTCACCGCGAGCGGGCCGCGGCGCCGGTAGCACGTGGGCCCGGGATTGGCGCCGGCGGAATCCGGCCCCACCCGGAAGCGCGCGCCATCGAAATGCAGGATCGAGCCGCCGCCCGCCGCAACCGTGTGGATGAGCATCATGGGCGCACGCATGCGCACGCCCGCGACCTCGGTCTCGAACGCACGCTCGTATTCGCCGTCGAAATGGCTCACGTCGGTCGACGTGCCGCCCATGTCGAAGCCGATCAGGCGGTCGAAGCCGGCTTCGCGGCCGGTCTCCGCCATGCCGACCACGCCTCCGGCAGGCCCCGAGAGGATCGCGTCCTTGCCCTGGAACAATTCGGCCGCGGTGAGCCCGCCCGACGACATCATGAACATCAAGCGGGTTGTTTGATCGCTTGCCTCGATGCTTGCGCGGGTCTGCTCCCTCCCCCCTTGCGGGCTAACTTGAGCACACATCTTTGGCGAGTTGGAAGCCGTCCAAGATGCCGTTGAAGCGGTCGAGGCCGTCGCGCATGGTGATCGGTCCGGCGGATTTGTC
>Ga0153928_1000628_pt1 | contig 17073 bp, 14 predicted proteins | sample TSNJ012MetaG_FD_106656 | JGI IMG/M metagenome (GOLD analysis project Ga0153928, IMG submission 106656) | Attine ant fungus gardens microbial communities from New Jersey, USA - TSNJ012 MetaG | ecosystem: Host-associated > Fungi > Mycelium > Unclassified | place: USA: New Jersey, Wharton State... | reverse complement strand
GATGACGTTTGTATTTGTTGCTTAGCCCCCTCACGCGTCGATCCTCACGCGCGGATCGATCAGGCCGTAGAGCACGTCGATCATCAGGTTGAGCGTCACGTACATCGCCGCCATGGTGAGCACGAAACCCTGCACCGGCGCGAAGTCGGAGGCGATCAGCGCCTCGACCGCGAACGAGCCGATGCCCGGCCAGGCGAACACCTTCTCGACCAGCACGTTGGCGCCGAGCAAAAACGAGAACACCATGCCGAGCGTGGTGACGACCGGCAGCATGGCGTTGCGAAACGCGTAGGTGACCGTGATGGTGAACGGGGCGAGGCCCGACGCGCGCGCGGTGCGCACGAAATCGGAGGAGAGCACTGCGAGCATCGAGGCGCGCGTCATGCGGGCGATCGGCGCGAGCGAGAAGATGCCGAGCGTGAGCGCGGGCAGCAGGAGCTGGCTCAGGCTGGCGCGGAAGGTTTCGCCGTCGCCGGCAAGCAGGCTGTCGATGAGATAAAACCCAGTGACCTGCGGCGGCGGGCTGAAGAATATGTCGAGGCGGCCGAGCGGCGCCGGCGCACAGCCGAGCAGATAATAAAACACGTAGACCAGGATCAGCCCGGTGAAAAACACCGGCAGCGACACGCCGGCGGTGGCGACGACGCGGCAGGCGTGGTCGACGAGCGAGCCCGGCCGGGTCGCCGCCAGGATACCGAGCGGCACCGCGATCGCCATGGAGACGATGAGGCCGAGCAAGGTCAGCTCGGCGGAGGCCGGCAGGCGGGTCCTGATTTCGGAAACCACCGGCTGGCCGGTGGTGAGCGAGGTGCCGAGGTCGCCGCGCGCGAGGTCACGCAGGTAGCGCACGAACTGCTCCGGCAGCGACTTGTCGAGGCCGAGCTTCACACGCACCTCTTCCACCGCCTCTTTGGTGGCGGCTGGGCCGGCGAAATAGGCGGCGGGATCGCCCGGCAGCGCGCGCGTGAGCAGAAAGGTGACGATCACCACGCCGATCAGGCTCGGCACCGCCATGAGCAGACGTTTGAGGACGAGGGTGAGCATGTGCCTACGCCGTCATCCTGACGGAGCGAGCGACAAAATCGACGCCATCCTGAGGAGCCGGCCGAAGGCCGGCGTCTCGAAGGATGGCCACAAACACAGAGCGTGCTTCCATCCTTCGAGACGGTCGCGCAAGCGCGCGCGACCTCCTCAGGATGACGGTATCTTTGTGGCTCGCCATTCAAACCTCACCCCTTCGCGAGCGAGCGGTAGTCGAGGCGGCGGTGGAACCAGTAGCGGTAGCCGCTCGTGCTCTTCTGCATGGCGACGTTGAGATAGGGCTGATAGAGCGGCACGCGCGGCACGTCGACGAAGGCCTTCTCGATGAAGCCCTTCACGTCCTTGTCGTAAGTCGCGGTGTCGCCGGCGGCGGCGGCCGCGCGCGCGCCGTCGATCAGCGCGTCCATCTCCTTGTTCTGATAGCTCATCGTGTTGAACACGGCGTTCTGGCCGTGATAGGCCCAGAAGAAGAAATATTCCGGATAATCGAGCCAGCCCGAGAACACGTTGGCGATCAGCGGCAGCTCCTTCTTGAGCAGCTCGTTGCGCCAGTTGGCGCCGGGGATTTTGTTGATCGTGGTCTTGATGCCGACCTGCGCGAGGCTTTCCTGCAGCAGCACGCACAGCGGCTCGTTGACGACCGCAAAGCCGAGGTCGAACGCGAGCGTGGTCTCGAAGCCGTTGCCGTAACCGGCTTCCGCCAGCAGCGCCTTGGCCTTGGCGAGGTCGGTGCTGTAGCCGTGCGGCTGAGGCCACGCGGTCGTGACCGGCGTCTCGGGCGCGGCACCGAACATCGGCTTCGCCTGTCCGAACATCACCGCGTCGAATATCTTCTGATACGGGATCGCCCAGGCCACCGCCTGGCGGACCTTGACGTTGTCGAACGGCGGCTTGGTCACGTTCATGCCGACGTACTGGATGCCGTTGGAGATCGGCGTCGACACGATCTTGAGCTTCGCCTCCTGCTTCATCTCGGCGAAGTCCTTGGGCGGCAGCTCGAAGGAAATATCGGCGTCGCCGCGCTCGAGCAGCGCGCGCCGGTTGCCGGCGGACGGCACGATGCGCCAGATCACGCGCTTGAGCTTGGGCAGCGGCCCGCTCTTCCAGCCCTCGTTGCGCTCGTAGATCAGCTCAGTGCCCGGCTGCCACTTCGTCACCCGATAGGCGCCTCCGCCCGCGACGTTGGCCTTGGTGTAGTCGAGGCCCCAGGGATCGTTCGCGGCCGCCTTCGACTTGATCAGCTCGGAATTGAAGATGCACGGCACCACCACCGCCAGGTCGGGAATCGTCAGCTTGTCCTTGCGGATGAAATCGACCCGGAACGTGTGATCGTCGACGGCGACGAACTGCTCGGGCTTTTCGAGCGAGCCGGCCTTCATCTGGAAGGTGGGGAAGCCGCCGACCGTCACCGCGCGGTCGAACGACCATTTGACGTCCTTGGCGGTGACAGGGGTGCCGTCGTGGAAGAGCGCGTCCTTGCGCAGCTTGAAGGTCGCCGACGCCTCACCGATGGTCCATTCCTCGGCCAGCTCGGGCGCGAAGGTGTCGCGGTCGTAATACGCCGAGCCGTCGGCGGCCGGTTTCATGGCGTGGGTGATGAGCCGGTCGTAGCAGTTCCACGACACTTCGTAGCTCGGCACGATCGCGCCGACGGTGTGGATGTCGAGGCTGTTGGGCCCGCTCTCGGTGACGACCAGCAGGGTCTCCTGGCGCCCCTGGGCTTGCGCCGGCGACCACACGGCGGGCGCCGGAAACAGGCTGCCGGCCGCAACCGCGGTTACCGACTTGAGAAATTCACGACGCTTCATGGCAGCCTCCGCGCGGGTCCGACCGGGATTTGCAGGGGAGTCCGCAAGGGCCATGCCAGCGGCGCGCGGCGCGGCCGGCGGACCAGTAAGGGCTTATGCGGTCTAGGGAAAATCAGCGTTGCGACGCCGCGCCAGGGCATCGGCGAACGCCCGCAAGCGCGTGCTGCTTAGCCCGAATCCATGTTTGAACAAAAATTAGGCAATGCGGATCAAAACAACAGCCGCATCGCCACCGCGAACAGCACCGCCGCGAGGGTGAGCCGCAGCACCAGGTCGGGCAGGCGATACGAGACGTAGCTGCCGAGCACGATGCCCGGGATCGAGCCGACCAGGAGCGAGCCGAGCAGCGGCCAGTCGATCGAACCGAGCGCCCAGTGGCCAACGCCGGCGATGAGGGTGAGCGGCACGGCGTGGGCGATGTCGGAGCCGACGATGCGCGCGGTCGGCAATTGCGGATAGAGCAGCAGCAGCATCGTGACCCCGATGGCGCCCGCGCCCACCGAGGAAATCGTCACCATGACGCCAAGCGCCGCGCCGACCACGATCGTCAGTGTCGAGATGCGGCCGGAACCAAGTTCGCCGACACGTTCCGAATAGCGCGCAAGAAGCTGTCGGCGGAACACGAGCGCGAGCGAGGTCGTCAGCAGCGCGAGCGCGAGCAACGTCGTGATCAGACGGCTGGTGCCGTGGCCGTGCATGTCGAAAAACGAGAGCGCCAGGATGGTGCATCCGGTCGCCGGAACGCTGCCGGCGGCGAGCCGCCGGACCACGCGCCAGTCGACCGTGCGCAACAACCCGTGCACCGCGGTGCCGCCGGTCTTGGTGGCACAGGCGTAGAGCAGGTCGGTGCCGACCGCGGTCGAGGCGTGAATGCCGAACAGGAGGATGAGCAGCGGCGTCATCAGCGCGCCGCCGCCCACGCCGGTCATGCCGACGAGCGCGCCGACCACGAACCCGGACAGCGCGTAGAGCGGGTTGATCGCGTGGATGAAGTCCATGGATCGGCGGTCGGCCTCGCCTCCCCACCACCGTCATCCCGAGGAGCGCGCCGAAGGCGCGCGTCTCGAAGGATGGAAACAAACGCCGTGCTGCCTCCATCCTTCGAGACGGCCGCTCGCTTATGCGGGCGGTCTCCTCAGGATGACGGTCAGAGAGTATATCAGAGATTGCGCGCCAAGGGATCGATTCGCGCAGCGGCGCGGCCGGCGCGGGCGGTCGAACGGCCGTCGCCGGTCGGCTGATAGAACACGCTGTAGCGCCGCGCAGCCTCGGCAAAGGCCGCGGCGTCGGCGTCCTTGGTCACCTCGAAGGCGTCGAAGCCGGCGCGCAGCATGAACAGGAACTGGTCGCGCAGCACCTGACCGGTGGCGCGCAACTCGCCGCGGAAGCCATAGCGCTCACGGATGAGCCGTGCCTGGCTGAAGGCGCGGCCGTCCTTGAAGGTGGGGAACACCAGCGCGACGAGCGCGAGGCGCTCGAGATAGGGGGCAAGCTCCGCGACCCGGCGGTCGTTCGGCCAGATCACGCCGGTCGGCGCTTCGCGCGGCGCGAAGACGTGCGGCTCGGCGAGGAAGCGCGCCGCCGAGATGATGATCGACCCGCTGCCGGGAACCGGTGCGTCGTCGGCAAGGCGCACGAAGCCGTCGGCGACGATGCGTGCGCCTTTAACGAGCTGCATGGATACGCTCCTTGAACGGCTCGACCCCGACGCGCTTGACCGTGTCGATGAAGATTTCGCCCGGGCGCTCGCGCAGCTCCACATAGGCGGCGACGATGTCCTCGACCACGTCGGCGACCTGGCCGTAAGGCACGGCGGGACCGAGCAGCGCGCCGAGCTCGGCGTCCTCGTCGGCGCGGCCGCCGATCGTGACCTGATAATACTCCTCGCCGTTCTTCTCGACACCGAGGATGCCGATGTGGCCGACGTGATGATGGCCGCAGGCGTTGATGCAGCCGGAAATATTGATGTGCAGCCGATTGAGCCCGCGCGCGAGATCGAGATCGCGGAAGCGTCGCGTGAGCTCCTGCGCCACCGGGATCGAGCGCGCGTTGGCGAGGCTGCAATAATCGAGGCCCGGGCAGGCGATGATGTCGGACACGAGCCCGACATTGGGGGTGGCGACGCCGACCGCGTCGAGCGCGCGCCACAGAGGGTAAAGATCGCGCTGGCGCACGTGGGGCAGCACGAGATTCTGCTCGTGGCCGACGCGGATTTCGCCCGAACTGTAGCGGTCGGCGAGATCGGCGATCGCGTCCATCTGCTCGGCGGTGGCGTCGCCGGGCGTCTCGCCTTCCGCCTTGAGCGGGAGCGTGACGATGGCGTAGCCGGGCATGCGATGGCGCGCGACCGCATTGCCGTGCCACGTCGCGAACCGGCGGTCGGTGGCGCGCGCCTTCTTCAGCTCGACGGGATCGTCGGCGAGGTGCTCATAATCGGGATACCGGAAGCGCGCGCGGATCGCGGCGACCGCCGCGTCGTCGAGCGCGATCGCGCTGTCCTTGATCGGCAACCACTCCTGCTCGACCTCGCGCGCGAACGCCTGGGCGCCGAGGTCGTGCACCAGGATTTTGATGCGCGCTTTCCAGGCATTGTCGCGGCGGCCGAATTGATTGTACGTGCGCAGCACCGCTTCGACGTAACTGAGCACGTGGCGGGTGGGCAGGAATTGTTTGATGGTCTTGGCCAGGAACGGCGTGCGGCCGAGGCCGCCGCCGACCATCACCTCGAACCCGAGTTCGCCGGCCTCGTTGCGATGCAGACGCAGCGCCAGGTCGTGGATGCGCAGCGCAGCGCGATCGTGCGCCGCCGCGCCGACCGCGATCTTGAACTTGCGCGGCATGAAGGTGAACTCGGGGTGCAGGATCACGTGCTGGCGCACCACTTCGGCCCACACGCGCGGGTCCTCGATCTCGTCGGGCGCGACGCCCGCCCACTGATCGGTGGTGACGTTGCGCACGCTGTTGCCGCTCGTCTGAATCCCGTGCAGGCCGACGCGCGCCAGGTCTGCCATCGCGTCCGGCAGTTCCGCGAGCTTGATCCAGTGGAACTGGATGTTCTGGCGAGTGGTGAAGTGGCCGTAGCCGCGATCGTAGCGCCGCGCCACATGGGCGAGCATGCGCAGCTGCGCCGACGACAGTGTGCCGTAGGGAATGGCGATGCGCAGCATGTAGGCGTGAAGCTGCAGATAGACGCCGTTGAGCAGCCGCAGCAGCTTGAACTCGTCCTCGCTCAATTCGCCCGACAGGCGCCGGCGCACCTGGTCGCGAAACTCCTCGACCCGCTCGGCGATCAGCGTGCGGTCGAACTCGTCATGCACATACATGGAGGTCTCTCGGCACGGCCTGCAGCGGCAGCCGAATGGTCGGGCCGGCCGCGCGGATGCGCTCGCGCAGGTTACCCGGGCGCGGTTTTCCGTCCGTCAGCGCGACCGGGGCGACGTAAACGTCGACGACCCGCACCAGCTCGGCGCGCGCGGCCGCGAGCAGCGCCATCGCGGCCTCGCTCGTCGTCACCACCGCGGCGGCGGCAAGCTCGGTGGTCCATCCGCCCGCGCCGGTGCGATAAATCACGGCACCGTCGGCGAGACGGTTGCCGGTGACCACGACCGGGCCGGCGACTTTGATTTTTTGTTGCAGCGGCGAGGTCATGCGGCCTCCTGTGCGGCCGGCAGTGCGATGGTGACGGCAGCGACGCCGGGCACGCGGATGACGGGCGCGCCGGCGGCGCGCAGGAACGGGAAGCGATCGGGATCGGCATCGCCGCGCGCCAGCACGACGACGCGACGACCGGCGTGGACGGCGGCGCGCACTTGCTGTTCGGCGACGCGGGTGAGGACGACGCGCTCGGCATCGCGGCGCGCGCAGTCGAGCACGGCGGCGCTCCCGTCATCGTGGAAAATGACGTCGGCGTCCTGGAGCGCATTGAGGGCGCGCAGGGTCAAAAGATCAGGATCGCCCAGGCCGGCGCTGATCAGCATGATCGGCGCACGCGGGTTTTCCGTTGGGGGATTTCCGATCGCGCGGGCAAGCGCGGCCTCGGCGGCGAGCGGCCGGCCGGCGAGCAGCGTCGCGCCGATCGGACCGTCGACAACGCGCTCCCAGAACCGGCGGCGTGCCGCGTAAGTGGGAAGCGTGCGGGAAAGCCGCGCGCGGTAGCGCCCCATCAACGCGGCAAGCTCGCCGATGCGTGACGGCAGCAGCGCCTCGATGCGCGCGCGCAGGCGCCGCGCGAGCACGGGCGCGAGCCCGCCGGTGCCGATCGCCACCACTACGTCGCCGCGGTCGACGATCGCCGGGACGATGAAGGTCGACAGATCCGGGCGATCGACCACGTTGACCGGGACTCGCAACGCGCGGGCACGCGCCGCGACGGTTTCATCGGCCGCGGCCCCTGTCGCGGAGACAACCGCGATCGCGTCGGAGAGATCGACCTCCTCGGAAGCGGCGCCGGCAAAGACCTCGACCATCGGGTCACTCCCCTCGTAGATCCCATCGTCGCGATACCAGCGCACGCGGGCGTTCGCGGCGCGCAGCAGCCGGAGCTTGGCAAGGGCGGGCGGGCCCGACCCGACCAGCACCACCGGGCCGGCCGCAAGGTCGAGGAAAACCGGGAGATGGCGCATCGCGAGTCTTTCGAGGCTGCCGGCAACTTTCTTCTATATAAGACGAGATTTTCGCACGCAAACAGAAAAATATTCTGTCAAATTCAAGACGCGGTTAAGCAGGTTTCATCGGCAAAGTAGTGCGGAAATAGACGGGTGTTCTCTTCCCTCCCCTACGCGTGGCGCGTGGCGGGTGGCGAGCGAAGCGAGCCGGGTGGGGGGTCTTTTCTTATTTCTGCTTGGGCGGCGTGTGTTGCACGCAAGCGCCCCCCACCCCTCACCCCTCCCCACCGTTCGCTTCGCTCACGGGGGGAGGGGAACGGAGAGGCCGGCGCCTAGCCCTCAACCATAGCCCCGCTTGGCGGTTGCGCGGACGACGGCCGCGACGCACAATTCGCCCAAAAGAGGGCAACAGGGCCGGCGTTCCATGAAAGCCATCATCGCGGGCGGCGGGGTGGGTGGGCTCACCGCCGCGCTCATGCTGCACGCCCGCGGCATCGACTGCGAGGTCTACGAGCAGGCGGAGACGGTGCGCGAACTGGGCGTCGGCATCAACACGCTGCCGCACGCCATCAAGGAACTTGCCGAGCTCGGCCTGCTGGATCGGCTCGACGCGGTCGGCATCCGCACCTACGAGCTGTTCTACACCAACCGCTTCGGCCAGGAGATCTGGCGCGAGCCGCGCGGGCTCGACGCCGGCTACGACGTGCCGCAGTTCTCGATCCACCGCGGCAAGCTGCAAGCGGTGATCCACCTGGCGGCGCGCGCGCGGCTGGGCGAAGGGCGCATTCGCACCGGCCACCGGCTCGGTGCGTTCAGCCAGGACGACGCCGGGGTCACGGCCTATTTCTTCGACCGCAGCGGCGCGCACCGCACGACCGCGCGCGGCGACGTGCTGATCGGCGCCGACGGCATCAACTCGTTCGTGCGCGAGCGGCTCTATCCGAACGAAGGCCCGGCGCGCTGGAACGGCGTGATGCTGTGGCGCGGCGCCATTGACTGGCCGATGTTTCTCACCGGGCGCTCGATGATCGTCGCCGGCGGCATGTCGGCCAAGCTCGTGATCTATCCGATCGGCGAAGGCTCGCGCGAGGACCGGCGGCTCACCAACTGGGCGGTCGCCGCCAAGGTGGGCGACGCCGATACGCCCCCGCCGCGCAAGGAGGACTGGTCGCGCCCGGGCCGGTTCGAGGACCTGATGCCGCACCTGCAGCGCTTCCTCATTCCCTCGATCGATGCCCAGGCGCTGATCGAGGCGAGCAACGAGTTCTGGGAATACCCGATGTGCGACCGCGATCCGCTGCCGCGCTGGTCGCACGGCCGGGTCACGCTGCTTGGCGACGCGGCGCATCCGATGTATCCGGTGGGCTCGAACGGCGCCTCGCAGGCGATCCTCGACGCCCGCGCGCTCGCCGACCGGCTCAAGGGCGCCGAGCATCCGGTGCAGGCGCTGTGGGCCTATGAGCAGGAGCGTCTGCCGCCGACCGCCCAGGTCGTGCGGCTCAACCGCCGCGGCGGTCCGGAGGGCGTGATCGACGCGGTCGAGGAACGCGCACCCGACGGCTTTGCCAACATCGACGACGTGATGTCGTTCGAGGAACGCAAGGCAATCGTGCGCGGCTACGCTTCCACGGCGGGCTTCGCGCGCGCGCAGGTCAACAAGGCGGCGTGACGTTTAAGGCGACGGTGAATCGTTTAAACGTGTTCAGGACGAAATAATGTCGAAAACGAGTTTGGCGCTCAACAATCTGCGCGGCTATGCGATCATCATCGTCGTCGCGTTCCATTCGTGCATCGCCTACATCGTCAACCAGCCGGCGGCGGCGCCGGCGTTCGACGCGCCGCCCTACGAGTGGCTGGCGCATCCGATCGTCGATCCCGACCGTTTTATCGGCTTCGATTTGTTCTGCGCGCTGCAATTCATGTACATGATGCAGCTCATGTTCTTTCTCTCCGGGCTGTTCGTCTTAGCGAGCCTGCGGAGAAAGGGGCCGGGACAATTCCTGCTCGATCGCTTCCTGCGGCTGGGCGTACCGTTCCTGATCGGCGTCTATCTGGTGATGCCGCTTGCCTATTATTCAGTCTATCGCGTCACCGCCATCAATCCGAGCTGGTCGCAATACTGGGCGCACCTGTGGGCGCTGCCGTTCACGCCGACGGGACCGCTGTGGTTCCTCTCCTTCGCTTTCGCGCTCAACATCGTGTGCGCGGCGGTCCATTGGCTCGCGCCCGGCACGGGCGAGTTTCTCACCCGCCTGTCCGCGCGCGCGACGGATCATCCGGTGCGCCTGTGCGCCGCCCTCGTGATCATCACGGGGCTCGCCTACATCCCGCTGGCGAGCGTCACGACGCCGTGGCAATGGGTGACGTTCGGGCCGATCGCGTTCCAGTCCGGCTTCGCCTCGCAATATATCATCTATTTCTTCGCCGGTGTGGCGGTCGGCGCGATCGGGCTCGAGCGCGGCGTGCTGCGCGCCGACGGCGCGTTGGCGCACCGGTGGGGCCGCTGGACGGCCGGCGCGCTCGTCGCCTTCGTGCTGTGGATCGTGCCGACCGCGCTCAACTTCAACCGCCCGGGCGAAACGCTGCCGGGCCTGCAGGCCGCTGCCGACTTCGGGCTCGTGCTCTACGCCGCCGCCGCCTGCCTCGGGCTTGCCGCAATCTTCCTGCGCTTTGCCACCGTGCGGCGGTCGATTTTCGAGGGCGTCGCGGAGAATTCCTACGGGATTTATCTGTTCCATTATCTCTTCGTGCTGTGGACGCAATACGCGCTGTTACACGTGCGCATGCCGGGCGCCGCGAAGGGCGTTCTCGTGTTCGCGGTCACGCTGACGCTGAGCTGGGCGCTGTCCGCTGCCGTGTGCCGCACGTGGATCGGCAACCGCCTGATCGGCGGACGGCGCGTCGAGGCAAGCGGGGGACGGCGCGCGGAAAGCAAACAGCCGGCGGAAAAACAACCGGCTGAATAAGGCTGACGGCTTGGGGGAATTATGGTCTCGACTTCAACGAGGCGCCGGGCGGCGGCGGTAAGCGATACGCCGCGCGAACCGGGCATGCTGCTCGGGCTGCCGCGCTCGTCCGCCGAGATCGAGGCGATCCAGAGTCGGCGCAAGCGCCGCGCGGTCGAGCAGGCGCGCCGCGCGCCGTTCTACGCCGGCAAGCTCGACCACGTGAACTTAAGGAAGCTCGACGACCCCGCCGAGTGGCGCAAGATTCCGATCCTCGAAAAAGACATGCTGCGCGCGCTCACCGATGAGGCGTTCTACGGCGGCTTCTGCCTCACGCCCGACGACGGCATTGCCGAATACTGGCGCTCGGGCGGCTCGACCGGGGCGCCGCTGTTCTATCCGCGCAGCTTCGCCGACATCGACGCCGCCATGGTCGGCTTCGCGCGCATTTTCGCCTGCGCCGGCTGCGCGCGCGGCGCGCGCGCCCACGTGTCGTTCCCGCTCGGCATCCATCCGGTCGGCCACATGGTGGCGCGCTCGGCGATCACCGCCGGCATCGCGGTGAACTGGGCGGGCTCGGGCACCACCACGCCGTCGCTCATGCAGCTCGACCTGATCGCGCGGCTCAAGCCGGCGATCTGGACCGGCATGAGCAGCTACGGGCTGCACCTCGCGAATCTTGCCGAGGCGCGCGGCATCGACCTTTCCGCCGGCGCGGTCGAAACCATCCTGTGCTCGGCTGAGCCGCTCTCCGACGCCAAGCGCGCCAAGCTCGCGCGCCACTGGGGCGCGCGCGTGTTCGACACCTTCGGGATGACCGAAGCCGGCATGATGGGCGCTGAGGACGAAGCGGGCGGCGGCTTCCGCATCTGGACCGACATGTTCCTGATCGAGGTGCTCGATCCGGCGACCCTCACGCCGGTCGGCGACGGCGAGGTCGGCACCCTGGTGGTGACGCCGCTGTGGACCAACAACGTCACGCCTTTCCTGCGCTGGAGCTCGGGCGATCTGGTGAGCCTGCGCCGCGGCGAGGAAGACGGCCGGCCCTATGCGGTGTTCCCGCGCCTCAAGCACGCGCACCGCACCACCGGATTCTTCAAGGTGCGCGGCATCAGCCTCAACCACGCCGACATGGAAGACTTCATGTTCCGCAATCTCGCGATCGGCGACTTCAAGGCGGAAGTGGTGAGCAAGCGCGATCTTGAGGTGCTGGTGCTCTCGATCGAGGTGCGGCGCGGCGCCGACGCGGCGGCGGTCGCGGCCGAGTTGCGGCAAAGCGTGAAAGACCGATTCGAGCTGACGCCCGAGGTCGCGGTACTCGAGACCGGAAGCCTGGCGAAAGAATTCGAGGCGAGCGTGAAGAGCCCGCGCTTCGTCGATAAGCGGGAATAAAAAATAAATCGTCGTTGGGCGCTGGCGCATGGACGCGCAATTCGCAGGCGACTTCGGTGCCGACGCGGTGGCGATCCGGCATGCGCTGCAGTTTCCCCCCGAGCACGTGCGGCGCGAGCGCGCGAGCGGACGGTGGAACGATGAAACCGTCACCACCTATCTGCGGCGCTGGGCGGGCGAGACGCCCGACGCGCTCGCCGCGACGGCGCCGGGCTATCCATCGCTCCCCTTCGCGCAGGCGCTCGAGCAAAGCGAACGGCTGGCCGCGGCGCTCTGCGCGCGCGGCATCCGGCGCGGCGACGTCGTCATGGTGCAGTTGCCGAGCGGGCCGGATTTCCTCATCGCCTATTACGCCGCGGCTCGGCTCGGCGCGGTGCTCTCGACCCTGCACATGCCGTACGGCCCGGTCGAGGCGGAACCGCTGCTGCGCCATGCGCGCACGCGCGCGGTGATCTGCGGCGGAGCGACCGACAAGACCGACCCACCGGCGATGTACCAGGCGCTGCAGGCGAGGCTGCCGAAGCTCGATCACGTCATCTCAGTCGGCCCCGCGCGCGACGGCGTGCTGTCGTTGGCCGACCTGATCGCAGCCGGCGAACAGGCATCGCTGCCGCCGCAGCCGCAGCCCGACGATCCGGCGCTCATGTGCTACACCTCCGGCACCTCGGCGGCCCCCAAGGCGGTGCCGCACACGATGCAATCGATGCTCGCCAATCCGCGCGCGTGCGCGGCGCTTTATCGGATTGCGCCGGGCGACCGCATATTTTCCGCGCCACCGCTCTCGCACGCGTTCGGCATCTACATCGCCAACCTCGCGCTCATGTGCGGCGCAACCATCGACTGCGTTCCCGTGTTCACGCCGCCCGCGATGGCCGCGCAGCTCGAGCGGTCGCGGCCGACCCATGCGTTCGTCGCGCCGGCCCACATCGCCGCGATGCTGCACGCGTCGCTGCTCGACGGTCGCGATCTTTCGAGCGTGCGGCAGATGATCATATCGGGGTCGTACACCCCTCCCGGCCTCAAGCGCGAGATCGAAACGCGGCTGCCCAACGGCAAGGCGATCGAGCTGTGGGGCATGACGGAAACTTTCGCGGTGCTGATGGGACGCGCGGACGAATCCGCCGAGCTGCGGCACGGCTTCATCGGCCGCGCGACACCCGGCAGCGAAACGCGCGTCGCGGACGACGACGGCCGCATGCTGCCCGCGGGAGAGGAAGGCGAGCTGCAGGTGCGCGGCTGTTCGGTGTTCGCCGGTTATTTCGACAACGAGGGCGCCAACGCCGGCGCCTTCACGGCGGACGGCTGGCTGCGCACCGGCGATCTTGCGGTGATGAACGCGAGCGGGCACGTGCGCATGACCGGCCGACTCAAGGACATCATCAACCGCGGCGGCGTGAAGTTCAATCCGTTCGACGTCGAGGCGCTGATCGAGCGGCACCCGAGCGTGCTGCAATGCGCGATCGTACCGATGCCCGATGAGGTGCTGGGCGAGCGCGCCTGCTGCTTTGCGACGGTGAAGCCCGGCACGACGCTCACGCTCGCGGACGTGACCGCCTGGCTCGCGCAGCATCAGGTGGCCAAGCTCAAATGGCCGGAGCGCTTCGAGACCGTCGCCGCGATGCCGCTCACGCCCACGCGCAAGATCGTCAAAGGCGAATTGATGAAAATATTGACTGAGCGGAGTATTTGATTCCGACAGGGAGTGCGCGTGGTTTCCCCCCCCCGCGAGCGAAGCGAGCGGTGGGGAGGGTGGCGAGCGGAGCGAGCCGGGTGGGGGGGACCTTTTTCTTGCTCCGAATTTGTTCAAGGGCCCCCCACCCCTTACCCCTCCCCACCACGCTTCGCGTGGGGGGAGGGGAACCCAGAGGCGTGCGCGGAGGCGATTACGCCGGGGGCGGTGGAAGGAAGACGACTTCGTGCTTGGCGGAAAGCGCGACCACTTCGGGGGGCGACTGCTCCTTCATGCTGTGGATCGCCCAGAACAGGTCGTAGAGCCGGCGCGTCGGCGCCACCCAGAAGAAACACTTCACCGCCTGGTCGGATTTGTTGAAAAGCCCGTGCGGGATTTCCCGTGGCAGCCGGATGAGGTCGCCCGCCGTGGCGACGAACTCCTTGCCGTCGAGCACCAGGTCGAAGCGGCCCTCGAGCATGTAGATGAACTCGTCCTGGGTCGGGTGGATGTGCGGCGGCACGAAGGTGCCGGGCGGAAGGGTCGCGTGCCAGGAGAACGAGGACTCGCTCACCTGCTTGGGCACGTAGGTCTGTCCCAAGATGTTCCAGACGATCCCGTCGATGCCGGTGCCGGCTTTGGTGATACCCGCCGTCAAAGGTTGCATGAAGCGCGCCCTCCCTGTTGCTCGCCTTATTCAATCATGAAGCCCGCACGGCCGGAACCGGCCCGGCGCGCCATTTACCTTTAGCGTAAATAGCGAGCCCGCATCCGGCGGGCTTCACAGCGCATTCGCTTCAAGCCTAAGCTATAGCAATAACAGCCCACCAGAAGGGATCGGACATGAAGCGTACCGCCTTCGTTATCTCCGCCACGCTTGCCTCGGCGCTCCTGGTTGCGCCCGCGCAAGCGCAGGACAAGCTCAAGATCGGCATCATCACGACCCTGACCGGGCCGCCGGCGGTGCTGGGCGGACAGCTGCGCAACGGCTTTCAGCTCGCGGTCAAGGCGCTGGGCGGCAAGCTCGGCGGGCGCGAGGCCGAAGTCACGGTGGCGGACGACGAGCTCAAGCCCGACGTGGCGATCGCGAAGGTCAAGGGATTCGTCGAACGCGACAAGGTCGACTTCGTGGTCGGCCCGATCTTCTCGAATATTTTGCTGGCAATCATGAAGCCGGTCGCGGACGCCGACACCATCCTGATCAGCCCGAACGCCGGCACGTCGAACTTCGCCGGCAAGGAGTGCAATCCCGACCTGTTCGTCACCTCGTATCAGAACGACCAGGTGCACGAGGTGCTCGGCAAATACGCGCAGGACTCCGGGATCAAGAAGGTGTTCCTGATGGCGCCGAACTATCCGGCCGGCAAGGACTCGCTCAACGGGTTCAAGCATTATTTCAAGGGCGAAGTGCTCGACGAGGTGTACGTCCCGCTCGGCCAGCTCGATTATCAGGCGGAGCTGACCCGGATCGCGGCCGCGAAGCCCGACGCCATCTTCGTGTTCCTGCCCGGCGGCATGGGGGTGAACTTCGTCAAGCAGTTCCGCCAAGCGGGCCTCGCCGACAAGGTCAAGTTCCTGTCCGCCTTCACGGTCGACGAGAGCACTCTGCCGGCGCAGCAGGACGCTGCGCTCAACTTCTTCGGGGGGGCCAACTGGGCGCCCAACCTCGACAACCCGCAGAACAAGGCGTTCGTGGCGGCCTACGAGAAGGAATACGGCGCGGTGCCGGCGACCTACGCGTTCCAGGCCTATGACGCGGCGCTGCTGATCGACAGCGCGGTGCGCGCGGTCAACGGCAACCTCAGCGACAAGAACGCGTTGCGCGCCGCGCTCAAGAAGGCGGATTTCACCTCGCTGCGCGGCAAGTTCAAGTTCAACAACAATCACTATCCGATCCAGGACTTCTATCTGGTCAAGGTCGCCAAACGCCCAGACGGCAAGTACCAGACCGAGATCGCCGAGAAGGTGTTCACGGACTACGCCGACCCGCACGCCAAGGATTGCCAGATGAAGTAAGGCAGATGTCAGATGTCGGATGTCAGATGTCGGAAAAAACGATGACTCGTCATGCCGCGCGAAAGCGGGGCACCCAGTAAACACCGGCCGTTATTTTATCTGAGGGTGCTGTGATTACTGGATCGCCCGCTTTCGCGGGCGATGACGACTGGCGGGTTATGATGTAACATTCTAATGCCCAGCCTCGTACTCATTCAAATTCTCAACGGGCTGCAGCTCGGGGTGCTGCTGTTCCTGATCGCGGCGGGGCTCACGCTCGTGTTCGGGGTGATGGACCTCATCAACCTCGCGCACGGCGTTCAGTACATGCTGGGCGCCTATCTGGCGGTGGCCTTCTACGGGCTCACCGGCAGCTTCGTGCTCGCCCTGGTGCTGGCGCTCTTCGCCACGCTCGCCTTCGCGCTCGCGCTCGAGTTCCTGGTGTTCCGCCGGCTCTACGCGCGCGACCACCTCGACCACGTGATGGCGACCTTCGGCATCATCCTGTTCGTCGACCAGGGTGTGAAGCTGGTGTGGGGCGCGGCGCCGCTGAGCCTGCCGGTGCCCGAGCTGCTGTCGGGCTCGGTGACGTTGATGGGCGGCCTGCTCTACCCGGTGTGGCGCATCGTCATCATCGCCTCGGGGCTCGCGGTCGCGACCGGGCTCTACGTTCTGGTCGGCCACACGCGCATCGGCATGCTGGTGCGCGCCGGCGCCACCAACGCGCCGCTCGTCTCCGCGCTCGGCGTCAACATCCGCGGGCTGTTCATGCTGGTGTTCGGCTTCGGCGCCATGCTGGCGGGCTTCGCCGGCGTGATGATCGCGCCGATCCTCTCGGTCGAGCCTGGCATGGGCGACGCCATCCTGATTCTCGCCTTCGTGGTGATCGTGATCGGCGGCATCGGCTCGATCCGCGGCGCCTTCGTGGCGGCGCTGCTGATCGGCCTCGTCGATACGCTCGGCCGCTCGTTCGCGGTCGACATATTGCGGCTGTTCATGGGCCCCTCGCCTGCGCGCACGGTCGGCCCGGCGCTCGCCTCCATGCTCATCTACGTGCTGATGGCGGTCGTGCTCTACCTGCGGCCGGCGGGCCTGTTCCCGGCCGCGGGGCGCTGAAGCGGATGACTTTTCTTCGAAAAAGTCATCCCGCTTCAGTTTATTGTTGGAGCATGATCTTTTCCGAAAACCGGTGTCCGCTTTTCGGGATCATGCTCTAATGACCGAAGCCGCGCCTATCGCCACGCAGGGCGCGCCGGCCTCCGCGCGCGCCGGCATCGCGGTCCCGGGGCTGATCTTCGGCATTTTCGTCGCGCTGCCGGCCGCGGCCGTGCTGGTGCCGGAGAATTATCTGCTCGCGCTCGGCACCCGCATCATGATTTTCGCGATCGCGGCGGTGGCGCTCGACCTGATCGTCGGCTACGGCGCGCTGGTTTCTTTCGGCCACGCCGCCTTCATCGGGCTCGGCGCCTATGCGGTCGGCATCCTGGCCGCGCACGGCATCGGCGAGGTGCTGGTGTCGCTGCCGACCGCGCTCGCCGCCGCCGTCCTGTTCGCGCTCGCGACCGGCGCCGTGAGCCTGCGCACCAAGGGCGTCTATTTCATCATGATCACGCTGGCGT
>Ga0153928_1000625_pt1 | contig 17097 bp, 15 predicted proteins | sample TSNJ012MetaG_FD_106656 | JGI IMG/M metagenome (GOLD analysis project Ga0153928, IMG submission 106656) | Attine ant fungus gardens microbial communities from New Jersey, USA - TSNJ012 MetaG | ecosystem: Host-associated > Fungi > Mycelium > Unclassified | place: USA: New Jersey, Wharton State... | reverse complement strand
GATTATGTTCTGCCAAGTTCCTCTTATCACCGTGTTGGCCATGCCAAATGATCGTATTTTCGATTTTACCGCCGAGAGTAGACTGGAAATAATGATGAATGCCAGAGTTGCTGATGATGTCAGGTGGCTCTGGTTTTCTTTATTGATTGGTATAGAAACAAAAATATAGATAAAAGTTGAGGATTTGTTTGATTTGAGCTATAATTAGGACATTGTTGCCGATTAAATGTTCTCGTGAATTTTAACTTTACGAGGAGATGTGATGGTGAATGAGAAGAAAGCAGAACATGCAAAGTTATGGAAAGACAAGCATATTGTTGATTATTTACGCTGTAGTGCCGGCTTAGCGATTCTGTATTTGGTAAACATACAAAAGATGGAGGAAGTTCATGAGCAGAACACAAAAAAGAACCGGACCACCGCAGCGCTTATACCAACATAGAAGATTACGGCGTCAGCGCCGGCGACAGATTGTCATAGCGGTAATAGCCGCGGTTACCATTCTGTTGATTTCAATTGTATCATTTGTCTATAGCAAATACCGTCTGATGAACAAGGCTGAAATCGACATTGAACAGGTGACAAACCCATATATCAACCCGAGCGTCCGCAAGGTGATGGAAGGCTATACCACCTTTGCGATCTTTGGTATTGATGCCCGAAACAACAACAGCCTCGGCAAAGGCAATCTCTCGGACGTAATTATGATCTGCAATATCGATAATGCAACCGGAGAGATCCGTCTCGTGTCCGTGTATCGTGACACCTACCTGGACATTAACGGAAAAGAAGACTTTCGCAAAATCAATGCCGCATACTTAAACGGCGGCCCGCAACAGGCCCTGCTCGCCCTGAATCAGAATTTGGACTTCAACATCACAAAATACGTGACGTTTAACTGGAAATCTGTGGCTGATGTGATAAACATACTGGGCGGCATCGATGTAGAGATTACCAAAGAAGAATACGGCAACGGAACCACCACCGGCATCAACGGCTTTATTCAGGCCACCAAGGAAGCCACCGGCATTGATTCCATGCATTTAAAAGGCCCTGGACCACAGCATCTGGATGGTGTCCAGGCTGTCGCCTATTCCCGTCTCCGGCTTATGGATACGGACTTTCAGCGGACTCAGCGTCAGCGTAAGGTAATCGCCCTGTGTATGGAGAAAGCCAAGCGGGCCGATCTGGGTATGCTGGTTGACAGCATTGACGCCGTTTTCCCCTATATTATGACGAACTTCTCCACCACGGAGATCATCACGATGGTGAAGAATATCCCCGACTACCACATGGGGGACAGCACCGGTTTCCCCACCAAACTTAAATCCCAGCGTATTGGAAAACAGGGGTTATGTGAGGTACCGGTTGATTTGGCTGAAGATGTGACCATTCTGCATGAATTTTTATTTAATAATCAGGAATATGCGGTATCTTCCAATGTACTAAAACTAACTAAGACGATCCAGCAAAGGTCTACGGCCGCCGATACTGAAGCTGAGAACGCCGCCAAAAAAGCCGCCGCCGCTGCCACTACCGAAGCAAAAGAAACCACTTCGGCCAAAACGACTGACAGCCAAACCTCGTTAACCGGAACTTCGCCGAACCAGACACTGCCAAAAGGAACCTCAACAGCTGCGGACAATGAAAACCCGACTACCCCTTCCGGGACTGGTTCGGAAGCATCTGCTGGCCAGACAACTGCCAACCCAACGAATGAAGGGGAGGCTCCAGCGGTTCCGGTATTGCCGACTGAATCCGGCACCCGGCCGGAAGAATCATCTCCATATGAATCATCCCCATATGAATCATCTCCGGCCGAAACAAAAACCGGTCCACAAAGTACGGACAGTACCACCGCAGCCCCACGGAACCCAACCCGGAATTCGGACCCAACCCAAAAGCCGGAATCCCCGACACAGGCTCCGGGTCCCGGGACCGCAACAACATCAGCGATACAGCCCACCACCGTGGCTCCGACCCAAAGTACATCCGGCCCTTCCAGTACCAATGGGCCGGGCGCGGTCGGGCTGGGAGATTGATTAACAGTGGCAAACAGTATGGCAGTCCATACTACTGACAGAAAATATTATAGGGAAATGGTGAGCATATTAAAAAGAATGCAGAAATACCCGGGAGGTGAGAAATATCATGGTTGTATGGCTGATCATCATATCATAACTTTGTCTTTGGAATTCGGTACCCAATTTCAAAAATGATTTTGGTCGCAGTCACGCGTGAAAACACCAAGCAAGACTACAAAATAAACTTCTCCACCGCCGTCAACATCTGTAGGCATTACCTTAAGAACGGCGAAGCCGAAGTAATAAACCCGACCAAAGAGAAACAGTTGGGTTCCAAAATAACGCTGCAGAGTCTAAAGGGGAGAAGTTGCATTTCGGTTAAGGGCGTTAATAAGGCAAGGTTGCGAAGCAAGGGGAATAGTGATAGTGCATGGAAGCGTGGGGAGCGACCATGCACATCTGTTGCTTCCAGCGACGGGTCTTTCAGATGGATTAATCCTTTGCCACCCACTTTAGTGGGTGGTAGTTTAGTTTCACCACTCATCAGAAGTCTCTCCTGATATCAATTGCTTCTGAAACAGAGTCCTGATACGCATCCCTGCCATCCCCGCAATCTTATTACTGATTTAATTAAGAATGGAAAGAATTTTTTTAAGGTACTTATTTTTATTGTTATGAAACCATATCATTGTAATCCCTTGTTTGAATTGATAACTGTCCGGCAGCTTATAGCTCACGATGTTTTTATTATTCGCTAAATTAACATAAGGCCGAAGTAATGTAATATAGTGTCCGGTAGCTAAGTAAATAGGGATATCATCATATGATTTTACGATTTCGATCCCTTTTGGGGTAAATGGCAGCAGATTAATCATTCTATAATCGTTTTTTTCAATCAGATATTTTGTCGTGACGATGGGGTAATTGGACAAATCATCCAGCGTGATATTCTCCTTATTCAGTGGACTGTTGGCAGAGAAGAAAATCCGAGGTTCTGTTGATACAATGGTGTGAAGCTTGATATTGGGATTGGATATATTGGTATCAGACAAAATAAATCCAAGATCGATTGTTCCGCCAAGGACTCCGTTTACAACATCATTATTTTCATGGCATTGCAATTTAATTAGTTCTGTTGGAATACCAATCTCCTCCCTGAACATGGAAAAGAAGTCCGGAACGGATGATAAAAAGTCGATATTTTGACAAAATCCAACACTGACACGGTTCTGCTGATACTGCCTAGAATCATTCAATAACAAATCTATCTTATCGTATATTTCTGTTAACTCAATGTTAAGTATAATCGCTCTCTGCGTTGGTATAATCCCCTTCTTTTGACGAGTAAATAATGGCTCGCCGACGATTTTCTCTAAAGCGGATATATTCTTGCTGATGGTTGGCTGGGTGGTATATGCCATTTCGGCTGCCTGCGAAAAGCTTGAACACTTCATGGTGATTTTAAAATATAGTATTTGCTGTAAACTAAGATTTTTCACTCTTTCTCCTTGTCCGATTACGCTCTGTCATGTCTTCATTTTATCAAAAAACCAACTGGTTGACTATATATAAAATGAATACCATGTATTCCATGTCGGAATATATAAATCGGGAAATATGTATTATAATAAAGATAAATCAGATCTGATATGCAATAAAAACCATATTTTACTATGGAACTTATTTTTATGTATTCCAATATGACAATATATAGGAGGTTGTGTATTTATGGAGATAGTGAGTGTTGATGTATTTCTGTTAGATGGCGGTTCACCTGGATGGAGACCGATTATCTGCCGGGTTAACACCGATGAGGGGATTGGAGGTTATGGCGAAGCTTCTGTTGGTTTTGATATCGGGGCTTCTGCCTCCTATAATATGATCAAAGAAGTTGCCCCTCTTGTAATAGGAATGGACCCGATGGCTACTGAAGCGATTTGGAACAAGGTGTACACACAGACATTTTGGGCACAGGGTGGGGGAACCATTATGTTTTCTGCCATAAGTGCCATTGACATGGCATGCTGGGATATCAAGGCAAAGGCCCTGAATATTCCTCTTTACAAACTGCTGGGCGGAAAATGCCGCGAAAAATTACGCTCCTATGCGAGCCAGCTGCAATTTGGCTGGGGTGACGGTATGGTATTTGACTGTGGTCATCGGACAGAACAGTTTGTAGAGCATTCCCTAAAAGCAGTAGACGAGGGATTTGATGCAATTAAAATTAACTTTATTACTTATGATGATGATGGTAGCAGGCTCGGATTTTTAAGAGGTCCCATCCTGCCGAAAACGCGGAAGTTAATCGAACAGCGCGTGAAAGCTGTTCGTGAGGCAGTGGGCGATTCTGTTGATATCATTGTAGAAAATCACGCAAGAACAGATGCTGTATCCGCTGTCGAGATGAGCGAAATCATAAAGCCCTACGGAATTATGTTTATGGAAGAGACCTGTACCCCGATGAATCTGCAGGTACTGGAAACCGTTCGCAAGCATTCCGTGATTCCACAGGCTGGCGGAGAACGTGTTTATGGAAAATACCATTATGCAAATCTCATCTATAAAGATATTTTACAAATATATCAACCAGACCTGGGAACATGCGGCGGAATAACAGAAGCAATGAAAATTGCTGCCATGGCTGAATCCGTTGACGCCGGAATCCAAATTCATGTGTGCGGAAGTCCAATTGCAATAGCTGCTTCCCTGCACGTAGAAGCATCTTTGCCGAACTTTGTAATTCATGAACACCACGTCACAAATCGAAGTGAGAACAATATCCGCCTGGGTATCTATGACTATCAACCAGATGGATGCGGTTTCTGTCATGTGCCTGAATTGCCTGGAATTGGGCAAGAATTATCTCAGTGGGCAATCGATCATGCATTGCAAAAAGAAACAGTGAAAGGGGAATAAGATATGAGTGAAAAAGACATCGGACTCAAAAGACAAATTGGATTATTTGGAGCAGTTGCTATTTTAGTCGGTGCGGTAATTGGTTCAGGAATATTTATGACACCAGGAACGGTGGCAGCTTCCGCCAAATCATTTGGACCGTTTATGCTTGCGTGGATACTTGCCGGAGCCAGCGGTATTCTTTGTTCATTAGTCTACGCGGAACTGGCACCGGCCATGCCGAAAGCAGGCGGTCCTTATGTCTATATAACGGAAGCTTTTGGCAAAGGCTTCGGGTTTGCGTATGGATGGTCCATGACAATCGGGAATTATATTCCTTTAGTAGCCATGCTGGCAACCGGGTTTGCAAAGAATCTTGCAAAGCTTATCCCGGGACTCACACCTGTCGGCATCAAAATGGTAGCAACCGCCGTTATCCTTGCGCTTATGATATTGAATATACGCGGTACAAAATTAGGCTCTACGGTCGCCAATATTTTCACAGTAGGAAAACTCCTTGCATTATTCCTTGTAATCATTGGTGGTTTCTTCTGTCTGTCACCCGAAAACTTTACATCGGTAACAACACAGTCCCAGACCACCGAATGGAACGGAGTACTGAGCGCTGCCTTCCCTGCATTTCTTGCATTTGGAGGTTATTATCAATTAGCATATATGAGTGAGGATATTAAGGAACCTCAGAAAACATTGCCAAAGGCGATGATTATCGGAATGCTCATCGTAATTGCCGTTAACGTTCTGATTTCCATTGTCTGTGTCGGAACGGTAGGATTCGCAGAACTCGCTGGAAGTGAAACCCCGGTTATTGATGCAGGTACTGCAATTTTCGGCTCGGTTGGGACAATCATTGTTGCCATCGGTGCAGTGGTCTCTATTTTTGGAGCATTAAATGGCGGTATCATGAGTTATCCGCGTGTCTCCTATTCCATGAGCCAAAATGGCTTAATGTTTCCGGCATTTGGAAAGCTGCACGAAAAATATAATACGCCTTATATTCCAACCTTAATTATCTGCTTAATGGCGCTGATATTTGTCTGGACCGGTTCCTTTGGTACCCTGCTTGGCATCAATGTCTTCGCCGGCAGAATCCTGGAATGTATTGTCTGCCTCTCGCTCCTGGTTTTGAGAAAGAAAAGACCAGATATGGTCCGCCCGCTTAAAATGCCCGGATATCCTGTCACTACTATTTTAGCAATTGTTGTTACACTTATTATCTGTATGACGTGTTCAAGTACTCAGATCCTGAAAAGTCTGGGGCTAATGGCAACCTCAATTCCAGCTTACTTTATTTTTAAATCAATTACCAGGAAAGGGGCATAAATAAAAGGGGGCGGTATCCAAATGGATAGTAGTAGTTTAGCACATGCGAAATGGAATTATACCTTATCCAAGTTATCAAATAATTTATATTTCCATTTAGTGTGTGATAAACTTGAACTGTTCATTAGAACACCGCCTCCATTATCATTACTGCTGACGATTAAATTCCGTGGATTATGCCGTGGTATATGGCGAATTCTTCTACCAGGATAAACGGTTGCATGCATTGTAGTGTTCGAATAGGTAGTATAGCTTTGATTTATTAAAGATAACAAGGCAAAGAATGTTTGGCGAAAGGATAAGACGCTAATACCCCGTCATTTTTTGTGCACTCTATTCAGAACTTCCATTCGGCAAAGCAGATGCTGCTGCCTTACCCTCCAACCTGCAATACCTAATTGTAAGCCTTGTATTGCCCTGTATACTCTTCAATAATCTTCCCACCACCCATATCCTTCCATTTCTGAACAGAATCCTTCCATCCTTCTTCATCTAACACACCAATTACATATTTGATCGCAGAGTCATTGATATAGGTAGACAGCTCCCCTAAAGTCCCGCCCATCTCTGTTTCCGTCTCAGAAATAAAAGGCAAAGTAGGATCAAAAACGGCATATTTAGAGTTAGAGCCGATTAAATCATAAATGTGTTGTGCAAGAGGCGTCAGACTTGCGGACTCCAGGTGAGTAAAGGCGTAAAATGGGGTAATCTGTCTGATTAAGTTGTATTTATCGGCATAAACGGATAGCTGTTCTTCTGTCTGTGATACTTTTCCATTGACAACATCGTAAGTTTCTCCTTCAATGCCCCAATTGAATAGATCCAGCATTTCCGGATCACCCATCTTGTCCAGAAAATCCAGAACCTTTAATAAAGTATCCTCATCGGGAACCGATGTTTTTGGTATTGCGATAGCTCCGGTGTAGCCCTGATATCCAGGTACATGAAGATCTCCATCCACTCCCGCCGTCAGTATTTGAAGAACGCCGCAGGCAGCATCTGGATTGACCTGCGTCAGTGCATTTAAGGTCGTGGTGGCATCCTCCAGGTTCCCTAAAAATACGGCACCGGCTTTCCCGTTGGTAAAGTTGGCGGTTTTGTCGTTCACAACCGAGAAATCACTGTTGATCAGGCCTTCCCCATAGCAGTCACGGAACCATGTCAAAGCCTTTGTATACTGCTCGGAATCATATTCCGATGTGATGTTGCCAGAGGAATCCGCTTGCCAGCTATTTGGACCGCCCATGTAAATACTTAGCTGTGTTGCAAAGTTTTTAAGGCCCTGGTCATACATGGAGAGCCCATAGGTATCATCAATGCCGTTCCCATCGGGATCATGGAAGGTAAAGGCGTATAAGATATCACGGAACTCCTCAATCGTATCGGGCATTTCCAGGCCCAGATTATCCAACCAGTCGGTGCGGATGGCGAGTCCGGCCCGGATGGTATAGCGGGTACGGGGAATCAAAAACTGCTTGCCATCGGTTTGTACATTCTTCATAACGGTCATATCAATACTGGAAAGATTCGGGTAAAGCTCAATATAAGGAGTCAAATCCCAAAACATACCGGCTCGGGTAGCGTTGATAAATCCGGCAGAGGTGGTCTCGCGGATCGTCGTAATCTGCGGTAAGGAGGTAGAGGCAATCAGGGTATTGACTTTTTCCTCGTAGGCATCATTGGGAACCCAAATGACCTCTAATTTTGTGCCGGTATATGCCTGGATTGCTTTAAGCATGCTGTTATTTTCATTTGGAGCTTCTACTGCTTTATAGTTGCACATCATCGTAACGCTTTCTAAAGGTGGGATGGCATCTGGTTCAGATGCTTCCGCATTTTGTACCTGCGGGTCACTTCCCTGCGTACTGCAGCCGGCTAATAATGTACAGGCAAGGACTGCTGCGAGGCAGCGGGATATAAACTTTCTCATATAAAATCCTCCTACGTCATAGATCGTTTTTGCATTCCTTCTCTGAATCATCTGCAGATTATCAAATAAGATGTTTATAGTATAAATCCAACACCAGTCTAACACAATGTTCATATTTCTGCCAAAAACCGAAGAACCTCACCCATTTAAGAAGAAAACAAGGTAAAAAAAAGAGCACTGCCTAAAAAAAAGAGTATTTGTAAGCGTTAGAAACAGATCGTAAGCCGTTGTAACTGCTGGAAATATGAACATTGAGTTACTTGGTACCATCCTCTATAATTTGAGTTGAAAAGGAGGAAGATGATTTATGAGTCAGGAAATAGCAAAAAAGACAAAAATGGAAAGAAAAGCATTAAGGGATAAGACGAAAAGAGCAGTGATACGTAATAGATGGCTCTATATTATGCTGCTGCCTGGTGTGATTTACTATTTGATCTTCAAATTTGGCCCTATGATAGGACTGATAGCGGCTTTCAAGGATTACCAGCCCTTTTTAGGATTTTTCAGGAGTCCATGGGTGGGGTTTAAGCATTTTGAAAGATTATTTACAAGCGGATCCTTTTTGCGGCTTTTGCAAAATACGCTGGTTATCTCCTTTTTGAACTTGCTTTTTTTCTTCCCTGTTCCGATTATTATTGCACTGTTATTAAATGAAGTAAAAGTCAACTGGTTTAAGCGTATGGTGCAGAGCTTTATCTACATCCCGCATTTTTTCTCCTGGGTCGTGGTGGTGGGTATTTCTTATGCATTATTTACCACGGAAGGTGGCGTGGTAAATAACTTCCTCACCAGCATATTCCATATAAAGCCGATTGATTTCATGGGATCGGAAGCATGGCTGCGTCCGATGGTTATCTTGCAGAATATATGGAAGGAAAGCGGATGGGGGACTATCATCTTCCTGGCGGCATTAGCCGGTGTAGATATAGAAATGTATGAAGCGGCCAGGATGGATGGTGCAGGCAGACTGAAGCAGATATGGTACATAACCCTTCCGGCAATCCGGGCTACGGTTATTACAATGTTGATTTTAAGGCTTGGACATGTGTTGGAGGCAGGATTTGACCAGCTGTTTCTGATGCAGAATGCGACCAACCGTGAAGTATCACAGATTATTGACACCTATGTGTATCAGATGGGGATGAAAAACGGACAGTTGAGCTTTGCCACGGCGGTAGGTTTGTTTAAATCGATTGTCGGTCTGGTGCTGGTGCTGTCTGCGGATCGCTTGGCGAAGAAAATGGGGGAGGAAGGAATCTTATGAAACGCAAAAATATAAGCGTATTTGATGTATTTGTGTACGGTATTCTGACGATGTGCTTTCTGGTCATGCTGTTTCCGCTAATGTATGTAGTAGCAGGGTCTTTAGCATCGGCAAAGGAATTGGCGCAAAATACATTTTTAATTATACCAAAGAACCCTACCCTGGATGTATATAAATATATTTTATCTACGAAAACATTTCCAAGAAGCATGATCGTAACAACGCTGGTAACGATTGCCGGTACATTAGTGAATCTGGTGATGACCTGTCTGACTGCCTATCCTTTGGCCAGAAGAAATCTGCCGGGACGTAAATGGCTGATGCTGGCAGTTACATTTACTTTAGTGTTCAGCGGCGGCCTGATACCTACTTATCTGGTAGTGAATTCGATGGGGCTGATTGATAAATATGCGGCGCTGATAATTCCGGGGGCCATCAGCAGCTTTAATCTGGTGCTGGTAAAGAATTTTTTCCAGGAAATACCGGAAAGTCTGATTGAAGCGGCGAAAATTGACGGTGGCAGTGAAATCAATACTTTAACAAAAATCATTCTGCCGTTATCGAAGCCTGCCCTGGCGACATTTACCATGTTTTATGCAGTCGGACACTGGAACCAATTTTTACAGCCGCTTCTTTACTTAAACAATTCTAAGAAATGGACGGTTCAGATTCTTCTTCGCCAGATTGTGATGCTGTCCAGTACCTCCGGGGATGATGATGGGATGATGCCGGGATTCATCCTTCCGATGATGAGTTTAAAGCTGGCGGTGGTAGTAGTTTCTTCCTTACCAATTATCATGGCTTATCCGTTTATGCAAAAATATTTTGATAAGGGGGTGATGGCGGGTTCTATAAAGGGCTGAGCTGTACTCTGGGAACGGGAACTGTTATAATAATGCAACAGGAGGAGCAGCTCAAATGAAACATTTTTTTAAAAACAAGTATTACCAAAGGATACTTGCTGCGTTATTATTAGTTAATGTTATCCCGGTTTTGTTTCTTGGGGGTTCGATTGCCAATCTGGTGAGCCAGCAGAAAAAAGCGCTGAACCGGACAATGATATCCCAAATCAGCAATCAGATGAATGAAGTGGAGATAAGCTTTCACTATGTGGAGAATGCCATGATCCGTATGGCTCTCAGTAGTGACACCTTGTTGGCCCTGCGAACGGGTCTGATGGCGCAGAACTTTCAGCTGTTCAATTCGCTGCGCAGTGACTTGAAGCTGATCGGGAATTCAGAGCAGCAGCTGGATGATGTGTTTATGGTCAATAAAAGTAAAAACTGGATTATTGGCACGGCCACCTCGATGCCCTTAGAGGAATATGAATCAGCGAATGTCATTAATACCTTATTTGCCATCCCAAAGCATTCTTTCTGGTGTTCGGATGCCGGGTATCTATACCTGGTCAAGAGTCTGCCCATATATACTCTTAATGACAATGCCTTGTTGGTTGCCCGGTTTAAGAAAAACATACTGACCCTGGATTCAATGAGGTCTGGGGAAGGGTATGGGACCGTGGTTCTTGACGAAGAAGGCAATGTAATCTTTGGTGACGGCGTAGATGTGTTAATTGTAGAGGATGTGCTGAAGGCAGACGAAAAAGCCGGCCGGATGAAGGACGGCGAGGTGGTGAATACGAAGTATCGGGGGGAAAGCTATATTGTGGCCGCCAGAACCTCCGACTATAACCGGTGGACCTATATCTTTGTGACAACCAATTCTGCATTTCAAAAAAGCCTGTCAAGCGTAACGGCAATGCTGGCGCTGGTAGTCGTCGGGATGCTGCTGGCAGACTGTTTTGTGGTTTGCGTGGCTTCCAAACACTTGTATTTGCCGATCCATGAGATTGATGCTCTGGTAGAACGTAAGATCCGTGCGGAAGGAGAAGGGAAAACGTCGGAGGAGGATATGGAGCTGATCGGAAAAGTGCACTATATACTCAATAAAAATGCAGAGCTGCAAAATATCGTAAAGAATAAGGATGAAAGCAGCCAGCAGCTATTTTTACATAAGCTATATCGGGGCGAACGAATGGATTGCAATGAGGATACGCTGATAAAAGAGCGCATTATCAGCAAGAAATTAAATGGTACGATCATGTATACCATGGCGCTGAAGTTTAAATATCATTTTCCCACGGAGGATGACCATCAGCTTTGCCTGTTCGCGCTGGATAATGTAGTAAGAGAGCTGCTTCATAAGGAAGAGTGCTTTCCTTTTGTTACGATCGGAAAGATCTTTTATATCACTTGCCTTGTCGATGCGGATTCTAATGAAAGTGCCGATTTGAAGGCGCAGGCCACGGCGACGATGCTGATTACGGCAATCCGGAAATATCTGAATATGACCATCAACGTGGGCGTAAGCAATGGGTTTAAGCAGATAGAGGATATTGTTCTGGCCGTGGAGGAATGTGAAAAAGCTTTGAGAGATGTCATGGGATTTGATGGCATCTGCAACTTTTACCGGAGTCCATGGCGGGGAAGGACCATGCTCATGGATCACCAGATTCATCAGGGGCGAAAGCGAATACTCCGGACGGTAGATACGGGTGATAAGGATCAGTGCCGTGAGGAATTGGATCATTATCTGACGCTGCTAAAGGATACCAGGTACTGTGTGTTCAAACTGGAAATCAGCAAGCTGGTGTCGGAAATCCTGAATTATTATGAGGAGTATGCATTGACGCCGGATTATGATGCGATCGGCGACATTATTGATTATGATATCGGAAGAAAGGTCAACTCCATTGAAAACCTGCGATCTTATTTGTGGGATTATCTTCTGGAGGAATTATTTAAACATATCTGCGATAAGGCAGAACAAAAGGATGTCATTTACCAGATTGCAGAGTATCTGAATGAAAATATTGAATGTGACATTAACCTGGAGGATTGTGCGAAGCATTTTAACTATAATGCAAGTTATTTAAGCAGGATGTTCAAAAAGAATTTTGGGAAAACCTATACCGATTATGTAACGGAAAAAAGAATCGAGCGGTGCAAGGAGCTTCTCCTTGACACGAATATAAGCGTTAATGAGCTGGCGGAAAGGTTTGGCTATAGCAGCCCCCAGAATTTTATCCGGGTATTTAAAAAATATACGCTTCTTACGCCGGGGCAATTCCGGAAGGATGGGGGAAAACCTGAAGTCAAATAGCAGGAGGATGGAAAGGAATGATTGATTTAACTCATATGATAGATCCTGAGAAGGAAGAACGGAAATTCATGATCGAAACCATTGGCGCCGAAACGGTAAACAGGAATGTGGTGCGTCTTGAAAAGCAATGGTATATCATGACCAATATCGCAATGGTATCCCATATCGGGACCCATATCGAGGTGCCATATCACATACTTCCGGATGGGCACGACCTGGCATCGATGCCCCTGGAGACATTTGGCGGACATGCCGTGCTGCTGGATTTTTCTGATGCAGGAGAACGAACCGGCATAACGAAAGAGAGGACGATACAGGCTGCCGAAGCTTCTGGCGGCATACGGGAAGGGGATATCGTATTTTGCAACCTGGGATTTGCGGATTTTTATGGAAATGAGCACTATGCCCAAAGTCCCTATTTTACAGCGGAGGCTATCCTGTGGCTGGCCCAAAGCGGTATGAAAATGATGGGAGTAGATGCCGGCGGCGTGGAGCTTCCAGGCTCCGAACAGCATGTAAACCATACAACGCTGTTTCACCATAACATTCCCTTGATTGAGAATGTGGCAAATTTAGACCTGATAAAAACCGCCCGATTTACAGTAGCGGCGTTCCCTTACCCGATTAAAGGGGTTGAGTCCTTCCCGGTGCGAGTGGTAGCCTTTACATCTGGTGATGAAGGAAGGTTTGGTGGATGATGAAGGGAGATGTCTATGTCTTTGACCGGACCGGCTTTTCCGACCCGCTGACCGGAGTGGAAATCATACGGATTACGGATAATAAAGCATTTTATGACCGGCCATATTTTACGACCACGCAATTTACCAGGGATGGACGTTATACCATATTTGTATCTGATTTTACAAAAACCTCCGTGGTAAAGAATCCCAATGCCCCGGCAATCGGAAAAGTGGGTTTTGGGGAACTGTTCCTTTTGGAACTTGAGACAGGGAAAGCGTTGCAGCTGACCCAGGGAGAGGCCATTAAGATGGGACACGGGGCTCATGCCATGCTTGCTCCTGATGGAAAGACCGCTTATTATTACAGCAATGAGGAGCTGAAGGAAACAGATATTGAGACCCTTATATCAAAAGCATGGATGCATATTCCTGATACTTATAATTTTCACAGCCTTTCCATTACGGATGACTGCCGCTATGTGGCTTTTTCTCTGGTCGAGGAAGTGCCGCTGGTTACGGCGATATTTGCCGACCAATTAGCGGAAGCAGCTCCGGGGGCAAGGGAACGGTTCTTTAAACAGCCAGGCAGTCTGGTGCTGCGTTATGACAGGATGAAAGAATGCTGTGAGGCCATATATGGCGGACACGAGCGCATTACCCATGTCGGTATGGATCCGGGGGACGGCAGCCACATGCTGTTCTGCAACGACGGTCCCTGGCATCTGGTTCAGCGTATGTGGACGGTGGATGTCCTGACGGATGAAGTGAAGCCGCTCTTCCGGCAGCAAAAGTATCTGGAGCAGGTGGGGCATGAATTTTTTACGCCCTCCGGAAGGGTAGGTGCACAGTATTCCTTCCGGTATAAGGCGGATATGCCATTTTTCCAGCATGCGGATATATTTATGGATTTTGACGGGAAGAATCAGGAGCGTTTTTACTATCCCTATGACCGTCCGGGGCACGTAAGCGTAGCGGAAAATGAACACCAGGGTGTAGGTGACAGCTGTATGCTGTCTGGAAACAGGAAGGACAGCAGGCGGTATCTGTCACTGATCAATTACAATTCACAAGAGCACAAGGCAGAGCCTGGCCTTTTGTGCGCCCACGACACTTCAGGAAAAAAATCGGCCCATGTCCACCCGGTATTTACGCCGGATGGCAGTCATATTTTGTTTTCCTCTGACAAAGAGGGAATGCTGAATATTTATATGGTGGAGGCGGATTGGTCGAAAGCGAGGAGAACATTATGATTCGGGAGAATCCAATAAAAAAGGGATTAAAAGAGGGAAAAAGTTATATTGGTACCTTTGCAAAGATTACAGATCCAAGTGTAGTGGAACTGTTCTCTTTGATCGGTTTTGATTTTTTCGTCATTGATAATGAGCATGCCCACATGAGCAAGGAAACGGTGGATCATTTGATTCGGACTGCTGATATATCCGGCATTATTCCGATTGTGAGAATCCGGCAGAATAACCGCTCCATGATATTGCAAAGCTTGGATGGGGGAAGTCTTGGAATCATGGTGCCGGAGACTGGCAATCGGCAGGACGTGGAGGATATGATCTATAATTCCTTTTATGCACCCTTGGGTGGACGTGGATTTTCACCGTCTCACCGGGCAGCAGGCTATGGCTTTATGGACGGAAAAGAGTATGCCAGGCTGGCCAATGAGCATGTAATGACGATTGCCTATTGCGAGACGGCTGAAGCTTTACATAATCTTGATGAGATGCTTTCCGTTCCGGGACTGGATGTGATGTGGATCGGTCCGATGGATTTGTCACAGGCCCTGGGCGTTATCGGCGACAGTAAGCATCCTGCGGTACAGGAGGCGGTGACCTACATTATTGGGCGTTGTAAAGAGGCAGGAGTAGCTGTCGGAACGGTTGCTGCCGATGGGGAGGAGGCAAAGAAGCTTCTTGCTTTGGGAGTGCAGTTTATCGGTCTGAGTTCGGATCAGGCGATGATTGCTTATGCAGGAAAGAAGTTTATGAAGGAGCTGAAAGGCTAAATTGGACAGCGCTCTGGGAGAATGATGAAAGTATATTGGAGGCGAGATGGAAAGGTTGGACTTTACGGTAGCATTGCCGGAATTTAAAGAAGAAATCTATCATATTGTTGAATTCGGAGCAGTTCCTGGGGGAATTGCCCTGAATTCAGAGTCACTTCAAAAGGCCATAGATGTTGCAGCAAGCCATGGTGGGGGTCACGTACTGGTGCCAAGAGGCATTTGGCTCACCGGACCGATCGAGTTGAAATCAGGAGTGGATTTGCACCTGGCGGAAGGGGCCCTTTTATTGTTTGATAAAAGTAAAGAAGCGAATCCTCTGCATATCACCGACTATGAGGGAACCAGGCGCATCCGGGCTGTTTCGCCAATCCATGCCAGTCATGCCAGGGATATTGGCATAACGGGTAAAGGAATCATGGATGGAAACGGACATCTTTGGAGAATGGCAAAGGAGTTTAAGTTTACTTCTCGGGAATGGGAAGAAAAACGGTCCATTAGCCCGGATACGTTCTTAAGTACCGAGGAGGGCGAGGTGTGGTATCCGACCAGAACTGCTTTTGAGGGGTTTCTTCACGGCGAGCCGGATTTAACAAAGCTTGATGATGCTACAGCCCTTGAAATGGCGGCCCCATATTATGATTATTACCGCCCGGTGATGGTGGAGCTTACCCATTGCAGCCGGATTCTTATCGAAGGCGTCACGCTCCAGAACTCCCCGGCATGGAATCTGCATCCTCTTTTTTGTGATAATCTTACACTGCGGGATGCCTGGATAAGAAATGATGCGTCAGCGCAAAATGGAGATGGCCTGGATCTGGAATCCTGCAAATTTGTCGAGATTGACAGGGTGAGTTTTGACGTAGGGGATGATGCCATCTGTATGAAAGCCGGGAAAAATGCAGAGGCCAGAAAAATAGACGGCCCTACGGAAAAAATCTATATTCATGATTGTACGGTATACAGGGGACACGGTGGATTTGTGGTAGGAAGCGAAATGTCAAGGGGTGTCCGCCATATTTTGGTAGAGCGATGCACATTTATTGGTACTGATATTGGCATTCGTTTTAAGACGGCTGTTGGCCGGGGAGGTGTGGTGGAGGATATTACCATACGGGATATCAATATGGTGCGTATCCCTGGGGAAGCCATTCTTTTTACGATGGGTTATGTTTTCAAGACGGTGAAAAATGGTGGTTTGTGTGAGGAAGAGGCGGGGGGTGTCGAAGGTTGCTTGCCGGAGTTTAAAAATATATCAATATCACGGATATTTGGACGGGATATAGGGTGGGGGATTAGGATTGATGGATTGGCGGAGATGCCTGTACATGATATTTGTATTAGTGATGTTTATTTAGATGCGAAGAATGGGGTGGAGATGGTTAATGGGGATAATGTGTTTTTGGAGAATGTGGATGTTCAGGTGGGGAGGAGGTTATCCCACTGACAAATAGTGTGGTACCTCTTGGCAAAATCAAATATCTTTAAGCAAAAAAGAAAAACAGGTTTCTTATGGAGAATAAAAGGGGTATAATATAGGTTAGAAGTTAAAGTAGGCAGTGGGATTATATAAGCTGGGGTGAGTTAGTGAATGGATGTTTTGACAAAAGAGCAACGAAGAAAGAATATGCAGCATATTAAAAGTCAGGATACTTCAATTGAAATCAGGTTACGTAAGGCGCTGTGGCATAAGGGATACCGGTATAGAAAAAATTATAAACAGCTGCCTGGACGTCCGGATATTGCTCTTACGAAATATAAAATAGCAGTTTTCTGCGATAGTGAATTTT
>Ga0153928_1000624_pt1 | contig 17109 bp, 16 predicted proteins | sample TSNJ012MetaG_FD_106656 | JGI IMG/M metagenome (GOLD analysis project Ga0153928, IMG submission 106656) | Attine ant fungus gardens microbial communities from New Jersey, USA - TSNJ012 MetaG | ecosystem: Host-associated > Fungi > Mycelium > Unclassified | place: USA: New Jersey, Wharton State... | reverse complement strand
CCCTTGTTATATTCTTCCGGCATACTCTCACCTCTTGCCTTAGTATGCCCATTCTTTTTTATGGCTAAAAGCGTATACCGCCTAAAGGCGGTGGGTTTAGACCACGCGAATGGATACTAAATATTGATATATCCATTCACCTTTTTCGTATTCATTTTTCAGGTTTTCTTCATTCATTTGTGAAATTATGTTACTAGCTTCACTTAATATAGCATCATACTTTTCTTCTTTATCATCATATGGTTCATTATAATTGACATGAATTGTTAAATACTTATTAGATATGTTAGGCTCAAAACCTAACCTTCTATGTAATTCTTCTAAATCAAACATTAAATAGTCGCTATCGCTATTATTTAAACCCATATTTATCTTTCCTAGTGGTGTGTCATCGATTATTATTGTATTCATTTGCGTTTCTAAAGACGGATAATCGAATATAGCCATCTCCATTATTTCGTATACTTTTTCATTGTTTACATCAGAAGGAAAAGAAAGAAATGGAATGTTTTCTTCCAGCATGAATACAATCGCATTATATAAAGCCTGTTCATTTTCATTAAGTTTGTTCTTAAAATATTTCGAATTATATTCATCAAAATAAGGTATATAGTCCATAATCTCTTGATATGACGCAACAGACCAAGTTTCACCATAAATTAATTGGTATGTACCGTCAAAATTAATGTGATCTTCTGTAATATCTGAAAAAACAAACAAAGGATTTTCGGTATTGAAAATATTTTTATCATATTTGTTTTGAGCACAACTTGTCAATGATATTGTTGTAATCCATAAAAGAAACAGTATTAAATAAATACTTGATTTTCCAGCCGAAGCACCTAATTGTTTTTTTTCTTTATACATTTCATTATCCTCCCTATTTTTACAATTTTCCTTATGTTCCACCATGAATATAACATAAACATTAATTTATGTCAAAAAAATGTATTGTTATAGTTTATTAATAACAAACCATAAGTAAGATAAAATATAAACATGAGACCTAAACCTTGTAAAAAAAGAGACACAAAAGAAATTACAGCGATATTAAAGGCATTCACGTTCCTGTTAGATTTTACAAAAGATTAGTGCATTATATAAAAAAGAAAGCAAAATAAGGTATTTATCCTATTTTGCTTTCTTTTTAGTGTTTTTAAGTTACCAATAACCTGTACTGCTATTGCGGACGTTTAATTGTTACAACATCGCATCCCCCATTGTCAGTTCCACAACCCCAGTGTACCACTTCAATTTTATTGCTTGGTCGTCGAGTAGTAGCTTTTATACTGAAAGTGTTGCTTTTCGGTTGTATACTGTTTCCGGGAATTTGCATTCCAGTAACACTTGCAATAGGCTTTTCTGTTTTCACTTCCGACTCAACCACTTGCACATTAGCACAGGGTACTAATATTACAAGTGCCAACCCTAAAACTAATACACTAATAATCCGACCTACTACTTTTTTCATTAAAAAGCACTCCTTTAATTTTTTATATAAAAAACCTAGTAATTACAATGGTATGAACTAACCACTGTAATTACTAGGCTCTTCAAATATATTATATTATTAATTATATCATATTATGTTTACTTTGTCAATAATAAACGTATAATTTAATGATAATTTGTTAAAGTTTATCAAAAAATAAATTTTAACATAAAGTTTCATATTGCCATATTTTTAGGTTATTTATAAAATTTTAAGAACAAATGTTGACATTTTCGAAAAATCATGTTATACTATATAGGCGATTTGAGTAATCATATTGTTTATATCTTTATTAATTATATGGAATAGTTGCTATTATGTCTTTTTTTATTGCTTATGTATTTATAAAACTTTTAATCAAGTTGTCCCGCGTTCGAATCGCGGATAGCTCATCATAAGAAAAAATGAATATCTAAAAAGAACAGTTTGTCCATATTTATAAAGAAAATATGACAAGCTGTTTTTGTTTGTCCTTATAAAACAATATGATTCCAGACCACTTGATTATTTTTACATTTTAAGTAATCAAGTAATGCAGTCTGTGTTAAAATTTTAGTTTTAACATATTGTTTTATAAGGGGGATTTAAATGAAAAATAAAATTAGTATTTCTGCAAAACAAAATATTGGAATATATGAGCGGTTTTAAATTATTTATAAGAGATAGAGAATATGGAGAGGTAGCTCCTGCTACAATAAAATTCTATACAGAACGTTTCGATACATTCTTTACCTTTCTTCATGAACAAAAGAATACCACACCTTATGACTTACAAGGTGCAGTCATTGATATACCTTGTTTACAAATAACTAAAGATAATATATTTGAATTTACAGACTATTTAAGAAATAGAAATCAAAGTATCCGTGCGACCTCTATTAATAATTATCTCGTAGCCATTAGAACTATTCTAAATTTTTTATATAAAGAAGACTATATGCCCAAAATAGAGGTAAAACTTAAAAAGGTTGTAACAAAAATTAAAAAGAATTATGCAATGGAGGATATATATAAATTGATTGATATACCTGAAAAAGAAAAAAAGGAAAACTTCACCACTTACCGAAATTGGGTAATAATTAACTACTTATTTGCCACCGGCAACCGTCCTGAAACTGTCAGAAATATAAAAATTGAAGATGTTGATTTTAGACAAGACACAATTACTTTCAAGATAACCAAAAACAAGAGGCAGTATATTATTCCATTAGAAGTGCATTTGAAGAAAATTTTACAAGATTATTTGATTGTTAGAGGCGGCTTACCAAGCGACTATTTTTTCTGTAATCAATTCGGCGGACAATTAACATACACCGCAATATATCAATCAATAAGAAAATATAATTTAAAACATGGCATTGAACAAACTACTTTAAAAGGATTCAGACACTCTTTCGCAAAAGAATATATTCGAGAGACCGGAAACATAGAAAAATTAAAACAGTTTATGGGGCATGAGGATATAAAGTCAACGCAAGTATATGCCGATTTGTTTGGAGAACATCTAAGAGAGAGGAACAACACAAACAACCCTTTGGAAAAATTATATATAAATACCACAAAAACAAACAAACGTATAAATGAAAAAATGATATAGACTTGAGGCTTCGCCCCAAACCCCAAAGTTTTTCGCTTTGGTTGTCCCTAAAACGGATAAAGATTTTTTAGCCACATTATGAGCTTTCTTTCTCCAAAGCTGATGATGTGGTTCTTTTTTCGTTTTCAACTGAATCACGAATTTTTAATAAATCAATATAATTATCAAGTTCTGAAATACTTATATTAGACAAAGATTTTAACTTTTCAATTAATTCGCCATAATTGGCTGAAATTTCTAATAAATCGGCTATTTGGTTTATGTCAAATTTTCTGATATCATCAATCTGTTTAAGAAGCTGTGAAAAATGTTCCATTTCATCAGAGGTTAAAAATTGGTTTTTGACCCCAGTAACGCCTAATAAATAGTCAGTAGAGACGCTAAAATATTGCGCTAACAATATAATTGTTTTATAATCCGGCTCCCTTATGCCCTGCTCATAATTGCTTATCATACTGCGCGATAACCCTAATTTTTCAGCTAATCTATATTGACTAATTCCTTGTTGAGTACGTAATTCTTTCAGTCTTATAGAAAAAACATTAGCCTCTGAGTTCATTTAATCACCTCTTATGCTTAATTATAAAAGAAATAATTATGTTTTTGTTTAAAGGACACAATAAGTGTTTGTTATTATTGACAGACACGCATTGTGTCTGTATAATGTTACCTATCAACATAATTATATGAGGAGAATGAAAATGAAAAAAATAGCATGGTTATTACTTATGGCGCTTATGGTAATGTCAAGTTGTGATACAGGTATATCCAATTCAAATAATTTACAGCAAGGGAGCACAACAAGCCCATTAAACCCTAATGATTCGCAAACTGAAAAAACGACAATTGTGTCAACTCCAAATTATCTACTAGATGAAAGCTCAAATAGTGAAGTAGAAACAAGAAAAACATTTGAATTAGTTGAAATAATACCAGACATTTCAGGTAATTATTACGCTTATTCTGAAGGGCTTGGATTATTTCCATATAATAGTAAACATGGGTTCTTAGATAGCAATGGTAAGGTGTTTATTGACGCAAAATATGGAATATGCAATATTTTTTCGGAGGATTTCGCTATTGCAAGTAATAACGACGGTATTGTTATAATCGATAAAAATGGAAACGAAGTGTTCAAAAGCAATGAATATAAAAATAGCATAAGTTGGGGTAGTAATCATTATTTAACTACTAATAATATTTTTTGCTTTCATCAAGGTAGAGCTATGCTTGGATTACCTAATTCAACAGGCTGTGCTGTAATTGATACCTCTGGAAATGAGATTTATAGATTTAGCGATAAAGGTACACCTATGCGCTATTCATGTGATAGAGCTGTTTGGTTTGGTTCTTCTACTGGAGCGACTATAGTTGACTTAAATGGTAATATTGTCACAGAAATCCCTGACGTTTATAATGATGGTTATGGTGCTACTTTTCCTTCTAAAAGATGGATTTACTGTGATGATATACTAACACTACCTAAAACAACTAAACTATGGGGGGCTATAGACACAAACGGCAATACAGTAATTGACTTTAGTTATGAAGCGCTAGGTTTTGCAGGGGATGGACTTATCCCGTTTATGAAGTATGGAAAATGGGGATATATTGACTATGTAGGGAATGTAGTGATTGAACAACAATATGACAAAGCCGATAGCTTCTCAAACGGCTTGGCTGCCGTAAAATTAAATGGTGAAATAGCATATATTAACAAAGATAACGAAGTAGTCATTAATTTTTCAACTTATCCGGCATCAGGTATAGGTGACTATCTCTCTGACAGTCGTTTTTATGGTAACGGATTAGCTGTTGTTAATGGAGAGACACTTATTGACAAGCAGGGTAACATACTACTAACTTCTGAATATGGGGGTATAATTTACAATGGTGGAAATATGGTTTGTGCATATCGTTCTGCTGGAGATAAAGCAAAACCTGTAATTTTTAGAATTGTGGGAATAGAATAAATTAGCAGGTAAAGCTTTTTTAATCAAAAAAGCGTGAATAGGCTACTATTGGAAAAATCCAGTAGTAGCCTATCCGTTTTAGTGAACAACCCTACAAACCGCTCAAGTTGCACTTCTGCATTGCTCTATCTTGTTTATAGGTAAGCCCTGATATATTATATTTATGCCACCAAGTTATATACTTATAAATACATTGATTTTTGTGTCTGCATACAGTTTCCAAAAATGTTGATACTTAGCGTCTTTTTCGTTATACCCCTTTCGATACGCCTCTAGGTATGGCGTTAAGCACTGCAAATTCCTCCCGCTCCAGATAATCCACCACCTGAATCCCCTTTGCGTGAAATAAATCCGCGGATTCCCGGCTGACCTTTCCAGCCAGCACAACGGTTTCCGGACATAGATATTCCAGATAACTTTCTAGGGCTATGCGCGGGGTACCCGCCGGTGAATTAACATAGCCGTCCGGGCCAAGCAGGGGCAGGGGAAATATTATGATGTCGCTCTGGGGCATTACAAGCTGGATGTCATCGGAAATATGTATGCTGCCGGATAATTTGACACTTGGTTCAAGAAACATTCCATAAATTTTATATCCACTTTCCTTAAAAGCAAGGCTGTTGGTCAGATGTGCCTGACGCATATCCCCGCCAATAATTGTAAAGGTTTTCTTTTTTACCATTCCATTTAACCCCCAATAGGCTCTTATTAATACTCCTGGGTTTCTAATGGTATATATTATGAAAAAGCGTCCGGTTTGGTTCGCTCAATTTGAAATGCCGTAAGTATGGGTATCGCAATAGTTAAGATTAAATATTAAAAAGCCCATCTATTTTAGGATATTAATCGCGGCCTGTGGGTTGTTTTTTAAATACCTGTATGGTACTATCAATAAATAGAGGTGATGCAAATGAGAAAAAACATTGCGATGGCATGCGGGTTTATCTGCGCGCTTGTGCTTGCGGTCAAAATAGCCGATATTACAAGCATAAATGCGTCAGCGCTTGCCTTTACGGACGATCCAAGTATAAAAGAGGAATCCTCCGTGTTTCGTTTTACCGACGATACAAAATCAATCCCCCAAATAGAAGCCGGGGAGACGCAGCAAACCGCAGGGGATGTATCCGGTAATAAAATTGAAACGGAACGCAAATTTCTGGTGGAGGCCGGAAATCTCCCGTCCAATCTGAAGGCCATTGCATATAAATTCGACTTTGTGCAAACTTATATCAGCTACCTGCCCGAGATGCGTGTGCGTGCGTTTGACGGGCGGTACTTCTTTACCATGAAACGCCCTGCCGACGACATCGGGCTCTCCCGGGAGGAGATGCAGGTGCAGATCACCAAGGCGGAATATGAATCCTTGCTCACGAAAAAGGTAGGCCAAACCATTCACAAAACCCGCTATCAGTTCTACGTCGGAGACACCTTTGTTTATGTGGATGTTTATACCGGCAATCTGGCCGGGCTGGTGGTGGCGGAGGTAGAGTTTGAAAGCGTGGAGGATGCGGAAAAATTCACGCCGCCCAGTTGGTTTGGCAAGGATGTCACATCGGATAAGCGATATAAAAACGCCAGCCTGGCCAAGGACGGCCTGCCCGCGTCCGAATAGTTCAGGCATCTCCGGCGGCCACAAAAGGATTAAAACAGGCCCTCCAACTGAATAAACGGCCCCCTGGTTTATAACGGAGTCCGGGGGCCGTTTATTATGATTTTGCGATTGTTCAGAAAAGGGCGTTCATCTAACGATCTTGCTTCTGCGTACCCTCCGGGTTTGCTTTCTCCTTAGAGTGCTTTGCCTTACCTTGCAGCTCCGGCACCGGTGGTGCGTCATTCTTGGGGAAATTGGGCTTGTGATTGCTTTCCGTGCCGTGGGGTTCCTTTGGATCCGGCCGCCGCATACCTGCTTTTGCCATAGATACTATCCTCCTGAATACTGTTAGCTTAAAAGTATTATTGACGGATACTTCTGATTTATGACGCGGATTTCCGGTGGGCTGGCAGGTACGCCCTGGGTTTGGGTTTGGCGGTCGCGGGATCATGGCCTCGCTTCATCAGAATCCATTGCCGCAGCAGTTGTTATTGTTATCATTATTGCCACAGCAGAAGAAGATGATAATGATGATAAGGATAAGAAAACAGCAGTTATTATTTCCAAACATAAATGAAGTACCTCCCAAATTTTTTATTTACTCTATGATATTATATTTTTTTAAAAGTGTTACATTTTCTATAAAGAAAGTTGTATTGGCTTGTTCTTGAGCCCCAAAATCCCGCGTGGAGAGGGCGGACATTCCATTTTAAGCTTCTCCGCCTAAAAATGAAAAAGGGTTGGCTGCCGCCGACCCTCTTTCATTTTTAGCGTTTTTCCATGGATACATCCTGATATCCGGTCAAGACTCCCCCGGGTGATCCTGCCGGTATTCCGCCAGCAGCAGGTCTACCATGGCGCCATAGCTCTTCACGCCGCCTGTTTGCCGGTTGGATTTGAGATACGCGTCGTTGACCGCGGTGGATACTTGGGCCACCGGGCCCTCGTATTGCTGCCAAAACCTGCTGTTGGCGGCAAGATCATCCCTCACGCCGGGGGAAAGCTGTGCGCTTACCTCCCAGTACAGATCCTTGTCGGTGGAATAAAGGGCATTGGTGCTGTGCATCAGGGCCAGCATGGTGCCGCTATAGCGAAACTCGGGGCTGTCGCTGTATTTACAGGCGAGATAAGCCAGAAAATTCGCGTCCTCCTCGCGCATATAACCCTTGAAGTGGCTGATTTCGTGCATCATGGTCACGGGTATGTAAAAGTCCACAACGTCCACGTTAACGTTGGGTTCAAAGAGATAAACCACATACACGCCGCTAATCTGCATATGGGACATCACCCAGGAGAACAACGCCGGTTTGGGACGGGCCGCAAAGCCGCCCAGATGGGGATAACGCTCCCCCAGGGCTGGATAATATTCCTGGGCCTGCCGGGCCAACTGATAAGGGGAGGCGGAGAGCTTCACAATACCGTTTTCATCCAGCGGCAGCTCGGCCCGCAGGTGGTTGGCGCTTTCCACCAGCGACCTTGTCAGCGCGGCCAGCTCCTGGGGGGAGGACGGATGCACCTCCAGCCCGCTTTGGCTGGCAAAGGAAAACCGCTGATAGTTGAGGCCGCTCACCAGGGCAAACAGAAGGTACAGGATACCTGCTGCCCCGCAAAGGGTAGCAAACCAGGAAATCAAATTTGGAAGCGGTGATTTGGGGCGGATGGAGGGCGGTTGCAGCTTCCTTCTATGAAGGCGCCGCAGGATCAAAAAAATAAGAACCGGAAAAATCAGTATAGCGGCCACATTCATGAGGGAGAAGGGAAATATCGAGGAAATTCTGCCGAATATGGCCGCCAGAACCGGATATATGCCCCGGGAATAATATCGCTCCACCGCTTGGGGAAAACGTTCCGCCAGCTCCAAAAGCCCCGCTGTGAACGGAATAAGTAAAATAAGCCAAAATCGTTTCAGTCGCAGCAGAGCCATTAAGCCCATCCCCCTATTTTTTATATCCGAACCCTTCTATAGCCGGTTAAATTGAAAACGCTAAAGCATTTTAAAGCCAGCTGATTATAGAAGCACCATGGTGATGCCGTTATTGCTCCGGGTGAAATCACGGTCCCTGGCCAGGCCGGGATATTTGTCGATCATCCTGCGCGCATCGGCGTGGAAGGGGGAAAAATCTTCCCCGGGGACAAACGCGGTGATTTGCCCGCTCCTCTTGTTTTCCGCCAAAACCGCCTGCACATCCCGTTTAATCGCGCCGCCCCTGCCGCTGGAGCCGTAACCATGGATAATTTTAAGGACGCCGGTGCGCCTGGCCTTGGCGGTGCGGAGCGCCTGCTCCAGCCGTTTGCGCGCCACCGCCACCGTCGGCATTCCCGCCTCCAGGTTGATAATTGTACAGTCCAATGTTGTCTTCACCACCCTGCTGTATTCTGTCAAATATATCGTCAGTTAATTTGAAAACGCTTTGGCGTTTTTAAATTAACCGGCTATAACGCCGCAAGCTGTAATCAGATTATAACATATTTTCACCATTTTGTAATATTTTTTGAGAAAAAAATATGTGGAAATTTGTGTATTTTACCTCACAGGGCATTTTGAGAAATTAGCTATTCCATTGACTTTTGGGGCCTTTTATGGTTCAATTATTAAGGTTTAAAATTTTTCATAACGCCCTGAAGCTGCCCTGGAGCGCCCTGTTTCAGGAACGAGAGACACATGAGGTTGCCGGGAATGTCAAAAAGAAAGAAGTCGCCGTCACAACTTAAATTTAAATATAAGGCACGCCGTACGCTTCTGCTGCTGCTTCTTTTTGCGTTGGTGGGGGGAGGCGGCTGGTTACTGGGGCAGAAGGGTGTTGGCACGGCGAAAACGGCGGATGCCTCCGCCGCCTCGCAGACGGAACCGCCCCAGGCTTCGGTTTCCTCGGAGGCGGAACCCGAAGCCTCCTCCGGGGAGGAGTCCCCGCCCCAACCGGAAGCGTCCTCCCAGGAGGAGGACGGCATGGACAGCCTGTCCGTGGAGCCATTGGAACAGCCGTCCGGCGGTTCCTGGAGCCTGTTGCTTGTGAATCCCGACAATCCGTTGCCCGACGGCTTCCAGGTAGACCTGGAGGGTATTTATGACGGCAGCAGGGTAGACAGCCGCATTGCCGGAGATGCGCGGCGGATGTTTACCGCCGCCAAGCTCCGGGGCATCAGCCTTTATCCCAAGGGCGGCTACCGGGGCGGGGATGATCCGCCTGCGGCCTGCGGCCAGCTGTCCGGGGACGCGGGAGAGACGGGATACCGCACCGATGAACACGGAACCGGGCTGGCGCTGGATATTGCCTCTGCGGATTACGAAACCCTGGACGAAGGCTTTGGGGAAACAGACGCCTATCGGTGGCTTGCCCAAAACGCTTGCCAGTATGGTTTTATACTCCGGTATCCCGCGGGGAAGGAGAGCGTCACCCAAAGCGCCTTCAAGCCCTGGCATTTTCGCTATGTAGGCCCCGCCGCCGCCCTGGCCATGCAGGAAAATGGCATGTGCCTGGAGGAGTATCTCGACTACATAACCGGGGAGGCCTCCGGCGGGCAGGCGGACGGGGACGGAGACCCGCCGGAAGCCGCGGCAGCTTTATAATTTTGTCCATTTGAAAGGAAGAATGTTTATGTATGAAATTGTGGCAAAAAGACAGTTAAATGCCACTGTTACGCTGTTGGAGGTAAACGCCCCCCTCATCGCCAAAAAAGCGCTGCCGGGGCAGTTTATCATATTCCGCATTGACGAAAAGGGGGAGCGGGTTCCCCTGACCATTGCGGATACCGACCCGGAGAAGGGTACGGTGACCATCATCTTCCAGCTGGTGGGCGCCTCCACAAAGATGCTGGGCGCAATGGAGGTAGGGCAAAGCATTCAGGATTTTGTTGGCCCTCTCGGGGTTGCCAGCCATTTGGAGGGCATCCGGCGCGCGTGTGTTGTGGGCGGCGGCGTTGGCTGCGCCATTGCGTATCCCCAGGCAAAGGCGCTCCACGGAATGGGGGCGAGGGTTGACATGATCGCCGGCTTCCGGAGCAAGGATATTGTCATTTTAGAGGAGGAAATGCGGGCTGTCAGCGATCACCTGTTCATCACCACAGATGACGGGAGCTATGGCGAACAGGGCTTTGTGACAAACAAGCTGGAATCCCTGCTGGATGCCGGAAACCGGTATGATATTGTTATCGCCATCGGCCCGGTGGTAATGATGAAGTTTATTTGCGGGGTCACCCACCCCCGTGGAATCAAAACCGTGGTAAGCCTCAATCCCATTATGATAGACGGAACCGGTATGTGCGGATGCTGCCGGGTGACGGTGGATGGAAAAATGCGGTTTGCCTGTGTGGACGGCCCGGATTTCGACGGCCACCTGGTGGATTTTGACGAGCTTATTTCCCGAAATTCCAATTACAAGGAGGAGGAGCAGGCTCACCAGTGCCGCCTGCCGGGGATGGGAGGCGAGGTTCATGCCTAACATGTCTCCCCGAAAGGTTCCGATCCCGGAGCAGCCCCCCCAGGTGCGCAATAAAAATTTCAGCGAGGTTTCCCTGGGCTATACCAAGGAAATGGCCATGGAGGAGGCGGAGCGCTGCCTCCAGTGCAAGCACCGGCCCTGTGTGGCCGGTTGCCCGGTGAATGTGCAAATACCCGATTTTATCGGTCAGGTGGCCAGGGGCGATCTGGAGGGCGCTTACCAAACCATTAAGAGCACCAACGCCCTGCCCGCCATCTGCGGACGGGTCTGCCCCCAGGAAAGCCAGTGCGAGCAGCTCTGCATCCGGAACAGGAAGGGGGCTCCTGTGGGCATCGGCCGCCTGGAGCGCTTTGTAGCCGATTACCATCTACAGCATGAGGGTGAAAAATCCCCGCCTCCCCCGTCAGGCGGCCACAAGGTGGCGGTGGTGGGAAGCGGTCCCGCCGGGCTTTCCTGCGCCGGTGACCTTGCGGCCATGGGCTATCAGGTCACCTTGTTTGAGGCGTTTCATACCGCCGGAGGGGTATTGGTTTACGGCATTCCGGAGTTCCGCCTGCCCAAGGCCATTGTGGCCAGGGAAATCGCCGCCTTGAGCGAGGCCGGGGTGGAAGTGAAAACCAATTCGGTTATCGGCAAGTCCTCCCTGGTGGATGAGCTGTTTGAGATGGGCTACGAGGCCATTTTTATCGGTTCGGGCGCAGGCCTCCCCACCTTTATGGGCATCGAGGGCGAGTCCCTCCTGGGAGTCTATTCCGCCAATGAGTACCTGACGCGGATCAACCTGATGCGCGCCTATGATGAGGGCTTTGACACCCCCCTCCGCCGCCATAAAAGGGTAGCGGTGGTGGGCGGCGGCAACGTCGCCATGGACGCGGCGCGTTCCGCCAAGCGCCTGGGGGCGGATAAGGTCTATATTGTTTACCGCCGCTCCATGACCGAGCTGCCCGCCCGCCAGGAGGAGGTGCACCACGCCCAGGAGGAGGGGGTGGAATTCCTGCTTCTCAACAACCCTGTCCGCATTATAGGGGACGAAAACAAGGCGGTCACCGCTATGGAATGCGTCCGTATGGATCTGGGAGAACCGGACGCGTCAGGCAGGCGCCGCCCGGTGGAGATCGAGGGCTCCAACTTCCGGTTGGAGGTGGACAGCGTCATTATGGCTATCGGAACCTCCCCCAACCCGCTGCTCCACCGCACCACCCCCGGCCTGGAGGTCAACAAGCGGGGCTGCCTGGTGGTGGATGACGGCATGGCCACCACCAGGGAGGGCGTGTTTGCCGGTGGGGACGCAGTCACCGGCGCGGCTACGGTTATCCTGGCCATGGGCGCGGGCAAGACCGCCGCGGCCTCCATCGACGCCTACATTAAAGAGAAAAAAAGATGATACCGGGATAAATTATCAGCGACCCAACAGCTCCCGCGCAAAAGGGCGGGGGCTGTTGGGTCGCTTGAGCATGTAATAACCCGGCAGTCCTTTGAGAAAATACGGGTTATGTAAAGCGTAATAAGAATCAAGCTTACGGCAAATATTCCTTGAGCCGCTCAATTACTTCATTTGGGTCTATGGGCTTTCCCAGGTGGCTATTCATTCCGCAGGCAAGGCACCGCTCGATATCCTCTCGAAAAACGTTGGCTGTCATCGCAATAATCGGAATCACATCCGCACCGGGCAGGCCGGAGCCGCGTATCCTTCTTGTCGCTTCGTAGCCGTCCATGCCCGGCATATGGATATCCATCAGAATCAAGTCATAGGAACCGGGCGCGGCCGCAAATTTCTCAAATGCCTCCACCCCGTCGTTCGCCGGATCAATCAGGACGCCGGTATGCTCCAGCAGCGCGGCCGCTATTTCCCGGTTGATCTCAACGTCTTCGGCAAGCAAAACCCTGCGGCCTGAAAAAATATTGTCCTTGGAGGCATCGGCATCCTGCTCATTGGGCTCCGGCCCGCCTTTTTCTGGAAAGGCGGGCCGCGGCTGGCCGGAAGCCTCAGTTTCGGCCATTGCCACCGGGATTTCAAAGGCAAAGGAAGAGCCCTTGCCAATTTCCGATTCAACCCGGATATTTCCCCCCATCATCTCGATGATGCGCCTGGAAACGGCAAGGCCAAGCCCTGTGCCGCCGAATTTGCGGGAGAAGCCTCCCTCGGCCTGTTCAAAGGGCACAAACAGCCGCTCCTGATGCTCCTCGGAAATTCCGATTCCGTTATCCGTCACCGTAATCCGGATCCCCCAGGAATGAATTTCATTGTCCCAGGGGATTTTTCCCGCGGTAAGGGAGATGTCGCCGCCATCTTGGGTAAACTTAACGGCATTGGACAGCAGGTTGGAAATCACCTGTGCAAGCCGCTGCTCGTCTGTGTCAACCGCTTCCGGAATGTCGGGGTCAATGGTAACCGACAGCCTCTGCCCATGCTCTGTGGCCCTGAACATTACCGATTCGGTAAGCCGCTCAATCATATTCCTAAAATGAGATCGGTTGTAAGAAAGCTCAAATTTGTCAGCCTCTATTTTGGACATATCCAGGATATCATTAATCACACCCAGCAAATGCCGGGACGCTTCGCTGATCTTTTCCAGGCAATAATCCTTCCGCTGCGGGTCGTCCGAGGCGCTGCCGATGGTGGTCATCCCGATAATCGCGTTCATCGGCGTTCGCATCTCATGGCTCATGCGGGAAAGAAAATCCGACTTGGCCCGGGACGACTGCTCCGCAAGCTCCCGGGCATGCTCCGCCTCCCGGCGCGTCCGCACGATTTCAGTGGTATCGTGCATGAGCACCATAACCCCTTGATGGTTATCGCCTCCGGCGTCCAGCATCGGCGTCAGCTGCATCTGATAGTGGCGGCACATCCCGTTATTGCTTAAATCAATATCCTGCTCCGTTTTTATCGTGCGCTTTTCCTTCAAAACGGTTTCAAACAGGTTTTCCACAGAACAAATGAAATCCTCTGAAGCTGCGGGCGCAAACAGCTCGCGGATTCCTTTGCCCAGAATCTGATCCGCTTCCGAGCCTCCAGAGCACTGGAGGTAGGAATTGCTCACATATGCCAGCCTTCCCTGTAGGTTAAACAGCAATATCGGATCCGGGCAGTTGGCAAGCATCAGCTCCACATACAACTCAAGCCTGGACTTTTCATCCAGGCTGAGGATTCTTCTCTCCTCCAGCTGCCTAATCATGTTGTTAAACGCTTCCGAAAAATCGCCCATAAAATCAACACGCTGATGATAGTCGCCATTAGCGACCTGCTGGGCCTGCCAGGTGAGATGCCTGAGGGATGCATGGAGCATTTTCAGCGGAGCCGCAATTTCATTGCTGGGGGAAGGCAGATCGCAATTTAAATTGCCCCCTGCCAATTCCTTTGCCAGCGCAGTCATTTCATACACGATACGGTTATAGAACTGCAGCCCTTTGCCAAAGTCGCGGAATTCCCCGGGCAATTGCTCCAAATCCAGCAAGGCGTTGGATGGATCATAAATGGCGTCGCGCAAATAATCGAATAGGATATCCGCAGCCGGTTTCAAAACATTCCTGCTCTCCCCCAGATATTCCACCTGCCCCTTCACAATGCCTGTCTCTTCCTATTTTGCAACCTTGCCGTTAAAACGGCATACCCGGTCACCGTTTGCCCAGCAATCCACCTCACGCACCTTGTATGGCTTGCCGGTATACAATTCAAGAATACCGGCAATAAATCCCTCGTCATAATCACAGACGGTATCGTCTGTGACCGGAAGCCCGCTGCAATCCAGATCCTGTCCAACCGTAAGTACAATCTCCCCCGAGTCCTGGTCAAACGCCTCCATCCGGAGGACGCCGATCTTAAATTCCAGCAGCTTCTTTTGCAGGTTGGCGACAAAGGTACTAAAATCCACAGTCAAATCCAGCGTATTCCGTGCAAATTCTGTACCCGCAAGGTGTCCCGCCGCGCGCAGGTAATCGTTTGCCTTATCCTTCCCCATATCCTTGGCTAACACATCAAGCATGGTATATTGCATCAGCCGGTATACCAGCACCGGCATTTCCTCACCCAGGTCGCCCCGTCCCTCTTTAATGTCCCCCAGGTTTGCCCACGAAAATACACTATGATCCTTAGCCTTCATAAATACATTTTCCACACAAATGCCTCCATTTTTTAATAAAACCGTTTTGGGGCTCCGGCTGTTATGCGGCTATTCTATAGCCTGTCTTTTCATTATATTGCATCATAATATCTTTGTCAAATATTAGTAAAACGCTTGGTATTATTGTTTATTAAGTTAGCAATTTTGAGTCGCTTATCTCCTTGACACCGTATGTACAATAAGATAAAATTTAGGGGTAACGGTGCTATAGCTGATTAACAAAAAAATCCTTTCAGTATTGAGGTGCTGCATGGGCGATTATCTGCCGCTTAACGACAGTGTAAAAGAAAATCTTATGCGCGTTATCAAGGCCACCGGCCTTGTGGTTTGGGACTGGCACCTGCCTTCCGGTGAGGTTGTTTTCAGCGATCAATGGGAGAGCATGTCGGGATATAGCGGAGGAAGGCTCCCCCAGAAGGTTTTGATCGGTGGAAAGTACATCCTTCCGGAGGATGTGGCTGCCCTAACCGAAAACGCCCGGCGCTATATTGCCGGGGAATCCTCTTTTTATGAAGCTGAGTTCCGTCTGCTGCACAAGGATGGCCACACCGTTTGGGTGCAGGCAAAGGGGGCTTCCTCACAAGGGGATCAGCCCGGCGGCGTCCCTGTGCGCATTACGGGGGTTTTGCAGGATATCAGCCATATCAAGGCCGCGCCGCCGAATGCCGAAAGCGAACGGCGGATGCAGGAAACTGTGCAGGCTGATTTGGCGCGCCGGGATCGCCTGCTTAGCGCCGTGAACCAGGTCGCCGCCAAGCTGCTCGCCTCCACCGGGGACGGTTTTTTTGAAACGGTATGGGAATGCCTGGGCATTCTTGGAAACTGCGTGGAGGTGGATCGGGTTTATGTGTGGGAAAACAACGTTATCGACGGAAATCTGTGCACCACACAGATATATGAATGGTCCGAGGGAGCGCCCCCCCAGCAGGATAATACGGAGCTGATGGTTGCGGTGCCATATGCCGAGGTTGCGCCCACCTGGGAAGCGCCGTTGTCGGGGAACAACTGCATCAACAGCCTTGTAAAGAATATGCATCCGGCGGAGCAGGAGCAGCTCCTGCCCCAGGGAATTGTTTCCATCCTCATTGTACCCATATTTATGGAAAATACCTTTTGGGGCTTTATCGGCTTTGACGACTGCCATAAGGAGCGCCGATTCCTGGAGGTGGAGGAGAAAATCCTCCGCTCCGGCGGGCTTTTGCTGGCCTCCGCCATGGAGCGGAATCAAATCATGGACAGGCTGATCGCCGCCAAGGAGGAGGCGCTGGCAAGCGCGCGGGCAAAAAGCAGCTTCCTGGCCAACATGAGCCACGAAATCAGAACGCCTATGAACGCCATTATTGGTATGACCACCATCGCCCAAGGCACCGACAGCCTGGAGAAGCTGGCGGATTGCCTCTCAAAAATTGAAGCCGCGTCACGGCATTTGCTGAGCATCATCAACGACGTGCTTGATATGTCCAAGATTGAGGCGCAGAAATTTGAGCTTTCCCCCGTGCGGTTTGATTTCAGGGAGATGGTGGGCAATGTTTGCGCTATTGTCCGCAGCCGTTCCGACGAGAAGCATCAGGAGCTTCTTGTGGATATTTCGGACGACATCCCCCAACTGGTTATCGCTGATGAAATGCGGCTCTTTCAGGTCGTTTCAAACCTCTTGAGCAATGCCATCAAATTCACGCCGGATTACGGCGTCGTCAAGCTGGAAGCGTCCCGGCTCTCCAGTGACGGAGATTCCTGTGAGCTTCAGTTTACCGTCGAGGACAACGGGATCGGCATTTCCCCTGAACAAAAGGAAACCATATTCCGTGCTTTTGAGCAGGCGGATACCGGAATCTCCCGGCGCTTTTCCGGAACCGGCCTTGGGCTTGCTATCAGCAAAAATGTCATCAACCTGAT
>Ga0153928_1000623_pt1 | contig 17115 bp, 13 predicted proteins | sample TSNJ012MetaG_FD_106656 | JGI IMG/M metagenome (GOLD analysis project Ga0153928, IMG submission 106656) | Attine ant fungus gardens microbial communities from New Jersey, USA - TSNJ012 MetaG | ecosystem: Host-associated > Fungi > Mycelium > Unclassified | place: USA: New Jersey, Wharton State... | reverse complement strand
TGGTTACTATGCATATCTAATTATACCATGGAGGGTAGGTTCTTCGGAACCTACTTTTCTATTTTGCGGCATAAAAAGGGAGATGCTACAAAGCCAACTTACATCAGTTTTGCAACATCCCCTTACTTTTGTCAAGTTAAATCCTATTTAAAAAAGTGACATTCTCAAAAGTTATTGACAGCTTTAACAGATTTTGTCACGATAACTTCCACCGCAGTGATAGCATTGGGAATAGGCGGACACAAAGCACACGCTGTGCATCCGCCTATGCAATAGCTTCAGAAACATGAGCAATCAATGGCCGGGAATGATTCGTTTATAGTTGTAAGTTTTACTTGCTGGCGTTCTTTACTAGAGAATCTACAAGATCCTTTCCAATCTTCTCACTGATAGAATCAATAATCGGCAAAGTGGTCTCCGCCATTTCGGCAAGGACTTCATCGCTGAGGATTACCTGCTCCATACCGGCATCCAGTAAAAGATTCAAATAGTATTCCGCCGTTTCATCTGTCTTTTCTCTTACCCGTGTGGTGGTTTCAGCAAAAACCTCCTCATACATGGTCTGATATTCTGCCGGAAGACTTTCATAATATTCTTCACTAGCCATAATTGTCATAGCATAGTAGATATGGTTAGTTTCAATAATATAACTTTGTACTTCCTGGAAGTTAAAGGCATATATAACATTATAAGGATTTTCCTGCCCATTCAGCATCTTTTGCTGTAAACTCAGATAGACCTCCGATTGTGTCATAGGCGTAGCATTAACTCCGAGCATGTTCCAAAAGCCAACGTGGTTTTGATTCTCCATCGTTCTAAGATTAAAACCTTTAAGATCGGCTACGGTTTCAATTTTCTTATCACTGCTCAAAACCCGGAAACCTTGATCCGCTAACAATGCCAGCTTATAGCCCTCCTCTTCACAGGCCGCATTAAGCAGCGATCTAAAATCCTTATCATCCACGGCAGTTCTGGCATCCGCAAGATTTTTAAACAAAAACGGGATATCAAATACGGCCATCTCTGGAATCACACTCATGGTAGCTGCAGACGCTCCCACGGTAAAAGTTATATCTCCATTTAATACACTTTTCAGGCAATCGCGTTCCGTCCCCAGTGTGCCGCCACCATAAATGTCAATCTTTATTTTACCTCCGCTCTTCTCTTCAAATAATTCTTTAATCACTTCACAGGCGTATTGATTGATAGAATCTTCGGAGCCATTATGCGCGATAATCATTGTCAGCTCCGGAAGATCGTCTGCAGTATCCACGGTAGTTTCCATGGATTGCTGAGTCGTACTGCTCTTTTCAGTAGTTTCTGAATTACCGTTACCAGACCCGCAGGCAGTTAATGTAAGTAATGCCAAACATAAAAAGACTGCTGTTACCCTATTTCTCTTCATAAACTTTTTCATGGTTTCTTCCTTTCTTCTTCTTGTTTTTTTATCCAACCAGCAACAAGCTGATTTTCGGGATATATGTTATCAACATCAGTGCTACAAGAGTTGCCAAAATGAAAGGTATCACCCTTTTCGAAATATCCAAAACCGTTACGCCAGTCAAACCACTGGCAATATAAAGATTTACTCCTACCGGTGGCGTCACAAAACCAATTGCTAAATTTACCACCATTATAACACCAAAATGAACTGGATTGACCCCATAGGTGCTTACGATAGGCAGCAAGATCGGAGTCAGTATAAGGATAGCCGAACTTCCATCAATTATCATTCCTACAAACAAGAGAAGGATATTGATTGCCAACAGTAATAATATCTTATTATCAAAAAGGTTCCCGATCATGACACTTATCTCCTGTGGTAATTGCATCAGAGTCAGGGTTCGTGCTAAAGCAGTCGCCGCACCCAGAACAAACAAAAGAGGGGCATATGCTTTCACACTTTCACAAAATATGGAATACATTTCCGAAATATTTAATGTCTTGTATACAAAAATGGTAATTATCAAGGAATATATCACGGAAATTACCGAAGCCTCTGTCGGAGTCACAATTCCACTATAAATACCACCCAATACAATCACCGGTGACAAGAGCGCCCAAATCCCTTCATTAATCAGTCTACCAAGGCCTTTCCCTTTTATCTCACCGGCGTATACTTTTAATTTTTCTTTATCTTCTCCGTGCTTTTTGCAATAATAATAGGAATATCCCATCAGGCAAACAGCTATCAAAATACCTGGAAAGATGCCGGCAATAAACAAATCACCCACCGAAGCCCCGGATATCATTGCAAAGATAATGAACGGAATACTGGGAGGAATAATTACACCTAACCCGCCTGACATAGCAATTAGAGCTGTGCAGAATTTTTTCTCATATCCCAGGTCGAGTAATATGGGGACCGTCATAGCACCCACTGCAGCCACTGTGGCAGGGGCAGATCCTGAGATGGCTCCATAAAACAAGCATGTAACAACGACGGCACATGGCATGCCTGCTGTTTTACTGCCAATAAAATAAGCAAATACATTAAAGATTTTCTCTGAGATCTTGCCGCGTGCCATAATAATCCCCGATAACACAAAGGTAGCAATGGCAATTAATGGTGTACTGTCTAATCCGCTCACGACCTGACGCAGCAAATATTTCGCGCCGGCCGGAAAAGATGAATCCCAAAAAACAGGAACCATAGATGAGAACAGCAAAACGACCGCGATTGGAATGGAGGCTACCAACAGTACTGCTAAAGTAATAAATAATCTCTTGCTCATGTCAATTTACTCCTTTTCTAACTATCCGCTTTTTCACAGCGAAAAACAGTGCTTGTGCCAATCTTACAGCGGTCATAGCAAACCCTAAAACCATGGATAGATAAACCCATTTCATTGAAAAATTCAAAGTGGCCATTCTTTGTTTTTCTTCTATCATCATCTGATAGGAATGAAAGGATAGAAATATAAAAAATACAAGCATGAACAAGCTGGACAAAAAAGTCAAGACACCTTTCATTTTTTTCGGAAGTATTTCATTGACAAAATCCATTTTCATTGCGTTTCCTTTTTTAATCGTATAGCTAATACTAATAAAACCTGACCAAACAAAGAAAAATCGTGCCAATTCCTCCGACCACGAAATTCCCCCTGCAATCTGACGCATAATCACCTGAACAGACAATATGACTACCATAAAGATTAGAAGAACAACAAGAAAAAACTCTTCAATATTGTCGTCAAGCCATTTGAGAATTTTCATATTATTGATTCCTCGCATAATAGGTTTATATCTAATAATTAAACTATAAACTTATTTATTTGTTGTTTAGTGAATAGTTACTTGATTTTGGAATATTCCAATGCTAAAAGATCGATTCTAAACATTTTTTTGCCGCCATCAAAGCTCTTCTTGCGTGTTCTTCATATCCGAGTTGTTCGACTCGTATATAATGGGGAACTTCAAGACCCCGGACTGCCGTTGGAATCTTCTCTATAATGCTTTTGATATCAATCGCACCTTCACCCGGATAAAGCCTTTCATCACGACCGGTGTGGATAAGAGATTCCACATCGGATGGTATTTCGAATTCACAGTCACTTATATGTGTGTAGTTAAACCACTCTTTCGGCAACCCATCAAACTCTTCCAGCTTTACTCTGGAACGATAGACGTGAAGCGAGTCAACAACAATACCTACATTTTTAGCACCGGAATCCAAAATAAGTTCTTTAGCTCCCTGTAAATCCTTCACGCCGGCCCAAGTAACAAACTCTAAGTTCACTGTCAGATTATACTTGGATGCCAACTCACAGAGCAAAGAAAACTGCTCAGTATAAAATGACTTGTCATTCGTCCAAATATTAGTCAGGAAATGACGCACACCTAACATAGCTGCTGCTTCCAAATCCCTTTCATAGTTCCACACATCTACACCGTCAAAAATTCTGGCATTTTCGGTATCATTAATAATAATACCGGTTTCTTCAGCCGCCTGTTTCGTTTCCAAGAGAAGATGCCTGTTTTTAACAAGATCATATGGCTCAACGCCACTGGTGGTCGCTTTCATAGCAGCAATTTCAGCATTATCTGCATCACCCGATAATCTGGTAGGAATCGTACGTAGACTCACACAGTCATAACCCACTTTAGCCGCTAAACGAATCATTTCAGGTGGTGGACAACGGTTGTTTGTCATATGTACCAAAGAATATTTAGCCCTCATTACTATTCACCCTTTCTCTTAATATGATATTGGTCATTGAGTTGTATAAATATAGAAAGTACCCTTTCTAAATTTCTAAACTTGTTTTTTAAATACTCTTTTAAGATAGTCAAACCCTTGTCTTGCCGCCACCTCTGATGTCGGTAAAGGCTTACATTCTAGTGTAACCCATCTTTGATAATTTAAACGCTGTAATAAATCTGCTACTTCCACAAAATCAAAGTGTTTGTCATCCGGAAGCATTCTGTCTTCGTCAGAAACATGAAACAATTCTAATTTTTTCCAAGACCTTTTTAATGCTTCCGTAGGCGAAGGATCATCGGTAATCATATGATAAGTATCTATATTATAAAATAGATACGGCGATTGAAACTTTTCGATAAACTGCATCGTTCTTTCTGTGGAATTGTAGATATCACCATCGTTTCTATTTATGTGCTCAAAAATAATTCCCGATCCAATCTCCTTAGCGTATTCCAACAAACACCACATACTGTCTGTAAGTTTCGCTTCAAAATCTTCTTTAGTTTCTCCCAGTTTCATGCGCCCACGGATAATACCCAGTAAAATCTTCGTGTCCAGCACCTTCGCCAAATCCAATTGTCGTTTTAATCTAGTCACGGTTTTTTCCCGGGCATCCGCATCATCATCTGTCATACTCATTCCCTCAAATGTAAATGCTAATCCTGTGGTAACAGAGGAAACTTGCATATGATACGCATCTAAGCATGTTTTCAATTTATTCCCGTCATACTTTAGTGGATCCTGTATCTGTAATTCTATGGCATCATAGCCGATCTTTGCTGCAAGCCTTGCACAATGTTCATAGGACCCTCTTAAAGGGAACGGAAATCTCCAATGTAAATCCTGATCACATGCGCAAACACTAAACCTCATGCAGATGGTACTCCTTTCAAAAATATTATTGCTATTAAAATAATCAGCTAAACCGATAGCAATTTAAATATAATATAAACATTTAATATATATATCTATTTTATTATTTCAACTTACTAATATATTACATATTGTGATTAATTTTCACTCAAAATATTTTTATAATTTAATTTAACACAATATAAGCGTTTTGTAAAGATATTTTTATAATTATTTCTTGGTTATTTTATTATTTACTTAATTTTTTTATACTAATACATATTATTTTTTAATTCTAATATATCACTGATTAATTTTTATATCATTTCTGAAATTAAACATCATTTAGCATTCACACACAAAAATAGCCGCCCATACCAAATATAACGCGGCACGGGCAGCTAAGCTCACTAAAAGCAAGCAAAACGCCTAAAGACAACGGCAGCATAATCCATGCTTATGACACTTCATCCCATAAAGCATTGGAAATGCACAGTACCAGCTCGACGCCATGCTGCTCTTCCTCTTCACCAGGGCAAATACGCCCACCGGTAATCCTCCTAATGCAAACACGATCAACAAAAGTCCGAATGCCAGATTACTCACAAAGTACCGCCCTGGTTTTATCATAGGTTGTTTTGACGGATCGCATAAAAAGTTTGATGTCTTTATTTATCTATAGAAAACACTAGTGAAATATGCTATAATGAATTTCAGTAATTCAGAGGGAGGAGAATTAAATGAAAAAACTATGTGGTATAGCAGCTATTCTGCTGCTGTTCATCAGCCTTACCGGCTGTAGCAATGTAACGGAAAAGCAGGCGGCTGCCATTGAAGAAAAGCTTCAGCAAATTCAGCAGACAGCGGACAGTTACTGTACAATACAATACGATAATCTGCAGGAGCAGCTGGATGCCCAACAGGAGAGACAGCAGGAAAAAGACCAGGCCGATTATACCCTTAAGATCCGCATTCCGGATGTGTCCGCGCTGGATCGAACCGATGTCTCCTTTACGCTGCCGGACATGGATCTGAATGCACCGGACCCGGATGCATTTGCTGCAGGCTTTGAAGGGGCCGCCATGCAGGCACTGGAAGATCAGATCGTTCAGGAAAACAGCACCCTTTGGCAGAACTATGAAATCAATGTCGTCATGAAAAAAGCCGAAGGCAACTGGAACGCAGTCTTCTCGGAAAATGAAGTAGACGCTCTGCTGTCTGCCATTCAGGAAAACATCGGTGCCAAGTGTAGGGAATGGCTGGAAACGGAGCCGGCCTACCAGACTGTCTTAATGGCAGATACTATGGATCACCGCCTGGAACAGGTTTTCCCGATCTATGATTATCAATTTGCAGCCCGCATCGACACACTGGAGCTGCAGGACGACGGCAGCTATGCGGTAACGTTAACCTATCCGGATCCACAGGAGCTCTTTGGCGAAGCCAAACAGCTCCGCTATGATTCTTATGTGCCAAATGGTCTGAGTCTATTCGATGAGGTAACGCAGAATGAAATTGAAAACGCCTTTAAGAAGGATTTGGAAAAGGCCTTAAAGGGAAGCCCGACACAAATCACGAAGACCCTGATCGTGCAGACCGGCGATGACAGCGGCGCGGAATGGACCGCATTCTTAGAGGAAGTGACCGGCCTGTACCGGCAGACGTTGGATGAGTTATATACCAGCATTAATCAGGACTTTGTCCACCCGGCGCAGGGAATGCCGGAGACCTCCATCCTGTCCGGCAGCAACAGCGGCCAAAAGATACGGATTAAGGGGGGCGAAGCTCTGGCGGACACCTATGTAGCTTTTTATAAACTATCCTCCAATGATTTGAACGAAGAAGGCACCCTGACCTTAAGCGCATTTATAAGGGCCGGAGAATCCAAGACGGTTTATCTGCCCTCCGGTAATTACAAAATGATCCAGGGCGTTGGTCATACCTGGTACGGAGAATCCCTGGCCTTTGGGCCTAACGGATTATATTCTCAGATGGATGAGATCCTGAATATCGAGAGTAATTATGAATACACCCTGACATTGTATGCGATAGAGGACGGCAATCTCTCTAACTCGACGATTCCTTACCCTTACTAATAGTGTACATAAAAACAAGCGGCTGTGGCCGCTTGTTTTTATGTACACTATTCCTGGGGCAGTTCTGGCAGGATCTGTCCCTCCAGCAGATAATTCCGCATCTTCTCCTGCTTCTCCAGATGCTCTGCCCGCAGCTCTCTCCGCACGAGATCCAGCTCCTCCTTCAGGCCTCTGGCCGAAAGGCGCATGGCTCCCATTCCCCAAATAATCATCTGCTCTAAGGCATCTGAAGTCGCTACCGTAACCTGATATTTCTTATTCATTTCATGGACAGTCTTCTCAATATACTGATCGGCAGTCTCTGCCTGTTTGGTATAGACCAGATGGATATTGCGGTACTTCTGCACTTCTCCGGTTCCGCCATCTACCTTATAGGCATCGAATACCACAATCACTGTATTATCCTTATAACCCTGATAATCGCAGAGAAGATCACAGAGCTGATCCCTGGCGGCAGAAATATCCGCCTTTGCCAATTCTCTTAGTTCCTCCCATGCAAAAATAATATTGTATCCATCCACCAGCAGGTATTCCTTTCCGGGATCCCGCCTTTTCGGAGGACGCATTTTCTCTGCAGCCGGCTTTACCGTTCGAGGCGGTTCCGTAAAGGGACGCTTACGGTCAATGGCTCCGTAAGTACGGACAAAAATCGCTTCCAGCTCCTGATCCAGTCCGGCACCGGAACTGCCGGAAGAAGGCCTGTCCTGTTCCTCTGTAACGGCTTCCGTCTTCGGTATTTTGTCAGCCTTAAGGCTGCTCTCCATATGCATATACTCTTCAACCCGGCCCCATTCCACCACAAATCCGGCACCATGAGAGCAAAAGACCGATCCGCAGGGATTCTCCATGTCCTGATCCGGGTCATAGGCCATGGAGGCAATGACCTCCTCTGCATTGTGACAGGGCCCGTACCCCTTCAGTGCATAGGATATTCTTCCTTCTCCTCTGGTATAGGCCGCCACCTCTGCCGGGTAGTCCCGCATCTCCGATACCGGTGCCGATCCGGTGATAACCGCCTGCTCTCCCATGATTTCCGGTGGCTCAAAGGTACCGTACAGCCTCTGGATATCGGCCATGGCTCTGCCCACTTTATCCGCGGGAATTTCCAGCCGGAATCCATACACCGGCTCCAGCAGAACACTTTCTGCCTTCCGCAATCCCTGGCGTACCGCCCGGTATGCCGCCTGCCGGAAGTCACCACCCTCCGTATGCTTCTCATGTGCTCTTCCGGCTGTCAAGGTCAGTTTCAGATCCGTAATCTCCGACCCGGTCAGCACCCCCGGATGCTTTCGCTCCTGCAAATGAGTCAGCACCAGCCGCTGCCAGTTCCTATCCAGGACATCTTCGCTGCAGGTACTCTCACAAGTGATTCCACTGCCCGGTTCTCCCGGTTCCAGCACCACATGCACCTCCGCATAGTGGCGCAGAGGTTCAAAATGTCCTACCCCCTCCACCGTTTCCCGGATGGTCTCCTTATAGACAATTCGTCCGGCGCCAAATTCTACAGGCCAGCCAAACCGCTCAGCAATCAGGCTCTTCAGAATTTCGATCTGCACCTTTCCCATTACCTGCACGGAAATCTCCCCGCTTCGCTCCTCCCACAGGATATGCAATTGCGGATCCTCTTCTTCCAACTGGCTTAGCTGCCGGTAGATGACATGTACGTCACCGTCGACCGGAAGCGCCAGTCCATAGGTCAGCACCGGCTCCAGAAATGGTTGCCCGGCGGATAGCTCTTGTCCCAGTCCTTCTCCTGCCCAGGTCCCGGCCAAACCGGTTACGGCACAGACGCATCCAGCCGGCGCTTCGCTAACCGCCCGGTACTGGTTCCCGGAGTAAATCCGAATCTGATCCACCTTCTCTTCCCAGGCTTCGCCTCTTCGTGTTTCTCCCTTCAGGGGCATTTTTACTTTTAAATTACCACCGGTAATCTTCAGATAAGTAAGTCTGGCTCCCTGCGCATCCCGTCCAATTTTATAGACCCTGGCGCAGAATTCCTCCGGGTATTCCCGACTGACCGTGTAACGGTCCAAGCCTTCCAGAAATTCCTCTACTCCCTCCATTTTCAGCGCCGAACCGAAATAGCAGGGGAGTACCTTTCGCCCGGCAATCAGAGCCGCGATTTCCTGCTCTTCGATTTCTCCGGATTCCAGATAACGTTCCATAACCCCCTCGTCACACATCGCCAGCTCCTCATAGAGGCTCTCTCCGGGGCAAGCCGAAAACTCCAGACACCCGTCTCCCAAACGGTCCTGGAGTTCTTTCATCAGCCGCTTCCGATCCGTACCGGCCTGATCCATTTTATTAATAAATAAAAAGACGGGAATTCCATAACGCTTTAACAGCTTCCACAGGGTCAGGGAATGACCCTGAACACCGTCCATGCCGTTAATAACCAGTATCGCATAATCCAGCACCTGCAGAGCCCGCTCCATCTCCGCAGAGAAATCGACATGTCCCGGTGTATCCAGCAATGTAACCGTCCGCTCGCCCAGGGTAAACTCCGCCTGTTTGGAAAAAATGGTAATTCCTCTTAACTTCTCCAACTCATATGTGTCTAAGAAGGCGTCTTTATGATCCACCCGGCCAAGCTTCCGGATGACTCCGCTCTGATATAGAATGCTCTCTGCTAACGTAGTCTTACCAGCATCTACGTGAGCCAGAATTCCCAGTACCAATTGATTTGTTTTCATTCTTAGGCAATCTCTTTCCGTTAAGGGGGGCGTACCCACCCGACTGATTCAATGGATACGCTCCCGCTTTGTTATTCAAAATTTTTCCGGCAAATGCCGCTTCCTGATTTTCAGGCTATCCCTTTCCTGAAAATAGCAAGCACTCAATCACCAATGGGATTTTCTATAAGTGTTGCCGCGATAAATTCATGGAAATGGTCTTCAGCAACTTGTGTTTCCGCATCAATGAAATGGACATGGCGGGCATCTTCGCCCTTTCCAACCACCACTTGAAGACCGGTTTTTACACAGATTTCATGAAAATGATCTTCATAAAAGTCTGTTTTTGTTTTAAATACATGGATATGTCCGCCTGGCACCAGGATCACTTCCTCTGTCACACCAGCAAAACGATGGTTATGAGGATCCTTTTTAAGCTCGGCAAGTCTCACACTTCCTTCGACTTCATGGACATGCGTCATTCTCTTTTTCTCACATTTACAGTCACAATGGCCCTTTTCACAATTCTCCATTTATATACTTCCTCTCTATTTGGCATTAGGGGGACCGCTACCCTCAATCGATAACGGTGCACCCTCTTCATCTTATGTTGATATGCCACATTTGGATACAGAAGGCATGTTCCACAGAGAGAAAAGACCCATTTTGCATTCCTACTTCCCTTTACGTTCCTCTATCGGCATTTTAACACCGTTTGATAAAGCAGCATATTTCATTTTATGTCTCCTTCCTCCTTCTCAATCAACCTGAGCGCCACTTTCAGCGCGGCGATTCTTCGTTCTAGCAGCGTCCGGAATGCTCTTCTTGCGGTATTCATCGTTATTATTAGTCATGATTTCCCTCACTTTTGGACATACATGTGAATTTTTTCGTATACCTGGACGATTTCGATCGGTTTGCCCAGATGATCGTTCATCCCTGCTTTTAGACATTGCTCGATATCCTCTTGAAATACATTTGCCGTCATTGCCACAATTGGAATAGACTTGGCCTGTGCCGATCCCAGGGAACGAATTTCCCTTGTCGCCTCAAAGCCGTCCATTAAGGGCATTTGGAGGTCCATGAAAATCATATCGTACCGGTCAGGCGTTTCACCGAATGCCCGCAGCGCCTCACGGCCATTGTCCACACAGTCAATGCGGAGGCCTGTTTCATCCAGAAGTTCCTTGAAAATGATTTGATTAATTTCAATATCCTCCGCTAATAATATATGAATACCGGTAAAATCCGGCGTTTGTGATGGGTCGGGTTCCTGAGATTCTGCTCTTCCCAGTTCTTTTGAATGACCCTTGTTTTGTTCCGGATCCGGATACATCGGAAGCGGAATCTCAATCGAAAACGTTGAGCCTTCGCCCGGCACCGATTCCATCCATATTCGTCCGTTCATCATTTCCACCAGGTTTTTGGCTATGGAAAGTCCAAGCCCTGTACCACCGAAACGGCGGGTAACACTGTTATCCGCCTGCTCAAAAGAATGAAATATGCGGTCCGCCTGATCATGGCTGATGCCGACGCCGGTATCGGAGACGGAGATCCTGAGGGTGGCGATTCTGTCTTTTTCGCCGATCTGATCCACCGACAACGTAACCACACCGTTTTCCGGTGTGAATTTCACTGCGTTTGAAAGCAGATTTGTGATGACCTGTGCTATACGCGTCCGGTCTCCGACATACCACATAGGAAGCGCCTTCCCGCGCCGGATGGTGAAGCGCAGCTGTTTCTTCTGCACCTGTTCCGCAATCATATTGCAAACCGAATCGATCATTTGAACCATATCAAAGGGCGCTTGTTCAAGTTCCATTTTACCGGATTCTATTTTGGATATGTCCAGAATATCGTTGATAATGGAAAGAAGCTGAACGGAGGAGGACCGGATACTTCCCAGACATTGTCTCAATTTTTCCGTATCCTCTGCTGCCAGGCCTATTTCCGTCATGCCGATAATAGCGTTCATTGGCGTCCGGATCTCATGACTCATGTTGGATAGGAAGTTGCTTTTCGCTTTGCTGGCGGATTCTGCCTGCGTTTTAGCCTCCATCAAAATCTCAGCCTGCCGCTCGATGGACAATTCATACTCGCGGCGATCGAAATAGGATGCGAAGACGCTTGTCAGAAGAATGGATAACTGAATGTCGCTGTCTGACCAGGGAAACGAACGAAGACGCGAAAATTCGATAACGCCCCAAAGCTTGTTTTCGATGATGATTGGTACAGCCAGCCGTACTTCGCGCTCCCTATCCAACACAAGAAACCGTTCCCGCTTGATCAGGAAGCTGTCATAAAACGTCGTACCGCCGGCAAATTCCTGCGCTTCGGCACTAGGTACGGTCGTTCCATTCCGGTTCCACTCAAGCCTTGAAAGAAGACGGTCACCCGCGGAGTTTTTTTCCCAGAAGATCATGGAGTCGCAGCTCAGAAAGGACCCGGCCATATCCATTGCTTTTTGGACCGATTCGTTATCATGACGGAGATTAATGAAAATTTGCGAAATTTCGGCCAGATTCCGGTTTTTATGTTCCAGCTCCTCCAGCACTTTCTGTGTATACCGAACACCTCTTTTAAGCGCATCGATGATATAGATTGAAAGGATGGCCATGGCGAACATGGTTACCACCAGAGCGACAAGCTGGTCTATCAGCTTCGCTTGTTCTCCTTCATGTGGGACTATCAGCGCCGGATAAAAGAATTCCAGTAAACATAATCCGACCAATAACAGAATGTTGGCGACAATGAGGAATGTCCTGCGCTTTTTCTCAAAGGCTACCGAAATGATAAACATGCACAGCAGCGAAAACATCAGTGCGGTACCGTCATAACCAGCGGTCTGTGTAAACAAAAAAGGAATATATAGAAAGCCGACCAAAATAACTAACGGCCTGAACAAAAGCATTTGGAACTTATGCGAGGCAAACAGGAACGCCGTCATCAGTATGATAAAAAGCCATTGGAACGCAATCCCGAAAATCCCTTTTTGAAGCAGCGTGTTTGTAGTGGCTGATAGTATGGAGACAAACAGTGCTGCCAGAAAAAAGATAATGGATATTCGATACTCCATTGGATGAGACTCATCAAAAAACCTTGCTTTTAATTTGTTAATAAGCTTCGACATATAGAATGCCCCCTTGTACTTTGGGTAGAATTTACGTTTTGAATAGTTTTATACGAAAATGAAAGCTTTATCAGGCCTTCCCGTGAGTATTACCACAACTTCCAGTCTCTTACGTCATATTGACTCAAAAGCGACCCACTTACACAGACTGTCCCATCTCTTTTTACAGCGGCGACACAGCCGTCTGCACAAGCAATTAAAACTACATTTTCCCAGTCTTCCACTGCGGAAGCACCCTCACGTTCCCCTGTGTACGTTACACTACCGTCTGATTTTAATCCTATAGGAGAACTTCCTGCCGCAACGGCAATAACGCCTTGCCAATTTGAAAAATCCCAGGTAGCCTCCTCGCCCCAAGGGTCACTTCCCGCAGCCAGGACAACCCCGTCGGCAGTAAGTCCTAAAGTACAAGTCTTATATGCGGAAATTGCAATAACATCCTTCCAATCTAAAACCTCAAAAGAGCCTCCTTCACCAATCCCCGCTATAACAAGAGTACCGTCAGATTTTAATCCAATAGTACCATATATGCTTGCTTGAATAGCTACTATATCTGTCCATTCAGATACATCGCACTGCCCCGACCCATTACTGCCGACCGCAACAACCGTTCCGTCTTTTTTTAACCCAACCGTGTGATACCATCCGCATGTCACGGCAATAATATCTGTCCATTCTTCGACATTACATTGACCATGATTATTTGATCCTGCAGCAACAACCGTTCCATCTTCTTTAAGCCCTACAGTGAGGCTCATAGCTGTTTCCACCGAAATAATATTCTCCCAGAGGCTAACATTACATTCTCCACGATCGTTTTTTCCAGCAGCCAATACAGTACCGTCCTTTTTTACTCCAACTATATGCCGTGCGCTGGTAGATAAAATGGTTCTTCCTTCCAATTCTTTTTTTTCAAGAAACTGAGATATTTCACGTGCTTCTGCGGCTTGTTCCCTTGGAAATGCCACCACAGAATAGGCAAGTTTTAAGATAATTAAAAATATAAAAACCAATATAATTTTCTTGAGCTTTTCATTTAATTTCTCATCCGAAATACGCTTTTCTTGTTCTAGTATTGCGATCTCTCTTGCCTTCTCTCTTGCCTTCTCCCCGGCATTCTTTGCTGAGATTCTGCAATCTTGCGCCCTGGCTTGGGCGTCTCTATAATCTCCGAGAGATTTAAACATTTTAGCCGCCGCTAAAAATTCTTCTTCGGTCGGCGTACCTGTCGTTTTTCTGTTAGCAATCTCATACATCTCCTCATTTTCAGCCACCCGTAATCTGTCAATAACGCTCCTATTATAATCATCAAGCTTTTTGCGCAGCTCAGCATTTGCAAATTTATAAGCTTTAACGAAGTTTGGGTCACCGTCGAAACGCTTTTTACAGTTAGCAAGCCCCTCCATATTTCTGACGTTCCGCTTTGCCATTATACGGGCAACGTAAGCCACTGCATTTTCGGGCTGCAAATCTAATACTCTCTCACAGTATTTTTTCGCTGTGGCCCATTCCCCGTCTTCTAAGAACAGGAAGGTGCGCCTTAAAAGAGACTCTGCATTGCCTGTTGTATGAGAATTTATTATAATTGGAATCTGTGCCGGAGATGCCTCAGCATTTGAAGTCAACTTTTTTATTCCCCACACCAAATCCTGCTGGAAACCGATTTTACTCATATCTTGTGCCTGTAAATGAGCAAATTCCTCCGGCAAATCATATGGATTCATATCACGATATGCGGGAATAAGTGTTTTCTTATCACCATTTCTAATAAGTGTCAGATATCGGTTCCATTCGTTTTTCACCCACGGAGCACTAAAATATTCCGGTTTTGTACCAATAACCACCATAACCCTTGAACTGTTAAGTGCCGCGAAAATGTACGGCTCATAAGCTGTTCCCAGCTTACCCTCAAGTGTAATTTTTGAAAAGAAGACATGAAATCCCTCCTTTGTAAGTTCCTGATATAAGTCCTGCGCCAATACAGAATCCGGGGTTCTTTTTCCGGTTTTGTCGGTTACTTTGCAGCAAATAAAAACATCAAAGGGGGCTTCACTCTTTGAAATCCGTAAAATACTTTTTTGGATAGTATCAATGACCTGTGCTTCCTGCTCATATACACATTTTTGTGAACGATCGGCATATTCTAAAGCTTTTTTGTAGTCCCCGTCGGCAAATATTGAAGTAAACTGCGTACGGTTGCATGTTGGTATCATCGTATGTGTTTTAGGATCTTCCACATACGCCACGCCATATTTGCAAAGCACGATGGACCAATACGCTTCCGCATCGGTCCTATCTTCATAAAGTATTATTTCATACAGTGACATTGCCTTGTCAAATTCATCATTCTGCCGAAAATAATTTGCTCTATCATACAGATTAATTCTGCGTTCATCAAGTCTTGGGATTGTCATTGTGCTGCCACAGTACTGACAGGTTCCAACCGACAAATTCTGGCTAACCTCTAAGTCTCCACCGCACATCTTGCATTTAAATACCATATTTGTTCTCTCCGTGATTTTATTCTCTTATTTCGGTATTTGCAAAGGGGATAATTACCAGCCTGTCTTTTGTCAACTCACTCATAGTTAATCTCAATTTCAAACTTTTTACTAACTGTCTTCAGTGTTACTCCTTTGATATTCTTACCTTCATGCCGCAGAGCTTCCACAACAAATCGGGTGCAAATGCCAAGGTCAATTTTACTCAGCCGGTTTTTCAGAATATGCTTCATCAGTCCGCGCCCGAAGTAGCGGATGGTAACGCGGCCGTCCTCAAAATGCAGCTTCCACGGCTGACTGTTAACGGCTGACGGCGCCAGGCGTACCGCCTTGGCGATATCACAGTCGCTGTCGCTGATTTCGGCAAGCGGCAGCCGCTTAAATTCCGCTATACTGTTTCGTTGCGGCACGGAGGTCCGCCCAAAGGCCAGCATGATGCAAAAGTCCTGTTTATCCTCTTTTGGTTTCGCCATGCCGAGCCAAAGGCTGCCGAGTCCGATACTCTGGAGATATAAATCAGCCTTTTCCAGCACATAACCTACATTGACATAGGCCTCGGCGTTCTCGTCGCAATATGCGGTGATGTAATGCGGTGCTGCGTTATCTCCCACCTGATCGCCGGATACGATTGCAAACCGCACGTTCTGCCCGTCAAGCTGTTTGATATTCGATAAGTAGTTATTAATATCAGACAGAATATTTTCACCCAGCGAAGTCTTACCATAATTTCGTACCGCCCGGCGAATAAACATCGTATCGTACAAAGTCATTTTACCCACTTCCTTTCAGATTATTTTCATACCGCCCGGCGTTTGCCGGTCACAGAATCAAGCGTAATTTTGTAAACAGTTAGAATATTCAACACCTCTTTATCGTATTGATATCCGGCGAATCCACAATGAGAAAGCAGAAGATCAAGCCCTTTCGCTGCTTCCTCGCCGAAAATTTTTTCGGCTGTGCCAAACCCGATAATACTTTCATACACAGTGGTAACACCTCGGCCGGTATCGGCAAATCGGTGGCAAATGTCAGCTTCGGCGCAAACCTTATTGTTTATCGCGATCAAATCGTGCTTTAAACCTTCCTGTGCACCATGAACATATAAAATAATCTTTCCATTCGCAACTTCATAACCAAATGACAGCGGTACAACGTACGGATACTCCTCGCCAGAAATTCCGAGATGCACTGTATCACAGCGTTGCAGTACATCAATGACTTCAGTAAAAACCTTAATTTCACGTTCACTTTTTCTCATGATTAAATCTCCTATATAGCAAAAATACCTGTGACGACATTTTCCGAATTACATTTTTCACACTTCATTGTGAATCCTCGAAAATATAAATACTATGATGTCGGGGTCAAAAGGTATTTTGACCCCTGATACCTACGGATTGCTACGCACTTTGTGCTCCCACAATCCTAAAAACATTCGAAATCCGCCCTATTCGGGCTACTTTCTCATGTTTTGCGGATCCCAAAGTCATGCTTTTTCATGCAAGCATGAAACGCATGACCTTTTGACCCTGGTATCATACTATATGCCTATCATATCACCAAGAACCAATGTTGTCGAGACGCATTATACGTTTCCAGCTTTCGACTTTGACGTATCCAATTATAATGATACAATTCCGTCTTTTAGCAGTATAAGCGG
>Ga0153928_1000622_pt1 | contig 17125 bp, 17 predicted proteins | sample TSNJ012MetaG_FD_106656 | JGI IMG/M metagenome (GOLD analysis project Ga0153928, IMG submission 106656) | Attine ant fungus gardens microbial communities from New Jersey, USA - TSNJ012 MetaG | ecosystem: Host-associated > Fungi > Mycelium > Unclassified | place: USA: New Jersey, Wharton State... | reverse complement strand
GGCCAAGCGCCTCGTTGCCCAACTCGCCAAGCTTGGCTTCGCAGTCCAACTTCAACCCGCTCCCCAGGCCACCTGATGCTGCCCAACCAAGCCGCACCGCCCACAGCAGTTTCTTCCTAGGAGTCCGAAGGGCGACGAAGCAATCCAGGGGTCACGTCCTTCAATCCTGGATTGCTTCGCTTCGCTCGCAATGACGCAGCTGATCAATGCGCCATGAGCACCGGCAGATTGGCGTGGGCGAGGATGTGCCGGGTCGTGCCGCCGAAGATCATCTGGCGGATGCGGCTTTGGGTGTAGGCGCCCTTGATCACGAGGTCGCAGCCGAGCTCGCGGGCGCGCGCCAGGATCACCTCGCCGGCGTTGCGGCCGCGCTCGCCTTTGAGCGTCAACGCCTCCGCCGGGATACCGTTAAGCTTGAGCGACCGCGCCATCTGGGTTCCGGTCGGACCCGGCACCGTCGCACCCTCGACCGTGAGCACCGTCACCCTGGCGGCGCGGCGCAACAGCGGCATGGCGTAGGCCGTGGTACGCGCCTGCTCGGTCGAGCAGTTCCAGGCGATGAGAACATTCTCGCCCAATTGCCGGGGCGGCGTCGGCGGCGCGATCAGCACCGGGCGCCCGCTCTCGAACAGGCCGGCTTCGAGGGTGAGCATGCGCGGGCCCTGGGGATCGTCGCTCGGGCGGCCGAGCACGATGGCATCGAACACGCGCCCATAGCTGCCCACCACGTCATCGCCGTCCGGCGCCGCGTCGAACCAGTTCCAGGCAAGGGCCGGTTTCGGCTCGAGCGAGCGCGGCACTTGGCGGCTCTGCATGAAGCCTTCGAACAGGCTCTGCGCCTGGGTGGCGGCTTCGGCGTCGCGCTGTTTGACCGTCGCCATCGCCATGCCGCTGATCGGGTCCATGGCGACGAAATTGTCGATTGCCGGCCGGAGCGCGAAACCCTCGACGTAGCTCTCGAACCGCTGCGCCAGCAGCAGGGCGGTTTCCAAGGTCGAGGTCATCAGGTCGTGCGGTTCGGTGGGAACCAGAATGGTTTTGTACGGCATGGCCGCCCTCCGCGTTCGCCTCTGGGATGGCGGGACGCGCCGTCCCAGGCGGCGGTCCCGTTCTGTTTTGCGGGCATGATAACCGAAGCACACGACAGTGAGATAGTCGTGTTCGCGCGCTGGGCGCGCATTACCTCTCGACTGCCGCGGGGGGAATTCTAGGCCGTGCCGGTCAGGACCGGCTCCTTTTCCACCGGCGGGGAGGGTTCCGGTTCGAAGTGATAATCGCCCGGCACCGTATGGTCGGTGCCGCGGGTGGCGACCACGGGGTTGAGCACCAGGGACAGCACGGCGGAGACCACGAAATTGACGATCAAGGCGTAGAGCGCGGCGTAACCCGGCACCGTGAGGCCGTCGAGTGGCAGCGCGAATGTCGCCGACTGAAAGTGGGTGGTAGCCACCATGGCGGTGCCGGTCACGAGACCGGCGAGCCAGCCGACGACGAGCGCCCATGGATTGAACCAGCGGGTGTAGAGGCCGAGGATCACCGCGGGGATGGTCTGGCTGATCCACACCCCGCCGAGCAGCTGCAACTGGATCGCGTATTGCAGCGGCAGGAAGATGATGAAGACGAGCGCGCCGAGCTTGACCACCAGCGACACCACTTTGGCGTTCTGCGCCTCCTGCCGGGGGGTGCAGTCGGGCCGGATGAACGGCAGGTAGATGTTGCGGGTGAAGAGATTCGCGGCCGCGATCGACATGATCGCCGCCGGCACCAGCGCGCCGATGCCGATCGCCGCGAAGGCAACGCCGACGAACCAGTCCGGGAAGGCGTGCAGGATCAGCGCCGGCACGGCGAAATTCGCCTTGTACTGCGCGAATTGGGCGGCGAACTCCGGCATCTTGTCGATCCCCATGGCGAGCGCCATGAACCCGGTGAGGGCGAGGAAACCCAGCATCAGCGAATAGGCGTTGAGATAAGCCGCGTTGCGCCGGATCACATTGCGGCCGCTGGCACTGAGCACCCCGGTCACTGAATGGGGGTAGAGGAAGAGCGCGAAGGCCGAGCCCAGCGCCAAGGTGGCATAGGCCGAGTAGAGGCCGAGGCTGTTGCCGGTGGGCGGCGGGAGAATAAGTTTGTTCAACGGAATCGCACTGAATAATTTTCCGTAGCCGCCGAGCTCGATCGGAATCACGATCACCATGGCGAGGACGGTGATGTAGATCAGCGTATCCTTGATGATGGCGATCATCGCCGGTGCCCGCAGACCGCTGGTGTAGGTGAAGGCGGCAAGAATCACGAAGGCGATGATCAGCGGCAGATCGCCTGCCAATCCGCCGCCGGTGCCGATCCCCATGGCGCCGATCACCACCTGAAGGCCGAGGAGCTGGAGCGCGATGTACGGCATGGTGGCGACGATGCCGGTGACCGCGACCGCGAGCGCGAGCCAGCGATTGCCGTAGCGGCCGAGGATGAAATCCGATGCGGTGATGTAATTATGCTTGTGCGCCACCGACCACAGGCGCGGCAGGATCAGGAACACCAGCGGATAGACCACGATGGTGTAGGGCACGGCAAAGAAACCGATCGCGCCCGCTCCGAACACCAGCGCCGGCACGGCGACGAAGGTATAGGCGGTGTAGAGATCGCCGCCGAGCAGGAACCAGCTGACGATGGTGCCGAATCGGCGTCCGCCGAGGCCCCATTCGTTCAGCAGGTCGAGGTCGCCGCGGCGCCAATGCCCCGCCACGAAGCCGAGCACCGTGATGAAACCGAACAGCACCACGAAAACGATGATGGCGACCCAGTTCATCGCGGTCGCCTCACTCGGCCCGGTGATAAAGAAAGATGATCAGGCCCGAGGTGATGAGCAGCCACAGGAACTGATACCAGTAGAAGAAGGGGAATCCGCCCAGCGTCGGCTCGACCGAGTTGTAGAAGGGCACCCACATGAGCGCGATGAACGGCAGCACGAGCAGCCAGCGCCACCAGCGGGACAGACGCTTGCGAGAGTTGCTGTCCGTGTTGCCGTTCATGGCCGTATCGCCTCAAGCCGCCGGCGCCGGCGTGCCGTCGCACGCCGCGTCGGCTCGTGCTCCATCAACTTCCCTCACGGTAATATGTTCCGCAGTCGCTTTACTCGACCGGTCGGACATGCCAAGCGGGCGGCGCGGAGCCCGTGAAACATGCTTGAATCCTTGAAGAATTTTCTTTCCGACCTCTCCGGCGAGAGCAAACGGCAGGACGCCTTCGCCGAGGACGATTACCGTCTCGCCGCCGCCGCGCTGCTCGTGCACGTGTGCACCGTCGATGGCGACATTTCGCCCGCCGAACGCGCCCGGCTGCACGACGTGCTCAAACATCGCTTCGAACTCGACGAAGCCGGCACCGCGCGACTGATCGATGCAGCGATCGCGGCCGACAACGAGGCGGTCGACCTTTATCACTTCACGCATCTGATCAACCGCGCGCTCGATGAGGAGGGCCGCCGCCGCATGGTCGAGATGATGTGGGAGATCGTGTTTGCCGACGGCCAGGTGGACGAGTTCGAGGAAAACATCGTCTGGCGCGCCGCCGACCTCCTCGGCGTCTCCTCGCGCGATCGCATCGAGCTGCGCCGCCGCGTGGCCGGAAGCGAATGACAGAGGACGAAGGACGGATGTGCGGCAGGCTTTGGGTCCGTCGTCCGTCGTCCGTCGTCCGTCCTCCGAACCCTTGAAATCGCTCACAAATCGGTTAGGACAGGGGTGCTGACTTAACCGGCCTTCGCCCGATGTCCCCGCCCGTCCTGATCGTGCTGCACCAGGAGCATTCTACCCCGGGCCGCCTCGGGCAGGCGCTCAAGACGCGCGGCTATCCGCTCGATGTCCGCCGGCCCCGGTTCGACGATCCTCTCCCGCAGACGCTTGCCGATCACGCCGGGGCGATCGTCTTCGGCGGACCGCAAAGCGCCAACGACAGCGAAGCCTTCGTCCGCCGCGAGATCGATTGGCTGCGCGTGCCGCTGAAAGAGAAAAAGCCGTTCCTCGGCATCTGCCTCGGCGCGCAGATGCTGGCGCGCCACCTCGGCACCCGCGTCGACGCGCATCCCGAGGGCCAGGTCGAGTGCGGCTACTACCCGATCCGCCCGACCGCCGCGGGCCTTGCGGTGTGCGCCCGCTGGCCCGACCACGTCTACCAGTGGCACCGCGAGGGCTTCGAGCTGCCGCAAGGCTCCATGCTGCTCGCGCAAGGCGACGCCTTCCCGGTGCAGGCGTTCCGCCACGGCCCGTGCGCGTACGGCATCCAGTTCCACCCGGAGGTCACCCACGCGATGATGTGCCGGTGGACCGCACACGGCCACGCCCGCATGGAAATGCCCGGGGCAAAGCAGCGCGCTGCCCATTTCGAGGACCGCGCGGTGCACGACTTCGCCATCCGCGCCTGGCTCTCGGACTTCCTCGATCGCTGGACCGGCCGCGCGCAGGCCGACATCCGCGCGGCGGCCGGCAGCCGCGAGCACACGTTGGCGGCTGCAGCAGCGGCACGGTGATCGGGAAGCGCGTCATGCCCGGCCTTGTGCCGGGCATCACGTCTTCATCGCATCAAACAAACGTCTGCATGAAATAAAGACGTGAATGGCCGGGATAAGCCCGGCCATGACGCAATCCCTTGTCAGTTCACGGCGGCGACCTGCTGCGCGATCGAGCGCGTCGCGACCGGCACCGGCTGGCTCGCCGCGGCCACGATCGAGGTGGCGAGCAGCTTGGCGATGCAGTGGCAGCTCCAGTCGTTCATGTGCAGGCCGTCTTTGACGATGAAGCGGTCGAACGGGACGTTCTCGACCGTGCGCCAGTGGCTCATGATGGCGTAGCGGCGGAACACCGGGACGTTGGCGGCCTGCGCGACGCTCTCGAGCATGCGGACCATGGCGCCGGACTTGGGCTGCTGGACGATCGCCGGCGAATATTGCGGATCGATCAGGATCACGTCGACGCCGGCCGCCTTGAGGCGAGCCAGTCCCTTGCGGACCAGATAGGCCTCGTTCGAGATGCCTTCCTCGTCGACGATGGCGTTGGTGCCGACTTGCCAGAGCACCAGATCGGGACGCTCGGCGAGCACGCTCTTCTCGAGCCGCGCCAACTCCTCCCGCGCGTCCTCGCCGCCAACGCCGCGATTGAGGACCTCGATCCGCATGTCGGGATATTGCTCGCGCAGCTCGGCCTCGAGCCGGCTCGGATAGCTGTTGGCGGGAGAAGAAGCGCCGGTCCCCACGGTCGATGAGGAGCCGAGGGCGACGATCTTGAGGCTGCGGCCTTCGGCGATGCGCGCGGCGGTATGCGAAATGGCACGGTCGAACCGCATCAGGCTGCCCGGGGCCGAACAGGCCGGGCTCTCTGCGCCGGCCGGGCTCACGCCCAGGAAACCGGCGAGCACCGCAACCGCCATGGTGGCGAGGAAAGTGGCCTTCGACATCGCGCCCTCCCGTTTATGAGGGTTTGTCGGGGCGGCCGGCGCGGAGGTTCAAACCGGCGCCGGAACCGGCCCACGGGCCACGGGTTATCCGCCGTTACCTCCGGAGGGAATGCCGGATGCGCCAGCTCACGCTTTGCGCCCTATTCGCGGTCTCGATGCTGCTCGCGGCCTGCTCTGGACCGGCCGGTCCCGCAGGCCCGCCGGGGCCGCAGGGCGCCAAGGGCGAACCCGGACCGGCGGGCCCGGCCGGACCGCCGGGACCGCCCGACCCTGCCGGGCCGGCAGGGCCGCAAGGGCCGCCCGGGCCCGCCACCGGAACCCGCGTCGTGCGGCAGAACTGCCTCACGCCGGCCGGCTGCACGGTCACCTGCGAGACCGGCGAAGTGCTGGTCATGGCGTATTGCGGCGTGAACCGAAATCGGGCGACGTTTCTCACCGAGCACAGCGCCAACTGCGGCGCCCGGCCGACGGCAGGGACATCGCCGCTCGTTGCCGTGTGCGCGCGCTAGTGTCCCGATTCCGAAGTTCGCCTGATTTTGCCGCCCGCTCCGAAGCGAACTTCGGAATCGAAGGACACTAGCAAATCTATGATTCTAGTGCCGCTTTGAACCCGAAGTTAGCAATCCGACTCGCGGCAATTGTAGTGCGAACTTCGGGTTCGCGGCACTACCGAGACGGACCAAGTCTTTCTGATTGTTGAGACCGTTTACTGGTGGAGCCGAGGGGATTTGAACCCCTGACCTCCGCAGTGCGATTGCGGCGCTCTCCCAACTGAGCTACGGCCCCGCCGGTCGGGCGTAAAAAACGCGGCTCAAGTTGCGTGTCGCCCGAGCGAGAGCGGCCATTTACGGCCGGCCACCGGGGGTGTCAAGGACGCGGCCCGCTGGCATGGCGCTTGTTTGCGCAACGCAAGCCCGCTACATGTGCGCACCGCAAAACGCACCCGAATCCCGCCATGCGCGCCCTCCTCGACGTCATCCTCATTGCCCTCAACATCTACATGTGGATCGTCATCGCGGCGGTGATCCTCTCCTGGCTGGTCGCCTTCAACGTCGTGAACACGCGCCATCCGTTCGTGGCGGCGGTCGCCGACTTCCTCTTCCGCATCACCGAGCCAGCGCTCCGACCGATCCGCAACTTGCTGCCCAATCTCGGCGGCATCGACATTTCGCCGATCATCCTGTTTCTGATCATCATCCTGATCGAGCGGGTGATCATCTATTACATCTATCCCAACGTGATCTAAAGGAATGGGCGCGCGCCCGTGGACGGCGGCGGCCGGCGCGCTTCTCGTCGACGTGCGGCTGACCCCGAAGGGCGGCCGCGACGGGTTCGACGGCATCGCCGGGCTCGCTGACGCGCGGAGCGTGCTCAAGGCGCGCGTGCGCGCGGCGCCGCACGAGGGCGCGGCGAACGCGGCGCTCGTGCGGCTCATCGCCAAGGCGGCGGGCGTGCCCGCGACCCGCGTCGCGCTCGTCGCCGGAGCGACCGCGCGGCTCAAGCGCGTGCGCATCGAGGGCGACCCGCGCGCGCTCGCCGCCGCGCTGGAAAAGGCGGCCGACGGCGCACACGACCGCGACAGCGCCGCATGACGGCGCGGGTCATCGACGGCGGCGCGATCGCGGTCGCCTTGCGCGAGAAGGTTGCCGCGGCGGCGCGGCGGCTGAACGCCGATCACGGCGTCGTGCCCGGCCTCGCGGTCGTGCTCACCGGCGACAACCCGGCGAGTGAGCTCTACGTGCGCAACAAGGCGGCGCTGACCGAGGCGGGCGGCATGCGCTCGTCGATCCATCGGCTGCCGGCGAGCACCAGCGCGGCCGACCTCCTCGACCGCATCGCCGCACTCAACGCCGACGGCGCAGTAGACGGCATCCTGGTGCAGCTGCCGCTGCCGCCGCAGATCGACCCGCACGCCGTCCTCGCCGCCATCGATCCGGCGAAAGACGTGGACGGATTTCACCCCATCAACGTCGGTCGGCTGGCGACCGGCCTGCCCAGCCTCGTGCCGTGCACGCCGCTCGGCTGCGTCATCCTGGCGAAAACCGTGCTGCCCTCGCTCGCCGGCATCGCGGCCGTCGTGCTCGGGCGCTCCAATATCGTCGGCAGGCCGCTCGTGCAGCTGCTTCTCGCGGAGAACGCCACGGTCACGATCGCCCATTCGAAGACCCGCGACCTGCCGGCCGTGTGCGCCGGGGCGGATCTCCTGTTCGCAGCCGTGGGGCGTCCGGGACTGGTGCGCGGCGACTGGATCAAGCCGGGCGCCACGGTGATCGACATCGGCATCAATCGGGTGCCGGGGGAGGGCGGCAAATACCGCGTGGTGGGCGACGTCGCCTATGCGGAAGCCGCGAAGGTCGCGGGCGCAATCACGCCGGTGCCCGGCGGGGTCGGGCCGATGACCATCGCGTGCCTGATGGCCAATACGATTCGCGCCGCGGCCGCGCGGGCCGGTTTGCCGATGCCGGAGCTGTGAGGACGAAGGCTAAGGCTGCCAGCCGAAGGCGACCTTATCGAGGGTCTTGGCGCCGAATCGCTCGGAGGAGCGGGCGATCGCGCGGCCGCCGAGCGCGCGATAGAACTCGACCGCCGGATCGTTGTCCGAGAGCGCCCACACGACCAGGCTGCGCAAGCCGCTCTGTGCCAAATCGCGACGCGCCGCCGTGAACAGGCGCCGGCCGAAGCCGAGCCCCTGAAATTCCGGACGCAGGTAAAGCTCGTAGATTTCGCCGTCGTAGGTGAGGCTGCGGGCGCGGTTGCGGCCGTAATTGGCGTAGCCGGCGGTGCGATCGCCGAACACCAGGAGCGCCACGCGGCTGCCCTTGCGGATCGCGCTTTCCCACCACGCCGGGCCGCGCCGGCTGATCAGCTTCGCGAGCTCGGCGCCCGGGATGATGCCCTGATACGCGGTCCGCCAAGCCTCGTCATGGGTCGACGCCACCGATTCGGCATCGGACGCCTTGGCTCTGCGGATTTCTATCAGGGTCGTTGACATGGACGAATTGAAGCAAGCAGTTTGCTTCCATTCAAGGCCAGAATTAACTCGCAGTTAATCTTGTTGCGAGGCGTTGCACAAATGCATCACTTTTGGGCCACGATTAATGCGGCGCATCAACGCGGCTCTTTACCTCTCCCCGCTTGCGCCCCGCTTGCGGGGAGAGGTCGACGCGCGCAGCGCGTCGGGTGAGGGGCCTTTCGAAAGGCCGAATCTTTGGAGAAGCCCCCTCACGCCCACCCTCTCCACGCAAGCGGGGGAGAGGGAGCCTACACGCCCGCCGCTTCCTTGCGGCGTTCTTCCTTGCGGCGCTCGTTGGGGTCGAGCACGCGCTTGCGCAACCTGATCGATTGCGGCGTCACCTCGACCAATTCGTCGTCGGCGATATAGGCGAGCGCTTTCTCCAAGGTCATGCGAATCGGCGGCGTGAGCAGCACGTTGTCGTCCTTGCCGGCGGCGCGAATATTGGTGAGCTTCTTGCCCTTGAGCACGTTGACGACGAGGTCGTTGCCGCGCGCGTGCTCGCCCACGATCATGCCCTGATAAACCCGCGTGCCCGGCACGATCATCATCGGACCGCGGTCCTCGAGATTCCACAGCGCGTAGGCAACCGCCTCCCCTTCGCCGTTCGAGATCAGCACGCCGGTGCGCCGGCCCTCGATCTCGCCCTTGTAGGGCGCGTAGGCGTGAAACACGCGGTTGAACACCGCGGTGCCGCGGGTGTCGGAGAGAAGCTCGCCCTGATAGCCGATCAGCCCGCGCGTGGGCGCATGGAAGATGAGCCGCAGGCGCCCGCCGCCCGACGGGCGCATCTCGATCATCTCGGCGCGGCGCTCGGAAAGCTTCTGCACCACGATCCCGGAGAACCCCTCGTCGACGTCGATCGTCACTTCTTCGATCGGCTCCGTCATCTCGCCTGAAGCCGGATCGCGCGCGAACAACACCTTCGGGCGCGATACGCCGAGCTCGAATCCTTCACGGCGCATGGTCTCGATGAGAATCCCGAGCTGAAGCTCGCCGCGGCCGGCAACCTCGTAGGCGTCCTTCTCGGAGGATTCGGTGATGCGGATGGCGACGTTGCCCTCGGCTTCGCGCAGCAGCCGGTCGCGGATGACCCGGCTCGTGACCTTGTCGCCCTCTGTTCCAGCGAACGGCGAATCGTTGACGCGAAACGACATCGCAAGCGTGGGCGGATCGATCGGCTGGGCCGGCAGCGGCACCGTCACCTCGGGCGCGCACAGCGTGTGCGACACGGTCGCCTCGGGCAGCCCGGCGATCGCGACGATGTCGCCGGCGTTCGCTTCCTCGACCCCCGTGCGCTCGAGGCCGCGGAACCCCAACACCTTCGACACGCGTCCTTCCTCGATGAGGTTGCTGCTGCGGTCGAGCACCTTGACCGTTTGGTTCGGCTTCACGCTGCCGGAGGTGATGCGGCCGGTGACGATGCGGCCGAGATAGGGATTGGCTTCGAGGATGGTGCCGAGCATGCGCAGCGGCCCCTCCTCGATCGCCGGCGGCGCGACGTGGCGCAGCACCAGGTCGAACAGCGGCGCCATCGAGGTCTTCGGCCCTTCCGGGCGCGCCGCCATCCAGCCTTCCTTGGCCGAGCCGTAGAGAATCGGGAAATCGAGCTGCTCGTCGCTGGCGTCGAGCGCGGCGAACAGGTCGAACACTTCGTTGACCACCTCGCCGGGGCGCGCGTCGGGCCGGTCGACTTTGTTGACGGCGACGATCGGCTTGAGCCCGACCTTCATCGCCTTCGAAACCACGAACTTAGTCTGCGGCATCGGGCCTTCGGCAGCGTCCACCAGCACGATGGCGCCGTCGACCATATTAAGAATGCGCTCGACCTCGCCGCCGAAATCCGCGTGGCCCGGGGTGTCGACGATGTTGATGCGCGTGTCCTGCCACACGATCGACGTCACCTTGGCCAGGATGGTGATGCCGCGCTCGCGCTCGAGCTCGTTGGAATCGAGCGCGCGCTCGGCGACGCGCTGGTTCTCGCGGAACGCGCCCGATTGCTGCAGCAGCCGGTCGACCAAGGTGGTCTTGCCGTGGTCGACATGGGCAATGATGGCGATGTTGCGCAGGTTCATGGGCAATCTTGCTGGAGCATGATCCCACCCCGGATCGCGTCCGGGGCAGGCTTTTTCGGGATCATGCTCTAAAAGCCGACCGCGGGCCGAAAGGCCCGCGGATTCGCCTGGATATATATGAATTGTTGCGGCGACGGCAATGGACGGCGGCGATCAGCGGCGCGGACCGCGCACCCCTTCACGGATCATGATGATGCCGCCGACCGAAACGGCGAGAAATATCACCACGACCGGTAGCGTCGAACTGGACAGCGCCGACTTCCAATCGAATGCGACCATGGCGATGGCGCACAACCCGGGCAGCAGCAGCACAGCTCCCGCCAGTATCAGGAACACGGTCAGACATCCGCTGCGCGCGGAGGACGGCGGCGCCGGCGCGGCGCCGCCACCGTCTTGACCCGTCGGCTGCTCGCTCTCGCTCATGTTGTGCCCCCGCCGGCGCTCATGGGACCGCTTCCACGCTCGCGCGGTCGATGGCCGCGCGGATCTCGCGGATGCGGCCGTTGCGGTAAAACAGGTTGTAGGTGTCGAACGGGATGATCTGTCCCGCCGGCGTGACGAAGTGGATGCACGAGCGTTTGACGCCGCCGACACAGAAATTGAAGCGATCGAGAAACTGCACGATCGCCACGCGGAAGACGTTCTCGTAGCTCAGTCCGGCCGGCGTCTCGACCTTGGGCAGGCAGCACAGGAACTCGGTCAGCCGTTCGCTGGCGTTGCAGGCGCCCGAGGAGAGCGAGAACAGCTCGAGGAAGCGCGTGCGCAGCGCCGGCTGCTTCTCGAAGGTAATGGCGTTGGGAACGATGGCCAGCAGCTCCTCCTTCGGCACCAGCGAGGTGACCGGCAGCACGGAACGGCCGTTGCGCAGGCCGTAGGCGATCGAAATGGTTTCCGGGTTGCACGGCAGCGGGATCATGTCGGCGTCGCCGAACACGCCCGAATCCTCCACCACGCGGCGCCTGATCTCCGACAGCACGATGCGGTCGCGCGCTTCGTCGAAGCCCTCGTTGCGTCCGGCGTCCTGCACCGGCTGGAAGGTGACGCCGCGCACGCAGCGCCACTCGAGGGCATGGCGCACGATTGCGCCGATCTCGTCGTCGTTGACGCCGCGCTTGACGGTGACCACGAGGGTGGTCGACAGCCCGTGGCGCTCGAGGTTTTCCAGCGCCTGCTGCCGGATGCGGCGCAGATCGGCGCCACGCAAGTTCACGAGCGCATCTCGCTTGAGCGAATCGAACTGCAGATAGATCTCGAGCCCCCTCTTCTGCTCGGCCAATCGAGCGACGAAGTCGGGCTCGCGCGCGAGGCGCAGCCCGTTGGTGTTGATCATGACGTGGCGGATCGGCCGCGCACGCACGGCGTCGAGGATGGCAAACAATTCCGGGTGCAGGGTCGGCTCGCCGCCGGAAATCTGCACCAGGTCGGGCTCGCCTTCGCTCGCCACCAGGGCATCGAGCATGCGCTCGACGGTGTTAAGCGGCAGGTTCGTGGTGCGCTCCGGCGAGGATTCGGCGAAGCACACCGGGCAGGTCAGGTTGCAATGCTCGTTGATCTCGATCAGCGCCAAACACGAATGCTGCTCGTGATCCGGGCACAGGCCGCAGTCGTAGGGGCAGCCGTATTCGGTGCGGCTCTGCAACGCGAGCGGCCGGTCGCCCGGCTTGATGTATTCCTTGCAGCGCAGCCAGTAGGCGGCGTCGGTCGACACCAGGGTCGCATGGGCGCCGTGCCGGTGGCAGCGCTTCTCGAACCACACTTCGCCGCCGCGAATCTCGATCTTCGCCGGCACCAGGGCGAGACAGGTCTCGCACAGGGACGTGGTCTGGCCCCAGAAAATATACGGACGCGATCTACGCAAAGGCGCGGTCATGGGCGGCTCTCGCGCGTGGGGCAGTGGCGATCATGAACGCCGCATAGACGACGATAGCGACCGCGAGGAGATGAAACAGCGTCAGTGGCCCGAGCAGCGGCGCGTAGGGCTTGAGGAATTCCCACGCGAAACGCTGCAGCGCGTAGAAGCCGACCGCCAGATAGAATCCATTGTCGATGACGAAGGCGTTTCGGCGGCGCGCCTGGACCAGGTAGACGAGCGCGAAGGCGGCCATGGCGGCGCTCTCGTAAAGCTGCACCGGGTGGCGCGGGACGCCATCGCCAAAGTCATGCCCCCAGGACAGCGCCGTCGGCGTCCCGTAGGTGAAGTCGTCGAGCCCGGAGAGATAACAGCCGATGCGACCGACCGCGACGCCGACCGCGAGCGGCAGGGCGAAACGGGCGCCGGTCCGCAGGCGGATGCCGCGCGCGCGTTTGTAAAGCTCGACCGCCAGGATGCCGCCGGCAATCGCGCCTTCGATCGAACGGGCGAAACCTGGCTGTCCCGAGAGCCACAGGTTCGCGGTGCCGAACACAACGGCGCCGAGGCCGGCGCCGAACAGGACGGCGGCCAGATAGGCGAGATCGGCAGCGGGGCCTCGAAACGGAACGAGGCCGGTGCGCGACAACCACCAAGCGGCAGCGCCGGCCGCGACCCACGCGAGCACGTCGAATGCCGTGTGAACGAGAACGTCGCCCATAGCCGCCCCCAATCACGGGGAGCCTAGAGCATTTTCCGCAACAGCGGGGAGGGTTTTACGGCAACCATCCGTGGCCGCGCGCGGATATCGGCAAGCCGGAAGGTTACGCCCCCGCTGGCCGGCCCCACGGCCCGTAGCCGCCGCGCCCCGGCAGCGCGTCGCGCACCATCAGCATCTCGCCCACCGTATGGGCGGTGACGAGGCCGACGAGCCGCCCCTGGGCATCGATCACGCCGACCGCCGGTGCCGATTTTTCCTGCAGGACGCGGAACGCCTCCTCGAGGCAGGCGCGATGGCTCACGGTCGGGATGTCGGTGGTCATCGCTTCGCCCACCGGGGCCTTCGCGCCGTGCGCCTTGAGCGCCCGCACGATGTCTCCACGCGCGAGCAGGCCGGCGAGCCGGCCGGCATCGTCGATGACGGGAAACTCGCTTTGGCTGGTGTGCAGCAGCGTCTCGATCGCCTCGTCGATGTGGTCGGTTGGTTTGAGCGTTGCAAAGCGCGTCAGCATGGCGGCGGTGACGGGCACTCCGCGCGAGGCGGCGCGCAGTCCCACCATGTGCGCCTCGGAAGCGGCGGCGAGATAAACGAAGATGGCGATGAAGATCAGCAGCGGATTGTAGAACAGGCCGAAGAAGCCGAGCGCGAACGCCACCCATTGGCCGATGCTGGCGGAGACTTCGGTCGCGCGCACGTGGCCGAGTTGCGTCGCCAGCGCCGCCCGCAGCACCCGGCCGCCGTCCATCGGGAACGCCGGGATCATATTGAAGGCGGCGAGGAACAAATTGATCTCGGCGAGCCGGTCGATCATGCTGATCTTCGCATCGCCCACGGTGGCGAGGTGCTCGGGATCGAGGTGTGCGCGCGCGAACACCATGAGCACGATCGCGATGACCACGTTGACGGCCGGCCCGGCGATGGCGATGAGGAACTCCTGCCCGGGCGCTTCGGGAATGCGCGCGAGCCGCGCGACGCCGCCGATCGGCAGCAAGGTCACGTCCGGGGTGGGCACGCCGAACGCGCGCGCCGTGAAGATGTGCCCGAACTCGTGGGCGAGCACGCACAGGAACAGCAGGATCATGAACGCGAGGCCGCTCCACGCCGCCGCGGCGCCGCCGGTCTGGTAATTGGCAAACCAGATCCAGATCAGGAACAACAGGAACGTGATGTGGATGCGTACGGCGGTGCCGGCGATCCGGCCGATGCTCACGGACCAGGACATGGGCGTTCCCTCGGGCCTGCCGGCCGCACCGAACCGCGGCCGGCCACCCGCAAGCTATGCACGGCCGGGCGCCTCCGCCAGCGGCCCCGTCCCTACCGCCGAGGGTTAACCGGATGTTACGAAATCCCCCTTAGGTTGCCGGCGGGGAAAGACTAGTCACCGGACGCACGCCGATGTTTCGCGCGCTCAACCGCGTGTTCATGCGCATCCTGCTTCTCGTCGTCCTGGCGATTGCCGCCCTGATGGCGGTGGCAGCCTTCGTCATCGGCGATAGCGGCGAGCTGCTGTTCGAGCAAAAGAAAAGCGACGTCCAGCATGTGGTGGAAGCGGCCGCCGCGCTCGCGGCAAGCTACGAGAGCCGCGCCGCCGCCGGCGAGATGAGCCGCGAGCAGGCGCAGGCAGAAGCCAAGCGGGCGATCAGCGCGATCCGCTACAACGGCGGCAAGGACTACGTGTTCGTCTACGACTACAACGGCATCAACCTGGTTCATCCGGTCAAGCCGGACTGGGTCGGCACCAACCACATCGACGAGCGCGACCCTAGCGGCAAATATTACGTCCGCGACTTTATCGACACGGCCAAGCGAGGCGGCGGCCACGTCGCGTATCTGTTCCAGCTGCCGCAATCCACGGAACGGGTGCAGAAGGTCTCCTACGTCGCCAATTTCGCTCCCTGGCAATGGGTAATCGCCAGCGGCGTGCTGATCGAGGACGTTCGCGCGGCGCAGTGGATGTTGATTCGCAGCATCGGTGTGTGGCTCGCCGGGATCACGCTCATCCTGCTCGGCGCCAGCGTCGTGGTTACGCGGTCGATCAGTGGGCCTATCAAACGGCTCACCGGGTCGTTGCCGCGGCTCGCGGATGAAGACAGCGACGCGGTGGTGGAAGGCGCGGAGCGGCGCGACGAGTTCGGCGTCATTGCCCGCGCCATCGTCGAATTGCACGCGGCAGTGCGCAACCGGATGCAGCAGGAGATGCGGCGCGACGCCGAGGCCAAGCACGCAAGCGAAGCCGAGCGCCAGCGCCTTCTCGCCGACGTCGCCCATTCGCTCGACCGGCAGGTCAAGGCGGTGGCCGATTCGGTCGGCGCCGCCGCGCATGCCCTCGTCGGAACCGCGCACTCCATGACGTCGGTGTCGGCGGAAGCGCAGCGCGAAGCGAGCGCCGCCTCGGGGGTCAGCCGGACCGCGGCCGAGCACGTCTCGACGGTGGGAGAAGCGGCGAGCCAGCTCGACCGCGCGATCAGCGAGATCGGCACGCAGGTGCAGCAGTCCGCGAGAATCTCGCAGGATGCGGTGGCGCAAATCCGCCAGGCGAGCGCGATCGTGCGCACGCTGTCGGCGGCGTCCACCGACATCGGCAAGGTCGTCCTGCTCATCCAGGCGATCGCGGAACAAACGAACCTGTTGGCGCTCAACGCCACGATCGAGGCGGCGCGCGCCGGCGAGGCCGGCAAGGGGTTCGCGGTGGTGGCTTCAGAGGTGAAACAGCTCGCGACCCAGACCTCGAAGGCGACCGAGGAGATTTCCGGCCGCATCCATGCGGTGCAGGGCGCGACCGATCAGGCGGTGGCGGCGATCGACAACGTGGACAAGACCATCGCGCGGATCGACGAGATCGGCTCGCGCATCGCCGCGGCGGTCGAGGAACAGGGCGCCGCCACGTCGGAAATTTCGCGCGCCGGCCGCCACGCCGCCGAACATACCGAGATGCTCGCCGCAAGCCTCGTGCGGCTGCTCGAGGCCGCGAACGAGACCAGCACGTCGTCGCACGACGTGGTCGCCTCCGCCTCCGGCCTCTCCGACCAGGCCGCCTCGCTCAAACGCCAGGTCGACCAGTTCCTCGCCCACATCGCGGCTTAGTTGCCCTACCCCTTGTGGGGAGGGTCGCCGCTGCGCACAGCGCAGCGGCGGGGTGGGGGTGGTTCAAACAAACATCCGGCTTTGTCGACCCCCACACCTGACCCCTACCCACAAGGGGGAGGGGAACGGAAAGGCATGAGCATTACAATCCCAGCTTCTTCTTGCGCTGCGCCAGCGTGCGCAGGCGCAGCGCATTAAGGCGGATGAAGCCCTCGGCGTCACGCTGGTCGTAGGCGACCGCCCCCTCCTCGAAGGTGACGAGGTCCTGGTCGTAGAGCGAATATTTGCTTTCGCGGCCCAAGACCCCAACGCTGCCCTTGTAAAGCTTGAGCCGGACGCGGCCGGTGACCAATTCCTGCGAGCGGTCGATCGCGGCCTGGAGCATCTCGCGCTCGGGCGAGAACCAGAAGCCGTTGTAGATCAGCTCGGCGTAACGCGGCATCAGCTCGTCCTTGAGATGCGCGGCGCCGCGGTCGAGCGTGATCTGCTCGATCCCGCGGTGCGCGGCGAGCAAAATGGTGCCGCCCGGCGTCTCGTACATGCCGCGCGATTTCATGCCGACGAAGCGATTCTCGACCAGGTCGAGGCGGCCGATGCCGTGGGCGCAGCCCGATTCGTTGAGGCACGCAAGCAGCCGCGCCGGCGAGAGCTTCTTTCCGTCGACCGCGACCGCGTCGCCGCGCTCGAAATCGATCGCGACGACGGCGGGCTTCCCGGGTGTGCGCTCGGGGTCGTCGGTGCGTGAATAAACATAATCCGGCACCTCGGCGGCCGGGTCTTCCAGCACCTTGCCCTCGGAGGACGTGTGCAACAGGTTGGCGTCGACCGAGAACGGCGCCTCGCCGCGCTTGTCCTTGGCGATCGGGATCTGGTGCTGCTCGGCAAACGAGATCAGCTTGCTGCGCGAGGTGAGGTCCCACTCGCGCCACGGCGCGATC
>Ga0153928_1000620_pt1 | contig 17143 bp, 21 predicted proteins | sample TSNJ012MetaG_FD_106656 | JGI IMG/M metagenome (GOLD analysis project Ga0153928, IMG submission 106656) | Attine ant fungus gardens microbial communities from New Jersey, USA - TSNJ012 MetaG | ecosystem: Host-associated > Fungi > Mycelium > Unclassified | place: USA: New Jersey, Wharton State... | reverse complement strand
TTCGATCGAGGTGCCCAACAGGGAGCGGCACGAGGAGCTGGGCTACGCTGCGCACGCAACGCGCTGCCTCGAAACTCTGAAGGCATATCTCAGCAAACACGCCCGGCACATTGAAACGCACGGCGCAAGCGCCTCCAACCGGGCGGCGACCGGGATTGAGCGCGCCGACGAGGTGATCGAGTAGGCTCCAAATTTGCTGCACTGCATATGTCCCTTGCTGGCACGAAGCTGCCGTCCGAGGATGTCCGGGCAATGTCCGTTGTTGAGGGGATCTCGAAAGTGAAACACTCACTGCGAGTATTTCGCTTGTTGTGAAGGTTTTCGGATGCCGGCCGCTCACAGGCGGTGCTGCGGGCTTCGGCGGCCGGCGTCCGAAAGCCTCCAAGGGAGGAAACCGCGATGAGGAGCGCGCTAACGGTGCCGCGTATGGGGATTTGGGTTGGGGAACGGGACGATCGCTGTGACGGCGGGTCGAGCGGATGGGCTGATTGATGCTGCGGCGTGGGGTGAGCAGATAGATGCAGTCGAGTGCGGTTTTGTTGATCGGGGAAGATTGATCGAGTTGAGGGCTGCGAGTCCGTTGACCCGACCCGGACATTCGATGCGGGAGGCGCATCCAACTTGTCAGTAAATCCCACTCAGACTTTCGTTTATCTTTTGAGCAATCGGATCAGCAGCCCGAGTTATGGTTCCTGTGTTAAACGGACGTGCACTCGCGGAAATCTCTTGAGATGACGGAAACGCGCCAGCTACGGGTGTCGAAACAACGGCATTCGGGCAAGGAGCGCTTGGATCAAAATTACCTTCAACCGCGGGATTGAAGACATATCGTCGATCGCAAACAGCGACTCTCGGTGGGCGCTCCGCCGCCAAGAACTCGTCATTCCCCGCCTTAAGCATTTCCCAAAATGGCATGTTAGGATCACCCGCATGGCGCGCGAGATTCTGTGCCGTCATTCTGAATGGAAAAGCCTGTAGCTGGACTTTGTCCTGCCCGCCTTTGAATGCTTCGTCGACGAGACCGTAGATTTCTTCCATTGCGTAATCTGTCATGGCGTAACAACCAACGGATCGGCAACCGCCATGCACCATAAGAAAACTGCCGGTTCTCCCGAGAGAACGATCAAAGGTATTGGGAAACCCCGTATTAAACGCAAGATATTCACTTGAATTGGGATTCATTTGACCTGGAGTGATGTCATAAAACCCTTCCGGCGCTTGATGATCTCCTTGCATAAGTTTTGGCCCAAGAGTTCCTGAAAATTTGCAGATAGGATATGACTTCAGCAGCGCGAACCTTCCGCTTCGATCCTGTTTCCATACTTCCAGCGTACTTTCCTCCTTATAGATGCGGATGAGGATCGGAGCCGCACGATCCATATTGAGCGTTTCCATCTGCTTGAGGGCCGAGACTCGGACGGTGCCGGTCCTCACCGCGGTCTTCGGGGCATACACCATGCTCGAACAGGCGCCGAGACCAGCGACGATAACCAGAAAAAAGCAGGCCCTTGCGAGAACGGATGCGATTTGACGCAAAACGCAATGCCCCCACCTACACCCCGCGTAAGCACGTCAACGAGCTTCAAGAGGTGCCGGAAGGTGCGCGTATTACGTTGCGAAACTAAGATGGAGCCTTGCCAGCCAAATAAATCGATGAAGTCTTGGTTAATGAGGATCTAAGGTGCGGCGTCGCCCATAGCGATGTCGCCTTTCGGAACGAAGCTGCCGATCCAGGATGTCCGCTATTCGGTCGCTATTGAGGGTCGCGCGCGCATAGGCGCCGATCCCTACCGGCAAGATTCCGCACGCAGATGCGATCGTGCGTCACTTCGTCGTTCGCAGTATCAAGCCGGTGCGACTCCACCGCTTTCGCCCGTGCCCTCAGTGTGCGCCGGCGGGATCAAATCGCGCACCAAGCGGAAGGCCGCCGCATCGAGCGGCGCTGTGCGCTCGCCGCGTAAGCGCAGCGCGCGGCGGAAAGCGAGCAGGTCGGGCGCGAGCGGCAGGAGGCCAGGGATGTCGGGAGCCGCGAGTGAGCCGGCAAGTCCGGTCATGAGACCGTTCGCGCGGCACGCGTCCCGAAAGGCGGCGAGCGCGGGAATATCCATGCGGTCGATAATCCGCCCGGGGTCCTTGTAACGGGTGTCGAGGATGACGCCGGCGAAACCGGCCGCCGATAGGCGCGCCAGTAGCGCAGGGAGGGCGCCCATGTCCGGTTCGACATCGGCGAACACCACGCCAATGAGCCGCGCCTCGCGTGTGTGCGCCCCAAGGAGGGCGACACAGGCGCCGCGCCGCGGGTCCGGAAACAAACCGACCTTGACGTACTGCACGCGGGTTGCCGCCATGGCATTGACGGCAGCGGCGAGCGTCTCCGGCTCCATTGGCAGGTCGCCGGCAGACGCGCTTGTCAGCCGCCGTCCCTTGACGGCTCGGACCGCGCGTCGGACCGTATCGACGTTGAGGGCCCCGAGCGCGCCGCGGGCGTCCGTGAGGTCGACGATGTCGGCGCCGAGCACGAGCGCGGCCTCGGCCTCATCCGTCGAGCGCACGCTCGCCAGCAGGAGAGTCATGGCCGGTCAGGTAGTCACGTAGCGGCAACTTCCGCAAGCGCTGGCGGTCTCAAATCCAGCTAAGTATTGCTCGGAGTGGCAGGATTTGAACCGGCGACCCCGTCGTCCGACTGAGAGGCGTTCCGGGAAATTCCGCGAGGGCTCAGGAATTCGGCGCCGCGGCCGCTGATAACATAAGAATACTCGTTTGAGTATTGACAATACCCGCGAGAAGCATTATCCATTCCTGATCTTGTGGCCATCCCTGGCGCGCGGCGCGCACGCGTCCGCGGAGAGGAAACCTGTGTCCCAGTTGGCCGGGCGGCCATGGCCGGCGCCCGGCACCGGAGAACGATCATGAACGACACCATCGCCCCGCTTGAGACCGACCCGCCCCGTCACACCTTAGCGATTGCCCCGGCACCGCCGGCCGCCGTTGCCGCACGCGCCATGACCGACGTGTTCGGCAGGCCGGCGCTCCTGCGCGACGAGGATGCCAATCTCTACGACACGCTGCTCGCGCGCGTCGTCGCGGCCGCGCGGCCGCGCGATCCGTTCGAGTGGATGCTGCTCAAGGACTAGGCCGACCTCGCCTGGGAGATTTTCCGCCTGCGCCGCGCCAAGGCCGGGATCGTCAACGGCATGCACAAGAATGCCCTCGTCGTGGTGCTGCAGAAGCTCGCGCTCCATCCCCAGCCCGCGCTGCAATTTCACAAGGATGCGGCCGCCAAGGCCGCGATTCTGGAACAGCTCGCCGCGCACGGCCTCGACGAGAGCGTCATCACCGCCGAAGCGGTCGTGTCTTGCTGCGATGAACTCGCGGCGCTCGACGCCATGATCAAGTCCGCCGAAACGCGGCGCAACGCCATGCTGCGCGAAATCGATTATCACCGGAGCGGCCTTGCCACGCGCCTGCGCGACGCGCCCGACGTCGTCGACGCCGAGACTGAAGACGTGCCGCGCATTCCGGCGCTCCCCGAGCGCCGGCGGGCGTGAGGGCGCCCGCAATGACGTCGGCTGACAAGATCGCCGCCAACCGCCGCAATGCGCGCCGCAGCACGGGGCCGCGCACTGCGACGGGCAAGCGGAAAGTGGCCGAGAACGCCCTGCGGCACGGCCTCCTTGCGAGCCTGCACGCGGATCCGGCCATGAGCGGCGCGGTGGCGCGCGTTGCCGCCGCGCTGGGCGGCCCGAACGCCTCAGGCCACCTGCGCGCGCTCATCGAGCCTATCGCCGAAGCACACGTCGACATGCTCCGGGCACGCAGCGCGCGCGCCGCAATGATCGACCTCGCGGCGGCGGGGCTTCCGGCGGATCCGGAACGAGAGGCCCAAGCGATCATGGAGGCGCTGCCTTCTCTCGTGCGGCTCGATCGCTACGAACGCAGCGCGATGAGACGCCGGCACCGCGCGCTGCGGGAGTTGCGCAAGTCCTTCACGAGAACATCAGAATAAAATCGCTCGGGTTGTGCTACTACGAAACAAAGCCAATGGTGCGCCGCAACAGGAGCGCTAACGCGCGTCATCCGGGCTGCGGGAGAGCGGAAGCCGCGCCGCAGCGGGCCGCAGCCTTGCCCTCGCGGGCGCGGCAATCCGGTCCGGCCGCAGCGGCCGGCGCTCTTGGCAAAAGCTCTCGACCGCTTCGAGCACGGCCGCGCCGATGAACGCCTGATGCTCGGGCGTTCCCATCACCAGCTCCTCGTCGCGGTTGATGATCGAGCCGGCTTCGAGCAGCACCGCCGGCATCTGCGGGTGCCGCAGCACCACCAGCTGGTCGTAGCGATAGACGCCGGCGTCCGCGTCGACGAGCACGCGGCGGCGGCGGCCCATGATCTTGTCCGTGTAGTGCGGCGTGTACTGGAGGCCGCGCGATTTGAGCGCCTCGCCCAGCAGATGAGCGAACCGCAAGCTGCCTTTGCGGTCGCGGTTGTCATAAGAAACAAAGAGCGAGTGGCCTTTGAACCGATCGCTGAAGGAGTGCTCCTCGCCGTTGTAGGTCCATTTTTCCAGCATCCAGTCGGGGACGGAATCGTGATGGATCGACAGCAGCAGATCCGCGTGCGCGGCGTTCGCGCGCGTCACCCGCCGCGCGAGCCCCTGGAGGGCGGGCCCTTCGGTTATCAGCAGCACGGTTTTGGTGAAGCCGGCGTCGATGAGCTGGCGCTCGATCGCCTTGGCGAGATTCAGATTGAAATCAAATTCGTGCAGCCCGCGCGCGCTCTTGGCGCCCGGCACCTGCGCGGTGTGACCGACGTCGAGCACGAGGCGAAACGCCGCGCGGTTGCAGGTCGTCTCGGCGCTCTTGCCCGCCGGCGCGCTTTCTTCGCCCGTTGCCGGATACCGCACGCCTTGCAGCGCCAATGCGGCGACGACAAGCGCGATCATTCCCATCCACTTCATGCGGCAAGTCTAGCGAGGCTCGCGACGTTCGACGAGCGCGGAACCGATGAACGAGATGACCAAATCGCCGCGCTGGTTGGTGCCGGTATTGCGGCTCATCACAAGCCCCCATTCGGGCCGGCGTTTGGACGGGCGCGTCTCCACCACCTCGGCCGCGAACGCGATGGTGTCGCCGACATAGACCGGCTTGAGCCATTTGAGATCGCGGAAGCCGGGGGAGGGGCCGAGTTCGGCAACCGGCTCCCCGCGCGCGCGCCGCGCTTCGTCCTCGGCGCGCCGGTAAAGCATGGCGTGCCGCATCCACAGCGCGATGGTGTGCCAGCCCGAGGCGATGAGGCGGCCGAAGTGCGACTGCGCGGCAGCCGCCTCGTCGACATGGAACGGCTGCGGGTCGAAGCGGGCGGCGAACGACTTGATCTCCGCTGCCGTGAACGTATGGCTGCCGAACGCGGCGCGCTCGCCGACGGCGATGTCCTCGAAATATTTCATGGTGCGGCGGGCGCCATGGCGGTTGCCGGCGTGAACCCGCGCCGCGCGATCATCATCGTGCTCACCAGGGTCATCACGCAGGTGTCCGTCTGGTTGAGCATTTCGTACCCGAACTTGATGAGGCCCATGCCGGGCCGGCTGCTCGATGCGCGCGTCTCCAGCGCGGTCGCGCGCAGGGTGAGGCGGTCGCCCGGCCGCACCGGCTTGAGCCAGCGCACCTCATCGACGCCGGGCGAGCCCATCGAGGCGGAGGCGAGCACGAACCCGTCGGCCATCATGCGCATCGCGAGCGCGCAGGTGTGCCAGCCCGAGGCGACGAGCCCGCCCATCATGGTGGCACGCGCAGCCTCCTCGTCGGCATGCATGGGCTGCGGATCGAACTCGTCGGCAAATGCGACGATTTCCTCGCGCGTGATCGTGCGCGGGCCGTAGCGCTTCACGCTGCCGGCAACGAAATCTTCGAAATGCAGGAGCGACAAGGGCGGATTCCCCTATGCTCGCATGATCGGCGCACGACGCGCGCGTCGCGCGTTGACGCCCTGCGGGAGAGCGTGCACGCTCCGCGCGCGCCCGGGATGGGAACGCGACGCACCCGTCGAGAAGGGAGGCTCCATGTTCAGCGCCGGCGACCTGTTTCAATGGGACCGTTTCATCACGCCGTCGATCATCAAGCTGTTCTACTGGCTTTGCGTCGCCCTCGCGATCCTGGGCGGCCTGTCCGGCGTCATCTCGTCGCTGCGCGTTATGGCTTACAGCCCGATCGCCGGGCTCGTCACGGCGGTCCTGTGCATCGCCGGCACGGTGGCCGGCGTCGTGTTTGCGCGCATCCTCGCCGAGTTCGTTCTGATCGTGTTCCGCATCAACGAGCACCTCGGCGCCATCCGCAATCGCGGCGAGGGCATGTAAGTTTATCAGGTCGCGAAGCGGAAGTGCATCACGTCGCCGTCGGCGACCACGTATTCCTTGCCTTCGAGGCGCATCTTGCCGGCGTCGCGCGCGCCGACCTCCCCGCCCAGGGTGACGTAATCGTCGTACGCGATGGTCTCGGCGCGGATGAAGCCGCGTTCGAAATCGGTGTGGATCACGCCCGCCGCCTTGGGCGCGCGGCTGCCGCGGGTCACGGTCCAGGCGCGCGCCTCTTTGGGTCCGGCGGTGAAGAAGGTGACGAGGTCGAGCAGGCGATAGCCGGCGCGGATCAGCCGGTCGAGGCCGGGCTCGGCGAGGCCGATCGCGGCGAGAAACTCGGCGCGCTCGTGCGCCGGCAGCAGCGCGATCTCCGCTTCGATCTTGGCCGAGATCGTCACCGTCGCGGCCCCTTCTTGCGCCGCGCGGGCCTCGACGGCGGCGGAGAACGGGTTGCCCGAGGCTGCGGATGCCTCGTCGACGTTGCAAACGTAGAGCACCGGCACGGAGGTCAGCAGCCCGAGCATATGGAACGTCTTTTCCTCTTCGGGCCGGCGCTCGATCGACCGCGCAGCCTTTCCGTCGCGCAGCGGCACGAGCGCGCGATTGACGAGATCGAGCATGTCGGCCGACTCTTTGTCGCCGCCGCGCGCGCGCTTTTCCAGCCCCTCGACACGTCTCTCCAGGCTTTCGAGATCGGCGAGCATCAGCTCGGTCTCGATCGTCTCGATGTCGGCGATCGGATCGATCCGGTCTTCCACATGGGTGATGTCGCTGTCGGTAAAGCAGCGCACCACGTGGGCAATGGCGTCGACCTCGCGGATATGAGCGAGGAACTGGTTGCCGAGTCCTTCGCCCCGGGAAGCGCCGCGCACGAGGCCGGCGATATCCACGAAGCTCAGCCGCGTCGGCACGATCTCGGCCGACTTGGCGAGCCGGGCGAGTTCGGCCAAGCGCGCGTCGGGCACGGCGACCTCGCCGATGTTCGGCTCGACCGTCGAAAACGCGTAGTTGGCGGCCTGCGCCGCCGCGGTCGCGGTCAGCGCGTTGAAGATGGTCGACTTGCCCACGTTCGGCAGGCCAAGGATGCCGCAGCGAAAGCCCATGGCGTGAATTTCTCGACTAATGCACCCGCCAGAGTTCTGAATCAATTACCGCGTGCGGTGCGCCAACTCGGAGGCGGACGCAATCTGATCAAGTGTTTGGAGTCCATTTCGCTATAAACCCTATTCTGGAACTCTTCATCGTCACTAGCGGCCAGAAGTCCAACATTCTCAGCAATCGTGTCGCACAAAGCGTCGACCCATGGCCTCTCGTCAGATTGAAAATCGCTGAGGGCGTAATCGTACACGAGATTCTTGCCTGGATGTCCAACTCCCATTCGCACGCGCCGATAATCATTGCCGATGTGCGCAGTGATCGAACGTAGACCGTTGTGTCCGGCGTTCCCGCCGCCTGTCCTAGTTCGCAATTCGCCAGGCGGTAGTTCCACCTCGTCGTGAAACACTACGATGTCATTGAGCGCCAACTTACGGAATTGCTTGGCAGCCCCGACGACAACTCCGGAGTCGTTCATGTAGAGCCAGGGTTTGAGTAATGTGACAGGCTTCCCACTGAGAGAGCCTTCTGCAACTGGGCTCTCTAACTTGCGATCCTTCTCCCACGAGCTGAAGCCGTGGCGGCGGGCAATCGCCTCAACGGCCATGAAGCCGATGTTGTGGCGGTTCCTGGCATACTGGCGGCCCGGATTGCCGAGCCCGACGAACAGGAGCATCGCTGAGAATCCCGGCGCCAGCAGAGCGGCCGGCGGCGCAAGCCGCCGACCCGCCGCGCCTCACTTCTTCTCCGGCGTTGCGCCCGCGGCGGGTGCCGCGCCCGGAGCAGCGCCCGGCGCCGCACCCGGGGCTGCACCGGGAGCCGCGCCCGGCGCGCCGGGCGCCGCGCCTTCGGCCGGGGCGACGATGCCGGCCTCGGCAGCCGCTGCGGCCGCCGCCGCTGCGGCGGCTGCCGCTTCGGCTGCCGCCTTCTGCTCTTCGAGATAGCCGGAGGGCGCCACGATCGTGACCAGCGTCACGTCACGCCGCGACACCGCCTGCACGTTGGGCGGCAGCGTGATGTCGCTCAGATGCTTGGCATAGCTGATCTCGAGGCCGGTGAGGTCGACGTCGATCGCTTCCGGGATCGCGTCGACCGCGCAATAGACTTCGAGCGTGTGCTCGACCATGTTCACGGTCCCGCCGCGCTTGACGCCGGGCGACTGATCCACGTTCTGGACGCGGATCGGAACCCGCACGCGGATGCGCGCGCCTTCGCCGAGCCGCATGAAATCGACGTGGATGGGAAAATCGCGCACCGGATCGAGCTGGAAGTCGCGCGGGATGACGCGATGTTTGCTGCCGTCAAGCTCGAGGTCATAGACGCTGGTGAGAAACCCGCCCGCGTAAATCTTCTGCCGCAGGTCGGCGTAGTCGAGCGCGATGGTGATGGGCGGCTTGCCGTCGCCGTAGATGACGCCGGGCACGCGGCCTTCGCGACGCATCGCCCGAGCGGCCCCCTTGCCGGCCCGCGGGCGCGCCGTCGCCTTGATTTCCTTGACGGTCGCCATGTCTAGTCCTCATGTTTCGATTGCAATGCAAACGGCCGCTCACGCGGCCGTTCCGCCCGGCCGGCCTCCAGGGGTGCTACCTGGCCGAGGACGCGCGGCTTATAGCCGCTCGCATGGGGAAAAACAAGAAAGCGGAAATTCGGCCTGATTTGCCGGGCGTTACGTCCCGGCCTTGCCGATCGTCGCCTCCAGCGCCGCAATGCGCGCCGCCAGCGCCTCGTTCTCCTCGCGCGCCAAACGTGCCATTTCCTTGACCGCCTCGAACTCCTCGCGCTTGACCACGTCGAGATCCCGCAGCATGCGCTCGGCCTGATTGCGCAGCAGCGTGTCGAACTCGCGCCGCACGCCTTGCGCCACGCCCGCGGCGTCGTTCATCAAGCGCGCCATCTCGTCGTAGAACCGATTGCTCGTCTGGGTCATGACTTCTCTCCGAACTCACAGGTCAGAATGGGCACTGCGCCGCCCGGCCGCAAGTGCCGCAGCGCTCGTCGCTTGACTTGATACACGCGTCGGCGGCAATGACAGGCCGATCGGTCATCCATGCCCTATCTCATTCTCCCGTTCCCGGCGTTCGATCCGGTCATCGTGCAGATCGGGCCGTTCGCCATTCGCTGGTACGCGCTCGCCTATATCGCCGGCATCCTCATCGGCTGGCTCTACGCCAAGGCTATCCTGCGCTCGAAGCGCGCGTGGGGCGGAGAGGCCCCGATCACTCCCGTGGAGTTTGACGATTTCGTCCTGTGGGTGACGCTCGGCATCATCCTGGGCGGCCGCACCGGCTATGTGCTGTTCTACAATCTGCCGCACTTCCTCGAGCATCCGGCCGAGATCGTGCAGTTGTGGAAAGGCGGCATGTCGTTCCACGGCGGCTTCGTCGGCTGCGTGCTCGCCGTCGTGCTGTTCGCGCGCCGCCGCAAAATCCCGATCCTGTCGCTCGGCGACATTACCTGCGCGGTGGCGCCGATCGGCTTGTTCTTCGGCCGCCTCGCGAACTTCATCAACGGCGAGCTGTGGGGCCGCCCGAGCGACGTGCCGTGGGCGATGGTGTTCCCCGGCGGCGGGCCGGTGGCGCGCCATCCGAGCCAGCTCTACGAGGCGACGCTCGAGGGGCTCGTGCTGTTTCTCGTGTTGGCGCTGTTCGTGCGGCTCGGCGCTTTGAAGCGGCCCGGCCTCATCCTCGGTGCGTTTGCGCTGTTCTATGGGCTCGCGCGCTCTTTCAGCGAACTTTTCCGCGAGCCGGATGCGCAGCTTGGCTTCCTGTGGGGCGGCCTCACCATGGGCATGCTGCTCTCGCTGCCGATGATCGTCGGCGGCGCGCTTATCGTCTGGCTCGTGTTGCGCGCGCCCGCACGGGCGAGCGGCGATGCCGTGTGAGAACGAACGCGCCGGCATGACGCCGCTCGAAGCGGAAATCCGCCGCATGATTGCGGCGGACGGTCCGATCTCCGTCGCCACTTTCATGAGCCTGTGCCTCGGCCATCCGGCGCATGGCTACTACACGACGCGGGATCCGTTTGGCCGCGGCGGCGATTTCATCACCGCGCCGGAGATCAGCCAGATGTTCGGCGAGCTGATCGGCCTGTGGGCCGCTGCGGTGTGGCAGATGATGGGAGCGCCGGCGCGGTTAGCGCTCGTGGAGCTCGGTTCCGGCCGCGGCACGTTGATGGCGGACGCGCTGCGCGCGGCCCACATCGTGCCTGCGTTCACCGCGGCGCTCGACGTTCATCTGGTCGAGACGAGCCCGGTGCTGCAGCGGCGCCAGCAGGAAACCCTCGCGGGAACTGTGCCCATCGCCTGGCATCGCGACCTGGCCGCGGTGCCCGACGGTCCGCTCATCGTCATTGCCAACGAGTTCTTCGATGCGCTCCCGGTGCATCAGGCGGTGAAGACCCCAAGCGGCTGGCATGAGCGCATGGTCGGTATCGGCCCCGACGGCCGGCTCGCCTTCGCGCTCCATCCCGATCCGATTCCGGGGTTTGCCGCGCTCGTGCCCGACGGGGTCGCCGGCGTGCGGGCGGGCGCCGTCTACGAATGGCGCTCCGGAGACGTGGCCGGCGAGGTCGCGCGCCGCGTGGCGACGGACGGTGCCGCGCTCGTATTCGACTACGGTCATGTCGAGGGCGCGGCCGGCGAGACCTTGCAGGCGGTCGGCCAGCATGGCTTTGCCGATCCGCTCGCAACGCCCGGCGAACTCGACCTCACCGCGCACGTGGATTTCGCCGCCTTCGCCCGCGCGGCCCAGGCGGCCGGCGCGCGGGTGCATGGGCCGCTCGCGCAGGGCGCGTTCCTGCGCCGGCTGGGCATCGAACCGCGGGCGGCCGTATTGCGGGCCAACGCGACCACGGCCCAGGCGGCGGAGATCGATGCCGCCGTCGCCCGCCTCACCGGCACCGGCCGCGGCGCCATGGGCGCGTTGTTCAAGGCGGTCGCGTTCGCCGACCCGAAGCTCGGCGCGCTGCCGGGATTTGACAGCTAGAGCATGATCCCGAAAAGTGGGTACCGGTTTTCGGAAAAGATCATGCTCCAGCAAAAAGATAGAGCGGGAGCCATTCCGCTCCTGATGCAGCAATCCGGCGCCATGCTGCAATCAGCCTTGCTGTCCGTGCCCGGCATCCGTCACGGCTTTTTCACCCGCGCCGGCGGCGTGTCGGAAGGTTTTTACGAGAGCCTCAACGCCGGGCTCGGCTCGCACGACGGACCGGAACGCGTGGGCGAGAATCGGGCGCGCATGGCGGCGGCGCTGGGCGTTGCGCCCGACCGTCTCGTCACCGCTTATCAGATCCACTCGCCCCACGTGGTCGTTGCCACCGAGCCATGGACGCGCGCTCAGGCCCCGCGCGCCGACGCGGTGGTCACGCGCGAGCGCGGGCTCGCGGTGGGCGTCACCACAGCGGATTGCGGGCCGCTGCTGCTCGCGGACTCGTCCGCCGGGGTCGTCGGCGCCGCCCATGCAGGGTGGAAGGGTGCGCTCACCGGCGTGGCCGAGGCCGCCATCGCCGCGATGGAGCAGCTCGGCGCCGAGCGCAAGCGCATCGTGGTGGCGCTCGGGCCGATGATCCGCCAGCCCAGCTACGAGGTCGGGCCCGAGTTCGTGGCGCGGTTTGCGGAGGACGACCCGGAGAACCGGAACTTCTTCGCCCCGGCCGGGCGGGACGGCCACGCCATGTTCGACCTCCCGGGCTACATCACGGCGCGGCTTCAGCGCGCCGGCGTCGACCGGATCGAAGACCTCGGGCACTGCACCTACGCGGATCCGGCGCGCTTCTTCAGCTATCGCCGCAGCACCCACCGGGCCGAAGCCGACTACGGCCGGCACATCAGCGCCATCGCGCTCCTCCCATAGTTCGGCCCCAATTGGGGTTACCACTTCCCTAACGCGCGGCCTTAGAGCCGCCGGGGGTGTCGATGAGTGGGACGGGCCGGCGCGGGGGCGCCGGGCTTGCATTCGGTCGGACGCGGCTCGGAATGGCCGCTTGCTTGGCGCTCGCGCTCGCCGCGGGCGGTTGCGCGAACGCGCCCGCACCGATGGCGAGCGTCGCGACCGAACGCGGCGGCGCCAGCATCGCTTTCGAATCGATCGACGGCCCGCCGGTCGCGGTGTTCCAGAACCTGGTCACGACGATCTCCGCCGAAGCGGCAGCGCGCCAGGTGCGCGTGGTCTCGCGCACGGGCGATCCGGCCTACCGCATCCGCGGCTACCTCGCCGCCATCGTGGTCGGCGGAAGAAGCCACATCAGCTGGGTGTGGGACGTCTACGACGCCGACAAGCGCCGCGTGCTGCGCATCGCCGGCGAGGAGCCGGGCGGCCGGCCGGGCGCCAATGCCTGGGCCGCAGCGGACGAGCAGGTGGTGCGGCACATCGCGCGCGCCAGCATGGATCGCGTGGCCGCCTTCCTGGCCGCTCCGCAGGCGCCACAGGTCGAGCCGGTTCAGCCGGGGCAGCCTGCCGTCGCATCGGCCGACGACATCACGCCCGAGCGCACTCTGGCGCTCGCGACATCGCGTTAAAATCTGACGGGACAACTACTTCCCGCGATATTGCCGCCTATCGGCCGGCTTGTTATCACCACGCCGCCCGGGTTCCGGGCACCGGACCGGAGACGGCGATGGCGAGCAATAACGGGGCGATCCGGCTGGTGGCCGGGAACTCGAACCGTGCGCTGTCCGAGGCCATCGGCGCCTATCTCGCCATCCCCTTGGCCAAGGCGGTGGTGCGGCGCTTCGCCGACATGGAGGTTTTCGTCGAGATTCAGGAGAACGTCCGCGGCGCCGACGCATTCGTCCTGCAATCGACGTCCTATCCGGCCAACGACCACCTGATGGAATTGCTGATCATCATCGACGCGCTGCGGCGCGCGTCGGCGCGGCGCATCACCGCGGTGCTTCCCTATTTCGGCTACGCCCGGCAGGACCGCAAGACCGGCTCGCGCACTCCGATCTCGGCCAAGCTGGTGGCGAACCTGATCACGCGTGCGGGGGCCGACCGGGTGATGACGCTCGACCTGCACGCCGCGCAAATCCAGGGCTTCTTCGACATCCCGGCCGACAATCTGTACGCCTCGCCCGTGATGGTGCGTGACATCCGCGAACGCTTCGACCTCAAGCGGGTGGCGGTGGTCTCGCCCGACGTCGGCGGCGTGGTGCGCGCGCGGGGCCTTGCCAAGCGCATCGACGCGCCGCTTGCGATTATCGACAAGCGGCGCGAGCGCGCCGGCGAATCCGAAGTGATGAACGTGATCGGCGAGGTCGACGGGCGCACCTGCATACTGGTCGACGACATCGTCGACTCCGGCGGCACCCTGGTCAACGCCGCGGACGCATTGCTCGAGAACGGCGCCACCAACGTCTACGCCTACATCAGCCATGGGGTCCTGTCGGGCGGCGCCGTCGCTCGCGTCACCGCCTCGCAGCTCAAGGAACTGGTGATCACGGACTCGATCCAGCCGACCGAAGCGGTGCGCGTCGCCCGCAACATCCGGGTGCTGTCGATCGCGACCTTGATCGGCGAGGCGATCGGCCGGACCGCAACGGAAGAGTCGGTCTCGAGCCTGTTCGACTGACGCGCGCAGGTTCCCGATCGGACTCGCGCTGCGGGTTTTCCACGACAATTTGATTTGAAACACCGTCGCCGAGTCGAAATGCCGCGCATTCCGCTGTGGACGGCACCGGCCGGCTGATTGCACCGGCCGGCCGAATCTTTTGAACAGAAGCAGCGTTGATCGGCGTTTTTGGACCCGGACTCGGCCGGTGTATAGTCGAAAGCGCAGGTGATTCGCGGCGCCGTCCGTTGCAACGGCGCGCTGTATCAATGGCGCATGTTCTTGTCGGCGAAACCGGTGCCCACTTCGCCGGAACATGCGCTGAGTGCGCGTGCAGTCGCGTGCGCTTCCTCACCAGCTGAAGCGTGGAGACCGCATGTCGCTGGTCGACATCCCCAGACAAACCGGCAGCCCGCTCGACGTCGTCGAGCGCCTGGCTGCGTTCAACGATTGGTCATTCGATCGCGCGGGCGACGACGAGATCACGATTTCGATCAGCGGTCGTTGGGCCGATTATCACGTCTCCTTCACGTGGATGGACGACATCGAAGCGCTGCATCTCGCCTGCGCGTTCGATCTCAAGGTGCCGGAGCGGCGCCGCGCCGAGGTGCTGCAGCTGATCGCGCGCCTCAATGAGCGGCTGTGGATCGGGCACTTCGACCTGTGGACCAACGACGGCCTGGTCATGTTCCGACATGCCCTGGTGCTGACCGGCGGAGTGGCGGCGACCAATCAGCAATGCGAGGCGCTGCTCGACGCGGCGCTCGAGGCGTGCGAGCGTAATTTTCAGGCGTTCCAGTTCGTGATCTGGGCCGGCAAGTCCGCGGCCGAAGCGCTCGACGCGGCAATGTTCGAGACCGCGGGTGAAGCTTAATATTGCGGATGCCGGCGCGCGCGTCGCTGGACAACTCATTCGTTACTGATTGAATGCGTGGTCGCGCGCGAGAAAATCGCGCGGGCGCGGAGGCACATCATGACCACGCCGCAAACCAAATCGATCTCGTTGAAGGACGTCGGCGGGACCATCGTGCTCGTCGGCGCCGGCAAGATGGGCTTGGCGATGCTCGACGGCTGGATCGGCCTCGGCCTCGATCCGGCGCGCGTGGCGGTGATCGAGCCGGAGCCGGTGCCGGAAATTTCCGCGCTTGCCGCGCGCGGCCTCACGCTCAACCCCGAACCGCGCACGCTGGCCGATCCGGCCGTCATCGTCATCGCGGTCAAGCCGCAGGTCGCGGCCGAGGTGGTCCCCGCCGCGGCCCCGCTGGTCGGTCCTTCGAGCGTCGTCGTCTCCATCATGGCGGGACAGCGGCTCACCTCGCTGGAGCGCGCGCTGCCGGCGGGCTCCTCGGTCATCCGCACCATGCCGAACACGCCCGCAGCGATCGGCCGCGGCATCACGGTCGCGGTTGCCAACGCGCGCGTATCGGCGCCGCAGCGCGACTTGGCGCACCGGCTGCTCGCGGCGATCGGCGCGGTCGAATGGGTGGACGACGAGGCCTTGCTCGACGCGGTCACCGCGGTCTCGGGCTCCGGTCCCGCCTATGTGTTCCTGCTCGCCGAAGCGCTGGCGCAGGCCGGCGCCGCCGCCGGATTACCCGCCGAACTCGCCGAGCGGCTGGCGCGCGCGACCGTCGCCGGCTCGGGCGAACTGCTGCATCGCTCGCCTATCGATGCTGCTACCTTGCGCCGGAACGTGACCTCGCCCGGCGGAACCACCGAGGCGGCGCTCGGCGTGTTGATGGGCCAGAAGGGCCTCGCGCCGCTGATGCGGGAGGCGGTCGCCGCCGCGACCCGGCGCTCGCGCGCACTCGCCGGCTGAGCCCTGGCAAGCCCGTCGTTGCGAGCCTAAGTTCCAGGTTATTGCTGGCGCATGATGTTTTCCGAAAACCGGTACCCACCCCGCTTCAAGTGGAGGCAGGCTTTTTCGGCATCATGCTCTGGTTGATCGCGATCCGACAGGGAGGCCGACCATGGCCCGCAGACCCGTGCGCGAACGCAATGAGCCGAACGAGCCCGCGAAGAGCAATCGCGAGAAGATCATCGCCGCGGTGATGGACCTGCTCGCCGAAGAGCAGTTCGAGGATATCGGTTTCGCCGCCATCGCCCGTCGTGCCGGGCTCAGCCTCGCCGATTGCCGCGCCGAGTTCTCCGCGGTCCCGGCGGTTCTCGCCGCCTATACCAAGGACATCGATCGTCAGGTGCTCGCCGGCGGCGATGCGGACACCGCCGAGGAGCCCCCGCGTGAGCGGCTGTTCGATGTGCTCATGCGGCGTCTCGAAGCGTTGGCACCGCACAAGGCGGCCATCCGCTCGCTCGCCCGCTCGGCGTCACGCGATCCCGCGCTCGCCTTCGCGCTCAACGGCCTCACCGTGCGCTCGATGCAATGGATGCTCACAGCGGCCGACATCACCGCCGCCGGCCCGAGAGGCGTGCTGCGCGGGCAGGGGCTCGCGTTGCTCTACGCCTCGGTGCTGCGCACGTGGCTTGATGACGATGATCCCGGCTTGGCGCGCACCATGGCGGCGCTCGACCGTGGGCTTGCCCGCGGCGCGCGCTGGTCCGGTCTGCTCGATGAGCTGTGCCGCTTCGTGCCCCGCTGCCCGCCGGGCCGCTGGTCGCGCCGTCCGCGCGACCGCAGCGACGAGGAACCGGCCGCCGCTTAGACCGGCACCCGCACCGTCACCCGCAGGCCGCCGAGCGGGCTGTCGCCCAGCATGATGTCGCCGCCGTGTGAACGCGCGATGTCGCGCGCGATGGCGAGCCCGAGCCCGGTGCCCCCTTCGTCCTGGTTGCGCGCATCGTCGAGCCGCAGGAACGGGCGGAATACTTCCTCGCGCATGCCGGTGGGAATCCCCGGTCCGTCGTCGTCCACCGTGATGGTGAGCCAGCGGTGGTCGCGATGCCCGGTAATCGCAATCGTGTTCGCGAAGCGCGCGGCGTTCGACATCAGATTCGCGATGCAGCGCTTGAATGCCGCCGGTCGCACCGTGACGACCGGATGCCCGTGAAACACCACGCTCGCCTTATGCCCGTGGCGCTCGGCGTCGGTCTTGAGTTCCTCGAGAAAGGCCGCCATGTCGGTCGGCGCCGATTGCTCGCCGGCGTCGCCACGCGCGAAGGCGAGATAGGCCTCGAGCATGCGGCCCATTTCGTCCA
>Ga0153928_1000617_pt1 | contig 17198 bp, 16 predicted proteins | sample TSNJ012MetaG_FD_106656 | JGI IMG/M metagenome (GOLD analysis project Ga0153928, IMG submission 106656) | Attine ant fungus gardens microbial communities from New Jersey, USA - TSNJ012 MetaG | ecosystem: Host-associated > Fungi > Mycelium > Unclassified | place: USA: New Jersey, Wharton State... | reverse complement strand
CACGTTACCGGCAGTTTATAAGAGCCCTGATGGAAGCGCGTAGGACAACTTTTTACATAATCGATACAATAATCCGCGATGCCAGCACAATGCAGAAGAGGGCAAACGGATAGGTGGCAGCGTAGGCATTGGTGACCTCCTTGGTTCCTGTGGTGGCAATCAGTGCACCAAGGGCGGGGGTGCTGGTCATGCCACCGGTGATGGAACCCAGGTTGTTGAAGATGCTCATTTTAAAGACATATCTTCCAAGGAGATATCCGATGCCCATGGGCAATAGGGTGATCAGCATTCCATAGATAAAGTAGGAGAGCCGGACGTTGGAGATGAAATTCACGCCGCCTGGGACGCCAGCCCCAATCAAAAAGAAGCAGAGACCCAGCTCCTGGAAAAAGCCAAGGATGCTCTTGTCAATCCGGCAGTCGATGGGACCGATATGGCCGAAATGACCAACGATAAGTCCTGAAATCAAGAGTCCGCCGGAAGTACCGAGAGAGAAGTTCACACCAGGAATTTTGATGCAGCCGATGATACAGCCGAACACGACTGTCAATGCGAAAGGGAAGAAACCGTCCGTGTCAATCTGAATCAGCTTCCGGCTGAGCGGTTTGAGCTCAATGGCATTTGCTGCGAAAAACCGTTCTCGCTCCTTAGTCATGTCGATTTTTAATATTCTGGGAAGGAGTTGGACAAAAAGCACCACGCCAAGAACACCAAACAGATAACCGATGCCGTAACCCGCCATCACCTTGGCTTCATCGGCGGCTACCTCTTTTGCGGCCGAGAAGCCGGGGGTGCTGGTCAGCGCACCGGTCATAATGCCCACTACAAGGGAGGAATCCACATTGGTGTCATTGCTGAACCGGATGATAGCAATGGACACAAGGGCTCCGATGATGATGATAATAATGCCCATTAGTATATAGCCAAGAGATTTCCGGTTCAAGGTGCGAAAAAATTTCGGTCCCGCAATGAGGCCAACTGCCGTGACAAACATGGATGTACCAAAGCTGGATATCAGAGAAAACAGACTTTTTGTCGCTCCCAGCACCGTTCCGTCCGGCAGGGTTTTCGCTGCATCCAGATAAAGGATAATATTTTTTTGACCAATTGTGATATAGGGTGCATAGCTGGCGATAATGCCGAAAATCAGTGCTGCCAGCAGCACCCCCGCCGTACCGAAGGAAACTCCCTTGACCGAAATGCCTCCAACCAGGTAACCTGCCGCCGCAATTAGAAAGACCAAAAAAACTGTTGTTACTAAAGAATTGGTAATATTCCCGAGATATTCCATCTAAATCATCTCCAATCTTTTTAGGCACGCATATGCCAGTTAATTAATTGCTTCTATGATTGTTGCCATCCCCATGCCCCCTGCGATACAGAGGGTGGCCAGGCCATACTGAACCTGCCGTTTCCTCATTTCATGAACCAATGTGACAATGATGCGGGCACCAGAAGAACCGATCGGGTGGCCCAGCGCAATGGCGCCGCCGTTGACATTCATAATCTCCGTGCGGTTTTGCAGGTTTAATTCCCGGATACAACCGATGGATTGAGCCGCAAACGCTTCGTTCAATTCAATGAGTCCAATGTCATCCAATGACAGTCCTGCTTTTGTGAGCACCTTGTTGGTTGCCGGTACCGGTCCGAGACCCATCAGTCGCGGGTCAACACCGGCGGAGGCGATTTCACGAATGACAGCCAGAGGCTTCAGACCCAGCGCTGCTGCTTTTGTATCCGACATCAGCAGCAGCATGGATGCGCCGTCATTGCGACCGGAGGAATTTCCCGCTGTTACGGTGCCGTTTTCCATGTCAAATACCGGCTTCAGGGCAGCCAGCTTTTCCAGCGAAGTCTGGCGTGGATATTCGTCTGTGTCGAACACCACAGGCTCTTTCTTTTTGCCCGGCAAAACCGTAATGGGAAGGATTTCATTGCGGAATCTGCCGGAGTGGATTGCCGCCGCTGCTTTTTGTTGGGATTCGCAGGCGAATTCATCTTGTTCCAGACGACTGATTCCCAGTTTTTTTGCGACGTTTTCTGCGGTCATACCCATGTTAAACCGGCCATAGACATCTTGCGGCTGGGAGTTAAACTGTGCTTCCGTCAGCGAATCTTTCAATTCGGTGGTGCCGGTTCCGATGCCCCAGCGGGCACCTGGCAGGTAGAAGTCCGCATTGGTCATGCTCTCGGTTCCGCCGGCCAAAACGATTTCATCCTGACCTGTACGGATGGCATTCACAGCACAGCTGACCGCCATCATACCGGATGCACAGGCGCACATGACGGTGCTGGCGGGAACCGCCTCTGGAATGTCCGCCCGCAGGGCAGCTATGCGTGCGGTATTGGAGCGATCTGATGATTGCCGGCAGTGCCCCATAATCACCTCATCGATGCTTGCCGGGTCGATGCCGGACTTGTTAACCGTTCCTTTGATGACTGCCATGGCAAGAGTGTCAGCGTTAAGCGGCTTCAGTGTACCGCCGTAGGAGCCTACCGCGGTGCGAAGTGCCTCTACAATTACAACTTCTTTCATTGTGTTTTCTTCCTTTCATTATTAATTTCAGCATGGTTCCCAAGCTGGTAGTGACGTCATATGAGAATTCCGTATGGCGATCACCTCAATATACAGCAATAATCATGCCAAGCAAATGGAAGGCTGAGAATTCGGCATTACAGCGATAAGAATCATCATTTCCGTAGGAAAGCAAAGGTGGAATTAGGACGAATTTAGGACGAATTTAGGCCTTTAATTTGGGAATTTGGATTCCCAAAAAGGATGAAAGCCAAAAAAAAAGAAGAATTCTGATTCATTTCATATCAAGACGAAAAAATAAATTTGACACAACAAAAGGAAAAACCAGATGATGCGGATACAGCAAGAGAACAAATCAACTGATATGGCACGAATATTGCTTATATATTGATCAATGAGAAAATTATTTCTCAATGATGCACGAGAGGGGGGTGAAGCAGTAACTCATGCATTCCTGTCAATTCACAAACCTTCACCAAAAAATAATTAAAAATTAGGAAAGGAAAGGTAAATGTTATGAAAAAGTTTTTATCATTTGCATTAACTCTGGCAATAACATCGACAACGGACACTGAAGGGCATTTTTATAATAAGGAAGATGATATATGGGAAAATTAAAAAAGGATGCCATAGAGGCATTGCAGGTAGTGAAAAATGGTGATGTGATTCTGGTAGGCGGTTTTGGCCTGGTCGGTTCCCCTCTGGCACTGATTGAAGGTCTGACCAGCATTCCAGTCGGGGAACTTACCATTGTCAGCAACAATCTTGGCGAATCAGGGAAAGGTCTGGGAATGCTGCTAAATCAGAAAAAGATCAAAAAAGCCATTGGGTCCTATTTTACCAGCAACCGTGATGTAGGCGAAGCCAGCAAGCGGGGGGAAATCGAATTGGAACTGAACCCACAGGGAACTCTGGCGGAACGGCTTCGTGCCGGTGGTGCGGGAATTCCCGCGTTCTATACAGCGACGGCACAGGGAACGCTGCTGGCAGAAGGGAAAGAAGAACGGGAATTTAATGGCAGGAAGTATATCATGGAAACCGGACTGCGCGGAACTGTTGCTTTGATTAGAGCCTATAAAGCGGATACGCTTGGAAATCTGATCTATTACAAGACGGCCAGGAATTTTAATCCGGTTATGGCGACGGCGGCAGATTATGTGATTGCCGAGGTGGATGAAATAGTGGCTCCTGGCGAGATTGACCCGGAAATTATCGTGACACCACATTTATATGTGGATGCGATCATCAAGACAACAAAGATTTTAACTAAAGGAGGTGTGGTTGATTTATGAGTAATGATGAAATGCAGGAACTGATTGCCAGGCGGGCAGCCGAAGAATTAAAAGGACCAATGGTGGTAAATTTGGGTATTGGTATTCCTAACCGCATTCCTCAATATTTAACAGATAAGCAGGTCTATATGCATACAGAAAACGGTATGCTGGGGATCGGTCCAGCCGATTCGGATGACCTCGATCCAAATCTGATCAACTCTGGAAAAGAACCGGTATCTGAGATGGCCGGGGCTTCCTATTTTGACAGTGCCCAGTCATTTGCGATGATTCGCGGGCAACATGTGGGTGCGGCGGTTCTGGGCGTGCTGCAGGTGGATCAGACCGGACGAATTGCCAACTGGTCAGTGCCGGGCAAGGATATCATCGGGGTTGGCGGAGCCATGGATCTTCTGGAAGGAGCCGAACGAGTAATTTGTACGATGACCCATACGACAAAAAACGGCGAAGCGAAGATTTTACCCGAATGTACCTATCCGATCACCTCAGAACGATGTGTTGATATGGTGATTACTGAACTTGCGGTGTTTAAATTTGAGCATGGGACGATGTATTTGACAGAATTGATGCCAGGGATTACTTTAGAAGAAGTAAGAACAAAAACCAGGGCGAACTATATTGTTTGCATAGAGAAATGATGGGAATGCATGCGGTTCACGAAGTGCGGCAAACGCATTAATTGAATGGAAACCTAATACCACAGCATAGCCGGGGGATTAGGTTTCCATGAAATCACCTATATATTGGAATATCCGAAAGCATTCACCAAAGCATCCAGCTTTTTCCCCTGTTTGCACAGCGGACAGCTGCGATAATCATACGTAATATAGTCCGGCAGCTCCTGTTTACCAAAAACGGAAATCACTTTATAACCATTTATTTCGTCTGCAACACTGAAAATAGCCGTAACATTCTGCAAGATTCCTCCGTAGTAATGAATCGCCTCCATGGCTTTATTCACCGATAACCCTGTTGTGATTGATGATGTAAGTATAATGACATGTTTTCCTTTGATCATCGGCAGAACATTTTGGCGGAATATCATCTGGCTGTTGCTGTTATATTCCGGAGTTACCACATACATCGTCTTATGTGCATTCATCGACATAATCCCTGCTTTTGTAAGCTCCTCCGCCACAAATGCCCCGATTACCTCCATACCTTCCAGACATACAATCGTATCTACCACCGTATCATAGAGAAACATGCCCGCCAGACTTCTCGCCACCTCCTTTGCCTCATTAATCCTGGTTCTCAAAGTCGTCATATCAATATAATAATTGATATGAGAATGATTGGTTGCAAAATGTCCTCCCCTCACCTTAAGAGGCGCATTGCACCCGGCCGAATAAAGCTTTACATATTGATCATCCATAAAAACCCGACACCTCCATTTCCTAAATAGAAACTATACAATGTGTGCTACTTCCATTATATCGGAAAAAGGCGGCTGATACAATAAAAACCATGCCGCAAATGCAGTCTGTTTTGGACACAAAAAAGGAGCGTCGCTTCAATCATGCTGCAACGCCCCTTTATACCGTAATTCCTTAACTATAAAATATTCTTTTGCTCTTCCATTTTATGCTTTTCCGCATAACCTGTCAGCATCAGGGTAAGCGCTCCGTCACCGGTAACATTGCATGCCGTGCCAAAGCTGTCCTGCAAGGCAAAGATTGCCAGCATCAAAGCTGTTCCGGCATCATTAAAGCCAAGCACACCGGTAATCAGACCCAGCGATGCCATAACAGTTCCGCCCGGCACACCAGGCGCCCCGATGGCAAAGATTCCCAACAACAGACAGAACAAGATCATATTCGGCAGCGATGGCAAGGATCCGTAAAGAAGCAGCGACACCGTCATAACAAAGAATACTTCTGTCAGTACAGAACCGCAAAGATGAATATTGGCAAACAACGGAACGCCAAAGTTTACCATATCATCACGTAAGGGTGGCTCCGCCTTTTTCGCACATTTCAGGGCAACTGCCAGCGTCGCCGCCGATGACATAGTACCAATTGCCGTGATATACGCCGGGCCATAATGCTTCACTACCTCGATTGGATTCTTTCCGGAATACACCCCGGCGATAAAATAAAGCAGCGCCATCCAGATATAGTGGCCAATCAATACAATAACAATAACCTTCAGGAATACCGGCAGCTGTTTGGTAATACTGCCTTCATAGCCCATACCGCAGAAGGTGAAGGCAATATAAAACGGCAGAATTGGAATGACAACCTTTGTGACAATATCCAGTACGATCAACTGAAACTCTTCCAGAATGTTGGTAAACGTCCTGGCTTTTGTCCAGGCCGCCGCCAGACCAATCAGGATTGACAGGACCAGTGCACTCATAACCGGCATGATCTGCGGGATCGACAATTCAAAAAATATGCCCGGAAGTTCTTTCAGTCCTTCTACTTCTGATGTAATCGATAAACCAGGAATGATCATATAGCCCGCTGCCATCGACAGAAACGCTGCTCCGATCGAAGAAACATACGCCAGCAAAATAGCAATCCCCAGCATTTTCGAGGCGCTTCCGCCCAGTCTGGTAATCGACGGGGCAATAAATCCGATCACAATCAACGGCACACAGAAGGTAATCAACTGTCCTAAAATGTATCTTAATGTTACAAACACCACCATCATCTCTTCGGTGGCAACCATACCCACCAATACACCAATGATAATACCTACCAGTAAACGAAACGGCAAGCTCTTAAATAAACCCTTCATATCTCTGTCCCCCTATATTTGTACGCGATCTATCATTAAATTCAATATCTCAATATCCGTTGACTTCATGCCAACCCGGCCGACATATCCGACACTCTTAATGGTATCCTCCACATTGCCCTGCACAATGCCCTCTCCCGGCATAAAGCCGCAATGATGCCTGGCCATATGATGGGCATTGATCGCTGCCTCCACAGCTGATGAAATCTTGGCCGCACAAGATGACTTGGCACCGTCGCAGACAATTCCGCCGACATTTGCAATGGCATTTACAATCGTTGCGGCAACCTCCTTATAGGTTCCGTCATACAGATACGTAATCGCCGCACCGGCACCGCAGGCAGCACTGACAGCTCCACAATAGGCCGATAAACTGCCGATATATTTCTTTTGATGGATCGCAATCAGGTTGCTGACCACCAGGGCACGGTACAACTTCTCCTGACTTACGTCAAGTTCCTTTGCATATTCAATCACCGGCAGGGAAACAGTCATCCCCTGGTTGCCGCTGCCTGAATTAATCACTACCGGCAGAGAACAGCCGCCCATTCGGGCATCAGAACCGGCGGCTGCCTTTGCTCTCGCCCGGATCCATACATCATTCGGATAAACCTGCAGCAAAATCCGCCCCACCTGGGCGCCGTATGGATTTTTCAGACCTTCCTCGGCGATGGCTGTATTCAGTTGAATTTCATTGTCCAGAAGTTCTCTGACATCTTTGATTTCCACACCGTCGGCAAATTCCAGAATTCCTTTCACGCTCATCTGTGACTTGTCAACGTGTTCTGTCTTCTCTTCATTCACCTCCTGTTCCATTAAAATGCTGCCGTCTTTGACAATTTTCTTAATGAATGTATGCCGGTTAATAATGGTTACTTCTGCATTATGTTCCCCTTTTTCCACTCTTGCAACGATGTAAAGATTTTCCACATTTTCCTGTAAATCACAGGAACAGTACCCTGCCTTTACCAATTCTCTTGTTTTGGCAATATCCTCCGGTGTCACCTCTTCCAGTACTTCCAGTTCACGTTCCGCTTTTCCGCCGACCACTCCCAGCACTGCGGCCACGTCAATTCCTTTCAGTCCGCCAGAATTCGGTACCGTTACCCCCATTACATTCTTTATGATATTCCCGCTGCATTTCATAATTACCTTGTTCGGAAATTCTCCCAGCACTTCCCGCGCCTTTGCCGCCGCGTAGGCAATCGCAATCGGCTCTGTACAGCCTAATGCAGGTACCAGCTCACTCTTTAGAATATCCAGATAATTCTGGTACAAAGCTTGTTCCATTCCCCCACTCCTTCCTGCTGATCATATCAGTAATATCTTTTTAACATTTTTATTATAATAGTAATCGACAAATTTTTCAAGACCTGATTTTATTTTCTATACATTTTCACAAAATTTTATGTTTTCTTTATGCATTGTGGTGAAGCAATCTTTACATTTCACTACTCTATTTGCTATACTAAAAGAAAAAGGACATGCACAGATGGGGAAAGACGGTAGTTTAAAAGAATCTATTTATCATTCCATTTTGGAAAAAATATTTAACGATGAATATAAACCAAATCAGATATTAAATGAAAAAGAACTGGTCGCCCAGTTCGGATGCAGCAAATCGCCGATACGGGACGCCCTGATCACCTTATGCAACGAGGGGGTGCTGCGTTGTATTCCGCGATATGGCTATGAGGTCATCCGCCTGACCCGCGATGATATTATCCAGATGCTGGATTATCGGCTCATCCTGGAGAGCGGATTACTCCGTTCCTGTTATCATCATATCAGCGAAGCACAACTGGTTGATCTGGCGGAGGTGGATGAATTATGTAACTGTTCCACCGAAGATGTCTGGATCCACTGGGGCTATAACCAGTCATTTCACACAATACTGGCTTCCTACTCTTCCAATGAGTACGCCTGTCTCCGATTGAGCGAATCCATGCAGCAGCTGAAGCGGGCCTATGCGCAGTTTTATTGGAATAAGTGGGACAATATGACCCAGCCGAAAGACATGAGGTATCACAGCCAGATTATTGAAAATATCCGGAAGCGTGATATTGATCAGGCCGTTGAATATTTAAAGGCCGATCTGGCTGATTTTGGGATGTGATTGATGAAACATATTTACATTAACACAAATTACAAAATTATTGCTTATATCAAAAAATAATTGTTGATTTTTAACCAATTGTATGATATCATAATTATAATTTCATATTACATCTTGGGCTGTTACTGGTAAAGCAGGCAAAACCAAATTTTGCAAGTCATATATGGCTTTGCAAGGTTTGGTTTTTATTTTTTGGAGGATCGCACATGAAAGTTTTTAAATCTATCAATAACAATATTGTCAGCGCTTTTGACGATGACGGCAAAGAAGTTGTTGTAATCGGCAAGGGTATTGGCTTCAGGGCCAAAAAAGGTGATGCCGTCATTGCTGACAAAATCGAAAAAATCTTTTTAATGCGAAGCCAGAACGAAACCGAACGCATGAAGGAGCTATTTGCATCTCTTCCTGTGGAGTATATTGAAATTACTGATGAGATTCTTACCTATGCGAAAGAAACGCTAAAAAGAAGAATTAATGAAGGTGCCTATATTACGCTTGCCGACCATATTAATTTTACAGTCATGCGATTTAAGCAAGGGATGAATTTTCAAAATGTATTACTTACGGAAATCCGGCGTTTTTATCCGCAGGAGTATGCAATTGGCCTCTTTGCCCTGAAATTAATGGAAAACCGACTTGGCATTACGATGCCTGAAGATGAAGCGGCTTCCATTGCACTGCATATTTTTAACGCAGAATATGATATTTCTATCAGTGATGCCTTTCATTCAACAAAATTATTAGATCAGATTCTTGATATTATAACGAAAGAATTTGGTTATGCTATGGATGAAGATAATTACTATTGTGAAAGGTTTATTACCCATTTAAAATTCTTGACTCAAAGGATTGTCAGAAAAGAGCATTTACCTAAAGGGGATGAAGAATTTTATAAGATGGTCATGCAGAATTATCAGAAAGAGACGCATTGCAGTAAAAAAATTGCAGAATACGTAAGAAAGGAGGAAGAATACGAAATGTCCCTTGAAGAAATTTCCAGTCTCACGATTCACATTAAAAAAATCAGTACATCAAACTAAGCACAAAAAGGAAAGGCGGGAATGAACATGTTCGGAAAAATGAAAGAGAAGTTCGGAAAAGAAAGCAAAGGGATAACCATTTTAGCCCCTATGGATGGGAATGTTGTATCTGCCGGCCAAATCAATGATCCAACGTTCAGAGAACAGTTTCTCGGAACAACAATCGGCATACAGCCGGCCGGAAATCGAGTTGTAGCTCCTGTATCTGGTACCATCAGCAGTATTTTCGAAACAGGTCACGCACTTTCCATTGTTTCTGACGACGGGGTGGAGTTAATTATTCATATTGGTTTAGATACCGTACAATTAAAAGGTCAATTTTTTAAGATACACGCAAAAGATGGCGATACCATCAAACCTGGCGATTTATTAATTGAATTTGATAAAGATGAGATCATAAAAGCAGGCTATGATGTGATTACTCCTATTATCATATGTAATTCCGCCATGTTCAGTGATATCGAAACGTTTACAGGGAAAGAGGTACAAGAACTGGATGAAATGATCAAACTGAAGAAATGAGGTTTCATATGATCAATTACAAGTATACCATTACCAAGGAATTTGGCATTCATGCCAGGCCAGCTTTTCAGCTGGCCAAAAATGCAAGCGACTTTACATGCTCCATTCAGATTGGCAAAGCCGATCAGATGGCAGATGCAAAGGATGTTATGGAGATTATGGGGATCAAACTTATGCAAGGTGATGAGATGCGAGTTACCTTCAATGGGACCGATGAAGACAAAGCGGCAAACTCAATGATCAACCTCATAAAGGAACATTTATAATTAACCAGAAGAAGAAAGAAGGTATAATCTTATGATGAAAATTTTACAACGTTTGGGGAAATCCCTGATGCTTCCTGTTGCCTGTTTACCGGTTGCAGCAATTCTTATGGGGATTGGATACTGGATTGATCCGAATGGATGGGGTTCCAACAATATCGCTGCGGCATTTCTAATCAAAGCCGGCGGCGCAATTATTGATAATATGGGCATTCTGTTTGCCATTGGTGTGGCGATTGGTATGTCCGATGACGGCGAAGGAACCTCGGCCCTGGCCGGTCTTGTTTCATGGCTGATGGTACAAAGCCTTTTAAGTCCCGGTGCTGTTGCAATGTTCCAGCAAGTTGCCGTGGAAGCTGTCAACCCGGCCTTTGGAAAGATCGGAAATCAGTTTATCGGAATTACGTGCGGCTTGATTGGCGCCACCTGTTATAACAAGTTTAAGAACACCAAATTGCCCGATGCCTTGTCCTTCTTCAGCGGTAAGCGTTGTGTCGCAATTATAACTGCCGGCTGTACTCTGATTGCTGTTTTAATTTTATTCTTTGTATGGCCAGTCATTTATACCGCTTTGGTTACTTTTGGTACTGCAATTATCAGCACCGGCCCCATCGGCGCAGGTATTTATGCATTCCTGAACCGTTTGTTAATTCCAACCGGCCTGCACCATGCATTAAATTCCGTTTTCTGGTTTGATATTGCCGGAATTGATGATATCGCCAAATTCTGGGGACAGAATCCGGATGGGGTCAAAGGGGTTACCGGTATGTATCTGACCGGCTTTTTCCCAACCATGATGTTCGGTCTGCCTGCGGCTGCTTTAGCCATGTATCATACTGCTAAGCCAGAAAAGAAGAAAGTGGCTTATGGCCTGTTTTTATCCGGTGCATTTGCAGCATTCTTTACTGGTGTTACCGAGCCATTGGAATTTGCCTTTATGTTCCTGGCGCCTGGATTATATGTTGTTCATGCTGTTCTGGCCGGTATCGTTGCCTGTGTTTGTGCACTCCTTCCGGTTCGGTCGGGCTTTAACTTCAGCGGCGGCTTTATTGACTGGTTCTTAAGCTTTAAGGCCCCTATGGCGGTAAATCCATGGATCATTATTCCAATCGGTATTGTTGTCGGAATTATTTATTACGTTACATTTAGATTTGTTATTTTAAAATTCGACTTGAAAACTCCTGGCCGTGAAGATGATGATGAAGAAGTCAGCAAACCCATTTCAACTGTCAGAGATGACTTTACCGCAATGGCCGAAATCATTTTAGAAGGTCTTGGCGGAAAAGACAATATTGTGGTATTAGATAACTGTATCACCCGCCTTAGAATTGATTTAAGGGACATTTCTTTGGTTGATGAAAAGAAAATCAAATCTGCCGGCATCTCCGGAATTATACGGCCCGGAAAAAATAGTATTCAGGTTGTTGTTGGCACCAAAGTTCAATTTGTTGCCGATGCCATGAAGAAGTTGATATAAGTGTATCTAAATCAGGGGAGTATTATCGTATAAATAAGTAATTATCAGGGGGAAACGATTTCGTTTCCCCCTAATCCATCCGGTTATTCAACATCCATTGCTTTGCAATTCGTTCTTTCATATTCTTCAAAAAATCCACCGGTCCCAACACCTGCAAAACCGGGCCAAAGCTAAGAAATCTGATCAGCAATTCCGGCTCATCCTGTTTATCGTAATAAAGGGTGCAATGATATTGTCCTTTTGCCTCATCATACTCGGTCTGCTTCTCCCACGAGGCAAACTGCAGCATACAGCGTTCCAGCGCATTACGCTCGTTATAAATAATAAACCGAACCGGTTCACTGCGCGCGGGCCGTTCCATTATATACTTCAGCTGTTCCTGCCAATTCTCGGAAAGTACCCTTTCCTCTGGTTCCGCCTTTCGAATCCGCCCCAGATTCAACACCATCCGGCGATAGGGATACCCCTTCTGAATCAGCGCACAGGATAGCCGGAATTTATCATCCCGGTTGGAATAAAACAGGCGATAGGGCAGGACGTGATAAGTCTGGCGTTTCTGCCTGCCGTTTTCATAAGCAATCGTCAGCGGATGTTCATTCTGACAGGCGTTAAGAATGATTCGGAAATTTTCCTGATAGCTTTCTGCCTCATAAGAATCCCCATCCGATGCGTGATCAAAGACATGCAGATCTTCCGGATAAAACAGCGGTTCTATATCACCCAATTCCTGTTTTAAGGCAACCATCTGTGTCTGTTCCAAAAACAATCCCATCCGCACATCCAGCAATAAGGCCTGCAGCCAGGACTTTTCCAAAACCGTCAGCGGACGTCTGACCCGGTCCGAACCTGTCTTTGAATAATACTTCCGATCCGCCTGCTGCTCCAGCAGATTCCACTCGCCGCCAAACAGCCGCGGCAAAAGGTGAAAGGTACTTTCATAGAAAGCCTGCTCCTGAACCATGCTTTCAATCTCCGTCCGCAGCATCCCGGTTTTCGCCTGTTCTAATATACCAGCTACTACGGAGTAATAACATCCGTAGACTTCTGAGAATAATTCCATGTTGATCCCTCGATTCCGTAAATTGCTTTCATCCGGTCAATGTCATTGTAAAAACGGCTGATCACCGCATCATTCGTACCCTCCAGCTGGATGATCCGGCCGGTGAAGGTCTTGATCCAGGGTGATATTTCACTGGCGTCATAGACCTCTTTGGTGTAAAGATATATGTCTGGTTCCAGACGCAGCAGTTCTCCGCCTTTCCCTTCCCGGCGAATCCTCTCCAGGATGAAGTCTTCCTGGCCTTCACGGATATACAGCTTCATACATATTACTTCCAGACGGCTCCGTCCGCCAAAGCCCACGCCCCAAACCCGGTCAATATTCTTCTGCAGCTTCTCCCGGTATTCCATAATCTCCGGGCACTCTCCCATCGGTGTCACAGACTTAATATGATCCAGGCGATATGTAGTAAAACGCCGCTGATAAACCCGGTACAGACACAAATACCGCCGGCCGGTAGAAGCACTGATCAATATCTTCAGCGGGATCCCTTCTATGGTACTGGTACTTTTCCTTTTTTCGCTGTAGTTTACAAATGCAATTGCTTCTCCTTTGCGAATACAGGAAAGCAGCTCCAGCAATATACCGTCCTCCAGAGTATGAGCTACATAATTATGCTGAAAGGAGAATCGGTCATTTTTGATTTGGTTTTCATCCAGGATAAAGCTCCCGATCTCGCCAAACAAAGCACTCCCCTGAAAAAACTTGACTGCCTCCGGCAGATTCGGGGCTATCGCGGCAAGTGTCTCCAAGGTCTTTGCCGAACGCTTATAGAAGAATACCTTCCCTCGTTTTTCGACCTCTAACATCCCCATCGCGGCATATTCCCGGCACTTATTCCGCACTGTCTGAATCTCGAACGTCTGCCCGCTCCGGCCGCAGATCCGATCCGTCAGGTCTTCCAGCGAGAGGGTTTCACTCACGTTCATTATATCGAGAATATAGAAGTGCAGCATAATATCATTGGCCGTAAAGGCCTTAGACTTCCAGGCGGCATACAAAGGGTTCACCGGAACTTTGGCACAGTCCATGGAAATAAAGGCGGTCTTCCCGGATTTGCTGTAGTCCCATTTCATATATTCGCCCATATAACTTTCAATCCGGCGGCGCTCATTATCATAGGTACGCGCCGATTTGTGGGTGAAATCTGTGCGGGACTTAAAGCCATAGATGTAGAAATCGCGGATATAATCGCGGATTTTATCAAAATTGCGGATTAACTCATTGAACTCTGCCATCAGTTATTCTCTCTTTCCGGTATATTCTTGAATCACCATTCATAACAATCAGATAACATGTATATCTCTCTTTTACTTTCAGAACCTATATCAACCATTTTGCCAACCCCGGCAAAATGGTCTGCAACATTGTTCCCACTGTTTTGCCTGTACTTTATCCACCATTTCTTCCACTTCAAAAACATCAACATAACAGGGGTATTATGCAATTCAGACTGAATCGGTCAATTGATAAAAAAATATTACCATTCATACAAATTTTTGTCAAATTTTTGTTATGCTGATTTTGAACTGATTTAACACAAATTCCCACAATTCTCCAGGTTCGCAAACTTTTTTAAATGATTCCCCTGTTTTTATCTGGTATGATTCTCACATAGCAAGCACAAAGAAATAAAAGAGGATGTGATGAAATGTTTACAATGACACAAGAACATATAAAAATGCCAATCAAGATTTGGCTAAAAGAGGAAAAGGATTTGGAAGCCACCTGCCTGGAGCAGGCTCTGCACCTTTCCAATCTGCCATTCTTACATAAATGGGTCTGCCTGATGCCGGATACCCATGCCGGCATGGGTATGCCGATCGGGGGCGTGATTGCCACGGAGGGTGTCATTATTCCCAATGCGGTAGGTGTGGATATTGGCTGCGGTATGGCGTTCGCCGCTACGAATAGAAAAGCGGCGGATCTGCGGGCGATTGAGACACCAAACGGTGCGCTGATTCAGGGGATGATCGGAGATATTCTGCGGAATATCCCGGTTGGCTTCCGCCACCACAAGCAGGAGCAGCATTGCCATACGTTAGACGTAGCCTTTGAGGAATTTGATAAATATGAGGCCAACGGTGAATTGTCAGGTCAGCTGGATGCCGGTTATTTCCAGGTAGGCACCCTGGGCGGCGGCAACCACTTTATTGAACTGCAGGAGGATGACGACGGTTATCTGTGCATTATGCTTCATTCCGGCAGCCGTAATTTTGGCAAGCAGGTCTGTGATGCCTTTCACAATAAGGCACGTGAGCTGAACCGCAGATGGTACTCCGCAGTTCCGGATGAACACCGGCTGGCCTTTCTGCCGGTGGATTCTCCGGAAGGAAAGCAATATATCAACTGGATGAATCTGGCTCTGGACTTTGCTGCTGAAAACCGTCAGCAGATGATGTTGGCGGTGAAGGAAATTCTGGCGAAGTGGATTGGCAAGTATACGGATTTCTCCCTGGAATACCATACGGAAATCAACTGCCACCACAACTATGCCGCACTGGAAAACCATTATGACAAGAACGTCTGGGTGCACCGCAAAGGCGCCACCCGGGCCCGGGCCGGAGAATTGGCCGTGATTCCCGGGGCAATGGGTTCTTACAGCTATGTGGTGGAAGGACTGGGAAATGAAATGAGCTTCCACTCCTCTTCCCACGGTGCCGGCCGCAAATATTCCCGCAAAGGTGCAATCAATGCTTTTTCGGCGGAAGAGGTTATCCTGGATTTACAAAAGCAAGGCGTCATTTTGGGCAAACATAAAAAAAGCGACGTCGCCGAGGAAAGCCGGTTTGCCTATAAAGACATTGATGAAGTAATGGAAAACCAGCAAGACCTGGTGAAACCGGTGAAACGGTTGAAAACCATCGGTGTTGTGAAGGGGTAAGTTATCAGGTATCAGTACGGTATTAAGGCATATGCCTTACTATAGATTCATTTCCTGTGCAAAGGTTTTTCTTCCTTGCGGCTTCAGGGGCACTGCCCTTTGATGTATCGGAAATGTATTTTTATTCAGCACTGTCGGAGGTTCGATTCCTTCACCCATATGAGGGTTAGCTCAGTCGGATAGAGCATGCTGCCAAAATTCATGGGTTCAAATCCCATATCCTTTTCGGATTAGCCAAGTGGAAAGGCACAGACTTAGGGAGTCTGCTACTCAAAACAAACTGGAGCTTTGTAAAAATGTCCCGCCCTGCTATAGAGATCAGGATAGCATTTATGCTATCCTGCCCCACTAAAGCAGCATGCAGCACAGTCCTGGCCTGCAGTGATGTGGATACCGCATTATTGTTTGACCGACGCTGTTTTCCGGAATTCCGGCCGGAAAACCCGTTTGATAACGAATGCTTAAATATCATTCCCCACGGTACTTGTGTGGACATTTTTACAAGTAAACCAGAACAAACAGAAAGTGAGGATTATAACAATGATTTTAAAAGTATATATCAGTGAAAACCAAAGAGGTTTTTTATTCCGGCACGGCATTTTTATTAAAATGCTGGCTCCGGGCAAACATAAAGTAAATACATTTATGGGGGAGTCTTACATCACTGCAGATATTGGTCAAGCGGTAGATATCCGTCAGGTGGACATCAGTGTCCTGCTGCGGGATCCGGCCTTTGCCGAAAGTATTGTGAAAATTGAGGTGCCGGATCTGCATATTGCCCTGCATTATGTGGACGGCTGCATGGCCGGAGTACTGAAACCGGGTATTCACTACTTCTGGAATGTGTTTCATAAGCACACCGGCGAATTGGTTGACATGCGGCAGCCGGAAATCCGGTTAGCAAAAGAGACGATGTATCTGATTCCGATCGCATATTACACCAAGGCCGAAGTAGCCGAAGGTGAAACCGGACTGTTGTTCTTTGACGGTGAGTTTCAGCGGGAAATAAAAAGCGGCTGCTACTACTTCTGGAAGAATGCCATCAAGGTGACCTGTCAGAGTGTTGATATGCGTACCCAGCAATTAGATGTAAACAGCCAGGAAATTCTGACTGCCGATAAAGTAACGCTGCGGCTGAACTTTGTATGTACATACCGGATTACCAACGCTGTTAACATCCATATGGCTTTGAAGGATTATAAAACGCAGATTTACGTAATTACCCAGCTTGCGATCAGAGAATACGTAGGCCGTTTGAAATTCGAT
>Ga0153928_1000613_pt1 | contig 17235 bp, 19 predicted proteins | sample TSNJ012MetaG_FD_106656 | JGI IMG/M metagenome (GOLD analysis project Ga0153928, IMG submission 106656) | Attine ant fungus gardens microbial communities from New Jersey, USA - TSNJ012 MetaG | ecosystem: Host-associated > Fungi > Mycelium > Unclassified | place: USA: New Jersey, Wharton State... | reverse complement strand
TTCGATTCTAAAATTGCGCGGTGAACGCGATGCGGATTCGAAAATTACCGCTCCGCCTCGAATCGCGCTGCAGCATCCTTGAATCGCACTGCAACATCTGTGCCCATACTAGCCCCTTGCGGGGGAGGGGTGGAGAGGGGGGTAGACGCTTGCTCCGGCGTTTGTTGCTGCCCCCCCTCCCTGTCCCTCCCCCGCAAGGGGGGAGGGAACGTTGTGGCTTGGCCTGCGCCTAATTGACCGGCAACCTGGGCCACGTAGCGCTTGAGGATGGGCGAGAGATACGCGTCGACCACGGTGGTGTCGCCGCGGCCGACCAGCTTGATGAGCGGCGAAATCTCGTGACTGGCCGAGATCTGAGCAAAGCCGATCTCGCGGGCGAGCGCGGCGACGCGGCGCTCATGCTTGGGATAGCGGTAGGCATGCATGAACACGATCGCCACCGCGCCGATCCCATCCGTCCGCGCCGCGACCAGCGCCGGCCGTAGCGCGTCGAGATCGAGCGCGTGCTCGATCGTGCCGTCGGCGCGCACCCGCTCGTCCGCCTCGATCACCCGCTCGAACAGCATTTGCGGCTTGACGATCTGGCGGGCGAAAATCTTCGGACGCGCCTGGTAGCCGATCTTGAGCGCGTCGCGAAAACCGCGCGTCGTCACCAGCACCGTCCGGTCACCCTTGCGCTCGAGCAGCGCGTTGGTGGCGACCGTGGTGCCCATCTTCACCGCACCGATCCGGCCCGCCGGGATCGGCTCGCCCGGCCTCAATCCCAGCAGGTCGCGGATGCCCTGCACGGCGGCGTCGCGATAGGCTTCCGGATTTTCCGACAGCAGCTTATGGGCAATGAGAGAGCCGTCCGGCCGGCGGCCGACCACGTCCGTGAAGGTGCCGCCGCGGTCGATCCAGAAATCCCAGGTCTCGGCGGCGGGGGTCATGTGGGCGCCCTGTGTCACCAATGCCCTATTGCATTCGGCGGGGCGCGTTTCCATCATGCCGGCCATTCCGCCGCTGCATGGGATAGCCAGCGAATCATGTCGGCCGCCGCGCACGCCTCCGAGCCCGCCGTCGAGCAAGCCCAGCTCGACGTGTCCGGCGTCTCGAAGCGTTTCGGCGGGGTGCGCGCCGTCGACGACGTGAGCGTTTCGGTCGCGCGCGGCGAGATCATCTCGATCATCGGCCCCAACGGCGCTGGAAAGACCACGCTGCTCAACATCGTCAGCGGCTTGTTCGAGCCCAACAGCGGCACCATCAAGCTGGAGGGGCGCGACATCACCGGCCAGCGCCCCTCGCGCATCGCCGCCATGGGCGTTGCCCGCACGTTCCAGAACATCGCGCTGTTCAACGGCATGAGCGTCCTCGACAACATCATGCTCGGGCGGCACGTGCGCATGCGCTCCGGCCTGTTCGCCTCGGTGGTCTATTGGGGGATGGCACAGAAAGAAGAGGCGGAGCACCGCAGCCGGGTCGAGGACCTGATCGACTTCCTCAAGCTGCAGCAGCTGCGCCGGCAGCCGACCGGCGCGCTCGCCTACGGCCTGCGCAAGCGGGTCGAGCTGGCGCGCGCGCTCGCCCTCGACCCGAAGATCGTGCTGCTCGACGAACCGATGGGCGGCATGAACCAGGACGAGAAGGAGGACATGGCGCGCTACATCCTCGATGTGAACGAGGAGTGGGGCACGACCATGATCCTGATCGAGCACGACATGGGCGTCGTGATGGACATTTCCGACCGCGTCGCCGTGCTCGATCAGGGCCGCAAGATCGCCGAGGGAACGCCGGCGGAAATCCAACACAATCCGGATGTGATCAAAGCCTATCTCGGGACCAAGCGATGAGGCACGACGCCGTGACAACGACTACCCCGACGACCCTGCCGGCGCTCATGCGCCGAAACGCGGCAACGATCGGCACCCGTCCGGCCGTGCGCGAGAAGGACCGTGGCATCTGGCGCACCTTCACCTGGGCACAATATTACGCGGAGGTGCGTGACTTCGCGCTCGGTCTCGCGGCGCATGGGTTCAAGCGCGGCGACAAGCTCTCGGTCATCGGCGACAACCGCCCGCGCCTCTACTGGGCGCAGCTCTCGGCGCAGAGCCTCGGCGGCGTTGCGGTGCCGGTGTTCCAGGATTCGATCGCCTCCGAACTTGCCTATGTGCTCGACCACGCCGAGGTCTCGGTGATCGTCGCCGAGGACCAGGAGCAGGTCGACAAGGTCCTTTCGTTGAAGGATCAGCTGCCGGCGCTCAGGCTCCTCATCTACGACGATCCGCGCGGGATGCGGCACTACGACTCGCCGCTGCTCAAATCATTCGAGGAGGTTCGGGCTGCGGGCCGCACCTTCGGTGCGGAACACCCGGGCTACGTCGAAGCTGAAATCGACAAGGTCTCGCCCGAGGACATGGCGCTGTTCGCCTACACGTCCGGCACCACCGGCCGGCCTAAGGGCGTGATGCTTTCCCACGCCAATCTCACGAGCGCCGGGCAGGCGTTCCTCCAATCCGAGGCCGTGCGCATCGACGACGAGTGGCTGTGCTACCTGCCGATGGCCTGGGTCGGCGACAGCCTCTATTCGACCACCATCAGCCTGCTGGTCGGCTTCACCTGCAATTGCCCGGAGGATGTCGAGACCGTGCAGCGCGACCTGCGCGAACTGGGGCCGTCGACGCTGCTGGCGCCGCCACGCATCTGGGAAAACCTGCTCACGGCGATTCAGATCCGGGCCGCCGACGCCTCGCCGCTCAAGCGCCGCCTGTTCGACTTCTTCCGCAGTCTCGCCGAACGCGCCGAACTCGCCCGTCACGACGGCAAGCCGCTCTCGCTCGCCACCCGCCTCGGCCTCAAGCTGGGCGAGGTGCTGGTCTATGCCCCGGTGCGCGATCAGCTCGGCCTGCGGCGCACGCGCTGGGCCTATACCGGCGGCGCGCCGCTCGGCGCCGACGCCTACCGCTTCTTCCGCTCGTTCGGCATCAATCTCAAACAAATATACGGCGCGACCGAACTCGCCGGCTTCGCGTCGCTGCAGCCGGACGGAGAGGCCGATCCCAACACGGTGGGCCGCGCCCCGCCAGGGATCGACGTGCGCATCGCCGAAAACGGCGAAGTCCTCATCCGCTCGGCCGGCCTGTTCGCGGGCTATTACAAGCAACCGGATGCGACCAAAGAGACGCGCACTGACGACGGCTGGTACCGCACGGGCGATGCCGGCTTTCTCGATCCGCGCGGGCATCTGGTGATCATCGATCGCGCCAAGGACGTCGGCGCGCTCGCCGACGGCACCCCGTTCGCCCCGCAGTTCATCGAGAACAAGCTCAAGTTCAGCCCGTTCGTGCGCGAAGCGGTCGCGTTCGGCGATGCGAAGCCGCATGTCGCGGCGCTGGTGGCGATCGACCTTGCGACCGTGGGCAAATGGGCGGAGCGGCGCAATCTCGCCTACACCTCGTTCCAGGACTTGAGCGCCCGGGCCGAGGTGCGCGGCCTCATCGCCGAGGAAATCCGCTTGTGCAACGCCACCCTGCCGCCGAGCGGGCGCATCCGCCGCTTCCTTCTCGTCAACAAGGAGTTCGACGCGGACGACAACGAGATCACCCGTACGCGCAAGATTCGCCGTCGTTTCGTGGCGGAGAAATACGCCGCCGCCATTGCCGCGCTCTACGATGAGGCGGACGACGTCGAGCTGACCACGGAAATCACCTACGAGGACGGCCGCACCGGCAAGCTCAAGGTCCGGCTCAAGATCGCCGACGTTCCCGACGTTGCCGGCGGCAGGATGGCCACCGAGACCGCACCGGCGTTGGCGGCGCGAGAGCCCGTCCATGCCTGAGTTCGACCTGCAGTTCACGCTGGTCCTTCTGACCAACGGGCTGATGATCGGGCTCATGTACGCCCTGATCGCGCTCGGCTTCGTGCTGGTCTACAAGGCAACCGACGCGATCAACTTCGCCCAGGGCGAGTTCGTGATGTTCGCGGCGTTCATCGCCGCGGCGGGCGCCTATGCGGCGGATCTGCCGTTCTGGGCCTGCGCGCTTGTTGCGATCCTGTCCATGGTGGCGTTCAGCTTCGGGCTCGAACGCGTGGTGCTGCGCCCGCTGATCGGCCGGCCGGTGGTCGCCGTCATCATGGCGACGATCGGCATCGCGGCGCTGCTGCGCGGCTTCTCGACGCTTGTGTTCGGCGCCGGCACGCGCGCCATCGTCATGCCGGTGAGCGACGAGCCGATCTACCTAGGCCCGGTGTTCCTGCCGCCGGTCCAGCTCGTGAGCGCCGCCATCAGCCTCGCGTTTCTCGCCGCCTTCACCTGGTTCTTCCTGCGCACGCGCATGGGCGTCGCCATGCGCGCGGTCGCCGACAATCAGCAGGTGGCGATGGCGATGGGGATCAACGTGCCGCGCTACTTCGCGCTCGCCTGGGCGCTCGCCGGCATCGTGTCCGCGCTCGGCGGCGTCGTCTGGGGCGCGATGCTCGGCGTCGACAATCAGCTTGCCCAGGTGGGACTCAAAGTATTCCCGGTGGTGATCCTGGGCGGGCTCGATTCGGTGGTCGGCGCCGTGGTTGGCGGGCTGATCGTCGGCATCGTGGAGAATCTCGCCGCCGGATACCTCGACCCGTACGTCGGCGGCGGCACCAAGGACTTCGCGCCCTACGTGCTGATGATCATTGCCTTGATGGTCCGGCCCTACGGCCTGTTCGGCAAACCACTGATCGAGCGGGTCTAACACCTCATGTTCTACCGCGAGTCCGGCGTCTTCAAAACGACCTACGCGACCGACATGGCGCTCTATCCGCTGCCCATCACCAAATGGGCGGTGGCGGCGGTTGCGGTGCTGTTCATCGTCATCGCGCCGCTCATGCTTGGCGAATATCTGATCTCGATCCTCAACCTGATCCTGGTCGCGAGCGTCGGCGCGCTCGGGCTCAACATCCTGGTTGGCTACACCGGCCAGGTGTCCATCGGCCACGGCGCCTTCATGTCGGTCGGCGCCTACACGGCCGCCAACCTGATCGTGCGCCTGGGCGCGCCGTTCTGGATTGCGATTCCCGCCGGCGGCCTGATGGCGGCGCTGATCGGCGCGATCGTCGGCGTCCCGTCGCTGCGCATCAAGGGCCTTTACCTCGCGATCGCAACGCTCGCCGCCCAGCTGATCATCGAATGGATCATCAACCACACGCCTGCAATTTCCGGCGGCGTGCAGGCCTCGATCGAGGTGCCGCGGCCGAGCGTGTTCGGCACCGTGCTCAAGACCCAGACCCAGCTTTATTTCTTCCTGATGTTCTTCCTCGTGCTGGCGATCGTCGCCATGCAGAACATCGTGCGCGGGCGCATCGGCCGCGCCTTCGTGGCCGTGCGCGACCACGACACCGCGGCGGAAATCATCGGCATCAACATCTTCCGCTACAAGCTGCTGGCGTTTGCGATTTCCTCGTTCTACGCCGGCGTCACCGGCGTGCTCTACACCTACTATCTCGGCATCGCCAACTACGAGCAGTTCCAGATCAATGTCTCGATCGATTATCTCGCCATGATCATCATCGGCGGGCTGGGGTCGGTGCTGGGCTCGATCCTGGGAGCGGCCTTCGTGACCCTGCTGCCAATTGTCACCCGCTGGGTGCTCGAGGGCATGGGCGGATTGCTGTTTTCAGCAAGCGATTTACTCAATATCATACCGAACCTGCGACTGGTCATGTTCGGCGGCCTGATCGTGCTGTTCCTGGTCGTGGAGCCGGAGGGCCTCAACCGGCTATGGGGCAACATCCGCAATTATTTCCGGATGTGGCCGTTCTCGTATTGAGGCAGGAAAAAACCGGAGGAGAGCAAACATGAGGCGCATATCGGCCGCGGGTTCGGCCCTGGCGGCGGGAGCCGCGATCGGGCTGTGGTTCGTCGGCGCCCCCTTGGCGCAGCAGAAAGTGCTGGAGATCGGCGAACAGTGCGACCGCACGGGTCCGACCCAACTGGTCGGCGTCGAGCTGTGCCCGGCGGTGCAGGACTATCTCAACCTGGTCAATTCCAAGGGCGGCGTCGAGGGCTACACCATCACCGCGCGCGAGATCGACCACGAGTACAAGGTCCCGCCGGCGATGGAGAGTTACGAGCGCTTCAAGGCCGATGGCGCCGTTTCGATCATGCTCTACGGCACGCCGCAGACCCAGGCGCTCACGCAGAAGCTCAACGAGGACAAGATTCCCGGCACCTCGCCCGGGTTCGGCACCTCGGCGGCCGCGAACGGCGCGCGCTATCCTTATCTCTTCCCGATCGCCGCGTCGTACTGGTCGCAGTCGGCCGCCGCGGTCCAGTTCATCAAGCAGCAGCTCGGCGGAAATCTCGCCGGCAAGAAAATCGCCTATCTGTATTATGACAATCCGGCCGGCCACGAGCCGACGCCGATCCTGGAAGAGCTGCAGAAGCTCGAGAAATTCGAGCTTCGGACCTTCGCGGTGCCGCCGCCCGGCGTGGAGATGGGCGCGCAGGTGCTCGACATCGCCCAGCGCTACCGGCCCGACTTCGTGATCTCGCACCTGTTCGGGCGTTCGCCCTCGGTCGCGATCAAGGAACTCAAGCGCGCCGGTTATCCGCTCTCGCACGTGATCGGATTGGTGTGGGCGTCGGCCGAGGCCGACATCGAGGCCGCGGGCGGCTGGGGCGTCGCCGAGGGCTACCACACCATCCAGTTCGCCGGCGTCGGCGAGGACTACCCGGTGCGCAAGGAGATCGTCGATTACTACAAGTCGCAGGGTAAGGAACCGCCCAAGGAGATGAAGTCGACGGTCTATTACAATCGCGGCCTGCTCGCGATCGCGCTGCACGTGCAGGCGATCCGCAACGCGATCAAGGCGAAGGGCGGCGCCAAGCCCACCGGCGAGGACGTCCGCAAGGGCTTCGAGTCGATCAAGGACTTCACCCTCGGCGGTCTCGTGCCGCCCCTGGAGATCACGCCGACCAATCATGAAGGCGGTGGCTGGGTGCAGATCTTCCAGGTGAAGGGCGGGAAGTTCGTCAAGGAAACCGATTGGTTCCGCGGTTATCCGGACGTGCTCGCCAAGGCGGTCGCCTCGGCGGAGTGACGCTGGTTAATCCCTCCCCGGAACGGGGAGGGTGGCGCCGCGCCCTGGCGCGGCGCCGGGTGGGGGCCGCCACGCGAGCCGCAGTTTGTTATAAGAACCCCCACCCGGCTCGCAACGCTCGCCGCTCTCCCCCTTCGGGGGAGGGATAGGAAGATCGCCGGTGCTCGCGCTCAACAACATCGAAGTCATCTACGACAACGTGATCCTCGTGCTCCGGGGCGTGTCGTTGCGCGCACAGCCCGGGCGGATCACGACGCTGCTCGGCGCCAACGGGGCCGGCAAGACGACGACGCTCAAGGCCGTGTCCGGCATCCTCGGCACCGAACGCGGGCGCGTGACCAAGGGCACGATCGAGCTTGACGGCGAGCGGCTCGACCAGTTGCCGGCCCACGAGGTCGTGCGCCGGGGCGTCGTCCAGGTGTTCGAAGGCCGCCGGGTGTTTCCCAATCTCACGGTCGAGGAGAATCTGATCGCCGGCGGTCATACCCGCGCCGACGGCAAGCTCGTCCGCGACGGGATCGAACGCGTCTATGACGTGTTCCCGCGCCTCAAGGAGCGCCGGCGGCTGCAGGCCGGCTACCTCTCGGGCGGCGAGCAGCAGATGATGGCGATCGGCAGAGCCCTGATGTCGGACCCCAAGGCGATCCTGCTCGACGAGCCTTCGCTCGGCCTTGCGCCGCTGATCGTCGAAGAAATCTTCACCATCATTCGGCGGCTCAAGGAGGAGAGCAACCTCACCGTTCTCATCGTCGAGCAGAACGCCGCGCTCGTGCTCGACATCGCCGACCACGGCTACGTGATGGAGAACGGGCGCATCGTGCTGGAAGGCCCGGCCGAGGAGCTGCGCCGCAACTCGGATATCAAAGAGTTCTATCTCGGCCTCAATGAGATCGGAACGCGCAAATCCTATCGCGACGTCAAACACTACAAGCGCCGCAAGCGCTGGCTGTCGTGAGTCTATCCCTCCCCCGGCGAGCGGAGCGAGCGGTGGGGAGGGTGGCGAGCGAAGCGAGCCGGGTGGGGGGATCTTTCTTTGTTCGTTTTTTTGTGGGCGTGCGCTGAGCAAAGTGCCCCCACCCCCTAACCGCTCCCCACCGCACTACGCGTGGGGGGAGGGGAATCTCGAGACCTGCGCATGCCCAACTATGAGTTCACCGCTCCCATGTTTTTGAAAAACTCCTCCACCAGCCGGTTGAAAACCTCGGCGCGCTCGAAATAGACCGAGTGTCCGGCCGCGGCCACGCCTTCGACCCGGGCGTTGGGCATCAGCGCGGCGAGCGCCGGGGCGAGCAGGGGCGGAAACACCACGTCCTCTTCGCCGGTGATGAAAAGCGTCGGCATCGCAAGCCGCGCAAGGTCGTCGGGCGAGCGGGTCTGCAGCGCGATCATGCGCGCGCGCAAGCCTTCCTTGTCGAGCTTGGCGCCGGCGATTGCGTCGATCGCGCGGTAGAGAAAATGCAGCGCCGGCTGCTCGCGCGCCATGCGCGGACCCGCCGCCGGGTGAACGCCGTTGTGCTGCATCTCGGTGCGCGCGGCGGCGGCTCGGGTAATCCAGGCATCGAGCGCCGGCGGATCGCGCAGCAGGGTCGCGCGGCGGGCGATCGCTCCCGCGGTCGAGGCGAGCACGAGCGCGCGCACCCGTTCCGGATTTGCCAGCGCATACTCGAGGCACGCCCAGCCGCCCATCGACTGAGCGACCAGGAAAACCGGGCCGAGCGAGAGATGATTGATCAGCGCTGCGAGATCGCCGGCGTAGTCGGACGGATCCGGTCCGCCGGAAATTTCGCACGACGGCGCAAAGCCGCGGTGCGCGAAGGTCACGCAGGTGTGGCGTCCGGAGAAATGCGGCACCTGCTGCCACCAGCTCAGGTGATTGCCGCCCAGCCCGTGGGCGAACACGATCGCCGGACCGTTGCCGGTCACCTCGTAATAGAGGCCGCATCCCGGCCGGTCGAGGGTGCCGCGTTTGGTTTGTTGCCCGGCGAGCGAGGCAGACATGGACACCTCACGCTGATATATTGCCCGCTGAGCATACTCCAATGCTCGGCAGGAAACGATGAGCGATAGCAAAGCAACCCTGGAGCCAGGATGTGCCGACGCCGTTCCCAACAGGGGACCGTTCGCGTCGGAGGAAGAAGCCCTGTCCGGTCTTGTCCGTAAATTGGTTGAAAAGCTCGATCCGATTGAAATTTGGTTGTTCGGCAGCCGTGCTCAGGGGACCCACCGGCCCGACAGCGACTTTGACCTGTTGGTCGTCACGGCGCCAGAAGACGGGGATGAAGGATTTCACTACGACCGCGTTTATGCGCCGATAAGCGGTCTCGGGGTCGGCTGCGAGGTCGTGCCGTGTCGGGCGGACGAGTTCGCCGCCGAACGAACGGATCCCACCAGCCTGTGCTGGCGCGTCGTCCACACCGGGCGGAGGCTGTATGAGCGCGGAACGTCGAGTCGCAGCATTCTTCGATCTCGCTGATCGTGGCTTGAAATCCGCCGAACTCTTGTTCCGCGATGGCCAATTCGAGGATGCAGCGTACTTTGCTCAGCAGATTGTCGAACGCGTGGCCCGAGCTCTTCTGACTAAGGCAGGTGTGCCGTTTGGAACGAGCCACAATCTCGGCCAGATGGCGAGCGCGCTGCCCGAGGGGCATCCGACGTCACCCTGAGGAGGCCGCGAAGCGGCCGTCTCGAAGGGTGGAGGCAAGCTCAGTGCATCTGGCCATCCTTCGAGACGCTCGCGCGACGAAGTCGCGCGAGCCCTCAGGATGATGCAGCGTTTGTTGCGGCGAGGGGAGCATTAAGCGCCAGGCATCGTAAAGGTCACTGCATCCTGCGGATCAGCTGCCGGTGGCGCGCAAAGGCGTGTCTTAGTCCGGCGGACGGCTCCGGCGGATTCAGCAGAAGCTCGGCAAATTTCTCTTGCGCCTTCGGCGAGAGTTCAATGATTTCAGTTTCGAAAAGAGAAAGTCTATTTGGGCCAGTTTTGGAAATTAACTCGCGAGCCATTTCGATCGCGGCGATTGCGTCGGCACGATTCAGAGTCGGATAGGCATCGGAGGATTTCATCGAGCGACATGCCATCGGCAAGATTTTCAAATAAAACCTCGATTGGAATGCGCGTGCCGCGAAATACGAGACGGCCACCCATCACCGCAGGGTCGGAGGTGAACAGCGGTTCGGCCGCGCCATTCGGAGTTGAGGACATAACCGGCTACTCCGTGTCGTCTGATAATACTGCATCCGGCTCCGGATGTGGACAGTAAGCATTCAATACAAAAACTGGTGGGGCGCCCGACGGCGATCCGTCGGACGCCCCTCATCGCGTCAGCCGGCCTGTAAGCCGGGTTCTGTGCGGCGCCGGCCAAAGACGCCGGCGCGTGACGGCCATTCCTCTGGGACGCCGGTTGCCCGGCGCCTCGAGCAACCTACCCGGGCGGCCGATCCGGACATCGATCCGGAGGATCGCTCCTCCGCGCCGCCCCTATTCGGTTTTGCTCCCGGTGGGGTTTGCCGTGCCGTGCCCGTTGCCGCGCACGCGGTGCGCTCTTACCGCACCGTTTCACCCTTGCCCGTCGTCGCCGAAGCTGCGGCGGGCGGTCTCTTCTCTGTGGCACTCTCCCTGGGGTCACCCCCGCCGGACATTATCCGGCACCGTATGTCCATGGAGCCCGGACTTTCCTCCCCGGCGGCCTTTCGGCGCTTGCGCGGGGCGGCCGTCCGGCCGACTGACGGCTTACGGATGGGGTGCGCGCTGCCTTGCGTCAAGTGGCGCTGGCGCGGGATGACTTCTCTCCGAATCGTCATCCCGCTCTAAGTTTTGCTGGCGCATGATCTTTTCCGAAAACCGGTTCCCACTTTTCGGGATCATGCGCTACTCGACCCCGCCCGCCGCAAATGCCTGCTTCGCCTCGGGGCTCCCGAGGAAGCTGAGGAACGCCTTCGCCGCCTGCGGGGAGGGCGCGCCGGTCATCAGGGCGGCCCCGTAGGTCGTGTAGTTCTGCACCTCGGCCGGCAGCGGACCGACGAGTTTGAGCCCCTTGGGTTCGAACATCTTGATCTCGGTGATCGCGCCGAAGCCGATTTCATTGCCCTTGCCGTGAATGAGGTGCTCCATCACGCGCTCGCCGTTCGGGTAGCGGGTGGTCTTCGCCTTGATGGCGTCGGCGATGCCGAGCCGCTCGAACAGCTTCTCCAGATAAAGGCCGGTCGACGCGGTGTTGTAGACGATCGTGTCCGCGCCGAGCACCGCCTGTTTGAATGCCGCGACGCTCGCGATGTCGGGGCTCGGCAGGTCCGCACGCGTGACCACGCCCGCGCCGACCTTGCCGACGACGACCCGTCCTTCCGCCGCGAGCTTGCCGTCCTTTGTCTGCTGGTCGAGCGCGGCCGGCGGCGCGATCAGCACGTCGGCGACTTCGCCCGCGGCGAGACGGGCGGCGAGCTGCGGCGCCGTATTAAATTGGACCTTCACGCTGTCGCCGCTCGTGCGTTTGAACGCTTCGATCGCGCGTTTGAGCCCGGGCTCGATGGCGCCCGCCGAAAACACCTTGATCTCTGCCGCAGCCGCGGGGGCGCCGGACATGAAAACGGCCGCGACCGCGGCCAGCATGAAACGAGACATGAGCTTCCCTCGCGAATGTTAGTGCGAATAAACCTTCGCCGCTTCGGCGTAGCCGAGGCGTCCTTGCGGCGGCACGGGGTGGCGCGCCGCGCGTGCGAGCGCCAGGCGAACGTCGTCGGCGCTGCCGGCCTTCACGGCGGCGTCGAGGAACAGCTGTTCGAGCACGTCCTGCTGGGCGTGGCTGCCGCCGAGCCGATACATCTCGCCGAGCACCGGCCGCATCAACGCGACCGCCCGCGCGGCGTCGCCGCGCCGATGGGCGAGCACCCCTTCGCACACCGGCACCGCAACCTCCCCCACGATCGCGCCGACGGTCGTCCCGTTTCGGGCGAACGCGCGCATCTCTTCCAGCATCCGCCTGGCCGCGTCGTCGCGTCCGGTCGCGGCGAGCGCCATCATCCAGTGCGGCAGCGTGAACGCGGACAGGCAGTCGCCGATGCGCGCCTCCGCCTTGTCGGCGATCTCGTTCCAGCGCTCTCCCACCTCGACTCCGAGCCGTTCCAGGCGGAACAGCATGGAGGCGGCGTTCTGCATGTCGATGTAGAGGTCGGGCTGCGCCTTTGTGAGTTCCGAGGCGAGGTTGCGGAAGCGGCGGTCGTAGAGCGCGAGCACTGTGTCAGTCTCGCCGCGCTCCAGGTGGAACAGCGCGCGGTGCCACCACAGGTGATGCAGCAAATTATTGCCGCCGACCCAGTGGCGCTCCAGCCGGTCGAGCCAGGCGATGCCTTCCTGGTGGCGGCCCTGCATCTCCATGATGTGGGCGACCGCATGCGTGCCCCACACGTCGGCTGGATCGATCTCGACCGCGGCGCGGCCGGCAGGCTCGGCGCCGGCGTAGTCGCCGCATTCCTCGAGGGCGAAGGCGCGGCAGGACAACAGCGTGCCGTAACCGGGAAGCTCGCGTCCCCACTTGGGCAGCACGCGCTCGACCGAAGCCGCCATGTCGCGCGGCCGGCCGAGCCAGAAATTGTTGAAATGGGCGAGACGGAGCGCCAGCACGTCGGTCGGATGGTCGCAGAGGATCGCTTCCCAGATGGCGAGCGTGCGGTCGAGATCGCCCGCGATCCACGCGTCGAGCGCGTCGACATGCGCCCGCTCGCGCGCCGTTGCGGCCGCGCTGCGCTCGCGCGCAAGGCGCGCCGCATCGACCGCGGCCGGCACGTTCGCCTGCTTATAGGAGAGCATGGCGAAATAGCCCTTGAGGCAGTGGGCGAGCGCGAACTCCGGGTCGGCGGCGAGGGTGCGCTTGAGGTGCTCGGGCGTATCGAAGCGATACTTGAGATATCCCGTGACGGTGCGGTCGAACGCCGCGCCCGCCTCGGACGAGGTCGTGATCGGGAGTCCGTGCAGATCGTGCGGCATGGTTTCAAAGGTCGTCGGTGTTCCGAACTAAGCTACCACGCCGGGCGCGCCGCGAGCAGGCGCCGCAACGTGTCGAGCGTCGACGCGTCCGCAACGCCGTCGAAGCGCGCCGGCCGGAAGTGGCGCTGGAACGCGACCACCACCTCGTGCATCGGTTGGTCGAACCGGCCCATTGACGGGATGCCGTAGCCGTACGCCGCGAGCAATGTCTGCAGCTCGACGACGGCAGCGCCGCTGTCTCCCAGCGCGAGCCCGTTTGGGTCACCCAGCGCGGCCGGCGCGACCCAGTGCCCGACGCCTTCGCCATGCAGCCGCCGCCAGGGAAACTTCTCGCCCGGGTCCTGCTTGCGGGTCGGCGCCACGTCGGAATGCGCCACTACGCGGTCGGCGCGCATGGGCCGGCGTGTGAGGATATCGCGGCAGAGTGCAATAACCGCTGCGATCTGCCGCTCGGGAAAATCCGGGTAGCCGAGATCGTGCCCCGGATTGACGATTTCGATGCCGATCGAGCGGGAGTTGATGTCGGTCTCCCCTTCCCATGACGAGACGCCCGCGTGCTGAGCGCGCCGCGCCTCGGGCACGAGCTGAAACACCCGTCCGTCCTCATACACCAGATAATGCGAAGAGACCTGCGGGGTATCGAGCGAGCACAGCCGATCGAGCGCGTCCGCGGCGCTCGCCATGCCGGTGTAGTGGAGCACGATCATGTCGGGCCGCCCGCTCCCGACGCGCTCCTTGTGGTTGGGCGAGGGAACGACGCGGTCGACGAGCGGCGAATCCGCTGGGAAATCAGACATGGGCGAACAATAGCAATTCCGGGAGCGAGAGATCAGGAAGCCGCCACCGGTTTATCCATCAATAGATGGGCGATCGAATTGGCGTAGTAGCGCGTCCGGGTCGACGGCCTGCAGCGCTTTCTCGTCGAGATAACCCAGGCGCACCCGGTAGAGATAGGTCGACACGAATCTGGCGATGCGCGTCCCCACGCCGAAATAGGCGTAATGCGAGAACGACGGCACGATCTCCCGGGCGTAACGGCGCGCCCGTGCCTGCGCTATCTCGCGCGGGACGCCGTTCTGAGCGGCGTCGTCCTCGATCGCCCGCAGCACGTCCGGATCGAACACGAGGTGATCGATCAGCGCCTGCCGCTTGGCGAGCTTGAGCGGCTGGATGCGCAGCTTGAGGCGGGTGTTGAGTTCGTCGATTGCGCGGTTGATGCGCCGGCGCAGCAACCAACGCGCGCTCGGGATCAGCAGACGGTCGAGCACCGACCAGAGCGCCAGCGCGGCGACGATCGCGAGGAGCCAGATCGGCAACGTCACCGTGGACGACATTGACGATCACGTTTCGGCCTTTCCCCGGAACGTCGGCTGGCGCGGGTGGATGTAATCCTTGAAGTCGGCGAACTCCTTCCACTTGGGCTCGGGCAAATCGCAGCCGGCGCGCGGCGCGTAGATCGACGGCTGCGCAAGGGTGAACTGCGGGATGTAGCGCGGGCAATTGGGAAAGATCGCGTGCGCATCGACCCGCACGATCATCTGCGCGCCCACGGCTTGCGCCATCAATGGATCGTCACGGTTTACCGTGGCGGTGCCGTTGACGCGCAGGCGGCGCGGCTTCTGCATGTCGATGAACAACAGGCCCACGTTCGGATTGACCAGGATGTTTCCCAGGCTCTTGAACATGCCGTTGCCGTCGTAGTCCGGGAACGCGAGTTGCGACGGGCCAATGACGCGCACGAAGCCCGCATTGCCGCCCTTGAACGAGCAGTCGGGTCGCCCCTGCGCGTCCGCGGTGGCGATGAAGAAGAAGATCGCTCCTTCGATGTAGGCCTTGTCGTCGTCGGTGAATGCCGTGCGTGTGAGCTTTTCCTCCAGCCGGTCGGAGATGCGGCGGCTGTCGAACGCATCCTGCAGGCGGCGGTTGCCCTCGTGATACATGATGGTCATCGGTGGGCCTCGTTGGGGAAGGGTCGTGATGCTAGCGCAAACCGCGTTGCGGACGACAGACGACGGAGGACGGACGACGGATAAACTTGCGTCCCTTCTTCTGTCCTCTGTCGTCCGTTGTCTGTCCTCCGATTTTGCAACGCTTTCTTAAGTTTAAGCCGCGTTAATCGGCACCGGGCGGACGTGCGCCATGCGACGTGCGGCCGGCGCGGTTCCATTGACGACCCATAGTAGCCCATGGTATCCCAACTAATCCCACGCCGCGTAGCGTCCCTTGATCGGCGCGTGTGGTCGGCGGGCGCCGGTGACCAGGGGCATGGACCGTTTCGTGTCCAATTACACGTTGCGCCTCGATGCCAAAGGGCGGGTGTCGATCCCGGCACCCTACCGCGCGGTTCTCGCGCGCGACGGCTTCGATGGCCTCTACTGCTATCCGACGCTCGACCGGCCGGCGCTCGACGCGGGCGGCAACGCGCTACTCAACGAGATCGAGAGCCTGATCGGCCGCTTTGCGCCCTATTCGGACGAACGGGAGGATTTCTCGGCGGCGCTCTACGGAACGAGCGAGACGCTCAAGATCGACGGCGAGGGCAGGGTGGTCCTCTCCGAGGCGCTCAAGAGTCATGCGGGCATCGCCGAGGCGGTCGCTTTCGTGGGCCTCGGCCACAAGTTTCAGATCTGGGAGCCGAACCGCTTCCGCGCGCAGCTTGCGGAGGCCACCGAGAAGGTGCGCGCGCTCAAGAAGCAGCTGGGCTCCCGGAGGGCGGCGGACGATCCGCGCGGAGCACGGGGATGACGACGGGCCGCGACACCGGTGACGGTGTCGCTGGCGGACCGGCCCGTCACATTCCCGTGCTCGGTCCCCAGGCGGTTGGCTTGCTCAACGTCCGTGCGGACGGCGTCTACATCGATGCAACTTTCGGAGCGGGCGGCCACACGCGCGCCATCCTGGCGACGCCGGGCGCGCAGGTGATCGGCATCGACCGCGACCGCACCGCGATCGCCGGCGGCTTCGACCTGGTCGAGCAATCGGAAGGCCGCCTCACCTTGGTCGACGAGCGCTTCTCGCGCCTCGATGAAATTGCCCGCGACTTCGGCCATGCGTCGGTCGACGGCGTGCTGCTCGATCTCGGCGTCTCCTCGATGCAGCTCGACGAGGCCGGGCGCGGTTTCTCATTCCGCCGCGATGGCCCCCTCGACATGCGCATGGGTTCGGAAGGGCCGAGCGCTGCCGACGTCATCGCCCATGCCTCGCCCCAGGACCTTGCGGCCATCATTGCGACCTTGGGGGAGGAGCGGCACGCGCGCGCGGTCGCGCGCGCCATCGCGGCGGCGCGCGAAGCAGCGCCGATCCGCACCACCGGCGCGCTCGCTGAAATCGTCGCCCGCGTGGTGCGCGGCCCGCGCGACATTCATCCGGCGACGCGCACGTTCCAGGCGCTGCGCATGTTCGTGAACGAAGAGCTTGCGGAGCTAAGCGCCGCGCTCGCTGCGGCCGAGCGCGTGCTTGCGCCGGGCGGGCGGCTCGTCGTGATCGCGTTCCATTCGCTCGAAGACCGCCTGGTCAAAACATTCCTCACGGCGCGCGGCCGGCCGGCGCGTGGCTCGCGCCATCGGCCCGAGGTCGCGGCGCCGGCCCCGAGCTTTCGCCTGCTCACGCCGCGCCCGGTGATCCCCGACGCGGCAGAGACTGCCGCGAACCCGCGCGCCCGCTCGGCCAAGCTGCGCGCGGCCGAGCGCACCGGCGCGCCGCCGCTCGCGTCAACGCCGCCGCTGCCGCGGCTGCCGCACCTTGCCGACGTCATGCGGGGGCGATGATGCTGCGCCTCGTCCATGTGCTCGTCGTTGCCGCGCTCGTGTTCGCGGCCGCCGACGTCTACAAGATCAAGTTCGACTCCACCCTTCAGGCAGAGCGGGTGGCGAAGCTGCGCGCCGAGGTGCGCCACGAGCGCGACCTCATCGCGTCGCTGCGTGCCACCTGGAGCGAACTCGACAATCCCGAACGCCTGCAGGTGCTGGCGCGGCGCCACCTGCCGCTCCGGCCGATCGACACGGCGCAATATGATGCGCTCGACCGGCTGCCCGAGCGACCGCCGCAGGTGGTGCCTCCGACCGAGACCGATCCGATCGCCTCGCTCATCGGGCGCGACGTCGACGTGACCGGCAGCATCCCGGCCCAGGCGCAGGGCAGGTGAGCATGCAGCCCTCGGCCTCGCGCGATCTCGTGCCAGTCACCGCGCCGCCGCGCCGGCG
>Ga0153928_1000610_pt1 | contig 17260 bp, 14 predicted proteins | sample TSNJ012MetaG_FD_106656 | JGI IMG/M metagenome (GOLD analysis project Ga0153928, IMG submission 106656) | Attine ant fungus gardens microbial communities from New Jersey, USA - TSNJ012 MetaG | ecosystem: Host-associated > Fungi > Mycelium > Unclassified | place: USA: New Jersey, Wharton State... | reverse complement strand
TGAAAACACTGACCGTAAATTTATGTATGCTGAAAACTTCATATTTGCGACACCGGTTCAAAAAGCTGCTGAAATTTTGCGAAAAAGAAAAAGTAAAATCCTTTTTATGTCCGGTGAAGAAACGATTATTGGATCCAGTTCCCCGGTAGCAGGACATTGGAATCAGATTGGCGGCGGAACCTTGATGCGGAATGGTGTGCATCCTTTGACCGGAATGCTGTGGCTTAAGCAAGTAGAAGCTAAAGCCAGAGGGGAAGAAATCGCGATTAAAAGCGTTATGGCAGACTGTGGCGTGCAGACGGCTTGTCTAAAACCGGACGAACATAATTATGTAAAAGCGCATCCGGTAGATGTGGAAGATGTTGCAATTGTTACGGTTACTTTTACAGATGGAACTAAATGTGCAACCATTTGCTCGGACGCCACACTTGGAGGCTCTAGAAATTATATAAATATATACGGGCATGACACTACGTTAATGTGCAACATTACACCCACTGATATAATGAATACATATTTTATGGATGAAAAAGGTCTTGACGACGTATATATTTCAGAACTGCTGACGGCTAAGACGGGATGGAATAAAGCCTTTGTTTCGGATGAAGTGATTCGCGGGTATGCAGGCGAACTTCATTCCTTTATGGAAAGTATCGCATATGATACAGAACCTGTCAGTGGTTTTGCGATAGCGTATATGGCTACCAAGGTAATGTATATGGCATATCAGTCGGCAGAAGAAGGGCGGCGTATTGATTTCTAAAGCAGCGGGAGAATACAGAATGAATGCAAAATATTCCTTAGTACATATGATGAATAGCAGCTGCTCCCCGCCTGAGCTCATCCATTTGGCAGCAAAGGTGGGATATGATTGTGTCAGCCTTCGGACTATACCGACCCGGTGGATGGAAGACGCAGGCACAGCCGGGGCAGCTATAAGAGCGACAACCAGTGGGAATGAGCGATATGATCTGGTAAAGGATAGAAGCCTGTTACGTGCGACGAAAAAAGCGGCGCTCGAAGAAGGAATTCTGATTCACGATATCGAAAATCCACGGATTTGTGACGGTGTGAACGTAAGATTTTATGAGGCCGACCTGGAGGTTGCGGCCGAAATGGGGGCAAGACACATCTTAACGAATATATGGAGCGATGATTTTCCATTTTATACGGAACAATTCAGTCATCTTTGTGAGCTGGCAGAGCCTTATGGTTTAACCGTAAATTTGGAATTTGTAACATGGTCGGGAGTGAAAGACTTATCTCAGGCAAAGAAGGTATTGGAAACAGCAGGAAAGAGAAATATGGGGATTGTTATTGATACTCTTCATGCATATCGATCACAGGTAAGATGGGAAGAATTGGATCAATTGCCTGGAGAATGGTTTTCCTACGCTCACTTATGTGACTGCGGGAAGGAGATTCCTTCGGATTTAGAATCTCTAGTCCACGCCGGGCGAGCCGAGCGCCTTTATCCGGGGGAAGGCGCAGTGGATTTCCGGGGTTTAATTCAACGTCTTCCGCACATAATAAGAGGATTAGAAATTCCGTCTGAACGGAGGATAAAAGAATATGGTTTTGAAGAACATGCAAGAAGAGCTTTATTAGCAGCAAAAAAAATTTTAGAGTGAGGATAAAAGAATATGGAAATAGGAGTAAAAACCAAGTTGATTGCGCTCTGCGGAATACCGTTAGGACAATCTTTTGCTGCACGGATCCAGAATGATGCTTTTCGGGCAGCGGGACTGGATTATTACTATTTTCCGGTAGAGGTGGATCATGAAGGGCTGCTTTCGGTTCTTCATGCTGCCAGATATATGAATTTTGCCGGATTGGTTATTACGAAGCCAAACAAAAATTTCGTTTGTTCTCATTTGGATGAGCTAGATCCGCTGGCGAGAACCATGGGAAGCGTTAACACTATAGTGAAAAAGGAAAATAAGCTGATAGGGTATAATACAGATGGCATGGCCTGTGTTCAATCCCTGGCAGAAGATGCTGGCATCAAAGTTAAGGAAGGCAGCTTTTTTTGCTTGGGTGCAGGAGGTGTTGGGCGGGCAGTTGCTTGTACACTGGCACATAATGGTGCGGGAAAGATTTTTATTACTGATCAAAAGGAAGAGGCAGCCATAGATCTGGTGGCCGTAATTAATGAAACGTACGGAGAAATCGCAAAGCATATTCCTTATAATACCAAGGAGGCGATTGTTACCCATGGCCGGGAAGCAGATGTTATACTTAATTTATCTGGTCTTGGTATGGGAGAATACATTGGGAAAACTCCGGTGTCACGTGAGGTTTTTCGAAAGGGACAGTTGGCTTTTGAAGCGATTTATAATCCGGCAGAAACCCGGTTTATGTCGGATGCGAAGGCAAGTGGCTGCCAGGTTTTAAATGGGCTGCACATGACGGTGAATCAGGGTGCCATTGGATATCGGCTTCATACAGGACAAGAGCCTCCTTATCATCAGATGCGCCGAACGATTTCTGCAATACTTGCGGGAAGGGAGGAATAAAAAGTGAAAACATTAGAAGCACTTTTAACGGCTCCGGGTCATTTTGAATTTATAGAAAAAGAGCTTCCTCCAATCGGAGAGGATGATATACTAATGCAAACAGTTTCCATGGGGCTTTGTCACAGTGATTATCCCCGTTTTGCAGGGGAGATCATTAATGAAAATAATTCTTTTGGCTATCCGTCTCCGGTTCCAATGAAGTATCCGGTAGTAATTGGGCATGAGCCTGTGGGTATTGTCGTAGAAGTAGGAAAAAATGTGAAACGCTTTCGTCCGGGCGATACGGTTACTGGTATTGTAAGGGGGGCTATGAGGACGTATTCGTTGGTAAAGCAAGCAGATTCCAAAGGTATTTTCCCGATTCCGGATATGGAAAAAGATTTCCGGTATTGCATTGGGGAGCCATTAGGATGTATAATAAATTTGATAAAAGCAGCCTCTGTAAATTATGGAGATTATGTAGCCATCGTGGGCTGTGGCTTTATGGGGTTGATGACACTAGCCGGTTTCCGAAGAAGCGGGGCGAAGGAATTAGTAGCAATTGATACGCAAAGCGAAAAACTGGAACTTGCAACAAAATATGGAGCCACTAGGGTTTTGAATCCAAACTGCCAGGATGTGGAGAAGGAAGCAATGGAAATTACCAAAGGACATTTATTTGATGTGGTGGTGGAACTATCCGGTAGCCTTCAAGGCTTGAATACTGCTTGCTCTATTACTAAGTTTACACACTGCATGGGAGATAATGGAAGTAATTACCAGAGAAGAGGGAGATTGGTATGGGGGTCGGTTTATAGCAAAAAGGAGGTATTTCCTGTAAAACTCGCCTACAATCTGGCTCTCAGAACGCCGGATATGCCTGCCGCATATCCATCGTATTCCGAGAATTTATACGATGATACCCTGGAAGGGATTTTATCTTACGTAGACGGCAGGCTGCCCCTGGATGAATTTGTTTCGCACGAACTGCCATTTCAGGAAGCGGAAAAAGGCTTCCGATGGATGGAGAATCCGCCGGAAGGCTATATAAAAGGTGTTCTTTTATTTGATGGAATATAGGATTAGGAGGAATTATGGGTATACAAAGTTTAAGTTTCGCAGAACCCTTTTTTGAAATTGATTACGTGGAACAAGAAGAAAAATATTGGGTGGAAGAGAAAAGCATTGTCATTAATCTAGCCCATAAAAGCGGAGGGTTAATCCTGCTGAATGGAACCAGAATTATGCCGCTTAAGAGTACAATTGCAAAACGGATTTTTTTAGAGGATCTTGAAAAGGCATTGATTATTAAAAATTATTTGAAGTACGATGTATCCGATCCGAAGGTTAGCGAGCAGGTAATCAAAACCTGGAAATCCCTTTACGAATGGTCGGGAAAAGAAATACAAAAAGGAATTCCTTATTACAAAACTTCAAAAGTCTGGCTGGATGAGGATACGGCGGTTACTGTTTGTTTTGCGGCTCCCATGTCTCCTTCAGGACCGCATAAGGAGCATGCGTTGAATATCGATGAAGTACATGCGCAGATTCAGGGAACGGGTAAAGTACAGATGTTTATGAATCCGGACATGGATACCTTCTACCAGGAGTATAATTTGTCTCCGGGAAATACGCATGACGTGATTTATGATCAGAGCGGGATTTACCCCTGGCATCAATATCACAGTGTAACAACATCTGTATATATTCCGATCGAGATTAAAAGATAGTTTTTTCAGAAATGGACGTAAGGAGTAATCGATGAAAAGAGAAGTAAAAAAAGCAATTGTGGTAGGAATGGTAGGTACCGGATATGGATCGGAGCTGCATGGGGGCGGCTACGAAAATATAGTAGGGATCCCGGTTCGTCTGAAAACAGTCTGCGGAGGTTCCGACCGGGCGAAGGCAGAACAAATCAAGGAACGGTATGGCTATGAGCAGGTAACTATGGATTATATGGATCTTATCAATGATTCTGAAATTGATGTGATCGATATCAATGTAAATCAGACCTTGCATATTCCCATTGCGATAGCTGCTTTAAAAGCGGGAAAGCATGTAATCTGTGAAAAGCCTTTGACCGGATATGTAGGAAACGGAGAAGACAATATAGGCAGGACGGTACCCAAATCTACTATGTATGACGCAGTGCTCTCCCAAATGGATGAACTGAAAAAAGTGATTGATGAAAGTGGTAAAAAGTTCATGTATGCGGAAAATACTGTGTATGCCCCAACGGTACAGAAAGCAGCAGAGATCCTGAGAGCGAAAAAAACAAAGATCATGTTGATGATCAGCGAAAATACCTTGATTGGCTCGAGCTCCCCAAAGGGCGGTTACTGGAATCAAATTGGAGGCGGCACGCTGATGCGCAATGGAATTCATGGACTGACGGGAATGCTTTGGCTAAAGCAACAAGAAGCAAAAGTCCGTGGAGAAGAAATTCATGTGGTAAGTGTATTGGCGGATACGGGTGTACAGACATCAGCAATTGAGAAAGAAAAGCATCGCTATGTCAACGCTCATCCTGTAGATGTGGAAGATGTAGCGATTGTAACCGTTACCTTTTCCGATCATACGAAGTGTGTTGTTATCTGTTCGGATGCTGTTTTAGGTGGATCCAGAAATAATATTAGTATTTATGGTCATGACACTACCCTGCGGTGCAACTTAGATCCTTGTGATATTTTGGATACGTACTTTATGGACGAAGAAGGATTGGATAACGTATATATTTCGGAGATGCTTCCCCAGAAAACAGGATGGAATCAGGCATTTGTATCGTATGAAATTCTTCGGGGATATGCAGGCGAACTGAAAAATTTTATGGAGTGTATTGCGTTTGATGAGAAACCGGATTCAGATTTTAAACTTGCGTATGAAGTTATGAAAGTGATTTATGCCGCCTATCGCTCGGCGGAAGAGGGAATTAAAATTACATTTTAATAAAGGAGAGGTAGCATGAAAAAATTAGTTTCTGATCAACTGGTTGATTATCTGGAGCGTCGTGGCGTTGAATATGTGTTCGGGCTGTGCGGACATACCGTAATCGCTATGCTGGACGCTTTCAGCCGCTCTGCCAAGCTGCGATATATCAGTGTTCGCCATGAGCAGATTGCGTCCACTGCGGCTGACGGCTATGCCCGTGTTGCTCATAAGGCTGGTGTCGTAATCTGCCATCTTGGCCCCGGCCTGACCAACGCCACTACCGGCGTTGCCAATGCTGCTTTCGATTCCATCCCTATGGTTGTTATCGCCGGTGACGTTCCCAGTTACTACTACGGCAAGCATCCACACCAGGAAGTGAATATGCATTGCGACGGCTCCCAGTATGATATCTACAAGCCCTTTGTAAAAAGAGCCTGGAGAGTGGACCGTCCCGAGGCCTTCCCAGAAATCATGGACAAGGCTTTCCGTCTGGCGGAATCCGGAAGACCTGGCCCTGTGCTGATTTCTGTTCCGATGGATATGTTCTCCAGAGAGATTGAGACCGACTGCTTTGAGAGAACCTACCTGGATTCCCACGAGACCATCAAGCCGGCCCTGGACCCGGTTACCGCGAAGGCCATCGCCAGGGAGCTGTGCGAGGCCAGGAACCCGGTCATCCATGCAGGCGGCGGTGTTCTGTTAGCGCAGGCATCCAAAGAGCTGGAAGCTTTGGTAGACTTCTTGGACATCCCGGTATCCAGAACCTTGATGGGACAGGGATGCATTTCCGATACGCATCCGCTGATGTTAGGTCAGACCGGATTCTGGGGCTTTGAGCTGACCCATTCCAAGACCATCGAAGCCGACAAAATACTAATATTAGGTTCACGTATGGCAGAGGCCGACAGTTCCTCCTGGTACAAGGGAGTCACCTTTGACCAGAGTGTGACGGAGTTTATGCAGATTGACATTGATCCGACCGAGATCGGAAGAAATTACCCGGTAAAGATCGGTGCCATCGCAGACTTGAAGCATGCCCTGGCGCAGATCCTGGAAGCAGTTAAAGAGTTGAAGCCGGAAGGGTTTAACCGTCCGGAATTGCGTAAGGAGATTGCCGACTTCAAGGCCGGCTTCAAGGAAAAGAACCAGGCTATCTGTGATGACGGTCGTTTCCCGATGACGCCTCAGAGAATCCTGAAAGATGTGAAGAACATAGTGCCGGAGGATTGCCTGATCTTTACGGATGTGGGCTGGAATAAGAACGGTGTGGCTCAGCAGTACGATATTACGATACCCGGAACCATCAACCATCCTTCAGGTCTGGCAACCATGGGCTTTGGTTCCGGCGCCGTGCTGGGTGCTAAGTTAGCGGCTCCGGATAAGGTGGTGCTTACCCTGATCGGCGACGGAGGATTCGGAACCAACCCTTCCGTTATCGCAACGGCCAAGGAACAAGGAATTCCTGTGATCTGGATTGTAATGAACAACAGTGCTTTCGGAACGATCGCCGGTCTGGAAGGAATGCACTATACCAACACGAGGGAGAACTGCCCCCAGCATCTGGGAACCGAATTCAAGATTCGTCCGGTGGCGATGGGCGGCACAGTTGGCGGAGCCGGAAGTTTCCAACAGGCTTGGGAGTCCTACTCGCCTGATTGGGCAGCCGTAGCCCGCGGCTATGGCATCAGGGCAAAAAAAATTACATGTGCCGACGAATTCGCCGAGGTGCTGAAGGAAGCCATTGAGTGCAATGAACCGTATCTGATCGACGTGTCCATGGAGAACATTCCGGTACCAACTCCCGGCGTATGGAATATCAATGATATCTACACTCATAAGGATAATGTGGATGTTTTTAATGGCCGTTTAAAATTTGTGGATGAGAAATAGGAGGCGGATATGATTATTTTGCATGTTACGTATCAATTGAAGGAATCTTGCTATGAAGAATTCACGAAGATACTAAACGGGCTTCAGGTGGAAAAAAAATCCCGTCAGGAGAAGGGAAACATCGATTATTCTTACTACCGTCCCATAAGCGGCAAGGATGAAATGATGCTGATTGAGGTATGGGAAGACGAAGATTCGTTGAAAGCGCATCAGCAGAGCGAGCATTTTAAGGAGCTGGTTGAGATAAAGGGCGATTATGTAAAAGAAACCAAAATCCAAAAATTTGTGGCAGCTAGGGAGAATGCGTGCTTAAAAGGAAATGCGATGAATTTTTTTGAGGTGGTAGAAAAGCGATATAGCTACCGGGACACATTTCAGCCAGAGCCGGTTCCTAAAGAAGATATTGAGAGAATCATTATGGCTGGAATTAAAGCCCCTTCCGGGTATAATTTTCAATCTACTTCTTTTGTGATTGTAACAGACGATGCTATGAGAAAGCAGATAGGGGAATGGATTCCTACGCTTGCGGTACAGACAGCCCCGGTAATTATTTTAGCGGTCAGTGAAGTGATTCGGGCAGATACAGGAGCGTATTTTGACATGGAGGATTACAGCGCTTCAGCAGAAAACATCATGCTTGCAATTACTGCGCTGGGATACGCCGGGGTATGGATGAATGGTGTCCTTAGCCGTGATAATTGTGAACGGAAGCTTGCTAAATTAGTAAATGTTCCGGAGGGGAAGACTATTCGTGCAGTCATTCCATTTGGAATTCCGGTTCGCCCTGGTGAACAAAAGGGAAAAAAGAGTTTTGCTGAAAGAGCCGTATATAATTGTTTTAAATAGAAGCGGATGGCAGAAACCTAAAGCATCGGAAGCAAAGTAAACAGACGGTTAGAAGGAGAGGGAGCAAATTCCTTCTCCTTCTTTTATACTATATTAGGAAGGACAGGGAGGGCGTACAAAGCCGCGCCTCTCATTGATTTTACTTGTATATTTCAAAGTCTTGAAGTAGGATATTAATTGAGGTGATATTACTATGGACGCCCATGAAAGTGAGGATATAAAAAATGGCGGAACCTTTAATATTATTGGTTGACGATGAAAAGGATATCACAGACCTTTTAGAAGATGTATTGCGGCGGGAGGGTTTTTCAAATATCAAGAAAGCCGATAACGGAAAAGAAGCTGTCCGCAGGAGCCGCGAATACGCCCCGGATATTATCGTCTTAGATATTATGATGCCGGAAATGGATGGTTTTGAAGCGTGTAAAGCAATCCGGGATTTTACGCATTGCCCGATTCTTTTCTTATCATCAAAAAATGATGAGGTCGATAAGATTCTGGGCTTGGCGATTGGCGGTGACGATTACATTACCAAGCCCTTTAGTCCGAGGGAAGTAGCCTTTCGCATAAAGGCGCAGCTTCGCAGATTGGAATATAAACAAGACGGGGCGGATGGAAACGGCGGCATAATAGAAATTGGCCCACTTAGGATTGACATCGAGGCTAAACGTGTATACAAGACTGACAGCGAGATAGGATTAACAGCCCGCGAATATGGATTGCTTTTATATTTGGCTGAAAATCCCGATAGAATTATCAGTAAGGAGCGACTGTATGAGCAGGTTTGGGGTGAGGACAGCGTAGGAATTGATAACACGATAATGGTTCATATACGGCATTTGCGGGAAAAAATTGAGGATGACCCATCAAGACCAAAACTGCTTGTAACGGTTAAGGGCCTGGGGTATAAGCTGGTGAAAAATTATGCGTAGTATATCCGGCATAAAAAGCGTTGTCTTTCTATATGTTATTCTTGCCTTACTTCTTGCCGCCGCCCTATTTTTTGGTGCGCTTTATACGACTTATATCACAACGGTAGACCGTTATGACGGCGAAGCGGTAAACAGCGAGTGGCCGCTGCAATATGCGGAGAGCTTTGGACAACATATATTCATAAAGGACGGTATTCCACAGGTCAGCGAGGCAGGGCGTACAGCACTTGAAAAATTCAATCTATGGGTTCAGGTTTTAGACGATAACGGAAGTCAAGCTGCCGAATATCACAAGCCCGCCGAAATCCCAAAGGATTATTCCCTTTCTGAATTATTGGAAATAGCAGATAAAAACAGTTATGACGGGTACACGGTTTTTATTATACCTACGGTTCTGGATGGAGCAAGCTATGAATACGTGATAGGCTTCCCCCTCGGCATTTCCAAAGTTACAACATATTATAACAGTGACCGCTATATCGGCGGCAGACCCGTTGCTTACGTCGTAGTGACCGGGATATGTTGGTTAATTCTTATCGTCGGTTTGCTATACGGATTATGGATCACAAGGCACTTAGCAAAAATTACAAAATCGGCCTGCGCGATAGCGGAAAGAACTTATACGCCGGAACGGACGGGCGGCGCATTTGGTGACGCATATAAGAGCTTAAACCGTTTGGACAACGAAATACGGTTGAGCGATGAAATACGCGCCGATGCAGACCGTATGCGCGAGGAATGGATAACCAATATCACGCATGACCTTAAAACGCCCTTATCGCCCATCAAGGGATATGCCGAGCTGCTGACAGACCCGGATTATAGCTGGGCACCCGAAGAAATCAAGAAATGTGGGCAAATCATTTTGAAGAATGCCGCTTACATGGAGCAGTTGATCAATGACTTGAAACTGACGTATCAGTTGGAAAGCGGCGTTATGCCGGTTAAAATGGAGACGGTAAATATTGCCCGTGAAGTTAAGGAAATCGTGATTGATATTGCGAATAATCCCGAATATGCAGGAGAAACAATAGCATACCAATGTGAGGAAAACAAAATACTTGCGGAAGTTGATTTATCACTGCTGCGGCGCGCGATTTCAAATATCGTCATTAATGCGTTCATTCACAACGCGCCGCGAACGGAAGTGACCGTATCCGTCCGGTTAAGGGATGATATTGCCATATCCATCCGCGACAACGGCAAAGGGCTTGCCGAAGAAGAAATAAAAAACCTGTTCACCCGGTATTACCGTGGAACCAACACGGAGGATAAGCCGCAGGGTTCCGGCTTGGGTTTAGCAATTACAAAACAGATTGTCCTGTTCCATGGCGGCAGTATAGAGGTATACAGCGTATTAGGGAAAGGTACGGATATAACAATTCACTTGCCAAAGCACGCGGAATGAAAATTAAGGTTAAAATAAGGTTCTCTGAACGTTGCCATAAGGTTGCAGACTTATACTCTTTTATGAGATAAGTTTGCAGCCTTTTTCAAAAATTGAAGGGAGCCTCGTTATGGAGCTGACAGTTCAAAAGCTGACAAAGAAATACAGAGACAAAACCGCCGTTTCGGATGTGAGCCTTGTCCTTACGCCCGGCGTCTATGGATTATTGGGAGCCAACGGCGCGGGCAAGACAACCTTAATGCGCATGATATGCGGCGTTTTAAAGCCGACTTCCGGCAGCATTCGCTTGAACGGTAAAACAATGCAGGATTTAGGGGAGCGTTATTACGTCCATTTGGGATATATGCCGCAGGATTTTGGTTTTTATCCCGACTTTACCGCGCGGGAGTTCATGCTGTATATGGCGGCGGTAAAAGGTCTTGAAAGAGATAAAGCAAAGAGCCGAACCGATAAGCTGCTGCAAATGGTTAACTTGCAGGATGCCGCGGGTAAAAAAATCAAGACTTATTCCGGCGGGATGAAGCAGCGGTTAGGGATCGCGCAAGCGGAATTGAACGAACCGTCCATCCTGATTTTAGACGAACCGACGGCGGGACTTGATCCCAAAGAGCGGGTGCGTTTCCGCAACATCATTTCAGACTTTGCAAAAGAAAAGATTGTCATACTGTCCACTCATATTGTTTCCGACGTAGCTTACATTGCGGACACGATCCTGATGATGAAGCAAGGGCGTTTTCTGTTACAGGAGCCAATGGACACGGTAGCGGACGGAATTAAAGGAAAGGTTTGGGAAGTCTTAGTCAGTCAGCAGGAAGCAGACAAAATAAGCAGACAGTTCTGTGTTGTAAACCTGCACCATGAAAACGGTATGGTACGCTTACGTATCGTGCATAACCGCCCCCCGGTTACAGACGCATACCCGGCGGAGCCGAGCCTGGAGGACTTATTTCTCTACCATTTTGGGGACCAAATACCTGAAGGGAGTAACGAAGATGTTAACAAAATATGAGTTTTTAAAAATCGTTCGCAGAAAGTCCACCTTGCTTGTTATGGCAATCAGCTTATTAGTGACCGCGTTCCTTTTCGGTCTGCCGGTAATGCAGTATCAAACCTATCATCAAGACGGCGTAATTAAGGGGATGGCGGGTATTGCTTATGAGAAAGAACAGTACGAATATTTATCGGTTCCCCTGACGGACGAATACATTGAGGAAACGATCCGGGAGTACCAACGGCTTTTTGAAAATCCTGATAATGTCGGATATGACGGCAACGAAAAGTTTTTAGTCGGGGATGCCTATTGGAGCTTTGTCGCGCCCCGGACAAAGCTTTTGAATACAATTGCGGGAAATTATGACAATCCGGGTGAAAACACAGGGTATAATAAGCTGCCGGATATGGATATGAGCGGCGGCGCGGCTTTCGATCAGACACGGGAGGAAAAAATTGACGCGTTATTAAATACGTCATCCCGCGGCTTGTCCGAACCGCAAAAAGATTACTGGCGCAATAGGAGCAATGAAGTGGACACGCCCTTGCAATATGGCTACTACGAGGGATGGGAAATCATTATGAGCAGCTTTGAACTTCTGATGTTCGCGCTTTTGGCGGTCTGCATTGTGCTGGCGCCGGTGTTTGCCGGGGAATATCAAGCCGGGACGGACGCGGTCATTCTGGCTGGAAAATACGGAAAAACAAAACTGATAACGGCAAAAATCCGATCCGCGTTCTTGTTTGGGTTACTCGCATTTACGCTTCATATCGTAGTGGCGTTTGGAATACCGCTCATGGCGTTCGGCACGGATGGGTGGAACCTGCCCCTGCAAATAGCGAACACAACAATTCCGTATCCATTCACATTTTTGCAGGCTGCGCTTATAAATCTTGCGGTCATTTACCTGGTGCTGCTTGCTATGATCGGACTCACGATTCTTCTGTCCGCGAAGCTGAAAAGCCCGTATCTTGTTTTGCTTGTGCTGGTTCCGGTGCTTTTTATTCCGCTCTTTTTATCGCCTAACGGCACAAACGGGCTGTATAACCTCACCCTGTTCCTGCTGCCGTATCGCGCTACCATGCCGGAGGTCGGCAAGTATATCTCCTATCAGTTCGGCGGGCTGGTGCTTGATGCGTTCTCTATGCGGGCAATTTTGTATGCGGTATTGACGATCCTTGCAATTCCTTTTGCGGGGATGGGCTTTAAAAAGCATCAGGTTTCAGGGTAGGAGAGTGCGTTATGAAGAAATGGAAAAGGAAATGTCGCCACGGATATCCTTTTGCGCACAAGTACTATTGTAATGAATTTTAAGCGAAAAGCTGTCGTCGGTGGTGATGCTGATACGCAGTGTATTACCGTCAGTTTTCGCGATGAAATCAGCCTGTTTGCCAAAAAACCAATATCTGCGGCAACCGGCTTCGCCTTTTAAAATATGCTCTGTATCAATCTTCCATTCGACTGTTTGCGTGCGGCAGTCCGCAGTCAATCCCACCGCATACTGTATGAGATACAAAATCGGCGCGATTCCTGACCAGCCGACAAAGCCGCCCTTGTCCGCGTCGCCTTTTGTAATGCTGTCGGCTGGATAGTTTTCCCAGATGGTACCCGTTTCCTCGTAGACGTCGCAAACCGCGCGAAGATGGTTTAGCGCGATTTCCTTTGCTAATTCAGGATACCCGTATTTTTCAAGCCCGTAAAGCACCATGGTATTGGTCGGAGCCCAAACTGAACCGCTCCAATAGCCTCCGTCGGGATTGTAGCCGGCTTCGTCTGCTGCCAACGACGGAACGCGGTGTACGCGGTTAAAGGTTTCGGTATCGTTAAGCCACATTACGAGACGTTCCGCCTGCTCCGGACTTGCGACGCCCGCCGCCAGCGCCCAATACGCCGCGACCGTCTTAACGGGAGCCCGTTTTCCGTCGGAGCTAAGATCGAAGTAGAAGCCCTTGTCATTATCCCATAATAGCGCGTTGATTGTGTTCGCAAGTGCCCCGGAGTCCTCCCGTAAGTGTTTTAAATCCCCCACGAGAGCTGGCCGTAACGGTTCCACGCGTTCAATCTCGTCAAGCATGTCCGCCAGATTGTCAGCGAACAAAACCATCTCGCAGCTTATATCCAGACCGCAGCCAAGATAGCGGTTGCGCGGCGAGTTATCCATGCTTGCCCAATCGGTCACATATAAGCCGTTTTGGTGGCGCAAATGGTACTGCATTGCCTTATATTGTTCAAGCAGCGGTATAACAACCGTTTGCAGGCGCGCAATATCACCTGTGTGTAAATAGCTGATCCATTCCGCCCAGGCGGCAATTGGATGGTTTAAATTGTCGAGGGTAAGGTAAGGCGTTTTTTCAGGGACTCGCCCCAAATCCGGCTTGAACATGCTTTCGTATGCGATGGGGGATGTTGTTTTCAGGCGGCGGTGCCCGTAAGCGTTGTGAAAATAGGAATAAAGCGGTGCATTATACGCGTTGACCCACGGCAGGAAATCACGTCCTGAATCGCGGACTAGTTCGCGCGGGATTTCGCCGTCGTCGAACTGCCTGCAATAGAAATTGTCCAGTGAACATATCCCTGGTATATGCGGATGCAGCAGGTTGCAGAACATCGTGATAAACGCCGTGTCCCAGAGGAAAATATTCTCATTAAATGCGGCGTCGACAAAATTGCTGACAAAACCGCTTTCCACGGTTGGCTTCTTTCGGTTTTGGAATGCGGTCTCAACCGCGAAAGAATAGCATTTCAGCCATAAGGGCCTCGAGTCCAGCACGGGTTCCGGCAGCAGCGGCCTTATTTTTTCATAAGGCTCCAAAATAGCGGCGGAGTAGGTCTTCTTATCGTAAAACATACCGCGCCTTAAATTTTGCGTAAAATCATCCTTAGGATTCATCTTTCTCCTCCCCGCGTTCCCTGTTTTTTTAAATTTGGATACGTTTCAAAGCGTTTGCAAAATTTTCTTTGATCATATTTGTCTTGCTACTACCCGCGAACGGACGCTTGAATTACCATGCACGGGCCGCCGTCAGTGTCCGGTTCAAGGCAATAGGTTCCCAGTTGGGCGGGAACAATGAAGGTTTCCGCGTAATGAACCATAAACGGCTCAAAAGCGCTGTCAGGACTTGAAACGGTAATTTTATGCCCCTCAACAAGATTCAGCATATGTACGCTATCATTGGTTTCGCATATAACCGGCTTGGAAAATGTGTATCTTACCGTGTCGATAAACTCACGGCGGTGGAGTCCCGTACGCTCGGCCAATATGCCGTCCTCTTTATGCAGGGGCTTTGCTTGTCCGATCAGGTTCTCTGTAACCCATTCCGTGTCTCTGTCCCATTGTATGTTAGCCGTGCCGTGTTCAATGTGAATCGGCCGGGGTAAGCCATCCAGTCCGACGCGGCCCCAATCCCAAAGCTTGAATGTGAAAATATAAGGCGTCGCGCTGATTTCAAGCACCATGGTATCCCGGCCCGAACAATGGACCGTTCCGGCGGGGATTAAAATGTGGTCATGTTTTTTGACCGGAATTCGGTTCAAATGCCTGCAGGCCGGAAAGGGTGCTTCTCCGCTTTCCGCACGGTGCAGGTCGCGGATTACTTCCGCGCGCGCGGCACCGCTTTTGAGGCCCAGATACACGCAAGGATTATCTTCTCCGACATCGAGGATGTAATAGCTTTCGTCTTGCGTATAGCGCATGTTGAATTTTTCCTGTATATATTCAGTGAGCGGGTGAACCTGCAAGGACAAGTTTTGACCGCCCATTGTATCCAGTAAATCAAACCGTATGGGGAATTCCGTGCCAAAGCGCGCATGAACTCTGTCACCCAGTAATTCCCTTGGTCGGCAAAACACAAGATTAATAGCGGGAAGCGCGATTACCACATCGCCAAACTGTAAATTAATACTGTTCTCCTCCGGTACGCCGTCGAAGCTCCAGGCAAAATTCTCACTTTCTTCGTCCAGACCGCAGACATTCTTCATCCACTGGCCGCCCCAGACTCCCGGGTCGAAATACGGCTGCAGCCGAAACGGCTGCGCGCTAAGCTGCCGTAAGCCCTCGCGAAAAGCTTCGCCGGAGATCATGACGGGATTTCCCTTTTTATTTGTGTCCATGATAAAATCAATTCTGTCAAGCAGACTTTTCTTTATTTTATCCGCTAACCGCCATTCAATAAAGAATCCGCGCTTGTATTTTGAAAGCGTTGGCGCTCCTGGGTTCGCGGTGTTCCAGTTGGACATTCCGGCACGATACCTAAGCTGGATTTCCCATCGCGTCAAATCGCAGTAGACCAGCAAATCGCCGCTGTGAATCAGACTGGCCCCGGTTCCGATCACAAGAATGATCCCGTCTTCCGCCTGTTCAATCTTTTTCCTTGCCGCTTCGGAGGCTTGCGCCCTATAATAGTCTTGCAGGGTTTTGGTTGTCATAATCCCGAATACGCGGTCATCCGTCAAATCCGGCTGCATCATGCGGTCAAGCTCCCCGCCCGAATAGGCGCATAAATCACTGTCTAGAATCAGCGCCGGCGCAAGCGCCGACAAGCTGGCCAGAACCTCAGCCTTGTCCGTTCCCGGATAACACTCGATAACCAGTATTTTTTTTCCTGCGGGCAGACTCTTAGCCCTTAGAATCAGTGCTTCACATATAGCGTGATAACCCTGCCACGCACTATCCTCAAAGCCCTTAATGCGCGTAGTGGGAGATTTGTCATAATTACGTGCTGTTAACATCCGCCTTGCCCTCCTGAAATCTTCTTAAAGGAGATTATAATAAATGTATATACATATTTCAAGTATTTTGTGAAAATGTATTTACATATTTTTGATAAACCAGTATACTTTATCTAAAAAATTGACGTAAAAAGGAGAGAACCATGCATCTGTACGCACAGATAGAGGAATATTTGATGCAAAAAATCGCTGCCGGAAGCTTGCGGCAGGGCGATTCAGTAGAAACGGAGGAGGTATTGGCCGCAAAATTTGGCGTGAGCCGTCAAACTGTGCGGCATGCATTAAGCAGATTGGTAAGCCAGGGATATTTATACCGAATCAAAGGGAAGGGAACGTTTGTCGACGTGCCAAAGCTTGCGCACGGCTCGACGAGTTTTATATCGAGCTATCGTCGAGAGGTGGAGCTGCAAGGCCGCAGGCTTTTGACCGAAGTTTTGCGGCTGGAGGTCATAAATGGCGAAAAAAACGTCTGCGGCAAGCTTGGCCTAAGAGTGGGGAAGCCTGTTATCTGCCTTAGCAGGGTCAGGCGCGTGGAAGGATATAACAACCAAAAGCCCGTAGTATTTACAACGGTTTATATTGCCCTCGAAAAATTCCCTCAAATGACCGAGTTGGACTTTACCTCGGTTTCGCTGTATAACAGTTTGGATGCAAATGGATTAAAGGTTGAGCGGGCAGTCAGAGAGTTTGAGATCGTCACGGCCTCGGCAGAAGTTATAAACAGGCTTGAAATAAGCCGGTTCGAACCGGTTATATATTTTTCTTCAGTCGGATATTTAAAAGATGGCAAACCGATCGAATACGCTGAAAGCTTTTATCCGGCCGGCTCAAGTAAATTCCTGATCGAGGTGCGCCGATAATGTTCTAACGAATGTGAAACGCGTTATTTTTCGATTATTATCAGGAAATCTTTTATTGTTTACTCAACTTTCCCAGCTGAATTCTCCAAATAGAGCCTGAATAAACATGGCTTGGGACTTCATCCATTCGGTCACTTTACATTTGATGATATTTGTGATTTCAGTCGGAATATTACAAAGCT
>Ga0153928_1000609_pt1 | contig 17276 bp, 15 predicted proteins | sample TSNJ012MetaG_FD_106656 | JGI IMG/M metagenome (GOLD analysis project Ga0153928, IMG submission 106656) | Attine ant fungus gardens microbial communities from New Jersey, USA - TSNJ012 MetaG | ecosystem: Host-associated > Fungi > Mycelium > Unclassified | place: USA: New Jersey, Wharton State... | reverse complement strand
TTTGTGGTCTCGTCAAACTTCATAACCCCACGGTCGGTTACTACCATCAGCGGGCCGCGGTTGGCCGGAAGCCCTTTTTTCGCTCTTCCATCAGGACCGTCCACCCAGCCGGGGCTGGTCACATAGTCAATCGTTTCAATAAAACGTCGGCTTTCATGCTGCATCATGATAATGGTATTTACAAAAGTGGAGATTCCATTGGCACCGCCGCTGCCGGTGAAACGGGCTTTCGAGCCATGGTATTCCCCGATACAGGTGGAGTTCACATTGCCGTAAGGATCAATCTGGGCACCGCCGATGAAAGCAATCATCCGGTCATTGTCATGAAGCCAGTCATTTGCCTGAAAGCCTACATATTTATAGTTGGGCCATTGTACGGAGCAGTGTGCCATAAAACGGCAGTCGCCTACGCTGGTAGGCACTTCTACCGGCGCCCCATCCATAAGACCGCTCTCAACGATCAGCGTACAGTCCGGAGCAAATACGCGCTTCGCCAAAGAAGCACCAATGAGCGGAAGGCCGGTTCCCACAATGGCAATCTGCCCATTTTGCACTGCCTTTGCAATTGTTACTGCCTGCATTTCTAATTTTGTGTAGTTTGTATAGTCAGCCATCACTTTACCTCCTTCGTCATATCTTTAGAAAAGCCAAGTCCCGGTACAACTTTTGTTTTCAATAACCGCACCGCACCTAATTTGTTTAAATAATCCTCATGATCATCCACCCCCAGGACCCATTCATCCAGAAATGCCTGAAAGCCTTCGTCCGTTTTACTGGCAGCATCGTAGTCTCTTAAGTATTGTTTGTCATAGTCATAGTAATCGTAGCACTGGGACGGATGGGCTCCGTGAGGAGTATGTACCACCGCATCCACGACAAAGCCTGGAAGCGTATTTAAATTAGGATCTTTACGGATCTCTTCATTACTTACCAGTTCTTCGCAGGTTACAATACAGTGTTTTGCTGCAATCGCAATATCGGAATCATGGAACTCATCGCCCAGGATCCGGCAGGTTCCATCAGGTGAAGCCATCTGTGCATGAATGATCGCCGTATCCAGTCTGGGTGCCGGAAGTAAAACCAGCTTCTCGCCCGGGTGAAAGGGATTGTCCTGGATTATAAATTTCTTATCCGGAAGCTTATCGATTTTTTTCCGCTCTTCTTCACTGATTCCCCATTTTTCCACGATGTCGGAGCCCAGCATCACCCGTACCGGTATGTAAGGAACGCCCAGGGAAGCCGCATGAAACATCAGCACTGCCGCATCCTGTGAATAGTCTTCAAACAATATTTCTTCTTTTTCGATTGCCTTACGGAAACGTCTGCACACATTGGTGAAACCGGAATTTGCAGTATAGCAGTTAATATACGCCTTGACTCTGCCTGCACCGATCAGCATGTCCAAATCTCCGCCACCCGGCCCTGCTTCTACAATAAAATCCTTTTGCCCCTGTCTTAAGATCTCATTGACTGCCGCATAGGGTTTTCTGTTGGTGGTAAATCCGCCAAAAGCAATATGATCTCCATCCTTAACAAACTCCCTGATTGCATCTTCTAATTTGTAAATCCTTCCCACCGTAACTCCTCCTTCACTTTTATCTTTTTTCCTGTTCTTCTTTTATTTGCTGGATGAACAGGGGAATAACCTTGTCCACATCCCCGACCACACCATAATCTGCTATTTCAAAGATCGGAGCCGAGGGATCTTTATTGATCGCAATGATAATATCCGCTTCCTCCATGCCGGCCAGGTGCTGAATGGCACCGGAAATTCCGCAGGCAACGTATAAGTTGGGACGGACCGTTTTTCCGGTTTGACCCACCTGACGGTCTTTTTCCACCCATCCGGCATCCACTGCGGCCCGGGAAGAAGCGATGGTGCCGCCAAGTGCTTCGGCCAGTTCTTCCAGTTTCCGGAATCCTTCTGCTCCGCCGATTCCTCTGCCGCCGGAGATTAGAACTTTGGCATCCATAATATCCATCTTTTCACTGACTTTTTTGATTACTTCGACAATCTCTACATTGACATGGTCCGCTAAATCCGGCAAAACCACCTGTTCCACCCTGCCGTCAGTGCCAAAAGTTTCACTTACCCGTTTCATCACACCAGGACGTACGGTCGCCATCTGGGGGCGATGTTCGGCACAGACAATGGTTGCCATAATATTGCCGCCGAAGGCCGGACGAGTCATCAGCAGACATCCGCTCGCCGGATCAATCTCCAAACCGGTACAGTCGGCAGTTAATCCGGTATGCACCCGGGCCGATACCCGGGGAGCCAGGTCCCTTCCGATGGCAGTTGCGCCAAAGAGCACGATTTCCGGTTTATAACGTTTGATCACCTGGGTCATGGCATGGGTATAAGGTTCCGTCATATATGTTTCCAAAACCGCATCATCCACCACAATCACCTGGTCGGCACCGAAATTGGATAACTCCCCGGCCAATTGGCTGATTCCTGATCCCAGCAAAACAGCCGTCACCTGACATGCAAGGATTTTTGCCAGTTCTCTGCCCTTGCCAATCAGTTCAAAGGAAACTCCCGAGATTTCTCCATCGATCTGCTGAACAAAGACAAACACTCCTTTATCATCTTCTATCTTCATGTTAGCTCTCCTGTTACAATATGAATTTCTCTTTCAGCCGGTCGGTCAGCCAGACAGCCGCATCCTCCGGATCCATGGTTACTACCGTTCCCTGTCCTTTTACGGCTTTGACAAATGATTTTTTGACTCTTGTCGGCGATCCTTTCAGACCGATATTTTCGTCGGCTACCGACAGGTCACTGCGGGTAAATACCTGGATCCGTCCCTCTTCCCATGCTTCAAAGATTCCCCTCGGCGTCATATAGCGGGGGGTGTTATACTCCCCTAAAGCCGTAACCAGACAAGGCAGTCTGGCCTTAATGACGTGGGTGCGGTCCTCGTATTGGCGTTTTACAACTGCATAACCGTCGGCCAGCTCCAGGGATTCGGCATAGCTGATATTAGGCAGACCCAGATGTTCGGCAATCTGTGGCCCTACCTGCGCCGTGTCGCCATCAATGGCCTGTCGGCCGGTAATAATCAAATCATAAGGAATCTTCCTAAGGGCGGAGGCCAGTGTGGAGGATGTGGCCCAGGTATCTGCACCGCCAAAAGCACGGTCGGTTATCAGAACTGCATCATCTGCTCCCATGGCCATAGCTTCTTTCAGCACTGCATCCGCCTGGGGCGGTCCCATGGTAATGACGGTTACGTGGGCTCCCAGCTTGTCTTTTAGTTTTAAAGCCATTTCCAGACCAGATTTGTCATCCGGATTGATGATACTGGGAACACCCTCACGAATCAACGTTCCGGTTGTCTGATCAAGCCGGACTTCATTGGTATTGGGAACCTGTTTTATACTGACAACGATATTCATGTCCTTCCCCCTCCTTTATTTCAACATCGATGAAGAAATAACCATCCGTTGTACTTCGTTGGTTCCTTCATAAATCTCGGTAATCTTGGCATCTCGCATCATCCGTTCGACCGGATAATCTCTGATATAACCATAACCGCCATACAACTGTACACACTGGGTCGTGACCGACACCGCGGTCTTAGCTGCGAATAATTTGGCCATGGCCGCTTCGGTGGAATAACGGCCCCCTTTTTCTTTTGCCTTAGCTGCCTGATAAACCAGCAGCCGGGCCGCTTCGATCTGGGTCTTCATGTCCGCCAGCTTAAACTGGGTATTCTGAAATGCTGATATACTTCTGCCAAATTGCCTGCGTTCTTTTACATATTTTACGGTCTCATCCAAAGCTCCCTGCGCAATTCCCAAAGCCTGAGCGGCAATCCCGATCCGGCCGCCGTCCAAAGTACTCATGGCAATCCCAAAGCCTTTGCCTTCCTGACCCAGCAGATTTTCCTTCGGCACTTTACAGTTTTCAAAAACAAGCTCGCAGGTAGAGGAACCCCTGATTCCCATCTTTAATTCTTTTTTTCCAACACTGAATCCGGCAACACCTTTTTCCACAATAAAAGCCGATATTCCTTTGATTCCTTTGCTCTTGTCGGTCATGGCAAATACCACATAGATATCCGCCGGGCCGGCATTGGTGATGAAAATTTTACTGCCATTCAGGATATAATAATCTTCCGCTAAAACAGCTTTCGTCTGTTGGCCGGAAGCATCGGTTCCGGCTCCTGGCTCGGTCAGGCCAAAGGCACCTATGGATTTCCCGGCTGCCAGGGCAGGAAGATATCGGGCCTTCTGGGCATTGGTTCCATATTTCATAATAGGATCGCAGCAAAGGGAGGTGTGGGCCGATACGATTACGCCTGTCGTTCCACAAGCTTTTGATAACTCTTCCACACACAAGACATAAGTCAGAATGTCACAGCCCTGTCCGCCATACTCTTTGGGAACGGGAATTCCCATAAAACCGTACTTTCCCATCTTTTCTACTGTTTCATACGGAAAGCGTTCTTCTTCATCGACTTCTGCGGCAAGAGGCTTTACTTCCTTTTCGGCAAAACCAGAAAACAACTCTCTTGCCATCTGCTGTGCGCCATTTAGTTCAAAATCCATGGATACCTCCTTATGATTTGCGTTTTTCCAAAAATGCGTTCATTGCTTTGATCTGGTCTTCTTTTTCAAAACAGGAACCAAAATATGCCGATTCCATCTGGGCCGCATCGGTGAGTCCCCTTGAAACTCCTTCATTCAATGCTTCTTTTGCGGCTCCCACGGCACCAGATGAATTCTTAGCAATTGCCAGGGCTAACTCTATACATTTTTGTAACAATTCAGCTGCCGGACAAAGATCAGATACCAGGCCTGCCTCCTTTGCCTCCAAAGCTTTGATTCGGGCTCCGGTAAAGATCATCTGTCTGGCTTTTGACTGTCCCACCGCCCGGGCCAGCCTTTGCATTCCGCCCCAACCGGGGGTAATTCCCAAACTGACCTCCGGCAGGGCGAAAACAGCCGTATCTGCGGCAATCCGTATATCGCACACAAGGGAAAGTTCACATCCTCCGCCCAGAGCATAACCGCTGACCCCGGCAATCACCGGCGTTTTAAACGACTCAAGTCGGGCAAATATTTCGCCTGCCATAAGGCTGTACTCCTTTGCTTCCGCCTGGGTCATTTGCGCCATTTCACCGATATCGGCTCCGGCGGCAAAAGCCTTTTCTCCGGCCCCGGTGACAATCAGGCATTTAACGGCACTGTTCTCTGCTTCCTCAATAGCCTTCTTAAGGTCCATCAGCACCTGGCGGCTGATTGCGTTTAATGCCTCCGGCCGGTTGATGGTCACAAGCCCGATTACTTCCTCTTTTAATTCAAATGTAACATATGACATATAGCACCTCCTTTTTTAAAACTTTGCCTGAAAGCGGTGTTCAAATTTTTGTTTCAGTTCATCCCGGAACCTGGGATGGGCAATTTCAATTAACCGTCTGGCACGGTCTCTGACCGTACGCCCTTTTAAGTCGGCAATCCCGTACTCGGTGACAATATAAGATATCTCATTACGGGAAGTGGTCACGGCCGCCCATTCATCGATAAAAGGCACAATACTGGAAATCTGTCCCTGCCTTTTGGTGGATGGCATGGCAATGATCGAACGGCCGCCCCGGCTCATGGCTGCCCCGCGGACAAAGTCCACCTGACCGCCCACACCGCTGATCTGCTTAGCTCCGACGGTGTCCGATACGACCTGCCCCAGAAAATCCACCTGCACACAGGAATTGATCGACACCAGATTATCATTTTGGGCAATCACCACCGGATCATTGACATAGTCAACCGGATACATCTCTACCGCCGGATTATTATGCACGTAATCATACAACCGTCTGCTGCCCATCAGGAACGTCGCAATGCTCTTTCCTTTATGAAGGGTCTTCCGGCGGTTATTGATTACCCCTGCATGCACCAGCTCCACCACACCGTCGGAGAACATCTCGCTGTGGATTCCCAGGTCCTTTTTCGCTTTTAAGAACAACAGTACCGCATCAGGTATGGCCCCGATTCCCAGCTGAAGAGTGTCGCCGTCCTGAATCAGCCGGGCACAGTTTTCGCCGATTTGTTTTTCCACGTCAGTGATCACCGGCGGCGGAAGCTCCAGCACCGGCTGATCAAATTCCACGATGCAGTCGATATCGGAAACATGTACAAAGCTATTCCCCAGGGTTCTTGGCATGTGCCTGTTTACCTGGGCAATCACTACCTTTGCTGTCGAAGCCGCACGCTTTGAATAATCTACGGATACCCCCAGACTCATATAGCCGTGCTCATCCGGTGATGAGACATGAATAAAAGCGGCATCAAGCGGAAGGGTGGTCTCAAACAAATCAGGTATTTTATGGAAGAAACAAGGGGTATAATCTCCATGACCCGCCATAATCGTATCCCGGGTGGAGGCCCCGGCAAAAATGGAATTATGACAGAAGTGTTTCTCCATCCCCGGTTCTGTATAAGTGCTCTTTCCAAGCGGAACCATATGGACGATTTCCACATTCTCCAGTTCATCCTTCCTGCTTACCAATGCCTCCAGCAAATGTCCGGGGGCACCGGCCGCATTGGGTGTTGCCACCCGGTTCCCGCTGCTGATCCGGGAGACCGCTTCCTGTGCAGTCATGCATTTTAAGTCATATTCAATGTTCCAATTCATGTTATTTCGCCTCCTACATACTGATACAAAAAGGCTTCTTTCTGATTACTCCGCAAAACCTGATTGCGAAACATCAGGCTCTGAAGATGAGCCAATGTCTCGGTACAGGCAAACCAGCGCTGCTGCGGTGTCAGCTCCTGGTAGCCTGCCCCTCTGCTCCATTTCATCTGATATGTTATTTCAAAGGCACTGACCGGCCGGCCTTCTTTTTTCAGAATCTCTAAAATGGCGGCAAAACGCTGTTCATGATGTTCTAAACACTCCTTGACACGAAGATTGATATCGGGCGGCTGCCTGTGGGCCGGATAGATACAGGTTAAGTTCATGTCCGGTAATTTACGGATATTCTCGCAGTAAGCCATGACATAATCATGATCTAAATCCCAGGTGGAAATGTTCGGCGAGATTCTTTCCAACAAGTGGTCCCCGCCGAAAAGGATTCCCCGCTTTTTGTCCCATAACCCGGCCTGCCCCGGAGTATGTCCGGTCAAACTGGTGATTTCAAAGGTAAAGCTGCCATATTGAAGTTGTTCCCCGGCTTTGGCAATCTCTGTGGGTACCAGACCGGAGGCCCGCTTTCGATAAGCAATATGCTCCCTGGGCTGCAGCGCATATTCCGCTGGTGTCCCTGCCCAGGCATTGCCTGCATTGACCCAGTCCCAATGCTCCTTGCTTTGAAATCCATCCAGCAGTTTCTGGTCTTTTGCACTGATATAAATCTTGTTCGTCTCCCGCTTTAACCTGGATATCAAACCAGTGTGATCTACATGCATATGAGTCAAAAAGATGTCCGTCTCATCAAGACTGGCTCCTGCTGCCCGCAGTTCTTCCAGAAGAACCGCTTCACATTCGTCTGTGTTAAAAGCTGTATCGATCAACAGATTCCGCTCCCCGCCGGTAATCAGGTAAGGATGAATCGCTTGTAACGGACTTCCGGCCAAAGGTACGGTAAGCCGGAATAAACCCTCTTCTAATTCTTCCATTGATTGTCACCTGTTTACTTCTTCATATTTTCATAATCCCTGATCACTCTTGGCAGCAGCATCTGATGGAATGCACAAATGGAGCGGGGATTCTGATACGCTGCCTCGGCAAATGCCGTGATATAACGGCGGACTTCCGTCAAATTCACAATTTCGTCGACAAATCCATGGCGGGCACAATAAACAGGACGTGACTTTTCATAATACTCCTGAATCATCTTGTTCATCTTGTCAATGGTCGGAGTTAAATCCTTCCCTTCCTTTTCATCCTTTACCAGCCGTCGGGAATACATCGCCGCCGCTGCCGTCTCGCCATGCATGACGTAGATCTCGGTAGCAGCTGTTCCCAGAGTAAAGGCATTGGTATCATTCCCCTGCGGTCCGCCCATAACATAATGCGCTGCTGCCGTACTTTTTCTTAATGTCACTTCGATCTGCGGCACACCTGAGTTTTGAATGGAATAAATCAGAGACTGGCCAAGGCCCAATAACTCCGCTTTCTCAGCATCATTGCCCACATCAATTCCGGTCGTATCCTGGAACCAGATCACAGGGATGCGGTCTCTGCCGCAGAGGGTCACAAATTCATTCATTTTAACCAGTCCCTGGCGGTATAGTTTTCCGCCAATTCCGGCGCTGCTCTCTTTATACTCCGGATAGTTCATAAAAATCCCCTGGCAGTTGGCTACAACGCCGACTAAAAGTCCGTTTAACTTGGCAATGCCGGTGATAATCTCCGGGCCATATCCCTGCTTGTATTCCATGAATTCACTGCCGTCAAACAACCGGCTTAAGACATTCTCAATGCTGTACGGACGTTTTTGATTGTATTCCAGCAGGTGATACAGATCATCCGGATTCCACATTGGCTCCAAAGGATCATCCACCCGAAAGAAATCCGGACGATAGGCGGGCAGATCATCCATATATTTTTTAATCGCTTCTATGACACCCAGCTCTTCCACATAAGCTTCCCGAATGAATCCGGTCTCGCCATAATGAATCGCTACGGTACCCGGAGTATCTGCCACCGTCTTTTTCGTCGCTTCGATTAACTCTTTCGCACTTTCTTCATCAATATAACCCTTGGGATTCATTCCGCTGACAATACCTGCGCCGCCTACGGCCATACTTGCCTTTTCATGAGCAATCAGGATGGTCGGGCTGATGCTGTGATACCCGCCGCCGGCAGGATTGGTACCGTAGATACCCACAATAACCGGAATTCCTGCCTGCTGTAAGTCAGCATTGCGGTAAAATGGGGTTCCGCCAAGTCTGCGGTCCGGGTATACTTTCTCCTGCTCATCCAACTTGACACCACTGCAGTTCAGCAGGTAAACCAACGGAATGTTCAGGCATTTAGCGGTATCAGAGGCACGAAGAAGATTATCTGCCTGACCGGCAACCCAGGCCCCTGCCAACTTCTTATTATCGGAAGCAACGATCACCGCCCACTTTCCATGAATCTTTCCCAGGCCTTTGATAATGGCCGTAGAACCATCTTTATTATCCTCCGGATTATAAAGACTGTTGAGCGGACAAAAGGTCCCGTCATCGACCAAAGCAAGAACTCTTTGCATGGCCGTCATCTGACCTGCCGCATTCAGCGATTCATCACTTCTTCCCTGGGCCGTCACCCGACGAATCTCGTCTGCGATCTGCTTTTCTACCTTTTTCAGTTCCGCCTCATTTTCTGAATTACTTTTATAATGATTACTGCCAATTACCGGCATCTTCTTGAAATACCGGGGCATTGAATATCCATGATCTGACATATTTTTCTCGCCTCCTGTTTATTTTTAAACCTTGTTACATTTTCACATTATGAAATCAATTCCATTGTTAAGCCCTAAATAATAACAGCAAGAAGCCTGCTGCAACTGCTGAACCAAGTACTCCTGCCACATTCGGTCCCATGGCATGCATCAGTAAGAAATTGGATGGATTTGCTTTCTGCCCTTCTATCTGCGAAACACGTGCTGCCATCGGAACAGCAGATACACCGGCCGACCCAATCAAGGGATTGACCTTTCCTCCGGTCACCAGATAAAGCAGTTTTCCAAACAACACACCGCCTGCCGTGGAAAAGGCAAAGGCTAAAAGTCCCAATCCAACAATAGAAAGTGTCTGAATCTGTAAGAAGATCGTACCGTCGGCAGTAGCGCCTACGGTCACGCCAAGCATGATCGTCACTATGTTGCAAAGTGCGTTCTGCGCTGTATCGCTAAGGCGTTCTACTACGCCGGATTCGCGGAATAAATTGCCCAGCATCAGCATGCCGATAAGGGGGGCCACAGAAGGCAGCAGAAGTACACAGAATAAGGTTACAAGCACTGGGAAAATCACCTTTTCCGCCTTCGTTACCTTACGAAGCTGCTGCATCCTGGTCTCCCGCTCTTTCTTTGTGGTAAGAAGCCGCATGATGGGTGGTTGAATCAACGGAATTAAAGCCATATAGGAATAAGCTGCCACGGCAATCGGCGCTAACAACTCAGGCGCCAGAGCATTTGTCAAAAAAATAGCCGTCGGACCGTCTGCACCGCCAATGATCGCGATCGATGCTGCCTGCTGCGGAGTAAAGATGCCAAGAGACATCGCTAAAATAAATGCTGCATAGATACCAAGCTGAGCTGCCGCCCCCAGCAAAAGGCTGATGGGATTGGCAATCAATGGACCAAAATCGGTCATAGCCCCGATTCCCATAAAAATCAGGCAAGGGAATAAACTGCTCTTCACGCCCATATAGATAATCCGCAATACACCGGACTGATACCAGATACCACCGTCGGCTGTTGCGTCGTACATAAGCCCTGCCAGGGGCAAATTAGATAAAAACATACCAAATGCAATTGGTAATAACAAAAGTGGCTCAAACTTCTTTTCAATCGCCAGATACAGCAGCAAAAAGGAAATAAAGATCATTGCTGCCTGCTGCGGAACAATGGCGGCAAAGCCAGATTCCTCATAGGTTCTTACTAATACCTCTATTAAATTCATGTGTCCTCACCCTCATCCTAACATTACCAGTAATTGATCTGTTTCTATTGTGTTTCCCTCCGATACAGCGATCTGCTTCACCGTGCCGGCTGTTGGTGCCGCCACTTCGATTTCCATCTTCATGGCTTCCAGTATCAGCAGCGTTTCTCCTGCCGTTACGGACTGCCCTTCTCTGGCCACAACCTTAAACACACTGCCTGGCATCGGGCTGTTAACCGGAGTATCACCTGCTGCTGCCTGGGCTGGGGTTGGGGTTGGGGCCGGGGCCGGGGCTGGGGTTGGGGCCGGCGCTGGGGCTGGTGTTGGCGCTGGGGCCGGGGCGGCTTTTGCCGGCTCTGCCTCACCTGTATATGTACTGCGTGGAATGGGGGCATACCCCCTGTCTGCACGTTCTACTTCTACCTCATATGTTTTTCCATTAACTTTTGCAATATACTTCATCGTCTGATCTCCCCCTGACTAATCTGTTTTATGGATTTAAAATTCAACTCTTCCAATGGCACCTGTAATTCTGCACTAATAACCGACATGATAACACCATGAATCTCACTGTCATCTTCAGCTATCACCGGTACTGAAACCGTCACGTCCGCCTTTTTACTCAATCCCCGGATCAACGTTGACATGATGACAATCATTACGGCGATCAAAATCAGCTCTAGCATCACCACTGTCATCCCAGATGCAGCAATCATCAGGGTATCCACAAATGATAACTCCTGACCACTTAACATAATTTTCCTCCTCACTTACCAATTCCGTATTATGGAATGCATTCTATAATTTAGAATTTTCCTAAATAATATCATAGAAATAGCAAAATGTCAACTCTAAATTTGAATTTTATGGCAGAAAATGACAAAAAACAACAAGAAATGCCACGCCTTCTGCTTGGATCCGTTCTATAATATTATGTAGATTCTTAAGAAGCGTTTTGCTATAATAAGAGTAATATAATTGGATAAGATCAGGATAAGGAGAGGAGCACCGCCAGTATGAAAAAATCATTACCTATCGGAATTGATTTATTTGAGGACATGATTACAGAAGACTATTTTTATATTGATAAAACCTTGTTTATTAAAGAGATTTTGGATTTCAAGAGTAAAGTTACATTAATTACCAGGCCCAGGCGTTTTGGGAAGACGTTAAACATGTCAATGCTGAAGTGTTTTCTTGATATCCATCAGGAACAACGGGAACTTTTTGCCGGTTTTAAAATCATGCAGTATCAGGACATTGTAAAAGCATACCAAAATAAACATCCTGTCATATTTTTATCTTTAAAAAGCATAAAAGAACCAACGTATGAGGAATCAATGATATCATTAGGAAAATTGATTTCTAATCTCTATTATGAATACCAGTACATTTATGACAGTGGTATCCTTTATGAAGGGCAAAAAAAAGATTTCTCTAATATTACAATGAAAGAGGCTAATCCTACAGAATTAAAGTATAGCTTAAAAGAATTAATGGGATATTTATATGCTTACCATAAGAAAAAGGTAATCATAATAATTGATGAGTATGATGCTCCTATTGATAATGCCGAAATGAAAGACTTTTATCCCAAAATGGTTGAATTCATGAGAGGTTTTTTGGGTGATGCCCTTAAAACCAATGAATACCTGGAATTTGGTGTTGTTACGGGTGTTCAAAGAATAGCAAAAGAAGGATTGTTCAGCGATTTGAATAATCTTTCCATCTGCAGCATTTTGGATGAAGTGTTTACGGAAAGCTTTGGTTTTACAGAGGAAGAGGTTTATGCCGCTTGTAAATATTATGATATGCAGGATGATATGAAAGAAATCAAAGCATTTTATGACGGATACCTGTTTGGTAAAAAGGAACTATATAATCCATGGAGCATACTTAATTATTTAAAGATGAAGAAACTGGATGCCTACTGGATTAATACCGCCTCCATGGGTATTCTCAAAAATATCTTTGCAAAAGGAAATTATGAACTGAAAGTTGCCATGGAAGGCTTGCTTATGGATGAACCCGTGAAAATGAGGATTGGTAATCATATCACCTATCCTATTCGTTATCAAAAATCCAATGCTATTTGGACGTTGCTCTTAAATGCAGGCTATTTGAAAATCAGGGATGTCTTATCTGATGCGCTCATTCCTGAATATACTGCGGTGCTGGTCAATAACGAAGTAAAGGAAGCCTTTCGATATTGTATATGGGAATGGATAAGTGAATCGGAAGAAGTGTTTGCAGAAGGCTTGACGGATTTTATAAAAGCACTTATCAGTGGAGACGGCAAAGGTATGGGAACAGCTTTAAATGAAGGGCTGTTGTACAGTCCCAGCTATTATGACATGATCAGTGAAAACAGTTTCCATATGTTTATCTTGGGAATCTTACAAGTAGTAGGCGGTACTTATATGATTCGTTCTAACAGAGAAGAATACAAAGGCAGAGCCGACTGCACCATGCGTCCCCATGACAAGAACAAAGCGGCGGTGGTGATTGAATTTAAACATGCGAAGGATAAGGATGCCGCAGAAGATATGATTGTTCAATCAGCCATCGAAGGCCTTAAACAAATCAGAGAAAAAAGCTATGCAGCGGATATGAAAGTGGAGGGTTATACCACGGTATATGAATATGGGATTGCTTTTAGTGGGAAGTATTGTGTTGTAAAGAGCAGCCTTGATTAAAGGTTCAAATAGTTCAAAACCACATTTTTCCGCCAACTTGCAAGACGGTATATTGGCACAGTCAATTGTTAAAATTAAGTAAGGTATATCGGAGACACGAAAACACCAGTGAACAAGAGCGTCCAGCGCTCGCTTGACGTATCCTCTCCCTTGATATTCCTCGCTCATAAAGTATGCAGCTTCCACTTCATTGAGCGTATCTTCAAGTCCCATACCAATCATTCCAATCAATTTATTTGATTCTTTCAAAGCAATTGCATATCTTTTATTCTCATAAATATTGGTGGATTCCTTTTGGGTTTGAAGCCAATCGATAAAGCCATAAAAATCCTCTGGCATCGGAGCATTTTCCACCCAATCTTTCATGAAGCGAAAAATCTCTTTTTCACGAACAATCTTGTGCAGGAGTTGGGCATCTTCTCTCGCAAAATCTCGAATTATAATTTCATCTAAATCAATCAGCATTATGAATCTCCTTTCATAACTCCATTGGTCTGAAAAGCTATTATCAGATTTGAGCGCATTATTACTGCTGTTCTTCTGGCGTTGCTTTTTGATAAGCCAGAATCAATTCTTCTTCCGTACCTAAACGTATATAACCATAAGAATTAACCGTATTTCCATTAATTATTTCCAGAAAAAACTTCTCATACCAATCCAAAAATGACATTCCTGTCAGATATGGCATACCGTCTGGAAGAAGATTCCAATGTATATAAACAATCTTACCTTTTTCTGAACCACTGTTCATTAACAAATTACCATATGTACAGCCTTGCGTGCCAATGACATTAAAGCCACTGCATATTTCAAGCATTAGCTGATCATAGGTTTGATCATCAACGTCATCTAAAGTATTCATTCTTTCTGCCCAATTATCCGGGGTTAAAGTATCATTGATCCAGGCCGGGTTCCCGCTTTCCATAATATGTTCGTGATATTTTCTCAATTCTTCCAGTGAATAAAGCCCGTAATAAGGGCCAGCGCCACCATTTCCGACCTTGGTCAAGAAGAATTTATACTCTTCTGGCAGCTCGACATGATATTTCGTCTCGTATTCGCTTACTTTTTCTGGTGAAATAACCGGATTCAACTTGTATTGATGTCTTGCCGAACCAAAGACCTCCCTTCTGCCATCAACCATACCGGCACGCTCAACCAAGCTTCTTATATAAACAGCACGGTCATCTGCTAATCCCCCATCTGCATAATGCATTTGGCTTTTCTTCCATCTGTCAAAAAATCCCATGATAACCTCCAATTAAGCCTTTCAATCACTTGCATTGCCCTGAATCTGACCGCAATCTGACACTTACCTCATCCCGCTCCACAACGCGCCCAATCATCGCTGCATCCGGCCCCAACCCGGCCTTTTGCAGTTCCTTCATAATAGCTTCCGCCGTCTCCTTCGTCACACTGACCAGCAATCCGCCGGAGGTCTGGGGATCAAAAAAGATATCCTGCAGACATTCTTCCACACCTTCCGCCTGAACCCGGTTTCCGGCAAAAGAACGGTTCTTGTAAGCCCCTTCCGGAATCAGCCCCATTTTTGCATATTCTATCGCATCTGCCTGAATCGGCAGTTCCGACATAAAGAATTCTATCGTCATCTGGCTTCCGTCGGCCATCTCAATGCTGTGCCCGGCCAGACCAAAACCGGTAATATCAGTACAACAGTGGATTTCATATTGTTCCATCAGCTCTTTTGCCTTTTTATTCAATGTTGTCATCACCCTGATGACTTCCTGCTCTGCTTCCACAGAAGCCATCCCGGCCTTTACCGCCGTATTGACAATCCCTGTCCCCAACGGCTTCGTCAGTATTAGTACATCCCCCGGCCGGGCACCATAATTCTTCCACAGCTTATCCGGATGGACAAATCCAGTTACACTGAGTCCATACTTTGGCACATCATCCTGAATCGAATGTCCGCCGGCCAGTACAGCCCCTGCCTCCATAACCTTATCAGCGCCGCCCCGAAGAATTTCACCAAGAAATTTAGGATTCACACAGTTCGGCCATGCCACAATATTCAACGCAATCTTCGGTTCGCCGCCCATGGCATAGATATCGCTTAAAGCATTGGCGGCTGCCACCTGCCCAAACAGATATGGATCATCCACCATTGGCGGAAAAAAGTCCAATGTCTGAATCAGGGCCACATCCTCCGTCACCCGGTATACCGCTCCATCATCCGAAGTCTCAATTCCCACCAGCAGATTGGGATCCTGGAACTTGGGCAAGGTTTCCAGAATTTCAGCCAAAGCCCCGGGGCCAATCTTGGCTGCACATCCGGCGCTGCTGGACATTTCCGTTAATTTTACTTGTTCATCCGGTATCATATCACTTATTCTCCTTTTTTATCTCTTCCAAAATCCCGGCCGCATCCCTCTAACAGCTGATTTCCCGCTGCATTGTCAGCGAATAAATCACTTTCTCTTTTACCGTCTTTCCCGTCATCTGTTCCAGTGCCCGCTGATAATAATCCAGCTGCTTCCGGTAGCGTTCTGACAATATCTGCGGATTCTTGATCTTATCGGTCTTATAGTCCATCAGCACAATCTGGCCACCTTCCTCCATCCATGCATCAATGATCCCCTGGACAACCACCAGCTCATCCGTATCTCCGGCATTCATTTCCCGCGCCGGAATCCCCATCACAAACTGCTGCTCCTTGTGCAGCCGGCCGGCCCGGGCTGCGGCAGTCATCCGCTGCCCCAGGCGGGATTGCAAAAACTGCCAGATCACCTGCGCATCAATCAATTCATAGTTCTCCTGCGCAAAATGCTCCCGCTGCACCAGTTCCGTTAAATACCGGGGAATATCCTCCATGCAGGAGATTTGTTCAAAGGGCAGCAGCTCCATAGCCCGATGATACGCCGTCCCCCGGGTTGCTCCGTATCCGCCATCCGCCGGTGCATCAGACGCCCATATGCGTGGCTTCGCTGAGACCGGTTCCAATTTGCTGTCCGCCGCGCTGTCTGCACTGGTTCCAGCTTCGCCCGCCAGCGGTATCAGCTGACGGCTCTCAATATCATCCACCATCTGTCCCTGCTGCTTCAGCTCCGATACCGACATCTTGGTATGCAGCTGAATATCCGCTGCATAAGGATACACATAACTCAGGTTCTGTTCCAGCATCACCCGTACCTCTTCATCATAAACCTGTTCCGTATCCAGCTGCAGTAACTGTTCCTTCGACTGTCTGGTTTTCACCTGCCGCAGCACTTCCGCTCCCGCAATCTCTGACAACGGAATCTGGGTGATCTTCACATGCCCCTGCTCACCGCACTGACTCATCAAAATCCAGTCCAGGTAAGAACCTGCAGTAGAAAGAATGGTATACGGAACCTGTCCCGCCACCAACGGAATCTGGGCCACCTTCTCCAGCGTCTTTTCCAGATGACGGTCCGTTCCGGTCATAATCAGTTTTTCCTTGGCCCGGGTCAGCGCAACATAAAGAACCCGCAGTTCCTCACCCAGATTTTCCAGCTCCATCTTCCGGCGCAGAACATTTTTCTTCAAAGTAGCTGTCTTTAAGCGGCTTTCCAGATTCAGGTAATCCGTCCCGATGCCCAGCTCCGGGTCAATCAATATCTTCCCGTAGACATCCTGTTTATTAAACTTCTTTCCCGTTCCGGCCAGAAATACAATCGGAAACTCCAGACCTTTACTCTTGTGAATACTCATGATCCGCACCGTATCATCCTCTTCGCCAATGGTCGAAGCCTCGCCAAAATCCGTATTATATTTCTTCAGATTCTCAATGTAGCGAATAAAATGAAACAGTCCCTGATAACTGGTCTGTTCATATGCCGCCGCTTTTTCCACCAGCATATCCAGGTTCGCCCTGCGAGTCTCTCCCGCCGGCATTGCCGAAACATAGTTATAATATCCGGTTCGCTCATAAACCTCATAAATCAGCTCATGGATCGGCAGGTAAGTACTTTTTTCCTGCAGCTGTGCCAGCAGTTCCAG
>Ga0153928_1000607_pt1 | contig 17286 bp, 18 predicted proteins | sample TSNJ012MetaG_FD_106656 | JGI IMG/M metagenome (GOLD analysis project Ga0153928, IMG submission 106656) | Attine ant fungus gardens microbial communities from New Jersey, USA - TSNJ012 MetaG | ecosystem: Host-associated > Fungi > Mycelium > Unclassified | place: USA: New Jersey, Wharton State... | reverse complement strand
TCAATCATATTCAATTTGAAACATTATATTTATCAAAACAAAAAGCTCCGTATGCGATAGGAGCTATAGGAAAAATTATGGAAACACATGGGGAGAATGGATTGACCGCATTGTTATCCAGGAGCGTTCCGAGCAGTGGAAGAAGAAAAACTATATCCAGCAGGCGGGTGTGTGTCCTTTAACTTTATTGAACAGGTCTAAACAAGGAGAAGCCACAGGATATTTCGGTATCCTGTGGCTTCTCCTTCAAAATTCTTCATAAAACCACTGTCACCAACTTCTGCAGATATATCTTCAGGATAATTCACGACAAACTGCCAGCGAAAATCGGGTTCGTCCTCCATCATCCTTGTTCAGGTTTTATTGCCGAAATGAATTCTTTATATTTTTGCACACGTGCTTTATATTCGGGTGTTTTTTTGATTGCTGCTAATTTGCCTTCATTCTCCTTAATATCGTCTCCATGAATAAACTTGCCTGAAAGTGTATCATGTGCATGTTTAATCTGTTCTTCTGGGAATACAAATTGTACTTTATTATCAGCAACTTTAATTTCTCCTTCAATGCCGCAAAGACAACAAATTGCATGGGTCGCCTCGTCATTCAAATAAAAATTTCTGCTGTGGCAATGGGGACATACGCCTGAATCCCCCATATATTTAGCGGCATCAAAGTCTTTAGCTGCCGCTACGATATTTCTGCCGATTTGACGAGCCTTGGCCAGTTTCTCATCTTCCATCATAATAGCCTTTGACCACATAAATACTTCGTTGTCAACCACTTTCCACATCGGTGTTAATGCCTGCATGGCATGATCACATTGGATTCTCGTTGCCCAGTCAGACCCGCCAACACCCATATAAGACACAACTTTATCTTTTAAAATTCTTGGATCCGGCACCTTGCCATTGGTGGCTTCAGCAATTTTCGTTGATATGATATTATTTCCTCTGTCCATTCTGGGACCGAAGCGGTCGGTAATCGTTCTGAAAATACCGGCAGCGCCTTTTTCAAAGATAGGAATGGAAAATACGATACCATCGGCATCCAGCATTTTATCCAGTAACCAATCAAAATCATCCTTTAATGCACAAAGATTCCCTCTTCCACTCATCAATGCATTAACACAGGCAATACATCCCGTACAGTGTTCAATATGTAAATCAAACAAACGGATAAATTCAATTTCCGCACCCATCTCCTGCACGCCCATTAAGGCTTCCTTACACATGGCATCATTATTACCATCTTTTGTTCCTGCTGAAATTGCTAAAATTTTCATAAATCTTCTCTCCTTTACAATTATTTTCTTTTACTTAGTGTTTTACAATAAATCAAAATTCCCATAAAGCCACTTAAAGCACCACAGATAAGGCCGGAAATCCCATTTCCTATTGCATTACCAATAACATCTGTCGGCATAGGAATGATAAAGTAGTTTAGGACAAAACTGATGACAAAACTTATAACCGCCCCAACAACTGCATTTTTGATAGCTTCTTTTTTTACAAATTCCATAATTAATCTCCTCTCGTAATTAAGTATTTTGATAATAGAATAATTAAAATACGTTAATATATTAACTTTTAAATCAAGTATAAATTATAATAATAAAAAAAGGAAATAGTTATAAAGAATAATCAATGATAGGAATCCAGAGACTTGATTGTGAGAAATATATATGAATTTGACTTATTAATAGTCGAAACATAAAAATTTGCGGCAATATATATAAATGAGCAGTAGAGATTGACAAAATAATATCTGCCAGTTATTCCAAAAAGCGATAACTGACAAATACTTTTACATAAGAGCATTGATAAACATCGGAACAACAGGATTAATATTACTTTTCTTCCAGATTGCAACTAAGGAAGTCGGAGAATTTTCTTTAATAGGAATATGCTTTATAGAGGACTTACCATAGATGATGCAATTTTCATCTAAAATCGAAATTCCCAAACCGGATTCAACTAAAAGCATAATATTTTCAATCGAATCAACTGTTTGGATATTTTTAGGCAATGCATCTCGTATCTCAAATTCTATAAGTAATCTTTCATAGCCGCCTTTTGAAATTTCAGGTGAAATAGCAATAAGCGTTTCATTCTTTAAATCCTGAAAAGAAAGTGATTCTTTCTCTGCAAGCGGATGATATGCTGAAATAAAACATTTACCGTGAAAACTTAAAATCTTATGAATCTCATAAGTTTTCAAATCAAACTCATCTAAATCAAATCCAAGGGTAATTGCAATATCAATGCTATCTTCAAAAAGAAGCTCTCGTAAGGACTTAAAATTAGCCCGGGTGAAATGTATCTGGGTTGAAAGATGCATTTTTTTGAGATTCGCAATAGCTTTTGGAAGAAAAATATCTGTTTTTTGGGCTTCAAGAATACCGATATGGATAGAGCTTTCAGTATCCAAATTAACTTTCATAGCTTTTTTTAAAGCCTTTTCATATTGTACCGTTAACTTTTTGAATTCTTCGTATAATACAGCACCTGAAGGTGTAAGCTTTACATACTTTTTAGTTCTAATAAATAATTTTATCCCCAACTCAAGTTCTAAGTTTAAAATGTTTTTACTTAAAGATGATTGCGCCATAAAAAGTTCTGCGGCCGCTTTTGAAAAGTTAAGATGTTCTGCTGCAGACATAAAACATTGAACCTGTGAACTTGTCATAAAATCACCTCAGGATTTTTATAGTGTCTTTATTTTAACATAGTAATTAATTTTATGCAAAGGATAAGGATATTCAGCAAGTGATGATATCCTTATCCTATGATGGTGAGTATGCTATTGCTTTTGCCGTAGCTCTGATGGCATAATTCTTATCTCATTGGAATATATCCACGATATTGGGAATAATTATCGCTTTCTGCAATATCTGTCAGGAAGAGACTTGAGAATCTGAAATATGGCTTCAAGTAAGGGAAGCAGTCAGTTTCTGCCCAGTCCGGCTTCTTAATGTCTGCAGCACCTTCAACAGCCGCTTTATGCCATCCGGAAGGCGCATCAAACCACATTTCAACAACTCTGTGGAAAGGACAGCCATTGACTTCCCTAATAATCTTACTGGTTAAAATACGTGTTACTTCAGGCATTTCCTTAAAAGCAGGGATGACTTCTTCATAAAACCACTTGTCACCAGCTTCTGCAGATATCCCCTCAGGATAATTCATGACAAATTGCCAACGGTAATTTGGACCATCCTCCATCGTTCTCTCTTTACCTTTAAAATCTTCTTCCCACCAAACGGGTACAAAGGCAAAAATAAATGGCGGCATTCCGGTATCAGAACCACCGGTAGACCTGGCATCATCGCCGCCAAGCATAGCCTCTGAATCATCATCGGGAACGGTTCCCTGCCATTTTAAGACATCAATGGGGAAATACTCATTCAATGCCTTGTTTTGTAATTGCATACTCATAGGGTTAACCATCCAGTAATGTTCAGTTAACTGCATCCTGATGGGCCCGAAACGTTCTCCATCGAGAGGTGTCGGAAGCGCAGGATAAAACGCATACTTAGAAACATAAGGTCCAAACTGCGACATGCTTTCTGGCACATGATACTTATAAAGCCAGTGTTTTAATTTGTGGCGGTACTCTTCTTTGGCACAGTCCACATAAATTAAACTGCGCATCGGATTAAATTCAATTGCCATAATTTATAACTCCTTTCAAATAAGTTAACAGTTCTTTAAGCCAAGTATCTGTCTTGCTTCATCAGGTGTTGCAATCTCTTTGCCAATCTCAGTCACAATTCTTGTTGTCCTGTCCACAAATTCTACATTAGATTTTGCCAACTGACCTTTCGCATACAGGATATTGTCTTCCATGCCGACTCTTAAGTGTCCGCCCATGGCCAAAGCTGTATACATAATTGGCAGATGACCTTTACCTATGCCCAATGCACCCCATGTGCAATCTTCCGGTAAAAGACTCTTTAAGAACACAAGGTTTTCAATCGTTGCTGTCATACCGCCGGCGGCACCTAAAACAAATTGGAAGTGCAATGGCGCTTTGAGAACGCCCTTCTTTAAATAATAAAGTGCATTATATACCATACCGGCATCAAACACTTCTATTTCCGGCTTAACATTACATTCCTGCATTTTAAGTCCCAATTTCTCCAGAAAAGCGGGATTGTTTTCAAATACAGATGTATTCTGCCAGTTCATTGAGCCACAATCGTATGATGCGATTTCCGGTCTCAGTTCGACAAACGGCTTAATTCTCTCTTCTTCGCTCAAACCAATGCCGCCTGAAGTTGTTGTATTAATGACGATATTACATCTTGCGCGAACTCCCGTTACGACTTCTTCGAAAGCTTCATAGCACATAGAGGCTTTTCCTTTTGCATTACGCACATGAATATGAGCTATAGAAGCTCCTGCCTCGGCGCATTTACAAATCTCATCAATAATCTCCGCCGGCTTAATAGGCACATAAGGCGTAATCTCCTTTGTCGGCCATGCTCCGGTCGTAGCTACTGTCAATATTACTTTATTTGATAAATCAGACATTTCCTACCTCCATCATTACATAGAACCATATGTATAAGTTCTGTCCGGTACATCATTCACATCGCCTTCATCAATTTCGGCAACACAGCGAACCATAGAGCCGTCACCCATGTACCAGCGAATTGGGAAACAGAAAAATCTAAAGCGCTTACCGGATACTTTATCTAAATCGCCGCCAAGGTTTTCAACACCAACGATGCCGTGACCCAATAATTCCTTATGGCAGGGTTCCCAGGTCCCCCAGCAGCCGATTTCTTCTAATTCACCAAACTTTTCATCGTATGCTTTCTGACCGTGAATTTTGATGTAGAGTTCTTTATCAAATTCGGCATATGCTTCTTCACCAAACTGCTCCGTGTACTCCTGGGTAATAGGTCTTCCGGAAGCACCTATCAGATTCATGCGCGTACCACCGTTGTTGCCCATCGCGGTATGAAGCGGATGATCCAAAGCCTGCATATCCAAAGCAACACACTTAACTTTATGCTTTACAAACCATTTTCCGGCATCAATGCCGGTACCGCAGGAATAATGATAGTACTCCTTGCTGTCATCAAATTTACGATGCATACCGGTATTCAGGCAAACAACCATTCCTTCCAGCTCTTCAGGCTTAATATTGGCACGCTTGCAGGCATCTTCAAGATGTTCCGGCATGATTAAACCCCAACGTTCAACTTCGATTTCAAGACAAACCGCATCACCTGTGTATGCATCAACAGGCATTTCGTGGGTATATCTGGCTCTTTTGCCATCAAATTCGGTTTCCATAACGTGACGAGGTGCATCACAATGTGTCCCCGTATGCTGAACACAATCGATTCTCTGTGTAAGAACACCACCTTTTGCCAGAGTGTGCATAGAATCAATGACCGGCTTGGCAAAATAAGGCCAGCGAGGAATGTCCGCACTAAAAGGATGTGTTAAATCAATAAATACTTTTTTTCCCATTTCAATTACCTCCAAAATTAAATCATATTATTATTTTCCATAAATCATTTTAATCAAATATTCATTAAGACCCCGCTTTGATGCTTCAATGGCCTCCGGGGTCCACTCCTGAAAGCCTTTTCCGGTTTTGAAGCCCAAGTCACCTTTTTCCTTTAACTCTGCGAGCAGCGGTGAAGGCTCTTTTGAATCACACAAATCTTTAAGTATATAGTCGTGAATATTATAAGTTAAGTCTATGCCTACCATATCGGCATTCTCCATGGGAGCCAACTGGGGTAATCTCAATCCGAAACTGTACTTAACTGCTTCATCTACAGTTTTGGCATCGGCTATCCCCTGCTCAACGATATAGATTGCTTCCCGCCAAAGGGCATGCTGCATTCTGTTCGCAATGAAGCCCGGGACATCCTTTTGGCAAAGTACCGGCTTTTTACCTGACTTTTCCAGTATATCCATGACGGTTTTAGCAACATCTTCTTTCGTATACTCCGATTTCACAACTTCGACTAAAGGTATTAAAAATGCCGGATTCCAGAAATGAGTGCCTACCAGTCTGTCTTTGTATTGAATCTTGGCAGCTATTTCAGTGGGACTCATCACCGAGGTGTTGGTACAGAAAATTGTGTCTCTCCGGCAAATGCCTTCTAATTGTAAAAATAAATTCTGTTTGATTTCCATATCCTCGAATACGCATTCGACAACTAAATCCGCATCCTTCACAGCCTGAGCTTCAATATCCGTTGTAAACTGCATTCTGCCTATTCTAAGCTCGATGTCTTCTTCTTTAATAATACCTTTATCTTTTAGCTGAGAGAGATTTTCTCTTATTGCACCGAAAACATCTGATTCATAGACATCATATAAGGTAATCTGCAAATCTTCATTTCCCGAAAATATCTGGGCTATTCCTTTTCCCATCATCCCGGAACCACAGATTAGAATATTTCTAATATTCTCCATAAAATCTCCATGCCCTTTCCACAGCCTCCTCCAATTAGTTGGCCCAATATCCACCTTCTGTAGCAACATTAGCACCGGTCATAAAATCGCTGGCACTTGAAGCAAGGAAAATACAAGGTCCAACAAAGTCTTCCGGTTCGCCAAGGCGTCCAATTGGAAGACGTTTTAAGAAGTTTTTATAAACTTCGCTTTCCGGATCAAACATCCACTCAGTCAAATCCGAACGGAACACTGTCGGATTAATGGTATTGACGTTGATTTTATATTTCGCAGTCCATTCACAGGCCAGAGACTGAGCCATCAGGTCGATACCGCCTTTGGCTGTACAATAACCTGTATAACCGGCCATACCCATTTTGGAACGGGCGGATGATACCAGGATGACTTTTCCGCCTTTTCCCTGTTTAACCATTTGCTGACCAACATATTTACAATATAACCACGTCCCTTGAACATCAGAATCCATGATTTTCTGCCATTCGGTCAAATCTTGTTCTAAAATAGGCTGAGCATGATTATATCCTGCCGCTGTAACTAAAACGTTAATTTCGCCAAACTTTTTAATGGCATCGCCTACCACTTTGACGACATCTGCCTCTATGGCAGGATCACCGGTAGAAAAGCCACATTCGATTCCCTGTGCTTCCAACTCGTCGCAAAGGGCTTTACACTTACTCTCGCCGCGTCCGGTGACAAAAACCTTCATCCCGGCAAGACCGTATCCTACGGCAACTGCTTTTCCCAATGCGCCTGTGGCACCTGTAATCAGGGCAACTTTTCCTTTAACATCAAACATATTGTCTACAAATTGTTTATCTACCATAAGTCTTTACACACCTTTCTTTATCATATTATTCCGGATAATTGAGAATAACCAGCATTGTTGCCGGACTATTTGACTCATTGACCAAATATCTGCCTTCGTTGGGAGCAAAGGAAATAGATTCATTCTTATGTATAACATACTTATTCCCTTCCTTATCAGTCACTGTCATCTCTCCCTCAAGAACATAATACACCTTCTCTAAAGGATTATCCTCGTAGGCATATTCGGCACCACCTCCGGGAAGAAAAGTGGATAAACCCATCCAGAACTTTTCAGCCCCCGTTTCCTCTTTGCCATGAATACGCATCGCCGTCATACCAAAATGACCGGGCGCTTCATAAGTTTTTAAATCTGCCAATGCTCTTTTTACCATGATATCCTCTCCTTTGGTTTTTAATTGTTATATATTATTTATAAACTAAATATATATATCTTGTTTTTGTGCAATACTTATATATTGAAATTGTTATAAATTTAACTTTTTATATTTCACGTCCCTTCTATTATATATCAGCTTCAAAAATTGTGCAATAATTACAATTTAGTTAGTTGGTTACTACAAAGTAACCGAAGGATTTTTACTTTCTTTTTCTATCCATATATTATATAATAAAATAAGATTTACTATTGTTGCCAGGAGGTTTGATTATGGAATATGTTAATCCTTATTTATATGTGATGGGTCTTATTTCAGGCAAGTGGAAAGTTACAATTTTACACCATATAGCCAATTATGGATATATCCGTTTCAACGAAACAAAAAAAACTCTGCCGGTCAGTGAAAAGGTATTGAGTCAACAGCTCAAAGAGCTGGAACGAGATGGTCTTGTCAAAAGAATTCAGTATCAGGTGATGCCCCTTAAAGTTGAATATGTCCTGACACCTATTGGTGAAGAATTAATACCCGCCTTGGACATCCTGTATATTTGGAGCATTAAAAGAATGAATGAACGCGACATTCCAATTGACCCTGATGCTTTTAAAGTACATACGGATCAAAAATATCGAGATGCGTTAGATGATATCATGAAATTAAACAATTTTTAAAAAACAAGAACAACCAGCATATGTTCACTGATTGTTCTTGTTTTTCTTAATTGCGGGTTACATCATCTGGAATAAATCTTCAGCCGTATTTTCCAACTGTTCTTTAGCATATCTTATTTCCCGCGCCTCTTCTTCCGTAATTGTGTCCGGTTTCGTTTTCTTTACAAGCTTTTTAAGCTTTGACAGTTCGTCTTTGATTTGCGCCTTCTTAGTCTTTTCTATTTTTTTGCCGGCAGATGAAAGCGCCTGCTCAGTTTTATAGATTAGCGCTTCGGCTTCATTCCTCACATCTACGGCATCTTTCTTCACCTTATCCTGAGCTTCATACTCCGCAGCATCACGAACCGCTTTTTCAATGTCGGTATCCGATAAGTTTGAACTGGCTGTAATCGTAATATGCTGTTCTTTTCCCGTCCCTAAGTCCTTCGCCGACACACCCAGAATACCATCTACATCAATATCAAAAGTCACTTCGATTTGCGGCACACCCCTTGGTGCCCTCTTAATTCCGCCTAATTTAAAATTCCCAATCAACTTGTTATCTCTGGCAAAATGTCTTTCTCCCTGTAAAACCTTGATATCTACCGAGGTTTGAAAATTACCGGCCGTTGTAAACACCTGACTGTATCTTGTCGGTATGGTAGAATTCCTTTCAATTAAACGGGTAGCAACACCCCCAATAGTTTCAATGGAAAGAGACAAAGGGGTAACATCCATCAGCAATACCTGATTTAATCCGGCTTCTCCCGCTAATTTCCCACCTTGTATGGCGGCTCCCAAGGCAACACATTCATCGGGATTCAAGTTTTTCCCCGGTTCTTTTCCGGTTAACTGCCGAACCTTTTCCTGAACGGTAGGTATCCTAGTTGAGCCGCCGACTAATAATACTTTGTTGAGCTCAGAGGGAGACAATCCCGCATCTTTTAGAGCATCCTGAACCGGCATTGTCGTACGTTCAACTAAATCAAAGGTGATTTCATCAAATTTCGCCCTGGTTAAATTAATATCCAAATGCTTAGCTCCGTCTCTGCCCGTTGCTATAAATGGCAGATTTACATTTGTTGCCGTAGATGCCGAAAGCTCTTTCTTGGCCTTTTCGGCCTCTTCTCTGACCCTTTGCAGGGCAACCTTATCTTTTGAAAGATCAATTCCTTCTGAGCGCTTAAACTCCTTAATCAGATAATCTGCGATACGTTCATCAAAATCATCCCCTCCCAGATGATTATCACCCGATGTTGCCAATACCTCAATCACACCGGCGCCTATTTCAATAATGGAAACATCAAAGGTTCCTCCGCCCAAGTCATACACCATGATTTTCTGGGCTTCGCCATTGTCAAGGCCGTAAGCTAATGCTGCTGCTGTAGGCTCATTAATAATTCGCTTAACATCAAGACCGGCAATTTTTCCTGCATCTTTTGTCGCCTGCCGCCCCGCATCATCAAAGTAGGCGGGAACTGTAATCACAGCCTCTGTTACTTTTTCACCAAGATAACTCTCCGCATCAGTTTTTAATTTCTGCAAAATCATCGCCGAAATTTCCTGAGGCGAATATTTTTTCTTGTCAATGGCAACTTTATAGTTCGTTCCCATTTGTCTTTTAATAGAAGATATTGTTTTATCCGCATTGGTCACTGCCTGACGTTTTGCCGCTTCGCCAACAAGTCTCTCGCCGCTTTTGGAAAATGCAACCACTGATGGTGTCGTCCTTGCGCCTTCCGCATTGGTTATAACAACAGCTTTCCCGCCTTCCATAACCGCTACACAGCTATTTGTAGTTCCTAAATCGATTCCGATGATTTTCCCCATCTATCTTATCTCCTTTTCTTATGCGTTTCGGTGTGACCCGGCTTCGCCGGATACATTACATATAACCTGGGCCGCCGCAGCAGAAACCACTTCCGCCACAACACAAATTACAGACCATATTTGCAATGCACAATTGTAAGCAGAGACCGCTTCCGCCCGTATTTGGTCTTCCATAAGGGCTCTGCCTGTTTTGATACCATGCGCCGCCGCCTTCAAGCTGGCTGACCAACTGCTGGTAGGCTGTATTTCCCGGTTCCATCTGTGCTGCTCTTTTAGCATGCTCCAAGGCTATTACATTGTTACCTAGTCCCGAATTTGCAAATGCACTATAGTAATACCATTTGGCATTCCTATCCGATATATCCCGGAGTACATTTAATGCCTCCTGATAATACCCGTTATTAATATAATTTACCGCCGCCTTAAATTGCGGAGGCTCATTAGTTTCTGAAGTCGGTCCCTGGCGCCGCTGATTATCACCAAAACCACCGAACCCGCCGAAATCACCAAAATCCCTGAAATCACCATAACCTCTCCCGGCATCACCATATGGATTCTGCCCGGTGTTTCCCTGCCTGTTTCCATAGGCGTTCTGCGGATCTGAATAGCCCTCGGTACGTTCCTTCATAATCTGCTGATAAGCTTGCTGTATCTGCTTAAACTTCACTTCTGCGGCATCTTTATTGGGATTACCGATATTCGCATCAGGATGATATTTTCGGCTTAATCTCCTGTATGCCTTTTTAATTTCTTCGTCGGTAGCGCTTCTTGAAACGCCTAATATTTGATATGGATCACCCATCTGTTTTCTCCTGCTTATTCTTTCTTTTGTTTGTAACCATGTCAAACCTACACCATACCCCAGAGTATAGGATGTTACGTAATATTTCAATATTATCCAAAATCGGTAACTTTTCAAACTCTTTGGAGCATTCAGCCATCATCATGGTGAGGATCTGCTGACAATATTCTTCAAACCCATCCTCTTGGTATAATTTAAGTAAAGGATTATATGTTTTATTTTTTAAATCAGCTTCAATATCTTCATAGGCATCCATTAAGTAAATGAATTTTCCCAGATAAAAACCTATTTTATACATACTGCCTGACCATTCATCCTGACGGTATACAAATATTTCACCCATGATTTCGCCAAAACGTCCGGACATCATATCAATATCTTCTTCTCCGGCCTTTTCACTGACCGTAATATCTTTTAACAATCCGACAATCTTATCAACCTTTTCAGAATATGCATCCTTCATTTTTTTATACTTGGGATTTAAAATTTTTGAATATATCAATTTTGTATACTTCTTTTCATCTGCCCAATCATCCTTACATTTATAATAGGATAAAAGAAGATTCATATCAGCTACATATTCTGTAAACTCATTCTTTCTCCAGATATGTTTTTCAAAAGGGTGGGCTATACATTTACCTTTGCCCGTCTCTTCCTCCGGTTCATAGAGACCGGCAAGCAGCATTACCAGAAATGTCATGTCATAACTCAGCGTCATCTGTCCGCTTTTTCCATATTTTTCTTTAAGACATCTGCATAGGCCGCAGTAAAAAGAATGATATATGTCAAATTCTTTAAACTTAAGCTCTGCTTTATTTATACTGATGTATCCGAACATATTAGCTCCTCTTTACAAACTTTGCCCGACATTTGGGGCAACTGATTTCAATCTTTCCTTTGCCCTTTGGGATTCTTATCTTCTGTTTACAGGAAGGGCAGGCATATATACGATATGTTTTTCTTTGGGTCATATGACTTTTCTGTCTCCTGAAAAACCCTTTGACTTTGTTAACATACTGCAGGTATTTCTGATTTTGTGCATAGCATTTGGAATGATTTTTAGAAAACATCCTAACATATACCGCAATGAGGAGTACCCAGCCAATCAGCGTCATCACACTCCATCTTGTAAACATCGATATTATGATGACGACGATGCCCAAATACATCAATGCTTTTGAAAGGTCATCGACCCCATATCGGCCTTGCATAAATCTTGCCAACTTTTCTCTCAATTCTATCACCTCATGATTTATTTTTTTTCAACTCTATTTCAAAAACATCTGCCAGCTTATTCCATAAAGTAAGCAAAGTAGTCATTTCTTCCATTCCCATATAAGCTATGACTTTATCTGAGAAGTCATTCATCATCTTCATTGTGCCACTTCTCGCCTTATTCCCTTGTGTTGTTAAAAATACGCATGTATTCCTTCTATCCGTTTCATCTGCCTGGCGATGGATTAGTCGCTTTGACTCAAGATACTTAAGCATCCTGGATACCGCCGGCGATGAAACCCCCAGCTTCTTTGCCAATTCCGATACATTAATACCTTTATGACCATTCTCTCCTTGCGTATGCCGCCCAATCATCTCTAACATGAAAAATTCTTCTCTTGTAATATCAACGAATAACTCATTCATATTCGTCTTCATAAACCGATGGATGATTCCGATGAGCGCTTCTTGCAATTCACTTCTATCCATATACATTCCCTCTCAGCATATCATAACAAAGTTAACAATTAACAACGTTATCTTTTATAATGCATATTACTCCTTCTATTATAATCTGTCAATGTCCCATTGATGAAAAAAGGATAAATAATTCATTAAATTATCTATAATTAGTCACCATCTATGTGTCCTATGCATTCTACTAAAATATGTATGTCTTTACGGTTATTCTTTTTGTACTATTGATTATGTATCTTTCGAATTGGACACATCTCAAGGTGATAATGTATAATTTTTTTATAAATAAATTATTAAATTTTAAGTTTTTCACAAAAAAAATGCACAAGGAGGAGAATGCATGCAACCGAAGTATAAGAGTTTGCTGTCACCATTAAAAGTTCGTGACTTTGTCCTGAAGAACAGAATGTCGGCAGCAAATTCACTTCCCCATTTTTTGCAGGGTCCCGAACCCTATCCTGCCGATTCAGTGATTTCCCATTATGCGAACAAGGCAAAGGGCGCATCTATTGTTACTTGTATGGGAATTAATAACTGTACCATCGGCAAACAGTTTCCCATGGATCTGGATTTTGGCCATTTCCCTGATTTTGATTTGTACGATTGCAATTGTCAAAATTATTTACTGCAGTTGGCCGATACCATTCATTTTTATGATTCTATTGCAGCAATGGGTATTTTTGTCGGTCCCCCGTCTTCATATCCCTTAATGCGAAAGAAACAGGCAAATATCGTGCAGGGTAATGTTAATGGTGCCTCAGGGGATATTGAACGTCCATTTGATACTCCTAACATGGATGAGTTCGAAATAGAACTGATTGAGGCGCACAAACTTCCTCATGAATATGATGAGGAAACCCTTGAGAAGATTGCTAAATCCTATGCTGAGCAAGCCGGTATTTTGAATATGCTGGATTTTGATATGCTGAGTCTTCACTTTGCTTATCGTGGCAATCTTCCTGCCAAGTTCATGTCACCGATTACCAACCACCGCACAGATCAATGGGGTGGAAGCCTGGAAAATCGAATGCGGTTCCCGCTTATGGTGTTAAAAGCTGTCCGGGAACAGGTGGGAGAAAACTTCTTAATCGAAATTTTATGGAGTGCCGAAGATCTTGAAGGTGGATACACATTGGCGGATACTGTTACTTTTTTAAAGGAAGCCTCTAAGTATATTGACATTGTTCAATTACGGGCACCTGACGCAGATCCTGCGCATCCTACCGGATTTAATCTGGAAGAAACACCTTTCCTCCATTATTCGGAATATGTTAAGAAGCATGTCGATAATCTTATCGTCGCCACCATTGGCGGTTATCAGGATTTAGATACCTGTGAAAGAGCCATTGCCGAAGGCAAAACTGATCTCATCTCAATGGCAAGAGCCTGGATTTCAAACCCCGACTATGGTCGTCTTGCCCTGGAGGGACGCAACGAAGATGTCGTGCCATGCCTACGTTGTAACAAATGCCATGGCCGCGGCGAAACAGACCCTTTCCAAAGCGTCTGTTCCGTTAATCCAATCATTGGATTGGAACATAAGATTGACAGAATGATTCAGCCTGTCAGAAAGCTTAAAACAGTTGCCATTATCGGCGGTGGTCCTGCCGGTATGCGGTGTGCAATGTATTTAGCAGACAGAGGACACCATGTCACCATTTATGAACAGTCCGATAAATTAGGCGGTGCCATTATCCACTCTGATTATGTTGATTTCAAATGGCCGCTGCGTAAATTTAAAGACTTTTTAATTTATCAAGTGAGTAAGCGGGACAATATTACTATAAAATTAAACACTAAAGCCACTCCCGATTTATTGAAAGCGGAGAATTATGATGTTATCATTTCGGCTTTAGGTGCAGTTCAAATTGCTCCCCCCATCTCAGGACTAAGTGACAGTAAGCATATCTGCTTTGCTGAAAAAGCTTTCATGAACCATGAATCGCTAGGCAAGAATGTCGTTGTTATCGGCGGCGGTGAAGTCGGTGTGGAAGCTGGTATGTATCTTGCAGAGCATAACCACCATGTTACCGTCCTGGAAATGCGTGGTACTCTGGCGGCTGATACCACCAAGATTCACTACCGCTCCATGTTTCAGGAAGCCTGGGAGGCTCTTCCTTTGTTTCATGCTGTCACTGGTGCAAAGGTTATCGCTGTTAACGACCAAGCTGTCACTTACATAGATAAAGATGGTAAAGAAAATACCATCTCCGCTGACAGCATTGTTATTTCTGCCGGTGCGAAAGCAAAAACCGACGAAGCGCTTTCTTTTTACGGTATCACCGGAGAATTCCATATGATTGGCGATTGCAGAAAACCAGCCACCATACAGGAAGCCACCCGCTCCGCATTTGCAACAGCAGTCACCATTTAAAAGAATTAACAAAAAACAAACTTTAGGAGGATTATTTTATGTCAAATTTAGTAGGCTTATTAGGAATTGCCCTTGCGTTTTTTATCGTTATATTTTTCACTTACAAAGGTTTTCATCTTGCTTATACTGTTATCGTTGCAGTAATGGTCGTTTTTATTACCAACGGAATGCCTATTCTGGAGACTTTTTCTGATATCATGCTCAAGTCCGGAATTGATGAAAACGGTAATGCTTTTGTCAGCGGTGTTGCCACACAGGCTAAGACGCTGTTGCCTTTATACTTGTTTGGCGCTATATTTGGCAAACTATTTATCGACTCTGGCGCAGCGACCTCCCTTTCGGGTTGGTTACTCAATGTGTTGGGGAAAAATGCTGATGCAAACCGGCGCCGATTAATAGGCAGCTTTTGTATTATCTTTATGAATGCCATATTTAATTATGTTGGTGTAGACCCGTTTGCTTCTCTCTTTACCATGATTGGAATTGCTACCGGCGTTATGGCTGAAGTAAATATTCCAAGACGCTTCATGCCTGTCCATCTGGTATTAGGAACCACCATTGGTACTGCCCTTCCCGGAAGTCTGGCTGTTCCCAATATCCTATGCATCAATTTCCTCGCTGAATATAATACAACGTCTTATGCCGCCGCTATTCCCGGTTTTATCTTTGTTGTTTTTGTATTTGGTGCTTCAATGTGGTATATCAATAAAATGGTAAGGAAGGCTGCTGAGAATAAAGAGGATTTTGAATACGGACCGCTTCAACCGGCTAATCTTACCGGAGAGAATCTGCCGCCGGTTATTCTTACCATCATACCGTTAGTTATTATTCCGGTTGGTTTTAGTACGATATTCTCCGATGCCCCATGGGCTGCCATGGCTGTGGGCTGTATCGCAGGTATTATTTGTTTCGGTCGCTATATCCCGAAAAAAGACGGAGTAAGCCGTATCATGACTATTGCCGACAGTATGAATAATGGTGTTACCATCGCAGGTATTCCGGCTATCATCCTGCTTAACTACACTTTAGGTTATGCCATAGAAGCAGCTCCGGCTTTCGGTACGATTGTTGAGCTATTCACTAACCTGCCAGGTCCCGCACTCCTCTCTCTGGCCTTTATGGGGATATTACTGTTAGGTGCTGCTGCTTCTGCATCAGGTCTCATCATTGCTTTAGGTGTTGCTGCCACCGTATTTATTCCTATTCTTGGTGTTGATCCGAATGCTGCACACCGTGTATTGTTAGTTTCAAATACAGTCCTTGATTCACTTCCATTTTCTGGTGCAATCGTAGCCTTGATGTCAATTATTGATGTTAAGTATAAGGATGGGTACCCGCAAATTGCTGTAACAACTGTGTTGTTTACTTTCTTAGGGGTAATATTAGTCGCCGCACTACTTATTCTATTCCCTGGATTGGCATAAACACTATCAAAAAAAGTGAGGCAGTGGTAACTTCCCTGCCTCACTTTTTTTCTGTCTCATTATGAAATATCTCTGATTGTTTTAGGTACCAAGACGTATAACATTCCATGAGGCCTTATGCAAAAGGCTGACAGCTGTTCCGTCTTCTAATTTGGATTGACTGCAAGATTTTGGCTGTACCTTCTGTATTCCCACACCATTCTTAGCTTTAAGATCATCATTTTCTAATATGATATGCTCCAAGATTTTATAATCCTTAAAGGAACGAATATCAGATTCTAAAATCAGATCTTCTTTCAAGTTCCGGTTGACAGCAAATATTGTAAGCTCTTCTTTCTCTTCATTATGGACAACGACAGATTCAATATCTGTAATTTCACCGTGATTCTTTGTTTCATGCTTTGGCGTATCAATGATAGAAAACAATGCCGTTCCTCTGCCATATTTAGAGGCGTGCATGAAAGGATAGAATATCGTTTGCTTCCACGCTGTTCCTCCCCCGGCTTCTGTCATAATTGGCGCAATGACATTAACTAACTGAGCAAGACACGCAATTTTGACTCTGTCTGCATGTTTGATTAATGTAATCAGCATCAAACCTACAAGGAGTGCATCTTCAAAAGTATAAATATCCTCCAATAAAGAAGGGGCTTTCTGCCATGGATGCTTCTCCATGGTATCATTATCCTCCTGATTAGAATGGAACCATACATTCCATTCATCAAAGCTGATATACATATTCTTAAGGCTGCGTTTTTTTGCTTTGATATAGTCACAGGTGGATATAACCGATTTGATAAAGGCATCCATATCATCGGAGGCGGCCAGATAGTCGTTACTGTCATCCCCTGCATTCCCATAATATTGAT
>Ga0153928_1000603_pt1 | contig 17369 bp, 15 predicted proteins | sample TSNJ012MetaG_FD_106656 | JGI IMG/M metagenome (GOLD analysis project Ga0153928, IMG submission 106656) | Attine ant fungus gardens microbial communities from New Jersey, USA - TSNJ012 MetaG | ecosystem: Host-associated > Fungi > Mycelium > Unclassified | place: USA: New Jersey, Wharton State... | reverse complement strand
TTTGCAGGCGAGACGCCTGCACCACGGGACCGCCCACGAACTTCTACGAACTCATCCCTTCGCGCTCCGCGAACGGCTGGCGGGCCTGACGGTCGACCGCGCCGAGCAGAGCCTCGGCGCGCCGCTCGACTTCGACGTCTATGCTGAAGAGCTCGACGGGAAACCACTCGCCGGCGCGGTCGTAACGGTGAATCTGACGCACGGAGTTAGCGGCGGCCAAGAGCAGCTCACGCTCGATGCGAACGGTCACTGCCGCGGAAGCTTCAGCGCGCCCGAGCTCGGCACGAGCTTTTTGCTCGCATGGCTCGATCGTGGAGGCCGCGCGATGGACGAGGCCCAAGTTCGCGTCGATCCGCAAGCGGTCGCGCCCGCGATCGACGGCGGAGATCCCAACGTCCGCATCACGCTCGATCGGCGCACGTATCGATCCGGCGAGTCAGTGCTCGTGAGCGCGGAGGATCCGGGTTCCCAAGGCGTCGCGCTCTTCACGTACGAGAGCGCACTTGGAATCGAACACCGCATCGCGCGGGTCGCGGGCGGACGCGCGAGCGCCTCGCTGCGCGCCGTCGATTCTGCCGGTGAGCTGCGTGTAGGTGCCGTTTTCGTGCGCGACGGAGCGATCGAATGGAACTCGACGCCGGTCGTCCTCTCGGCCGCTGGACGTCCTCGCGATGCTCAAGTCGCCATCAAGAGCGACGATCTTGCCGCCGCAAAACCGGCACGAGTGGCGCTCGACGGCGCAACCGGTTCGGGAACCTTCGTCGTCCGCATCAGCCGTGGCGCCGCTTCGGGCGGCGCGCTTTTCGCGTCGGCGCCCGCCCTCTTGTCGATCGGCGTAACGACGACGCAGAACAGCGCGTCGCAGACGGCGACGTGGCATCCTTGGGTCAACGCAACGGGCGAGCGCGCGCAGGTGCTCGGCTTCGAGCGACGCACGCAGGCGCCTCCGGAGCCCTCGCTCGCCCAAGCCGATACGCAAGCCGTTTCGTGGGACGTGGCACGCGTACAAGGCGGCGGCGTAAACGTCATGCTCCCCCAGCGCGGCGGCCGTTACGAGCTTTCGGTGCTCGGGATCGCGGACGACGGAAGCGTCAGCGCAGCCGCTTCGACGATCGAGGTGCATTAGCCGTGGCACTGATGCTGCTCGATACGTACGGTCTGGTCTATCGGGCCTTCTTTGCGCTTCCCGGCTTGACCACGAGCAAAGGTACGCCAATCAACGCGGTTTACGGTTTCACGATGATGCTCAACAAGCTCATCGCCGACGAGAAGCCGACGCACGTCGTCGCAGCCTTCGACAAGGGCACGCCCTCCGAACGCGTCGCGCTCTACGCCGAGTACAAGGCGCAGCGGCGCGTCATGCCCGACGAGCTTCGAAGCCAGTTCGCGCTGGTTCGGCGCGTCCTCGAGACCTATCGCATTCCGATCGTCGAAGTCGAGGGACAAGAAGCCGACGACATCATTGCAACGTTGGCGCGTCAAGCGGAAGAGGCGGGCGAACAGACGATCGTCGTGACGGGCGATCTCGACCTCTTGCAGATCGTGGACGAACGCACGACCGTGTTGACGACGCGCCGCGGCATCTCGGAGCTCGGCCGCTACGATCCGGCCGCGGTGCGCGAGCGATTCGGTCTGGCACCCGAACAGCTGCCGGACTACCGCGGCCTAAAAGGCGACCCGTCGGATAATCTACCCGGCATCCCGGGCGTCGGAGAAAAGACGGCAAGTAAGTTGTTACAGGCGGCCGGAACGCTCGATGCACTCGTCGCCGACCCGTCGCTGGCGGGGAATCCGAAGCTCACCGGGTTGATCGAGCGCTACGGCCAGCAAGCCTGTCTGTGCCGCGCGGTCTCGATCGTCCGGCGCGATCTTCCCGTCGCGATCGACTGGGATGCGACCCTATATAACGCGCCCACCGACGCGGAACTCTATCCGCTTTACAGCGAGCTCGAGTTCAAGACGCTGCTCGCGAAGTTGCAGCCGCCCTCCGATCTGCCGCTCTTCGAGAAAGGCGAACGGCTGCGCGGAGAGTATCGCAGCTACGTTGCCGCCCTCGATGCGCCCGAGTTCGCGCGGCTCGCGGGGGAGTTGCAATCGCTGCGCGCGGCCGAACGAGTCGCATTCGCAGTGCGCGGGGATACGATCGGCGTCTCGGGCCGCGCCGGCGAAGCCGTCGGCTTTGCGCGCACCGCCCTTGGAGACGGCGCGATACGCGCCGCCATCGAGAACATTTTCGAGAGCGGCGCGGCGATCGGCGCATACGATGCGAAGCGTCTCTTGCACGTCTTGTGCGGCGCCGGGATCGAGAACGCTCGCTTCGCCGACGACGCGATGATTGCGGCGCATCTTCTCGATCCCTCGCGGGGTTACGCCGACATCGAGGACGCGGCGGCGCAGTTGCTCGGCGTCGAGCTGCCCGACGACGGCGCGGCGCAGGCCGACGCGACGTTCCGGTTGATCGAGAAGAGCCGCGCCGCGCTCGAAGAGCGAGATCAACTCGGGCTCTATGGCGAGATCGAGGTTCCGCTTGCGCCCGTATTAATGAAGATGGAGGCCGCGGGCGTCGCGATCGATCCGGGCGAGCTGCGCGCGATCGGCGAGGAGGTGGATGCTGCCGCGGCGCGCCTGCAGCGGCGCATTCACGATTTTGCCGGTGAAGAGTTCAACATCGGCTCGCCCCAGCAGCTAGGCAAGGTACTCTTCGGAAAGCTCGGCATTCCCGGCGGCAAGAAGACCAAGACCGGTTGGGCTACCGGCGTCGAGGTGCTCCAGGGACTCGCGCGCGAGTATCCGATCTGCGCGCTCGTCTTGGAGTGGCGCGAAGTCACGAAGCTCAAGAACACCTACGTTGACGTTATCCCACAACTCGTAGACCCGCGTGACGGGCGCTTACGCACGGAGTTCAATCAAACCGCGACGGCGACCGGCCGGCTCTCGTCGACGAATCCGAATCTACAGAACATTCCGGTTCGGGGCGAGCTCGGCCGCCGGATCCGGCGGTCCTTCGTCGCGCGCAGCGACGATTACGCGCTGCTGGCCGCGGACTACAGCCAGATCGAGCTTCGCTTAATGGCCCATCTCTCGGGCGATCGCGCGCTGGTTCGAGCCTTCGAGGAGCGCCAAGACATCCACGATTTTACCGCGCGCCAAATTTTCGCGATTGCGCCCGGTAGCGCGGTCGATGCAAACCAGCGCAGGATGGCCAAGAGCGTGAACTTCGGTCTCTTCTACGGAATGTCCGACTTTGGGCTCGCCCAGCGGCTAGAGATCAGCCGCGCCGAAGCGAAAGAGATTACGACCGCCTATTTTGCGAGATTTCCGGACGTGCGTGCATACATCGATCGGACCCTCGAAGACGGACGGCACAACGGTTACGTCTCGACGCTGCTCGGGCGGCGGCGATATATGCCGGGTCTCGTATCGGGCAACTATATGCTGCGGGCGGCGGCCGAGCGAGAAGCGACCAACGCGCCGCTACAAGGCAGTGCGGCCGATCTCATGAAACTCGCAATGGTGCGGATCGATCGCGCTCTCGCGCAAGCCGGCCTCGACGCCACTATGCTGTTGCAGATTCACGACGAGCTGATCTTCGAGGTCCGCAACGCGCATCTAAACGATACGGCAGCACTCGTCCGAACCCATATGGAGAATGCGATTACATTATCGGTTCCGCTCGAAGTAACGCTTAAGTCGGGCCGGAATTGGTACGACGTCGAACCGATTGTAGAGACAGAACGTGTTTAAGGCTGCGCTCGCACTGCTCGCTCTCGCGCTTCCGACGATCGTCGTGCACGCGCCTAAGGCGACGCTTACGCTCGAAGTTGCGCGCACCGCGACGGAGCGCGAACGTGGTTTGATGGACCGTACTTCGGTCCCGTTGCATACTGGGATGATTTTCGTCTTCGAGCGTGACGAGTTCGTCGATTTTTGGATGAAGGATACCTTAGTACCCTTGGATATGATTTTCATTGGAGCCGACGGGACGGTGCGGCGCGTTTTCGCCAACGTTCCCGTACTCCACCCGCAGCCGAGCGACGACGAAATCCCGATGGAGGGAGCGCCGGCGAAGTACGTGATCGAGCTGCGAGCGGGTGAAGCGGCGCAGGATGGAATCACGCGCGGCGTCAAGCTCGATCTGCACGGCGTTCCGTCGCCCGCTTAAGGCGAGTTTAAGGGTATTGCCCGAACTTCCGGAGATCGAGACGATCGTGCGCGGGCTTGCCGGCAAAATCGTCGGCGAGACGATCGAGCGAGCGGAAGTGCGCCTATCGCGCGTTACGCAGGCTCCGTCGAATTTGCGCTTCGCACGCGCGATAGCGGGCGAACGCATAACCGGCGTGCGCCGCCGCGGAAAGTATGCGATCGTCGAGCTATCCTCGGGGCGGTCGCTCATTACGAGTCTGCGCATGACCGGACGGCTCGTCGTGGCCGAGGAGGACGACCCGGAGTGCCCGGCGACTCACGTGGTTCTGCACTTCCGCGGGGGCGGCCGCTTGCGGTTCTCGGACGTGCGCACCTTCGGGCGAATGCGGCTGGTGGCACCGGGTGAAGCGTGGGACCGCGAGCTCGGCGTCGAGCCGCTCTCTTCAGGCTTTACACAGGAAGCCTTTATCGGTATGCTGTCGGGGCGGACGACGCCGGTCAAGGCACTGCTCCTCGATCAACGGCGCATCGCAGGCATCGGCAACATCTATGCGTGCGAGGCGCTCTGGGAAGCTCGGATTCGTCCAAGCCGTCCCGCAGGGAGCTTGACGAAACCCGCGACGCACCGCTTACGTCGCGCGATTATCGACGTTTTGCAACGCGCCATCGAGATGCGCGGAACGAGTGTCGATGACTACGTAGACGCCGACGGACTGCAGGGTGGTTTCCAGAACGACCTCAAGGTCTACGGCAGAAACGGCCGGCTTTGCCTGCGCTGCGGCACCAGCCGCGTAGTGCGAACGGTGCTGGCGCAGCGAGGTACGTGGTGGTGCCGGCGATGTCAGCGATAAAAATAAAATTACGAAAGTGGGAAAACAGAAATAACTACTACTGAAGCCGCTCCGGCTCATCACGAAGAAGACCAACTGGCGCTGGAGCAGCGCCTCTACGAAGAATCACTGCGAGTACTCGACGAAGGCCAGGTTCTCACCGGCACGATCGTCCAGAGAGACAAAGACGAAGTGCTCGTCGACGTCGGCGGAAAATCCGAAGGCGTCCTTCCGTTCCGCGAGCTCTCGCTCGCCATCGACCCCAAACTGCTGCGCGTCGGCGACACCGTCGAAGTCATGGTTCATCGCATAGACGAACTGGATGGGACGCTTTTTCTGTCGGAGCGCCGGGCGCGCGCCCTCAAGACCTGGGAGAAGGTCATCGAAGCGCACGACCGCGACGAAGTCATCGAAGCGACGGTAACGCAAGTCGTCAAAGGCGGCGTGCTCGTCGATTTGGGCATGCGCGGTTTCGTTCCGGCCTCGCAAATTCGGCGCCAACCCGTCGGAAATCTCGACGAGCTCATCGGGCAACACTTGCGATTGAAAGTGATCGACCTCGATCACAAGCGCCATCGCGTGGTGCTTTCGCAGCGTCTCGTGCTCGAAGAAGAACTGCAGGCGAAGAAACAAGAACTGCTCGATACCCTCGAAGTCGGGCAGATCCGTGAGGGCGTCGTCGTTCGTCTCGCCGATTTCGGCGCGTTCGTTGACCTCGGCGGTATCGACGGGCTCATCCACAACAGCGAGTTGGCCTACGCGCGGATCAAGCATCCGTCGGAGGTCGTCAAAATCGGCGACGTCGTCCAAGTGGAGATCATGAAGTTCGATCCGGATGCGAAGAAGGTCAGCCTTTCGCTCAAGCACGCGCTACCCGATCCGTGGGATCAATATGCCGATCGGCTTTACGAAACGAACAAACTCACCGCGCAGGTCGTGAAGGTAACGCCGAACTACCTGCTCGTCGAAGTGATTCCCGGCATCCTCGCCATGGTGCCGAAGGGAGAATTCGATGTGTCGGCTCAGTTCGCGGCAGGCCAAGACGTCGAAGTGACGCTGCTGACGATCAATCATGCGACCCGCCGCATCACAGCCTCGATTCAGCACGTTGCCGACGTCCCGCCCGAGGAGATCGAGCAGTACGCGGTAGCGGTAGAGGAAGAGGTCGGGACCAGTGTCGAGCAGGCGGTGCCAGCCGCGGCGGAGCCGCAAGAGGTATAGCTCTCTCCGCCGTGCGGGTTGGGTTGACCGGCGGAATCGGAGCGGGAAAGAGCGCCGTAGCCGCGATCTTTGCAAGCCACGGCGCTTTCGTCATCGACACCGATGCGATCGCACGCGAAGTCGTCGCACCGAACAGCGACGGTTTGCGTGAAATTGCGCGCGTCTGGCCGCAAGCAGTACGCAACGGCGCGCTCGACCGGGGCGTGCTTGCGGACATCGTCTTTGGCGATCCCTCCGCGCGCGAACGCCTCAACGCGCTGTTGCATCCGCACATCCGGCGCGTCGCACTGGAGCGCGAAGCGCTCGCCAAGCCGGGCCAGATCGTCGTGCACGTAGTGCCCTTGCTCTTCGAAACGGGGTATGATCGTCTCGTCGACAAGTCGGTCCTCGTCGTGGCGCCCCTCGAGCTGCGCATCGCGCGAGTCGTCGAGCGCGATAAGCTGGACGAGAGGCGAGTGAGGGCCCGCATGGCGGCGCAGATGGAACCCGAGCGGGCGCGGCGGGCCGCCGACTTCGTGATCGAGAATGATGGAAACCTCGAGCGGCTGGGGAGCCGGGCCGTCGTGGTCTACGAGGCCCTCGCCAGCGACTCCAACCTCGATTTAAGCCCCTCCGAGCAAATTCTCAGCGAATCCTGAGTTTACCGAGCGCTTGTATGGGAATAGAGTAACTCGGTACTTCCACAAGGAGAGGATTCACATGGCACAAGAGACGGGACAGGCGGGCGGCATGAGCGTTCGCGAGGCGGGCCGCCGCGGCGGCGAGCGCGTGAAAGCAAAGTACGGCTCGGAGTTTTACGAAGAGATCGGCCGTAAGGGCGGCGAGGCCACGAAAAGCAAGTACGGCCCCTCGTTCTATGAAGTGATCGGCCAAAAGGGCGGCCAGCGCCCGAAGCGCAAAGCGGCAAACTCGTAATATTTCCCCCTTCCCCGGGTATCTAGGAAGGACTGATGGCCGAGAAGCAGGATCGCCCCTCCAAGCGAGAGATGTCTGTCCGCGAAGCGGGCAAGAAGGGTGGCGACACCGTTCGCGACCGCTACGGCTCGACGTTCTATGAGGATATTGGGCGCAAGGGCGGCAAGGCCACGCGCGACCGCCACGGTGTCGAGTTTTACGAGTCGATCGGCCAAAAAGGCGGCAAAGTCGTTAAGGAAAAGTACGGATCGGATTTTTACGAGGAGATCGGTCATAAGGGCGGTCAGAAAGTCAAGAAGCTGATTGCCGAAGCTAAGAAAAAACTCGGCACGGACGAAAAATCGTAAGAAGGCCCTGATTTAGCGCACCCTTCGCGAGCGCAGCGAGCAGTCGAAGGATGTATCTAAGTCAGAGCCTTCTCTCTTGGCTGCGTCGGTTAATGCGTTATGTCGACGCCGCCGCTAACTTTTCCGAGGTGGATCGTGTCGTCGTCGAAATCGACGCTTAGACCGTCGATCCGCAGCGTCTGATCGCCCGAGTGGATGTACGCAGGATGAGAGATACGCAGGATCTTCGCGTCATTCGTCCACGTCACTAAGTCGGTGTCGAAGGAGCGTTTCTCCGGATCGTTGATGCGCTCGACGTGAACCTTGCCGACCGCGGTAAAGTCCAGCGACTGGATGTTCAGCGTGACGTGCTTGGCGGAGATGCGAAGGTACGGCTTCCCTTTTCGGAAGACGACGCCGTTACGCACGCCGTCAACGGTCCCGCTGAGCCCATCGGAAGAGAGCCGCGCGTGATCGTAGTCAAAGGTCCACGACTTCGTCGTAATGTGATTGTTCAGTACGTGGCCGCCGTGCAGGTCGATCGGGGCCTGATTGGGCGGAGGCGGCGGTGCGCCGCCGCCGGCGAGAACGATCTCGACGACGACGTAGACGCCTAAGGCGAGTCCCGCTCCCAAGGCGAGCCGCTTCCACCAGATCCGTTTAATGCGCATCGGGCCACTCTCGGGGATCGGGTGCCAGCGTGTGCGGCGGCGCGAGCAGGCCGGCGTAGAGGATCACCATCAGAACGCCGATCGTCGTCGGACCGATTCGCGAAAAGAACGTCGGTAGACGTGGGGCTACGAATCCGGTCACGACCGTCCTTCGACCGATACGGCTGCGCTTCTGCCAGCGCCCGTCCGGCGCGACGATTCCGCTGATTCCGGTCGCGGCGGCACGCACGACGTAGGCGCCCGTCTCGATCGCCCGGAGTTGCGCGATCTGCGCGTGCATATATGGTCCCGAGGTCGTACCGAACCACGCGTCGTCGGTGCTGACGACGAAGAGCTGCGCGCCGCGCCGGACTTGCTCGTAAGCTAGGTCGGCGAAGGCCGACTCCCAGCAGATCAGCGGCGCGATGGCGAGAACGCTCGTCGGGTAAACGCCGTCATTGGTGCCCGGCGTCAGGCCGCCGTTGAGTGCCCCGACGTAGGGCAGCCACGAAAGAAACTCACGCCCCGGAAACCATTCCGCGAACGGTACGAGCTGCCGCTTATCGTAGACGGCATATCCGCCGCTCGGCGAAAAGATGAAGAGGGCGTTGTAGAGCGCTCCCGGGCCGGCCGCGAGGCTCCCGGCGACGATCGTCGCGCGCACTTCGCGGGAGAGAGCCGTGAAATGCCGGATAAGGGAGAAATTAGCATCGAGCTCGGTTGGTATCACCGTTTCGGGCCAGACGAAGAGACGCGGATGATGCGCGCTCGCGCGGCGCGTCATCGCGGTATATCGCCGAACCGCGAGTGCGAGGGAGTTCCACTTGAACGATTGCGCGATGTTGCCTTGCACCGCGGCTACCGGAATCGTCGGCGTTGGGAGTTTGCGCGCCGGCCATAGACTCCAAAAGACCAGCATCATGACGGCGAGCGAAAACGCGACGACGCCGAGCGGTCTCCACGTACGGCGACGCAGCGCGTCGGCAACGTATGCGCCGATGGCGCAAAGCACGAACGTTATCCCATACGTGCCCGCGTAGGCAGCAATAACGCGCAACGGCGAGTCGGCTTGCGTATACCCGAGTTGGTCGAACGGTGCGGCGAGTACGCCGATCGAACGCAGCCACTCGCAGAGCGTGAATGCGGCCGCCGCACCTAACGGCGCGACGTTTGGCGGCATGCGGGTGTATGCAAATGCGGCGAGCGTTCCCGCAAGCGCAAAAAACGGCGCCTCGATCAGAGCGGGACCGAGTGCGAGGAACGGTCCGAAAACGCCGATGTATCGACCGACCGTATGCCCGACCCACGCGAAGTCCGCGGTAAAAAAAATTAAACCCGCAAACCAACCGAGGAGCGCCGCTTTTTTCAAGGAAGCGCCTTGCCAAATCCAGAAAAGCGCCGCAGTGCCGAATGGCACGAGCCACGAAGCGCCGAGCTTCGGGAATGCCGCCGAAAGCATGAGGGCCGCCGCGGCTGCAATAGCCGTGTCGCGCATCCGTGCTGAGGAGATCATGATACGTAGATTGAGTTTCGGTTTTATCGTCGTCGCGGTAACGGCTGTCATTGTCGCGGCTTGCGGTCGCCAGGTGACGCCGAATCCTCCGGGATTAGGACCCGGCGGCGCCCCTCCTGGATACATGGCAATCTTCTTCAACACTCAGGCGCCCTTCAACTTCACCAACTATCAGTACATGCTCGTCTTCAACACGACGGGCAGCGGCGTAACGCCATCTACCGATACTCTACAGACCAACTGGGCAGGCTATTCCTTCGCGACGGTCGCGCGAGGGAACGGCGTTTCGACGTACGCGCAGGCCGTGCAGTTCCTTCGCAACGCCAATCCGCACATTCCGCCGGCATGGCTGCCCCTGGGCACGACGCCGAATCAATTCTCTTACAATCTCAACGCCAACGGTACCGGAACCGAGTTCTCGATCCTAGCCCAGACGGCGATCTTCACCGGCATCGCCTCTCCCTCGCCGTCGCCCAGCCCGTCGAACATCTGGACGTTCAACGCATTCGTCACGCAGGCCAACAATCAGGGACAGTGGCTCTTCGTCGACTCCATGGGCGCCGGAGGCCCGGTAGATCCGCAGTTCATCTCACCCAAGCTCAATATGCTGCAATGCTTCGATAACACGTACACTGCGCTCGATTCGCAGATAACCGATCCGGCCGCTGAAATAACGACCATCGAGATCGCAAATAACCCTGCCGCCCATCCTTGCTCGCAATAAATCAATATGCACGAAGCACCGCTAGAGTGCGACCACGATATTTGCAACTGCTCGCTGACCGGAAGCGTTGAAGGCGGCGACGTCTACTGCAGCGAGTACTGTCGCAACGCCGACGAACAAGCCGTCGAATCCGAGTCCTGCGCTTGCGGCCACCCCGCCTGCGACACGCCATAGCTCTTTAGCTTCGGCGGATGCGGGCGTACTCGAAGACGCCCGTCGCTCACCTCCTGTTCGCTCCTGCTCCTCCACTTTTTCGGGTGAACGAAGTTTTGAAGCAGCCATCCATGGCTGGCCCGAAAAAGCTGGAGGCTTCTCGTACCGCCCGCATCCGCCTCGCTCAACCGCAACGACAATTTTTAAATTCAACCTTTAACGCCGAAAGCGAGGCGATTGCGCCCGCGCAGCGAGGCCTCCGACTTTTCCGCAAAAGACACGAGGTCGTACTCCTATGGTGTTGCGGAAAAGCGGAGGAGTAGGAGCGCGCAAGGATGCGCGCGACGAACGTCCGAGTCGAGCGGGCGCAATCGCAGAGCGAATCAGAAGTTGAAGGTTGTCGGGACGACCGATTGCGACTGGCCGATGTTGAAGACGGCCGTCTGCGAGGGGAAGGCGAGCAGATTCAGCCCGACGTTGACGGATTGCTGGGACTCGTTGTAGAGCACCAGGAGCTGGTAACAGTTTCCGATCGTCTTTGTGTAGTAGATGATCTTGTCGGAGAAGAAGTTTCCAAGCCCGAGCGACGGCCGCCAGTTGATGTTCGTGACGAACTGTAAGGAAGCGTCGCGGCCGAACGGCGTGGAGAGCTGCAGATTCGTCGTTTCGAAGCCCTGGCCGGGGCCCGGAATGAACGAGCCGCTGAGCAGGACGACCGATCGCGGCGACGGACGCGCGCTCAACTGATAACTGAGCGGCTGAGCGAGGCCGTCGAAGTTCGTCGAGTATCCGACCGAGAAGGCATAGATGTCGTCGTTGAACAGGCGAAGCATGTCTTGCATGTTCTTCGTATTCATCGTCGGCTGCTGGTCGAGATATTGAAAAGGCACCAAGGCGGGCCCGTTATAGTTGGCCTCGTTGTAGGTGATCGTATTGACGATGTGCTGGCTGATCGGGGTGGTGAGGCTGAGATCTTGTTCGATCGCGGCCTTGAGGTCGCCGGTGCCGTACGCGTATTGGTCGACGGTCACCGTCCCCTGGAAGTCGCTGCCGAGCACCTTGGCTTCGAGCGGGCCGGCGACGACGTTCGCGTCGCCGCGCCACGTCGCCAGTGCGACGGGCTGACCATCGCCGGCTGGATTGCTATATTCGCCAACGGTGAGATCCGCGGAGAGCGGTATGAAGAAGTGCGGGAAAAAGTCCGTCGGACGCACCTCGAACTCCGGGATCTTGTTAATGCCGACCGCTTGCTGCGAGTAAGTCTTATCGAACTCCATCTGGTAGTCGGCCCCGGTCGTTGTGTACTGTAAGAGATAATCGAACTCGGACTGGTTGCTGAACGAGTTGAACCCTCCGAAGCTCGCGCTGCTGCTGCTGAAATCGTAGGTAATCGTTTGATTCAGGTTCTCGTTGTATTGGCGTGTGTCCGTAAAGGTGAAGGTGTCGCTGCTCGACTGACCGCCGACCGAACTGTGACTGAAGCTATAGTTCTGGGAGGTTTGGGCGGTTTGATGAACGATCGCTTCGCTTAGCGTTTCGTTCGGCGGTATGCTCACGAGTGGGCCGTAGTTGGACTGATACGAGAACTGAAAGTTGCTGCGCAGGTGCTCGTTGATGTTCTCGAGCTCCGATATCGCAGCGTTGGTCTGCCGTCCACCGGCAATTTTATCGTTGATCGTATAGACATTGACGCTCACGCTCCGCCGGCCGCTCTTGGCCGAATAGAAGCCGACGTAGCCGAGCCCCAGCCCTTCCTTCGTGTAGTAATTGACGATGTAGTAGCCGTAGTAATATTGATCCTTACCGAAGGGGACCTGAATTTTTATGTACGCCCCTTGGTACGTGTTATAGCCGATCTCCGGAAAGAGATGCGCCCGGCCGCGCTGGCCTTCGACGCTGCGCAGCGGAATAACGAGCAGCGGAAGGTAAAAGACGGCGGCGGCGCCGAGCCACAGCACGGCCTTGTGGATGACGATCTTGTCGCCGGGAACGACTTCCATGTCCTTGCCGGTGATGTGATACCCGCCGTGCGGGTTCTCGCAGGTCGTGATGTACGGATTGAGCCCGTGCGCGGTTCCATCGGGATCGGTATGAAGGTCGCTGGCCGAAAAGTGAATCAGTCCGCGCTGAACGCCTTCGTCGCTCGCGCCTTTTCCGTTGCTGAGCTTGGCAGTCTGTGCGACGGTATCGAAGACGATGACGTCGGCGGTGAGCACGGAGTTATGCTCGTGGTTGACGAGATACGGATTACCCGTAATCGTAATTGTCCGAATCCCGTCGAAATGCGCGCGCTCGCCGACGATCTCTTCGTCGCCGTAGTAGATATGTACGTTTCCGATCGCATCGCTCGGCTGACCGCGGGCGCGGTTTCCGCTCCACTTGTCGGAGATGACCGCGACGTATCCCGGCGCGAGGGTCGGTGCGCCGGTTGGAGCGGGCGTCGGGACCGGCGTCGCTTCGCCGGCGGGCGGGATCGGCGGCGGCGTCTCGCCGCCTCGAATCAGGAAAATCGGTTCGGTTGAAGATGTGGCCGAAGGCGTCGCGCCGGGCACGGGCGGCGGCGTCACCCCGGGAGTCGAGCCGGGGGCCGGCGGCGGCGTCCGGTTTATCGTGTAGGTGCCGTTGCTCGCGCCGCCGGGTACCTGCGGCAAGCCGGGCGTCGAGACGGGCGCCGGCGTGCTCGAGGGAGCGGCAGTCGCCTGTGCTACGCTCTGAGAGTCGACCGCATAGTGCTGTGCGCAACTCTGCGTATTGAGCAGCCGCAGCGCGGTCTGCTCGCGATCGTCGATCGAGGCCGAAGCCGGAAATGCGGCCTTGGCAAAAGCAGCCAGCGCAGCAATCACGGCCAGGCCGCAATTTACTCGCTTACCGAAGGGCACTACGTCAGCGCTCTTCCAGCCAGAGTAGAACCACGCCCGCGGTTCCGATCAGAAGGTTCGGCAGCCAGGCTGCTATGTACGGATTCATTGCGCCGTTGCGCCCGAAGGCCGAAGCGGCCGAAACCATGAGGTAGTAAATAAAGAACGCGACGATGGAGAGCGCAATGCCCAGCGTGCGGCCGCGCTTGCCGAAACGCATGGCGAGCGGCACCGCCACGAGCACGCCGATAATGCAGGAAAACGGCCACGCCAACTTATCCGCGAGGTTGATCTGTAAGTTGCCCATTGCGGTTCCGCCGATTCCTTGCGCTTGGAGGGCGTTGACCTGCGTGCGCAACGACTTGCTGCTCATCGTCCAGGGATCGTTATTGACCTGGCTGACGAACTGCGAGGCCGTTTCGCCGAGCGGCAATCCGATACTGACGTCTTTTACGTGTTGCTGATTGGTAACGAAGCCGTCATTGTTGTAACGCGTGTCGATCACGTCGTGCAGCACGAGAGTGCTGCCCGCAACCGAGGCCGACTTCGACTGAAGCGTTTCGTTCCACGGCCCGAACTTCGCCGGCTTGAAGATCTGTACGTCCATCATAGTGCGGTTGTCGGGCGCGACTTGCCCGACGTAAAACGTGTTTCCGGTATCGGGATCTTTGCGAAAAAACTGCGGTTCGACCGGGAGCGCATCGGTATGATAGATGATCTGATAGAAAGTGCGCGTCGAGAGATCGACGGAGGCCGGTGCGACCCACTCGTTCATCACATAGGCGATCAAAAACATTGCGACGCCGAAGAGCAGCGGCGAGATTGCGATGCGCAGCACCGTAATTCCGGAGGTTCGCATCGCGGTCACCTCGTTGTCGCCCATAACGCGTCCCATCGCAAGCAATGCGGCGAAGAGGCAGCCGAAAGGGAACGCCATCGGAATGGCCTGCGGGATGCGAAAGACGACGAATCGCAGCACTAGGAAGAACGGCGCGTGTTGGTTGATGATGTAGTCGGCGGCGAGAAAGAAAATATTCAGCGCCCAAAAGAGCAAAAATGCGCCGAACGCAAAGAAGAACGGGCCCATCATCTCGCGCAGCAAATAGCCGTCGAGGATCGGCAGGCGCAAGAGATTCGAACGGACGCTCGGCAGCGGCTGTCGGTGCGTCAGCGTCGCCATCTAGGAAGGGGAGCCTAGTAGCTGCGGTACGCGTTCAGTACGCGTACGACGTACGCGCGTGTCTCCGGATACGGAGGTACGCCGTGATAGCGGTCCACCGCGCCAGGACCGGCGTTGTAGGCGGCTACCGCCAGGGTAACGTTGTTGTGGTAATGACGAAGGAGCGAGTGGAGGTAGCCGGTGCCGCACTGCACGTTCTGGGTCGGATCGAACGGATTGGCGATCCCGCAGCCCGCCGAGGTTCCGGGCATTAGTTGCATTAGACCCTGCGCGCCGGCGACGCTGATTGCCGAGGGGTTGCCCGCCGACTCCGCCATCACCACCGCTCGTACGAGTCCGGGGGGCACGTCGTTTGCTTGGGAAGCCCCCATGACCAAGGCGTTCAGGGTGCTCGGATCGAGCGCGTGGGCCGAATAGGGCAAGTAGCCGCCGCCGCTGCATCCGCAGAGCAGCGCCAGGAGGCCCCAAATTCCGAAGAGCCGACTCATCGCACGGGCGCCTTTCTGCCCTTCCGGGGGCGAGGCCTGGTAGGCAGGCCGCCCTCACTTCGCAACTTTCCGATGGTTTTTCTCCTCGAGCAACGTTAGAGTCGTACGCATGTTGAAAACGAGTCCAAACCCCGAGATTATTCGCGGTCTCTGCCGGTACATCGAGGATCATAGCGACGAAGCCTTGACACTCGCTGAGTTAGCTCGCCGGGCCTCGATGAGCCGTTTCCACTTTGCCCGCACTTTCAAACGCGTCGTCGGGGTCACGCCCAAGCAGTACGTGGCGACCGTTCGTTCGCGAAAGCTCAAGGAGGGACTCGGCGCGAATCTTCCCATCGACGTCGCAGCGCTCGATGCCGGATACGGCTCGAGCAGCCGCATCTACGACGACGCCATCTCGCGCCTGGGTATGACGCCGCGACAGTATCGCCGCGGCGGTGAGAACGTAACGATTTCGTATGCCACGCTCGAGACGCCGGTCGGACTCATGATGATCGGGGCTACGGATCGAGGCATCTGCTTCGTCGGTTTCGGCGATACGCCCGAAGAGCTGCACGCGAGGCTTTGCGGCGAATATCGCAAAGCGAATATCGAGCCGATGCGTCAGCCGTACGATCCGCAGTTTCTCACTTGGACCGACGCAATTGCGCGTCATCTGGCCGGTGCGGCGCCGTCCGTGGATTTGCCGCTCGACATTCGCGCGACGGCATTTCAAATGCGCGTCTGGCGCTATTTGCAGACGATTCCGCCGGGCAGCGTCGAGTCGTACGCGGAGGTCGCTTCGGCGATCGGGCAGCCCAAAGCGACGCGCGCGGTCGCGCAGGCGTGCGCGCGCAATCCGGCCGCGCTGCTCATCCCTTGCCATCGCGTCATTCGCGGCTCGGGCGAGTTGGGCGGTTACCGTTGGGGGTTGGAGCGCAAACGCCGGCTCATCGATAACGAACGCGCCGCAAGAGCCGGCATCGCTTCGTGAACGAGTTTGACGTCATCGTCGTAGGAACGGGTGCCGCGGGATCGAGCGCGGCCAAAGCCTGCGCCGCGGCGGGGCGCCGCGTTGCGATCGTGGACGAGCGTCCGTACGGCGGGACGTGTCCGTTGCGCGGCTGCGATCCAAAGAAAGTTCTCGTGGGTGCCGCGGAGCTCGTGGATTGGGCGCGGCGGATGCATGGCGCGGGCATCGGCGGCGCGATCGAGATCGATTGGGCGCAGTTGATGCGTTTCAAACGTACCTTTACCGATCCCGTGCCGGAGCAGCGTGAGAACGAGCTGCAAACCGCCGGCGTCACGACCTATCATGGCCCGGTGCGCTTCTGCGGCGCGACCACACTAGAGGCCGGCGCCGAAATGCTCAAGGCGTCAAACATCGTCATCGCCGCCGGCGCGCGCCCGGCACCGCTTCGGCTTCCCGGCGAAGAGCTATTGATCACGAGCACCGAGTTTCTCGATTTGCAGTCGCTTCCAAAGCGAATCGCCTTCATCGGGGGCGGATATATCGCGTTCGAGTTCGCGCACGTCGCGGCTAGGGCCGGAGCGGCTCCGGTCATTTTGCAACGAGGCCCGCGCGTGCTCAACGGGTTCGAGCCGGGTCTCGTTGACGCGGTAGTCGAGGTCAGTCGCCGAATCGGCATCGAGGTGCGCACCGGCGTAGCGGTGACGAGCATTGAAAAAGCGCAACGAGGCGTACGCGTTTGCGCTGCGAGCGACGGCGGGGAGTTCGCAATAGAGTGCGAGCTAGCAGTGCATGCCGCCGGACGCGTCGCGGATCTCGACGAGCTCGCGCTGGAAGCCGGCAACGTCGAACGCACTTCAAAGGGCGTCGCCGTAAACGAGTTCTTGCAAAGCCGGAGCAATCCGGCGGTCTACGCCGCCGGCGATTGCGCTGACGGCGGAGGTCTTCCGCTCACTCCAACGGCTGCGGCCGAGGGAGAGCTGGCCGCGAAGAATCTGCTCGAAGGGAATCACCGCACGCTCGACTTCGCGGGGCTCGCCAGCATCGTCTATACGATTCCGTCGCTCGGCATGACCGGCCTGACCCAGGGGCAAGCGCGCGAACGAGGTCTCCGTTTTACCGTGCACGAGGGCGACTCGACGTCGTGGTATTCGTCGCGCCGGATCCGTGCGGAGGCGTCGCGTTACCAGTTACTCGTCGAAGACGGGACCACAACGATCCTCGGCGCGCACGTGCTTGGGCCCCACACCGAGGAGCTGATCAACATCTTCTCACTCGCGATTCGCGCGAAAATCGCCGCGGCAACTCTGAACGAGGCTCTCTTCGCGTATCCGACCGCCTCGTCGGACATCTTTGCGATGCTGCAAACACCCTGATACGGCCGCGACGCGACGGCCAATGCGAAGAGCCGGAGCGACC
>Ga0153928_1000602_pt1 | contig 17378 bp, 16 predicted proteins | sample TSNJ012MetaG_FD_106656 | JGI IMG/M metagenome (GOLD analysis project Ga0153928, IMG submission 106656) | Attine ant fungus gardens microbial communities from New Jersey, USA - TSNJ012 MetaG | ecosystem: Host-associated > Fungi > Mycelium > Unclassified | place: USA: New Jersey, Wharton State... | reverse complement strand
GCCGCCGCCAACGTCGGCTATCTGCGCCAGATGCTCGCGCACCCGAACGGCCTCGCCAAGCTCCCGCACCCCGGCACGAGCTGAGCGGCGGGCGCGTAGCCCCGCATGAAGTGGGGCGCAATGCGGGGCGGCGGTTTCAAACAAACATAAATGACGAACGGTCTCGTCATCGCCCGCGAAAGCGGGCGATCCAGTACTCCGTGAGCTATCAGATTTAGCGAGGGACCGGGGTTACTGGATGCCCCGCTTTCGCGGGGCATGACGAGTCAGAGTTAGTTTCCGGCGTCGGCAATTTACTGAATCGCCATCACCTTGATGGCGGCCGGGCCGAGAATGACGATGAACAGCACCGGCAGGAAGAACAGGATCATCGGCACGGTGAGCTTGGGCGGCAGCGCGGCCGCTTTCTTTTCCGCCTCGGCCATGCGCATGTCGCGGTTTTCCTGCGCCATCACGCGCAAGGTCGTGCCGAGCGGCGTGCCGTAACGTTCCGCCTGCTGCAGCGCGACGCACACCGCCTTGACGCCGTCGAGGTCGGTGCGCTTGGCGAGGTTTTCATAGGCCTGCCGGCGGTCCGGCAGATACGACAGCTCGGCGGTGGTCAAAGTCAGTTCCTCGGCGAGCGCGATCGACTGCGTGCCGATCTCCGAACTCACGCGGCGGAACGCCGATTCGATCGACATGCCCGATTCCACGCAGATCAGCAGCAGGTCGAGCGCGTCCGGGAAGGCCCGGCGGAGCGACGTCTGGCGGCGGGTGATCTGGTTCTTGAGGAACAGGTACGGCAGGTGCATGCCGAGATAGGCCGCGCCGATGCATATGGCGATCTTGAGCATGGCCGGCTGGCCGATGTCGACGATGACGAACAGATACAGCACGGCCGCCATCATCGCGGCCGCCGGCGTCACCATCCGGAAAAACAGGTAGGCCACGTAAGGCGCGTGCCCGCGGTAACCCGCCTGCACCAGCTTCTCGCGCGCCTCTTCCTGCCCGACCCACTTCGCGAGGTTGAAGCGGTCGACCACGGTCTTCATGTACTGCTTGGGCGAGCGGCGCAGCGCCATCTTGGGGCCGGCCGCGAGGCGCTCGCGTTCGCGCTGCCGGATCTTCTCGCGTTCGAGCGCCACCGCCTTCATGCGGCGTCCGAGGTTGTCCGAGGCGAACAGCGGCATCGCCAGGGTGATGACGGTGGCGGCGGCGGCGATGGCGGCGAACATCATCGCGAGAAATCGCGTGTCCGCCATTTTTTCGATGAGGAAGTCGATCATGGCTACACTTTAGAAATCGAAGTTGATCATCTTCTTCATCACGAACACGCCGATCGACATCCACACCGCGCAGCACACCAGCATCAACCGGCCGAGCTGCGTGGTCCACAACAGCTCGATGTAGTTCGGGCTGGTGATGTAGACGAGGATCATGACCGCGATCGGCAGCGATCCGATGATGACCGCCGAGGCCTTCGCTTCCATCGACATGGCGCGGATCTTGGCCTGCATCTTCTTGCGGTCGCGCAGGACGCGCGAGAGGTTGCCGAGCGCTTCCGACAGGTTGCCGCCGGCCTTCTGCTGGATCGAGATGACGATTCCGAAGAAATTCGCTTCCGGCAGCGGCATGTTCTCGTAGAGCCGCGCGCACGCCTCGCCGAGCGGCATGCCGATGGTCTGCGTCTCGACGATGGCGCGGAATTCTCCTTTGACCGGCTCCTGGGAGTCGCTGGCGATCACCTTGAGGCAGTCGCCGAGCGGCAGGCCGGCCTTGACGCCGCGCACGATCACGTCGACCGCGTCCGCGAAGGCTTCGATGAAACGGCGCTCGCGCCGCCGCTTGAGAAAAATCAGCATCCAGCGCGGCAGCCCGAAACCGGCGGCGAACCCGATGCCGGCCGCCGGCAGCAGCCCCGTGCCCATGCCGAATGCGGCGAGCAGGGCCACCAAACCGAGCCCGGCGCTGATCAGCATGAACTGACGCTTGGACCAGCTCAGGCCGGCCTGCGCGATGCGCAGCGAGAGCGGCGGTGATTTGGCGCTTTTGCGGCGGGTCTCGATTTCTTTGAGCGTTTCCTCGACCTGTTCGCGGCGCACCTTCGGCGTCCCGCGCGCGGCCGGTGTTGCGCTCATCGACTGCGCGCGCGCGATGCTCGCCCTGCGCTGGTCGGCGCGGCGCTCGCCCGACAGCAGCGGATACACGAACACCCACACGACGCCGCCCGCCGCGAGCGTGCCGAGGAAGAACATGGCGAGCAGGTGCAGCGACATGGCTAGTTCTTCACCGGTTCGTCGACGATTTCGGCGGCGTCGAGCACCTGGGCGAGGCGCTTGTCCTCGCCGTAATAGCGCGCGCGCTCCCAGAAGCGCGGCCGGCCGATTCCGGTCGAGCGATGGCGGCCGATCAGCTTGCCGCTGTTGTCCTCGCCGAGGATTTCATAGACGAACAGGTCCTGGGTGATGATGACGTCGCCCTCCATCCCGATCACCTCGGTCAGGTGGGTGACGCGGCGCGAGCCGTCGCGCAGGCGCGCGGTCTGCACGATCAGGTCGACCGAGGCGCACACCATTTCGCGGATGGTTTTCGACGGCAGCGAGAAGCCGCCCATGGTGATCATGGATTCCAGGCGGGAGAGCGCCTCGCGCGGATTGTTGGCGTGCAGCGTGCCCATCGACCCGTCGTGGCCGGTGTTCATCGCCTGCAGCAGGTCGAACGCCTCCGGGCCGCGCACCTCGCCGACGATGATGCGCTCGGGCCGCATGCGCAGACAGTTGCGCACGAGATCCCGCATGGTGACCTGCCCTTCGCCCTCGAGGTTGGGGGGACGGGTCTCCAGGCGCACCACGTGCGGCTGCTGCAGCTGCAGTTCGGCCGCGTCCTCGCAGGTAATGATGCGCTCGTCGTCGTCGATGAAACGCGTCAGCGTGTTGAGCAGCGTGGTCTTGCCCGAGCCGGTGCCGCCCGAGATGAGCGTGTTGACCCGGCAGCGGCCGATGATCTTGAGCAGCTCGGAGCCGGCCGGCGTGATGGTGCCGTATTTGACCAGCTGTTCGAGGGTGAGCTTGTCCTTCCTGAATTTGCGGATGGTCAGCGACGGCCCGTCGAGCGCCAGCGGCGGTACGATCACGTTGACGCGCGAGCCGTCCGGCAGGCGCGCGTCGCAGATCGGCGAAGCCTCGTCGACCCGCCGCCCGATCTGGCTGACGATGCGCTGGCAGATGTTGAGCAGCTGCTGATTGTCGCGGAAGCGGATGCCGGTGCGCTGGATCTTGCCGGCGACCTCGATGTAGACCGTGCCGGCGCCGTTGACCATGATGTCGGCGATGTCGTCGCGCGCCAACAGCGGCTCTAGCGGGCCGTAGCCGAGCACGTCGTTGCAGATGTCCTCAAGCAGTTCCTCCTGCTCGGCGATCGACATCACGATGTTCTTGATCGCGATGATCTCGTTGACGATGTCGCGGATTTCCTCGCGCGCCGATTCGCCGTCGAGGCGCGCCAGCTGGGCGAGATCGATCGCCTCGATCAGCGCGCTGAAAATCGTGCCCTTGACCTCGTAGTAGGCCTCGGAGCGCTGCGAATCGGTGGCGGCCGGCGGCGGCATCGCCGCCCCGCCGCGGCCATCCGCGGCGAGCGGAGGCGAGACGATTGCCGCGCCGAGCCCGGCCGACGGCAGCGGCGAACGGCCGACGTCGATGCCCTTGCTGGGGGCCTCGAGGACGGCGGCCGCGGGCGGCGGTGCCTCGCCCGGCCCGCGCTGTTCCGCGCCGTTGCTGCTGCGCTTGCCGAACACGGCTCGCTCTCCACACCTCTCACGCCGAACGGCGCTTGAGCTTTTCCAGGATGGGCGCCAGCAGGGTGGCGCGCGCGCGCTTGACCTCGCCGCGGCCGGTGAGGACTTGCGCCAGATGACGGAAGGTGTCGGCGGCGCGGTGATTGGCGGCGACTTCCGCAATCATCTGGCCGTTGTTGGCGGCGGTGCCGAACATTTGCGGCTCGAACGGAATCGCCGCGTCGGGGGCGGCGTCGAGCGCCTTGGCGAACTCGTCGGCCTTGATTTCCGGCCGCTTCGGCATGCCCACCTGGTTGAGGCAGTAGTGCGGACGATGGTCGTTCGGGCGGGCCCCGCGCAGCAGATCGACCATGTTCTTGGCGTTGCGCAGGTTGGCGAGGTCGGGCGCCGCCACGACGAGAATGCTGTCGGCGGCGATCAGGGTGTGCCTTGCCCATCCCGACCACACGTGCGGCACGTCGAGGATGATGAACGGCACCGAGCCGCGCAGCACGTCGAAAATCCCGTCGAATGCATCCGAGCCGAAGTCGTAGACGCGCTCGAGCGTGGCGGGCGCCGCCAGCAGGCTCAGATGGTCGGTGCATTTCGACAGCAGCCGGTCGACGAAGGCCGTGTCGATGCGCTCGGGCGAGAACACCGCATCGGCGATGCCTTGCGGCGGGTCCTGGTTGTAGTCGAGGCCGGCGGTGCCGAACGGCAGGTCGAGGTCGGCGACAACGGCGTCGAGCCGCATGTCGCGCGCGATCGACCAGGCGATATTGTGGGCGACGGTGGAAGCACCGACGCCGCCCTTTGCGCCCACCACCGCGATCGTCCGCCCGACCGGCTTGGCGTCGGGCGCGCCGAACAGGGACGAGATCGCGCGGATGACGTCGAGCGTGCCGACCGGCGCCATCAGGTAATCGCTGATGCCGCGGCGCACGAGTTCGCGGTAGAGCACGATGTCGTTGGTACTGCCGATCACGATCACGCGCGTGCCGGCGTCGCAGACCTCGGCCAGCTGGTCGAGCCCGGCGAGCAACTCGTCGTGCCGGCTTTCCGATTCGATGATCACCACGTTGGGCGTGGGGGCGGTGCGGTAGGCCTCGGCGGCCGCCGCAATGCCGCCCATCTGGATTTTCAGATGCGCCTTGGCCATGCGGCGGTCCTCGCCTGCGGCCTGCATGGCCGTGGCGGTTTCCGCGTTCTCGCAGAACGCCTGGATCGAAATGCGGGGAACGGGCGCGATATGCGGCGCGCCGGTTCCGGCTTGGCCTGCAGCGTCGGCCTTTACGGTGTGCGGGATCATTTGCCTATGTCGCTGAGCTTGGCTTTGTCGGTTTGCGGATTGAGCGTCGGAGTCGGCTCGCCCTTGCGGTATTTGTCGAGCACGAAGGTCCGGCGGGCGGTGTAGGCGGGCGTCTCGCCACGCGGCTGGACCAGGTCGGCGGGATTGTCGACCATGGCCGCGAGGTTGCGCTGCTCGGCGCAGCCGAAGTTCCAGTAGGAATGATTGGACGCATCGTCGCCGTCGACGGTCGTCGAGAGGTCCCTCGGCCACAGGCCGCACGGACCGGCTTCTCCGATCATCTTGGGATAGGACAGGCGCAGGGTGGCGAACTTGATCGGCGTCGCCGGCCGATAGCGCCGCGTCGCAATCGCCTCCGGCGACACGCCGGCGGCGGCAAGGATCGCACGCACCTCCTGCGTCGCCTCGAGCGCCGCGTGCGCATTCGGGGTGTCTTCCGGAATGTCGATCAGGATGCCGCCGGTGGATTCCCGCCGCCAAAAGTGGGCGAAGGCGGCGAGGTCGGCCTGCTGCGTCGGCGAGAGACCGCCGCGATTGACGCCGACGAAAAGCTCGAGCGTCCGGTGCCCCTCGCGCAGCGAGATCGGGTGGCGCTGGCGGACGTCTTCCGGATAGTCGTCGACCGCCGCCACCTTGTAGCTGCTGAAGGTGCTGCACCCGGCTAATCCGGCGGCAGCGAGGATCGCGGCGGCGCGCCAGGCGCTTGCCTTGGGCCGACGCCGGCGCACGGTGCCTAAGTTGCTCATGTCCGTTCTCCTCGCCCGCGCGCTCAGTCGAGTATGAAGCCGGGCTTGCCGTAGTAGGTCCGCCGCGGATCGGGAGCCTCGGCCGCGCCGTAGAGGCGGTTGAATTTGCCCAGCAGGATGCCGGCCGGGTCGCTCGCCTCGACGAAGCCGTCGGTCGGCCGCGACAAATCCTTCGGGCTGACCGGATGCACGATGTAGGGCGTCACGATCACCACCAGCTCGGTCTTGTTGTTGAGATACTCGCGGCTCCTGAACAGCGTGCCGAGCACCGGCAGGTCCATGAGCGCGGGGACGCCGTTGACCGCCTGCTTGGTTTGATCCTTGATCATGCCGGCCATCGCCAGCGCGCCGCCGGAGGGGACTTCCACGGTCGTCTCGCTGCGACGGACCTGGATCGAGGGAATGATCACCGAGCCGGTGCCTTGCGCCAGGGTGAGCGTGTTCTCGTTCGAGAGATCCGACACTTCAGTCAGGATTTTCAGGCTGATGCGGCCTTCCGAGAGCACGATCGGGGTAAAGCCCAGGCTGACGCCGAATTGTTTGAACGCGATGCCGAGCTGGCACGTGAACGGCGGCGCCGTGCTGCAGGTGTAGCCGGCGGGAACCGGGAACTCGCCGCCGGCCAGGAAGGTGGCGTTCTCCCCGGACACCGCGGTCAGGGTCGGCTCGGCCAGCGTGCGCACGGCGCCTGCCTGTTCCATCGCCTGCAGCGTCGCATTGAGCGAATTGAAGCCGAGGGACGGCACGCTGGCGCCCACCAGCTTGCCCACGCCGATCGCGGTGTTGCTGATCGGCGTGCCCGAGGCCGAGAACGGGTTTTGTATCACCGGGACGAAGCTGGCATTGCCCATGCTGCCGCTGATGTTGATGCCGAGCTGTTTGATGACGTTGCGCTGTATCTCCGCGACCGTCACCTTGAGCATGACTTGATCGCGCCCGGCGATCATCAGGCTGTTGACGACCTTGGTGGGATCGCCGCCGACCAACCGCACCGCCAAGTCGTTGGCGCGCTGCGAGTCCACCGCGCTGGGCACGCTGCCGCTGAGCACCACGCCGTCGCCGACGCCCTCGATGTGCACGTCGGCGTTCGGCAGTATCTGTTTGAGCGCGGCGCGTACGCCGTTGAGATCGCGCGTGACCGCGATGTCGAAGCCGGCGATTTGGCGGCCCTCGCCGTCGAAGAAGTAGATGTTGGTTTGGCCGACGTCGACGCCGATCAGGTAGGCGCGGCGGGGCGAGCGAATCACTGCGTTGGCGATCTTGGGGTTGGACACCAGCACGTCGCGCACTTCGCGCGAGAGATCGATCACGATCGATTTTCCCACCCCGAGCGCGACGAAGCGCGAGGCCGGGTCGCCGGCGGCGAGCCGCGCCGAGCCGGTCGCCATGTCGTCGTCGGGCGCCGGATTGGCGGCGATACGCGCCGCGTCCTCGGCGGCGGCCGGGCGGACCGCATCGCCCACCGCCGTGACGGCCAGGGCCGCGGCGAGAGCGGCGGGAAAGAGGATCCTCGTCATCGTTTCCTCCGCGGGCTACTTGGCCGTGGTCGACGTGGGAACGCCGTAGCGCACCATGTTGAGCCGGCGATTCGTCGCGTTTTGGTCGTCGTCGGCCGCGTTTGCCGAGTTGGCGTCGATCAGGCTTAGCAGGGCGGGCGAAAGCGAGCCGCGCTGGCGCGAAGCCGCCCGGGTCTCGGCCTGGCCCGGCGGCGCCACCAGGATGTCGACGGTGTCGATTCGGACGACCGGCGCGGGGGCCGGCGGCGGTTCGTTCGATCCGCTGGCGAGGGAAGCGGCGATGTCGCCGGCGCCGAGGGCGACGGCAAGGACAACGATACGCGCGGCTCTCATACGCTGCACTTCCCACGGTTACGCTTCGGGCCGCATCGGGCCGACGACTGGATTTCACCAGCGAAACGTCAATCCATGGTTAATGAGGCGTATCTAATTTGAGTTAACCAAATATTCTCTTGCCGACTCGTGACCAATGCGCGGCAAATTCGATTCAACCGCCGCTGTGCGCGACGGGATGGAGTCGAGTCTCTTCGCGCTGTCACGCCGCAGCTTATTCTGAAGATCACGATAGTTGGGCCCCGCACCTTGGTGCGAGTGGACAAGGGCCCGATGCTCGATCCGCCCCCGAGTAGGCCCGCCAGGACGAGCGCTAGAGCATGATCCCGAAAAGTGGGTACCGGTTTTCGGAAAAGATCATGCTCCAATAATAAGTTAGAGTGGGATGACGATTCGAAGAAAAGTCATCACGCTCTAGGCTTTCAGCCGATGCGTCGCCGGCGGGGTACTCGCCGGGAGCATCACTTTATGGCTGCGCGGTGCCGCCTGGTGTGGCTGTTACGGGCGCCGATAGCGGCGCGTCGCCAAGCGTGATGCGCCGCTCGCATTTAGGCATGCAGTAATACGATTCGCGATCCATTCCCCGGTAGAGCACCACGACGTTGTCGCGCGGACCGACGACTTCGACCACGGTATTCATCAAGGTGGTCCCGGAGCGGTCAAGGGCGATGATATTGGTCGCGCCGTAGCCTCTACCGGTGATCACCATCGTTCCGCCCGACTGCAGGGAGACATCGGCGATCGACGGATTTCCGACCACGACGGTCCCGACCTGGTCGGGGAGTTTCATGATCTGGGCCCGGTCGAGAATGACCGTGAGCGTATCGGCGGCGCCCGCGGCCCGCACCGCCATGGCGGCCGCCGTGACGGCGAATGCTATTGTCGTGGCGTGTCGCCGGAAGCGCCCCCATGCGCTCCGCCTCGACTGCCCTGTCCGCGGGCCGCCTGCTGAGTCAACGGGCGCAATTGGAGCGCGAACGGTCACGCCGTCCGCACCGGTTGCCGTGAACGCGCAACTGAACATCACCCACTCCCACTTACGACAGTCCCGGCCGCATCTGGATTTCATACTAGCATGGCGGCACCGGCCTGTGCCAACCGACGAAAGGCGGCAGCGGCCACTCGACAAGATGGTTAAGACCAGGGGGCCGGCGCGAGGACCTCGTCAAATCCAGGCCGCCGCGTCAACAACGGTCCGACTGTCCCGCAAGCAACCTCATGCTGAGACGATAGAAGCTGATACCTGGGGGGAGGCCAAAAAAAAACCAGGATGCAAACAGGTGACAAGAAGAAAAGCGGTTTGTGGGAAGTTACCGGGAGTCTTGTCGTTCAAGGGACGAAGTTTGAGAATCCGAATATCATAGAATTAGAAAGGACGGGGGCGCTAAATCAGAAATGTGGCTGTCGAACGTTGATCTTAAAAACGATCAGCGACGGCGGTTGTGCACGCCATAGCCGCCTCCATCAAAGCAAATAATTGACCGCATCAGTCTAGTCAATGCCGCCTGAGCCGCCGTTTTTGTCCATTTCTTGTGACCCTATACCCAGCCCCTTCTCCCCGCTTCCACGACAGTGCTACGGCTTTTAGCGCGCGCATTGGGGCGCGCAGGACATCGTTTGGCGTGCCGGCCCGCGATAGACCACAATGACATTGCGGGCGGGGTCGGCTCTGTTGGAGTTGGCGTCAATCAGGCTGCGCAGCGCGAGCGAGAGGGTTCCGCGCTGACGCGAGGCCGCGAGGGTCTCGGCCTGGGCCGGCGACAGCTCGAGGGTCGCGGTCCGACCGACCACCACGCGCTGGCCGTTCTTCTCCTCGATCGTCTGGTCGATCGCGAGCACGCGCACGTCCGTGAGGATCGTCTCGCTGATCACCGACTCGACACCGGTGGCGTTTTCCGCTTCGCGGTCGTGCCGGGTCAGAAGCACGTCGACCCGGTCGTTGGGCAGGATGAAGCCCCCCGCACCGGTTTCCGGCGATATTTCGGTCGACACCGCGCGCATCCCGGACGGCAGCAGCGCGGCCATGAAGCCCGAACCGTTGGCCTTGATCAGCTTGGCCTCGCGGATCGGCTCGCCGGTGACGAAGGGCGAACGCGCGATCGAGCCGGTGAGCTGCTCGATGGCGTCGGGCCGGTCCTTCCTGCACAGGAAATACGAGCTGGCGGCGCTCGTCGGCCAGACCTGCCACTGCAGGTCCTGAGCCGTGACCACCTGGCCCATGTTGATGTCGGACCGCGCCACCAGGATGTCGAGGGTGTCGATCTGGACGACCGGCGCCGGCGCGGGGGCCGGGGGCGGTTCCTTCGATCCGCTGGCGAGGTAGGCGGCGATGCCGCCGGCGCCGAGGGCGACGGCAAGGACGACGATGCGCGCGGCTCTCATACGCTGTACTTCCCACGGTTACGCTTCGGGCCGCATCGGGCCGGGACTGGATTTCACCAGCGAAACGTCAATCCATGGTTAAGACCTATCTAATTTGAGTTAACCGGATATTCTTTCAATGACGAGTGCCGCGAACCCGAAGTTCGCAATCGGACTCGCGGCAATTGTGATGCGAACTTCGGGTCCGCGGCACTAGGCTTTCATCCACATCGTGTCGGGATAGACGAGCAGCGCGGCTGCGGCGAGCGCGATGCCGTAAGGAACGCCCGCGCCCTTCTGGTGCAGCCGTGTGAGCCAGGGCCAGCGCGCCATGGCCGCGGGCAGGGGCAGCAGGCGAAAATTGATCATCAGGAAGGTCAGCAGGCCCCCGAGCAGGGCGGCGTCGACGAGATATTCCAGCAAATGATCGAACCCGAACCACAGGCTGGTCGCGGCCGCGAGCTTGGCGTCGCCGCCGCCCACCCAGCCGCGGGTGAAGAACACGAAGGCAAGGACGAGGACGACGGCGGCCGCCGCCGCGTGCATGCCGATCTCGGCCGGACTCATGCCGATGAGGAGCGCCATCACCAGGAACGCGCCCGCGAGCGCGAGCGACACCTTGTTGGAGATCGTCATGGTGAACAGGTCGCTCGACGCCGCGAACGCCATCAGGGCGGGAAACAGCAGCAGCCGGGTCATCTCCATCATGGCGAACCTTACGCTACGCAGGACGCGATTTAGCCGAAGGTAAACGGCGTTGGTTGCGGATGTCTTGATGCCCTCCGGCAAACCGCCGGGCGGCCGCGGCGCTCACGCGCGCCAGCCGCGCGCAAACACGTACGTGCGGCGCAGCATGAACACGAGCACGTAGGAGGTGACCACCGCGGCGGCCTTGGCCGAGAACGCACCGGCGAGGTGATTGCGGGTGAGCACGTCGATGATCGCCGTCGTCGCCGCCAATCCGATGAGCGCAGACACGACAAACTTGGCAAGGGTCGGCGCGGTGCGGCGCGTTCCGCCCGAGTCGGGAAAGACCCAGCGGGCCGAAAGGGTGTAGTGAACGAAAATCCCCATCAGGTAGCCGGTGGCGCCGGCCCCGGTCGCCATGATGCCGATGCCGATGAGGCTCGCATAGACGCCGACGTCGAAGCCGAGCGCGAGCGCGCTCACGACGAGGTAACGCAGGCTTTCACCGCCGAGCCGGCGCACGCCGGCCGGCAAGGCAGCGAACCGCCGGCCGAGGTCGAGCACGGCATCCGCCCGGGCCGCGGTCATGCCACCCGTCCGACCGGTTGCGGCACCTGGCGGACGCTGCGCAGGGCTTCGACCGTCCCGGCGCCGCCCGCCTCGTGATACTCCGCGTCCTCGTTGACGCCCCATACGTCGTAGAGCTTCCGGCCGGCGAGGATGTTGCGGCAGGTCAGCATGGCCGTCATCATCGCGTGGTCCTGGTTGTTGTATTTGTGCATGCCGTTGCGGCCGACGAGGTGCAGGCTGGGGTAGGTTTCCTCGAGCTCCTGCCGAATCGCGTCCACGCGCTCGCGATAGTGCTCGTCATAGACCGGGTAGGCCTTGCGCTGGCGCACCACGCAGCCGTCCTCGATTTCCTGCGGTTGCGCCAGCCCGACGGCGGCGAGTTCGCGCGTTGCCATCGCGATCAGGTCGGCATCCGTCATGCCCCATAGGCCGTCGTCCTCGAAGCAGAAATATTCGAGGCCCAGGCAGGTGACGCCGGCGCGCGGCGTCATCTCGGGCGACCACGAGCCAAAGTTCTGGATGCGGCCGACCTTGACGCTCGGCTCGTGGATATAGATCCAATTGTCGGGAAAAATATTCTCGTTGCGCACGACCAGCGCCACGGTGAGGAAATCGCGGTAGCGCAGCGCGTCGGCCGCGCGCCCGCAGCGCGGCAGGGGATCGAGCGCGCGGCACAGCTCGCGGATCGGCGCCGAGGAGATGACGTCGGTCGCGCCGAACGCAGCGAGCGAACCGTCGGCGCGGCGCGCCGTCACGTTCCACCGTCCGCAGGCGCGGTCGTAAGCGAGGCGCTCGAGCCGGTGGCCCATGTGGATCGCGCCGCCGCGCTCGCGCACGCGCCGTGCGGCTTCGTCCCACATCATGCCCGGCCCCCGGCGCGGATAACGGAAGCTCTCGATCAGCGTCTTGATCACTTCGCCGTCGCCGCCGTCGGACGGATCGGCCTGCGGACGCATCGAGCGCCGCAGGGCGTTCGCCATCGCGCTCCACAGGTCGAGGCCTTTGATGCGCTGCGCGGCCCAGTCGGCGGAAATCTCGTCGCACGACATGCCCCAGACCTTTTCCGTGTAGGTCTTGAAAAAGATCGAGAACAGCCGTTCGCCGAACTGGTTGGAGACCCACTGATGAAACGTGTCCGGATGCTCGTGCGGGAACACCTGCTTGTGCAGATAGGACAACACGCACAGGGCGCTCTCGAGGTAGCCGAGGTTGTTGAGCGCCTCGAACGCCTTGAGCGGGTAGGAAAAGAAGCGCCCGTTGTAATAGATGCGCGAGAGCCGCGGCCGCTCGATCAAGTCGCCGGGCAGGATCTCGTTCCACAGGTCGACCACTTCCTTCGATTTCGAGAAGAAGCGGTGACCGCCGATGTCGAACAGGAATCCCTTGTAGTTTTCCGTGCGGCTGATGCCGCCGACGTAACGCTCGTCCATTTCGATGACGGTCGTCGGGACGGCTTGCTTGGTCAGCAGGTAGGCGGCGGTCAGACCGGCGGGACCGGCGCCGATCACGAAAACATCGTTGCTCATGGGTGCCGGCGCCTTCGCTGGGTGCGGCGTCTACCGGCGATCCCCGGCGTCCGCTTGACCCCGGCACCATGGCGGGCACGTCTTAAAGAAGCTCTTGCGGGGGCCGGACCGTTCGGGGTTGGGTAACCAAATCGTTGCCGAAGAGGGACGACCGACGACGGAGGACAGGGGACGGAAAGCGCGCGTTCTTTTTCCGTCGTCCGTCTACTGCTTAAAAGGATAAGCGAGTTGCGCGGCAAAGCCCTTGGGGAACGCCGGATCGGGCACGCCGTAGCTGTCGGGCAGCTCTTGCTCGGGCATGTAGAAGGTGCCGAACATCAGGTCGAAGATCGGAAAGGTTCCGGCGAAATTCTTCGAGCCGCCGCGCTCGAGCGCGGTGTGATGCCAGCGGTGGAACACGGGGCTCGCCAGCACGTATTTGAACGGCCCAAGCGTCCAATTGAGGTTGGCATGGACGAACGCCGACATGAAGACGTTGAACGGCACGAGGATGCCGAGCACGGCCGGCGGAATCCCGGCCAGCAGCAAGGTCACGTCGACGAGGATCGTGCCGAGGAACAAATTGACCGGGTGGAACCGGGCCGCCGACACCCAATCGACGTGCTCGGATGAATGATGCACGGCGTGATACTTCCACATGCGCTGCCCGTGGAAGACACGGTGGATCCAGTACAGCAGGAAATCGGAGATCACGAGATAGAGCGCGACCTGGAGCCAGAACGGCAGCGCCGCCCATGGCCCGTGGCCGTTTTCGTAAAAATCGATGATGCCCTGTGCGCCGTGCACGTCGAAAATGACGATCGCGCCCAGCACCAGCAGGCCGATGCGCAGGAAGCGCGTGAACACGGGAACGACGAACCAGTAGGCAAGGTCAGTCGCAAGCTCGCTGCTCTTCCACCACGGCAGGTCGGGGTTGCAGGCAAAGCGGCGCGAGAGCAGCGCCGAGAGCAGCCCGATCACGATCAGGTAGGGCGCGGTGTGGATGATGGTTTCGCCGAAACCGGTGATGAGCGCGCTGGTGAAGTCCCACAACATTTTGTAAGCTCGCGGCAGGCGCCTGTAACGCTGCCGGCTCGACTATCAGGTCACGGTTAAGAAACGGTGCGGCGCGCCATGCTAGGCACGCGGCACGGCGCCGCAGACGTTGAAGATTCGCCCCGCCATAGCTCGGCTCGCAGCGCGGCAGGCGACAGGGTGAATCTTCGATTAATCGACACGGTGCGGCGCTGCGGGTAAATCGCGCCGTAAGAAAAAACAGATAATTTACATTTCAGAAGCATGTTGGCGCAAAAGCGTACGCCGGCGCTGCGCCCGGATGCACCCATGCGGGCGGGTCATTGTCGCGCCGGCGGCATCCCAATGATGGCCGGCACGCCGGCACGGCAACGGGGCGAGGCATGTCACGAAAAATGGTCGCATATTTGCAGCGGTGCGGCAGGGATGTGGCGCGTTTCCGTGCCGCGCGCGGCGGCGCCACCATCGTCGAATTTGCCCTGGTCGCACCCGCGTTCCTGGCGATGCTGCTCTCGATCCTTGAGGTCTCGTACTTTTTGTTCGCGCAGCAGACGCTGCAGACCGCGGCCGTCGAAGCCGGCCGCCTGTTCATGACCAACAGGGGCCCCGCCCAAAATCAGACGGTGAACGGCCAGGGTCAGCTCCTCGGCACCAGCAGCATTTGCAACATCATTCAGCCGCTGCTCGATTGCACGCAGGTGATGATGGACGTTCAACCATACCAGTCGTACGGCGGCGCCAACACGTCGATGCCCAGCCTCACGTACAACGGTCAGGGCAACGTCAGCAACAACTGGTCCTATACCGCCGGGACCCCGGGCCAGGTCGTGGTGATCAGGCTCATCTATCAGCTCACCACCATGAAGGGGCCGCTCGGTTTCGTGCTTGCCAGCCTGGGCAACGGCAAAATGGAGGTGATGGGCGTGACGGCGATCCGCGTGGAGCCGAGCACGGGGTGATGCACATGGCGCGGCGTTGGGACGTCTGTCGGCAATTCTTGCGAGCGACCCGCGGCCTCGCCGCGGTCGAGTTCGCCATCGTGTTTCCCATGCTGCTCCTGATGCTGCTCGCGTCGATCGACGCGGGACGGGCAATCGCCGTTTACATGAAAGTGCGCGCCGCTACCTACGCGCTCGATGCCATGGCAAATCAGTATACCAACATTCAGGATGTCGACTTGCAGACCATCGAGGGTGCGGCCGCTGCCGTGATTTCACCCTATGCTTCCGGGCCGGTGGGACTCAGGATGTCGCAGGTGGAAATCACGACCGGCGGACCCGTGGTGGCATGGAGCGACGGTCTTAACATGACTGCCTATGCCAAAGGCTACACCGGCGTGTCAGTTCCCGCGAACCTTGCCGGCACCTCGGCTCCGAATAATGCCTGCGCGGCGAACGCTGCTCCGGGCCTCAACCTCTACACGGCCGGCAATGTGAATGGGAAGGGCTGCTATCTCTTGCTCGCCCAGGTGCAATATACCTATACGCCGATGTTCGGTGCTTTCATCACCGGGCCGATCACCCTCTCCGACAGTATATTTATGACGCCGCGGAATTCTCTTTGCGTCGTTCGGAATAACGGCTGCTATAATCCCTGACACCAGAGCAGATCCTGCCCGCGTCATCAGCGCGCGTGCCCACCGCATAACGACAGCCTCTCAAACAAACAAGTCGGCGCCACAGGCCCTGCCTCGTCATGCCGGCGAAAGCGAGCACCCGGCAACCCCGGTCTGTCGTTGATTGATACATCACAGGGTATTGGATCGCCCGCTTTCGCGGGCGATGACGAGGTTTGGCGGCGGGCACGGGCCTTCGGCCCTTGGGCCGCCCTACCAAGCGGTCCCGATAGTTCGGGCTTTTGTCAGTTCGTCACGTGCGCCGTTTTCACCGCCTGCTCGAACATCGTGTTGAGCGCGCTGGTGATGTCCGCCGGCGTGGTGGCGGTGTAGAAGAAGTTCGGCGAAGCGCAGGTCTGAAGGGATGCAGGAATATTCGCAATGTTGGCATTGGCGTAGCCGTCTTCGTTGCTGGCAAAGCTGGAATTTGGATTCACGATCTGCCCATAGGGTATATAGAGAATCGCGATGGTTATTCCGCGGTTTTTGATCGTGGTGCAATAGTCGGTGGAAGTGACGCTGTTCGGCGGCAGGGTCGTCGACGAGTTTTGATAGGGAACCGCCGGCGTCGAGTTCCAGTTCTGCGAGCTCCAGTTGCCGCCCGACTGAGTTTGGTAATCCTGGGAGCCGTCGGTGATGATGAATACATACGGCAACGGATCGTTCGGGCCGGTTCCGCTGCCGATCGCCGACGAGGTGATGTTGCTGTTCATGCTGTTGAGGGCGTTCTCGAAATGCGTTCCACCCGATCCGAGTGTCGCATTCTGGCCGGTATCCAACAGGTTGGCGAGCTGAGTGGCGAAGCTGGTAATCGTGCTCCCTGTGAGACTGGAGGTCAAACCGACGGAGCAGGAATTGCTGCTCCCGTTGCTCGACCAGCAGAGGTTTTGGATGAAGGGAAACAGCCCGATCTTGAATTGATTCGATATTCCGTCGCCGTTCTCGGTGTTGGTCGCGGTGATCAGCAATTGGTTCACTGCGTAGCCGACGGCGTCGGCGCGCAGTTGGATGCACGAACTGGTTCCGGCCGTGGGACAGGAACTGACCGGCGTATTGGTCCAATTGACCTTGCTTCCGTTGGTCGGGTTGGTGGTGCCGCTGGCAAACGACGTGGGCGTGGTCCCCAGGCGCGAAATGGTGAAGCCCTGGCAGTAGCCGCCCGGGCTCGGGTTCGGGATGTAGCCCGAGTAACTGTGGCCGACGGCGGGAATCGATCCCTGGTTGCTCTGGCCGCAGCCGTTCTGCGCGGTGAAGTGACAAGCGAACTGGCAGCCGCTGGGATACTCACCGAGGTTGTCGGGATTGACGGCCATCAGCCGTGTCTGCTCGGTCGGCGTCGACGGGAAGCTCATCGATCCGGAAACGTCGAGCATCATGTAGAAATTGATGTAGGTCGGCAACGTGTAGCTCGAGGTCGACGAGCCGTTGATCATGACGTTCCTGTAGCCGAGCACGCCGAGGAACGCGGTGGGGACCTGGGCCGTGTAGGACAGGGTGGCGGTTACCACCATTCCGCTTTTGGTGACCGAGGAACTCTGGATGGTCGGCGCGGGCGAGGTGGGCGCGTTCGAGGTGAAGAGATTCTGCAGATAGGTGGTGCCGTTGGAAACCGGCCCGTTGGTGCCGTTCATGGCCTTGGCATTGACGACGATCGGCGAGTTGACCGAGACGGCGGCGAGGGTGGCCGAGTCGGCGCTCGCTTGCATCTTGGTCTTGGCCGAGGTGGCCGTGGTGTAATCGACGACGCAGCCGATAACGGCGACCAGCGGGATGGCGGCGACCCCGGTGATGATGGCGATGTTGCCACGCGTATTCGTGCGAAAGCCGGCGATCAGATTGCGCAAGCGCGCTGCTCGCGCGCCAAGACTAACGGGCTTTTGCTTGCATGCACGGGTCACGAGGGCCTCCTGTCACGCCGTTTTTGTCAGTTCATTTGGAGAACT
>Ga0153928_1000601_pt1 | contig 17382 bp, 14 predicted proteins | sample TSNJ012MetaG_FD_106656 | JGI IMG/M metagenome (GOLD analysis project Ga0153928, IMG submission 106656) | Attine ant fungus gardens microbial communities from New Jersey, USA - TSNJ012 MetaG | ecosystem: Host-associated > Fungi > Mycelium > Unclassified | place: USA: New Jersey, Wharton State... | reverse complement strand
TCTCATTATGAAACATTTTAAAAGGCAGGAGTTTGTATGAAGTATAAATCAAAAGATATAGCAAAAGAAATCGGGGTATCACCGGCGACTATTTCCCTGGTTCTTAATAATAAACCAGGAGTGAGTGCTGTAAGACGGGCAGAAATAGCCGACAAAATCAAGGAAATGGGATATGGACATATGCTCAAACAGGAACCTGCAGACAAGGGTTCGATTGGCTTTGTTGTATTTAAATGTCAGGGTGCCATTATAGATGAATTTCCTTTTTTTAATTACCTTATAGAGGGCATAAACACGAACGTGATAAAGCATGAATACAAGATGAGTATTATTTATTTAAACGGTGCAGATTTGCCGGAAGTACAGATGCGTATGCTTGAGCATAGCGGCTGCAGCGGCTTTATTGTTTATGCTGTTGAGATGTTCGGATCTGACTTGCAAATTTTTGAACAAATGCCTTATCCTTGTGTATATCTGGATAATTCCTTCGTTGGAAAGTCAGTTGATGCAATAGCGATTGATAATTATCTTGGGGTAAGCCAGGCAATTGAATACCTTTATGCAAACAACCATAGAAGAATCGGGTATATTAAGTGCAAGGTAGAGATTCAAAGTTTTATCGAACGTTTTGAGGCTTATGAGAAGATTATGAAAAGTCTTGATCTTGCGATTGACGATCAGGATATCATGCCGGTTGGCTATCTGGAACAGGATACCATCAGAGATATTCAGAGTTTTATAAATGCTAGAACCTCAATGCCAAGTGCTTTTTTTGCGGATAATGATCTGTTGGCCTGCCGGGTGGTGCAGGTGCTGAAAGAAAACGGATACCAGATACCGGAAGATATATCTGTTATTGGGTTTGATGACAGGCCGATTTGTGGGTTTACTGATCCCAAAGTTACTACAATTGCCATACCAAGAGACCGTATGGGACACATTGCGGTGGATATACTGATTGCAAAGATGGAGCAGCCCCATGAAAGCAGCTGTAAAACACTAATCGCTACAGAACTTAGAGTGCGGGAAAGTGTTGCACATTTATAAGTGAATTTCAAATTAATGCTGAGTTGTAGAATGCAGACTTCATTACAAAATAAATGGTGAATGAAGTATGGATTTTACAACTCTTTTTTTGCGTCGCAGAAAAATAAAAACGTTGCTAAATTTAATTAAGTTAAAATAAGGATAAAAACAAAAATATTACTAAATAATTTAGAAAATATTATTGACATTTGGTTTCGTAAGTGTTATAAATTAGTTACAATGTACTAAATGATTTGTTGATTTTACGGATTGTTTGGCAAATGTGAAAAAAATATCAATATTTCAAAAAGTAAAATCGCTAAATTATTTAGAAAAAAATATGGAAAAGGAGAAGAATATGAAGAAAGTATTTACAAGCGTACTGGTGGTAATGGCATTAACAGGTGGTATTTTAACGGGGTGCAACAGCAGCCAGACGGCTGCGACAAGTGAAAGTAAGACGGAGACGTCCGGCGCGGCAGTGACATCGGAAAATGCCGGTGTGGATAATACCGGTGCGGACAGTGCCGCACAAAAGGGAAAGACAGATTTGGCAGATAACGCCTTTGATACCAGTTATATGCCAAAGAAAGACACCTATAAGATTTACTGTACTTACAAAAATATCCATAGCTGGTATGATGCGATTGAAGCTGGAGTAAAAGCGGCAGTCAGGGATTTTGAAGCGAAAGGGGTTACCATTGATTATGAATGGTATGCACCGATTGAGCCAGATGCAATTGACCAGGTAAATTCGATTGAAACGGCAGTTGGCCAGGGGTGGGATTTGATTGCTGTTGATGTAAACCAGCCAGAGACGACGATCCCGGCAATCAATGCAGCGGTTGATGCAGGTATTCCGGTGGCGACATTTGCCAGCTCCGATCTTCCCAGTTCCAAAAGAGCGTTTTTTGTGGGAAACAATGACAATTATGGCGACGGTGCCGCACTTGCCGAAGCAGTTGCACAGAAGATGGGGGGTAAAGGACAGATTGCTCTTTTATCAGGTACGATTGGTGCGGCCTCTCATGAGGACCGGCTGCGAGCATTCAATGATGTTCTGGCAAAATATCCGGATATTGAGGTTGTGGATGAGCAAAGAGACAATGACTACGTAGAAAAAGCAATCCAGATCACAGAATCATGGATGCAGGCATATCCGGATCTGGGCGGAATCCTTTGCAACAATATGTCCAATCCGGTAGGTGCATGTCAGGCGGTTGTTGATGCCGGTAAAGGTGGCTCGATCATTATTGGTGGTATGGACCACGACCTCCGCACCTTCAATTATCTGAAAGACAGCAGCCTCTATGTAGCACAGGTTCAGAACTGCTACGATATGGGATATAAGATGGTCTATAATGCAGTCAAAACAGTTGACGGTGAAGCAGTGGAGACGGTAACCAATGTAGGCTCAACCTCCGTCTTTCAGGATGAAGCAGCAAAATACATCGACTTATTATATGGCAAATAAATAATCCGGGTGGCAGCAAGCGAGAGGAGAATGAAGTTGGCTGACTTTATGATAGAAATGAAGGGGATATCAAAGTCTTTTCCCGGAACGAAAGCGCTGGATCGGGTGGACCTGTCTGTCAGACCTGGGGAGATTCATGCTTTGCTGGGAGAAAACGGTGCGGGGAAAAGTACGCTGATGAATGTTCTGACCGGCCAGTACATGATGGATGAAGGTCAGATCTTGATGGAAGGAAATCCGATCAGGATTTCCTCCCCCAAAGATGCATTTGATAAAAATATTGTTATGGTTCCGCAGGAGTTGAATCTTTTGCCGGAAGCCAGTGTGGCGGAAAACATTTTTCTGGGTAATGAACGGGTTAACCGATTGCTTCTTGATTGGGAAACAACGGCCAAAGAAGCAAAGCGGCTGCTGAAGCTGTTGGATGTGGATATTGATGTGGAACAGAAAGTAAAATGTCTTTCGGCGGCATATCAGCAGTTAGTGTCGATCGCCAGAGCACTGGCATATCAACCGAAAGTTCTGATTCTGGATGAGCCTACGGCGGTCTTGACAAACAAAGAAGCTGTGACATTGTTTTCATCCATGCAAAGGCTTAAAAAAGAAGGCACTTCCATGGTTTTTATCACCCATCATCTTGATGAGGTAATGTCAGAAGCAGATCGCATGACCATCATGAAAGACGGACAGTTGGTAAAGGTGGCGGAAGTCAGTGAAATGACGAAGGATGATATTATCACTTCAATGGCAGGCAGTAAGGTCGAAAAAACAGTTCGGGTTTTAAGGGAACTGAGGAGTGAGGTATTCTTTGAAGCCAGGAATATCAGTCGTAAGGGTGAATTTGATCAGATCAGCTTTCGGATCAGGAAGGGAGAAATCCTTGGTGTTGCGGGTCTTGTCGGAGCGGGGCGAACGGAAATCTTTAAATCGGTCTATGGTATCACCCAGATCGAAGCAGGCGGCGAACTTCTGGTGGAAGGCAAAAGAGTGAATATACGAAATCCGTTGGATGCAATGAAACTGGGACTTGGGTATGTTTCGGAAGAACGAAGGCATGATGGAATTACACCGGGAATGTCGGTATTGGAGAACATGATGCTTGCTTCCTATGACCAACTCAAAAAATATGGATTGATTGATTTTAAGAAGGCATCAGAGATTACCGGGGACTATATCAGGAAATTCAGAATCAAAACAGCGGGAAAAGAAACCCTGATCAAGAATTTAAGCGGCGGAAATCAGCAGAAAGTCATATTGGCCAGATGGATTGCCAAAGGCATCCGAATGCTGATTATGGATGAACCAACTCGTGGGATTGATGTAAATGCTAAAGGGGAAATCCACAAACTGATAAGGGAACTGGCGGACAGCGGGGTCACAGTTGTGGTTATTTCATCGGAGATGGAAGAGGTATTAGCACTGGCCGACCGTATTATGGTGGTTCACCAGGGCAAAATCAGCGGGTACATTGATGAGGTTGATACAGCGACTGAAGAAGAAGTGCTTAAAGTGGCATTTCAGTAACAGGAGACAGGAGGAGTCAATGAAAAAGGTATTGGAGTTTTTTAAATCAACAGCAGGGATGGTATTGCTGGTAGCGATCTTCGTTGGCATAGTTGTACATATTATCACGGGTAATTTTTACACTGCATACAACATCAGCACATTGACAAGGGCGGCTTCTTTTATCATTATTGTCGGATTTGGGCAAACCATCGTTTTGCTGACAGGAGGTATTGATTTATCGGTGGCAGCAGTTGGCTCTGTCTGCAGCATGATCAGTGCGCATTTGATGGTAAATGTTGGCCTTTCGCCGGCTCCGGCGATTATCATTTCCTGTCTTATGGGACTGCTTTTCGGGGCGGTAAATGGAGCGATCATCGCATATTTAAAGATTACACCGTTTATTGTAACCCTGGCTACCAGTGAAATCTACAAAGGTATTGTCTACGTTATCACAAAAGGTATGCCGATTACCGGTGTTCCTGAAAGTGCTTCCAAAATGGCAAATGGAGTGATTGGCGGATTTCTCCCTAATATTGTAATTATCATGGCAATTATTTGTATTGTACTAACGGTTATGTTGAAGAAAACGGTTTTTGGCCGTCATATCTTTGCCATCGGCGGAAACCGGAACTGTGCCAAGATTGTGGGCGTGAAAACCGAACGAACAGAAATGTTTGTGTATTGTTTAAGCGGACTTTTAGCAGCAACTGCCGGTGTACTCATGTCCTGCAAACTGGCATCCTTTCAGGCGAGTATTGGTCAGAACTGGGTCATGCCGTCAGTAACAGCTGCCGTTCTTGGCGGAACTTCCATGACTGGCGGAATTGGCGGTGTCGTCGGAACGGTAATTGGTGGGATTCTAAGTGGTGTTATTTCTACGGCAATCACCCTGCTCCGCGTTTCTTCTTACTGGGAAACGATTGTTACTGGCGGAGTGGTAATCATCGCCGTAGTTATGGATGCAATAAAAGGGAATGCTGCTTTGAAAGACCGTATAAAACGGGTATTTATTCGTAGCCGCTGACCGTTCGACAAGATGAGGTGATTTATGAAAAATTTACAGGTAATGACATACGAATTGCGAAAACAGGTAATTGATATGATTATCGAAGGGAAGGGCGGCCATATCGGCGGTGATATGAGTGTGATGGATATTTTAGTTTCCCTTTACTTCTGCCAGATGAATATTTCTCCGGAAAATGCGATGGATGATAACCGGGATCGCTTTATCATGAGCAAAGGGCATTCGGTAGAAGCACTATATGCGGTTTTGGCAGCAAAAGGTTTTTTCCCAATAGAACAGGTGATTCGGGAATTTTCAAAGTTTGGCTCCCAATTTATCGGGCACCCCAATAACAAGCTGCCTGGTATTGAGATGAATTCCGGTTCATTGGGACACGGGCTTCCGGTAAGCGTCGGCATGGCGCTTGCCGGCAAGATGGATCACAAGAACTATCGTGTCTATACGGTCATGGGAGACGGTGAGTTGGCCGAAGGAACGGTGTGGGAAGGCGTTATGGCGGCAAAACAATATCAGTTGGATAATCTATGTGCAGTTGTAGACAGAAACCGTTTGCAGATTTCCGGCAATACGGAAGATGTCATGGGGCATGATGATTTGCATAAGCGTTTTTCCAGCTTTGGCTGGCACGTCATCGATGTGGAAAATGGCCATGACCTGCGGCAGTTAAACCGGGCGTTTGAAGAGGCGAAAATGACAAAAGGAAAACCCAGTGTTCTGATCGCCAACACCGTCAAAGGATACGGTTCGCCAGTTATGGAAAACAAAGCCGGATGGCACCATAAAGTGCCGGGTGCCGATGAATATAGACAGATCTTGAAGGATTTTGAAGCCAGAAAGGAGGCGGTTTTGAATGAATAAGATACCAAATCGCCAGGCGATCTGTGAAGTGTTGACAGCCAGAGCAAAGGCGGATAAGGACGTCGTTGTGTTGTGCAGCGATTCAAGAGGCAGTGCTTCGCTGGCATCTTACGCCCTGGAATGTCCTGACCAGTTTGTGGAAGTTGGTATTGCCGAGCAGAATCTGGTAAGCATTTCTGCGGGGCTTGCATCTTGTGGGAAAAAGGCTTTTGCTGCATCACCGGCATGTTTTCTTTCCGCCAGAAGTTACGAACAGGCAAAAGTTGATTGTGCCTATTCCAATACCAATGTGACATTAATCGGAATTAGTGGTGGTATAAGTTATGGCGCTCTGGGAATGAGCCACCATTCAGCGCAGGACATCGCAGCCATGTCGGCCATTCCAAATATGAGGGTTTATTTGCCCAGTGACAGATTTCAGACGAAACGGCTGATGGAAGCCTTGCTGGAAGATGAGAAACCAGCTTATGTGCGAGTTGGCCGCAATGCCGTAGAAGATGTGTATTCCGAGGATGATTGCCCGTTTACCATGGATCAGGCCGTGGTTATTGGTCAGGGACGGGATGCGGCGATTATTGCTTGCGGCGAGATGGTACGTCCGGCTATCGATGCTGCAGTAATTTTGCAAAAAGAAGGAATTGAAGTGGCAGTAGTAGATATGTACTGTTTGAAGCCATTTGACGAAACTACTTTCATAAAGATACTGAATGAAGTAAACGTCGTCGTTACAATCGAGGAGCATGCTCCCTTTGGTGGCTTGGGTGCGATGGTATGCCAGGTGGCAGCCCGTGAGAACCCGAAGAAAATCGGCCAGATAAGTCTGCCGGATGCCCCGGTCATCACTGGTACCTCCAGGGAGGTATTTGACTATTACGGTATGAATGCAGACGGAATTGCGAAAAAGGTGAAGGGGTTGATGAAATGGGAAAGTATATCTTAGGAATCGACCAAAGCACACAAGGGACGAAAGCGTTGTTGTTTGACGAAAACGGCAGCATGATTTGCCGTACCGATTTAGCACACCGGCAAATCGTGAATCAGGATGGCTGGGTATCTCATGATCCGGAAGAAATATACAGAAATGTCATTCAGGTAGTAAGAAATATTTTGAAAGAAAGTCAGGTAAACCAACAGGAAATTATGGGTGTTGGTATCAGCAACCAGAGGGAAACATCTTTGGTGTGGGAACGAAGCAATGGCGCAGCAGTGACAGATGCCATTGTCTGGCAATGTTCCAGGGCGAAAGGCATTTGTGACCGGATATCAGAAAAAGGTTATGCGGAGTTTGTCCGCACAAGAACCGGTATTAACCTGTCGCCATATTTTCCCGCTTCTAAAATAGCATGGATACTGGAAAACATTGAGGGAGCCCGGACGAAATCAGAAGCGGGAGAGCTGTGTTATGGAACTGTGGATGCATGGCTGGTGTTCCGGCTGACCGGGGGCAAGGTCTATAAGACGGATTACTCCAATGCGTCACGCACACAACTCTACAATATTATGGAATTGCAGTGGGATGCCGAAATCTGTGAGCTGTTTGGTATAAATCCAGAGTATTTGCCGGCGGTTTGTGACTCGAATTCTGCGTTTGGTGATACGGATTTTGATGGTGTTTTGGCTCATCCGATCCCGATTCACGGTGTATTGGGGGATTCCCATGGGGCATTGCTTGGGCAGGGATGCTTAGAGCGGGGCATGGTAAAAGCTACATATGGAACCGGCTCGTCCATTATGATGAATATCGGCGAGCGGCCGGTATTAAGTTCTCACGGTGTGGTGACTTCCCTTGCCTGGGGAATGGATGGAAAAGTGGAGTATGTTCTGGAGGGGAACATCAATTATACGGGGGCTACGATTACCTGGCTGAAAGATGATTTGAATCTTATTACTTCTGCCGGGGAGACAGAAAGTCTGGCGTATGCGGCATGCCAGGATGATCATGTTTATCTGGTGCCGGCTTTTACCGGTCTGGGTGCGCCATATTGGGACAGTCATGCGGAGGCAATGATCTGCGGTTTGAACAGAACCAGCCGCAAAGCCGAGCTGGTGCGGGCAGGACTGGAGAGTATCGCTTATCAAATTGCTGATGTGGTGAAAGCCATGGGTGAGGACGCAAAACTGGATATCAAAGAATTGCGGGTTGATGGCGGCCCCACAAGAAATCGTTACCTGATGCAGTTTCAGAGCGATATCCTGGGAATTGAGGTGGTTGTTCCGGAGGCGGAAGAATTATCCGGAATCGGTGCTGTTTATGCAGCGGGACTGGCTCTGGGAGTGTATGACTACACCATCTTTGAAAAGATGAAAAGGCTTAATTTTTCGCCAACAATGGAGGGCGGGCTTAGAGATAGAAAGTATACGGGGTGGCAAAATGCCGTAAAGATGGTTTTGACAAAATAATGAAATATTTATGGTATCAACAGCAGAAAGAGAGGAAGCTATGGAAGGCAAAATGAAAGTGGCAGTTATGACTGGGGCAAGGAAAATGGAGTGGACAGAACGGGCGATTCCCAAGCCGGATAAAGGAGAACTGCTGATCAAGCTGGAGTATGTAGGTGTGTGCGGTTCCGATTTGCACTTTTATTCAGAGGGAAGACTTGCCAATTGGGTTCCGGAGGAACCGCTGGTATTAGGGCATGAGCCTGGCGGTGTTGTTGTAGAGCTGGGAGAAGATGTGGAGGGCTTTCAGCCTGGTGACCGTGTTGCCCTGGAGCCGGGAGTGCCATGCGGCGAATGCGGTGACTGCCGGACCGGTCATTATAATCTTTGTAAACAAGTAAAGTTTATGGCGATTCCCAAAGAAAAAGACGGCGTTTTCTCAGATTATTGCACCCATAGCGCCAGTATGTGTTTTAAGCTTCCGGACAATGTGAGTACGCTGGAAGGGGCATTGATGGAGCCGTTGGCAGTGGGAATGCACGCCTGTGAACTGGCCAATGCTAAAATTGGCGAGACAGCGGTGGTGCTGGGCTGTGGATGCATCGGTTTGGTAACCATTATGTGCCTGAAAGCGAGAGGCATCAGGGAAATATATGCTGTCGATATTTTTGATAAGCGTCTGGAGAAAGCGAAAGAAGTGGGAGCGGTCAGAATATTTAACAGTAAAACAGAGGATATCGAGGCGTTTGTGAAGACACTTCCCGGTGGTGGGGTCGATCATGTGTTTGAATGTGCGGGCAATCGCATTACAACTTTGCAGACTGCTAAGCTGATCCGCCGCGCCGGTAAGATTACTTTGGTGGGGGTATCACCAGAACCGGTGCTGGAGATGGATTTGGCCAGCTTGAATGCGATGGAGGGGGAAGTTTATTCGGTATACCGTTACCGGAATCTGTACCCGAGAATCATTCAAGCGGTTAGTGACGGCATGATTCCGCTTAAAAGTGTTGTATCCCATGTGTTTGAATTTAAAGATGTGATTGATGCGGTTGCCTTTAGTTTGGATCATAAGGATGAAGTGATAAAGGCGGTAATAAAATACTGATAGGTCGAGATGTTCTATTGCTATGGAAAACTGCCAGATGTATCATTGGAGATAATGGTCACGACGGGATTGGCGGGGTTATTGAGCGGATTTTAAAAAGGAGCTGGAAGAGATATGAAGTTTAAGCATGTAACAGATATTGACGGATTCTTTGAAGCAGTGGCAAAATGTACGGGGCGAGTTGAGTTGGTTACAGAGGAGGGCGACCGTCTGAATCTGAAATCGAAATTGACTCAGTATCTGACGATGGCTAAAGTGTTTGGTGGGAGTGACATTCCGGAAATGGAAGTGGTGGTATCAAATGCTGAAGATATGAGGTGTTTGCTTCAGTTTATGATCGCTGGTTGAAATCACAACTTGTGATTTCAAGTTTGGAGAAAGAAACGAAAACCATGATGGTCGCAGAACATTGCCATATGTTTTTAACGAACAAGGGATTGCTATGTTATCTGCGGTTTTGCAGAGTGATACAGCAATATAATGGAAACAAAAACGAAGCAGGCCCTGTTTAACGAGAGCCTGCTGTTTTGTTGGAAAACTATCTACATTATAAATTCGCCAATAAAATAGTAGTTGTTTCGTAAAGCCTTTTGGCGTTTTTCTTATCGTAAGTTGGTAAAGTAAGGTCTAATTTCTTGCGCTCCCTATAGACAGATAAAGCAGGAGAGGGCGGATTGTCCAGTAACTCTGCTATTGGCACAACCGCTTTTTCCACCGGTTTCCCTATAGTTTTATACATCAGCTTCATTAATTGGCTGCTGCCCTCTAACATACCGGGTGTTTGTACCGCCCACGGGTTATACAGGATGTACTTTATCTTGCCGACGGTATCGTTCTGAACAAAGGCCACTCCCGATAAATCGTTGAGCCTGCTGCCGTGTATCATAACCTTTTGCGGATCAAAGCTGTCTTTATGCTGTAAATCGTCCCAGTTCACGTTACCCTTCATTCCCGAACCGCAGACACTCATAATAACAGGGTTAGCGGTCTTTTCCAGGCACTCCTTCAAGCCGTAGCTGAGAATAAAACGGCTTAAATAATCCAACGCAAAGGTAAACTCAAGTCCTTCGGCGGTTTCGGTATACGCCTTACTGTGCTTCGCCGCGCAAAAGACCAGCGTATCCAGTGGGGAAAAGCGGGTTTTGATTTCCTCAATGATTCGCCGGTTTTCCTTTACCAAACTCAAATTTGCCTGAATAAAAACTGCTCTGTCCTCTGCGCCGAGCTGTCTGGCCTCATTACGGAAAGCATCGCCGTTTTTGGACGAGCTGCCGATGGCAATAACTTGCTCGCCCTTTTTTAAATAGTACATGGCGACGCCTTTCCCGATTCCGCTTGCCCCGCCTGTTATAAGTATCGTTTTCATTCTCTGCCTCCTGTTAAACACCGCATTTTTGGTGGGGTTCTTAAAAAGCGCCTGGTTTTTCTGACGCTTTTATTGACAACTCAATTATACCATGTTAATATAAAATGTAAAGTACGCAATAATTATATACTTAGTTTACAATATTACAGTAGCTTCACTTACAGAAAGGGAAGAGAGATGAATCCTTTAGACGATACGCTATGTGTAGATTCAATCAAAAAAATTATGGACATCTTCGGCGGCAAATGGTCATTTGCCATTATCGGCGAGTTGCATACAGGAACAAAACATTTTAATGAACTGAGCCGGAAATTGGGAATCAGTACAAAGTCGCTTTCGGACGCCTTGAAAAATCTTGAATCGAATGGTGTGGTTGTCCGCACAGTACATTCTACGATTCCTGTTACGATTGAATATTCTTTGACGGATAAAGGGCGTGATTTTGAGCGCGTGTTTATCGAGATGAGAGAATGGGGTAAGAAATGGCTTAGCACTTAAACGTTTGTGCTTTTCACCCGCTGCGATAGCCATGTCGGTGCAGACAAATTTGATATGCAGTTTTCATAACATCTGTCATCTGCCTCAAAATGGAATATACACAAGGGATTGCTTGTTTTTCTTTCCCATGTTACTATGATGTTGAAAGCCCAAAAAGTAGAAAAGGAGACTACTGTGGAAGACATTAATAAAGAGAAAATAAGAAAACTAAAAGATATTGTTGCGGCAAATGATAAGATTATATTTTTTGGTGGAGCCGGAGTATCTACCGAGTCGGGGATTCCCGATTTTAGAAGTAAGGACGGGTTATATAATCAAAAATATAAGTATAATCCGGAGTATCTGTTGTCTATCCACGCATTTTATGATAAGCCTGAACTATTTTGGGAGTTTTATAGAGAAAAGATTTTAATAGAGGGGATTAAACCCAATAAAGGTCATCTGGCTTTAGCAAAGTTAGAAAAGGATAATAAACTGCGGGGGATTATTACTCAGAATATAGATAACCTACATGAAGAAGCAGGGTCAGAGAAAGTATTCCACTTACACGGAACAATATTAACAAATCATTGCTCTGGCTGCGAAAGAGAATACTCTATTGAAAAAATCAAATCCATGGAGATGGTGCCTAAATGTGAGTGCGGTAAGCTTATTAAACCTGATGTCGTACTATATGGCGAAAGCCTTCCCCAAAAAGCATGGGATGATTCTATTCAAGCTGTCGGAGAAGCTAATGTGCTTATCATCGCAGGAACATCTTTGTTAGTTTATCCTGCGGCATCGCTGATTGATTATTTCAAAGGAGAGCATCTGATCATCATTAACCGAGATGCTACGAGTCGAGATGGAGCTGCGGATCTATTGATACAGGATAATTTTGCACAAGTATTGGATGCTGTTGTTTGAAAGGATAGTTTTTTGAGATTAAAGGGGAGCAAACGGAATCGTTTGCCCCCCTTGTCCTTGTCTCACTCCTTATTATGAAGCCGCAGCCGCAGATTCGGTTTTTTTCGGCCTGATAAATACATAGGCCAGCAGGCAAACAAGCAGACCGGAGATAGCCGCGACCCTGAAGATAACGTTACAGGCGGCGTTCACATCGGCGATGATTGTGGCATCGGGGCAAATCACGTCATAAATGACACCGAATACGCAAGCACCAATGGCGCTGCCCAAAGAACCCATCATGCTGTTCAGACTCATTCCGGATCCCATGTTATCTGCTGTCAGAGTGCTCTGTATAGCTGGCGCTGAAGTTGACTGCTTGGTGCTTTCAGCGATGCCGGTGAATCCCAGCCCCACAAAGAATGGGATCAGGGAAGATGCGGCGGTGGTGAAGCCCATGAAAATGTTGCCGATGGCGATAAACAGGCCGGCAAGGAATAGGCCTACCCATACGCGGTTCTTCTGATTCTTCCCTACCCAGGCACCGAAAAACGCGGGAATTATCATGTTTAAAATGCTGCGGGGCAGTTGGACGGAACCGGAAACGGCAGCAGATTGTCCCAAGACATTCTGGACTGCAAGGGGAACATACACGCGCATGGCGGACTGGTATACGACCATCAGGAAGGTGCAGAGAATGGCCGCTGTAAACACGGGGTTCTTGAATAATTTCAGATCAATGAGCGGACTTTGGACCCTCTTTTCAACGTTGATAAAGATAATGAAGGAAACAATTAACACAACGGCCATACCGATGATGGCGGGGCTGCCCCAGCCTACCTTAGAACCAAAGCTGGATATGTACATGAGCGGTCCTATCAGGAGAAACATGAGGATGATGCCGCCGAAATCAATCGAAGGCAGCTTCTTGCGCGGAATGTCCGGCAGAAGCGCGGTCATAACCAGGCAGGCGACCAACGCCAGAATTCCCGGATATGCCACTGCGAGCCATGCCAAACCCTTATCGCTTAGAAAACCGGCGATAGTGGAGCCAAAGAAGGTGCCAAGCGCCAGAAAGGCTCCCTGAATACCGTAAAGCTTAGGCAATTCTTTGCGCTCAAACACGAATGGCAGAGTAGATGATGGTATGGGCGTCAGGCATGCGGTACCGATAGTGATCAAAGCGCGCATAATAATGAAAACCGGGAAGTTGGTGGCAAATCCGGTTGCAAGTGAGGCGACTGCCATGATGCCGCCACCCAAAAGCAACATGGGGCGTCTGCCAATAGTGTCGACCACCTTCCCCACGATGGGCAAGAACAGGAGCATGCCGATGGAGGCCATCAGGCTGGTGAGGGTATAGTGCTGCATAGCGTCAAACTGCCGAAGCAGCTTGGGGGTAACGGTAGCAATGCCGTAACTGCTCAGGGTCATACTCATCATACTCAGCGCTCCGGCGATAAAAAATGTGTACTGTTTCGTTTTAGACATAGTTGCCATAAAAATTCACACCTTTCTTTCTTTTCTCCCGAATCTGTGTTATGTCAGTCGATCCCCCAACCGGCGAAGAACCCGGAACGTACGGCTTCGCCGACTTGACCGATGGATACGCAGTCGCCAATTTGGGACGCGTCAATGTATGTATCCAGAATCTCTTTTGCCACAACTGCGTTAGGCCGGGTTCCCAAGGCAAGAATGACGGTATCGGCCTCCAGCTCCTTCACTCCGCCGGCACTGTCAGCACGAAGCCCACTGTCTGTGAACTCCAGTACCTTATGTCCGGTGTAAGTCTTGATACCCAATTGGGTGAGCAGGCGCTGAACTCCCATCTTGTTGTCAACCGTAGCCGTGGGATAGATAGTGTCAAGCATCTCCACAATGGCAACATCCTTGCCTTCCCTGGCAAGCTCTATGGCGCAGTCACAGCCGGACGGCCCGCCCCCCGCGACAATGACCTTTTGGCCTATACGACTTTGATCTCCCAGGTGAGCGTCCATGACTTCCAGCACGTCTGGCCTTTCAACTCCCGGAATCGGCGGAACAAGAGGACCTGCCCCCACCGCGACAATAATGCGGTCGGCGCCTTCCAATTCGGTAGAATTGCTGCTGATTTCAGTGTTTAGTTTTACCTTAACCTCCAACTTATCCAGCTGTACCTTGAAATACTCTATCAGCGAGGCTAATCTGTTTTTGAAGGAGGGTACCGATGCCGCGATCAGCTGCCCGCCCAGAGCAGAGCCTTTCTCATACAGTGTGACATCGTGGCCCTTGAGCGCCGCTACGCGTGCGGCTTCCAGACCGGCAGGACCGCCGCCCACCACAACGACCTTTTTCGGAGCGGCAGTCTTTTGTATTCTCAATGCCGCTTCGTCGTTACAGGTCGCGTTCACCGAGCAGGAAAGCGGATGAACTTTAGATTTTCTCAAGCAATACTCATTGCACTTGATGCAGGGGCGAAGGTCCTCCCGTCGGTTTTCCTTCAGCTTGATGGAATAATCCGGGTCGGCAAGCATACCGCGGCCCACCACGATAAAGTCAGTTTTTCCCTCATTTACGGCATCCAGCGCCGCCTCCGGAGTATAAGCACCCCCATTGAGAACTGGTTTGCTGGTGAACTTTTTTGCATACGCGGCATGGTCCGCCATACAGCCTTCCTCCAGATAAATCGTCGGAAACCCCCACTCATAGCTTTCGTAGCACCCGGCATCAACATCAAACGCGTCGATGCCCAGCTGATCACAATAGCGGATAATCTCTGCAGTTTCCTCCAATGTCCGCCCCCCGGGAATCAGATGATCCATGCATATCCGCAGTAAAATTGGGAAATCGGGTCCTACGTTGCGTCGAATTTCATTGTAGATCTCCGTAAGAAAGCGCATCCGGTTCTCGAAGGAGCCGCCGTATTCATCCTCCCGCTTGTTCCAGAGCGGCGTCATGAATTGATCGATCAGATATCCCATATGAGTATGGATCTCCACCGCATCACAGCCGGATCGTTTAGCCCGCATAGCGCACCGCCCATAAGCTTCCACGATGGCATGGATTTCATCAACGCTTAATGCCCGGGTTTCCTGCGTGGGATCCTCATAACATGGGTTAACCGAGGCGGAAACATTTTGCGTGCCGGGTACTACATGGGCGTTGCGGCCAAGCCCGCAGGCGAGCTGAATACACACCGCTGTGCCCTGGGCCTTGATCCGTTCCGCCAAAGTACTCCAGGCCCACTCCTGCAGGGTGGTGTCCACCGCAAAAAAGTTACGGAGGTTGGGGTCGGTCTTATTTGTAACCATCTGGAATCCAATGATGAGCATTCCGGCACCGCCCTTGGCTCTGGCTTCGTAATAGTCAACCCCTTCCGGTCCCACCGCGCCGGTCTTATCGCTGCCCATGCCCATAGGAGCCATGACCAACCGATTCTTTATACCCAATTTCCCTATATAAGTTCGTTGGAAAAAGGGACTAAATTTATTCTCAGACATAGAATTGTTCTCCTCCTTGCGGGCTGTTTTTATAATGTCCTTGCAACCTCGTTGGCGGTTCTGACGGCGTCTTGAATAATTCCAACCTTGTCACAGTCGCCGATTTTGTATACTTCCGGAACCAACTCCTGAAGCTTCTCAAACATCTCGTCATTCTTATCTCTGGGCGACGTGATGATCACAGCGTCATAAGGTGAGACCTTGTTAATGCCATTGTGATAGTAATGCACGCCTTGCGCGTCAACAGAAATTATCTTGGAGTGGAAAAGCATTTTGACATTCGCGCGGGAGAAACTGATATCACGGCGGACATAGTTCGCATCCGTTAATTTGTGGCGCAGATAGTCTTTGCGGTCGCGGGTGAACCATTTTTCGGCAGCCACAGTTTTGTCTCCGCCGGGGCCGACCATGGTAACCTCAGCGCCTTCTGCCACTAAATCAAGCGCAAACTCACAACCGGTGAAGCCCGAGAACCATATTTTCTTGTGCCAATCGGCAACGCTGCGGAATTCCCGACGGCGTTCCATGGCTTCAAGCAACGACATAACCATTGGCTGGCCCTCAAAAGCTTCGGGCAGCCTCTCGGTAGTACCGGTCGCAAGAATCACCGCGTCGGGAGCAAAGGCCTTGACCCTGTCGATTGTCGCGGCGCAGCAAACACGGACATCTACGCCCAATTCCGCCATCTGGCCGGATAGGTATTCAACTGCGTTTTTAAACTCGAAAAGATGTGGTGTGGTAGCCAGAACACCTACCGCGCCGCCGAGGACACTTTTCTTTTCCCAAAGCGTAACCTCATGTCCACGACCGGCGGCAACACGAGCAGCTTCCATACCGCCGACACCGCCGCCAATGACCAGCACGCGCTTTTTCTTCGCCGCAGGCACAAGAGGCATAACCATATCCGGGCGCTGCAAACCGATAGCGGCATAGTTCATTGAGCATGGGAAACAGCGGGTATCGCAGCCGATACATTGACGAACTTCTCCCGGCATGTTCTTTCCGGCCTGGAATTTGCGAATCCATTCGTTGTCAACATATGCTTCACGGCCAAAGAAAAGGATATCCACCAATCCCTCGCGGATAATCTTCTCGCCCATTTCGAGGCTGGTTATGCGGCCGACGCCAATGACCGGAACGGTTGCCGCCTTCTTGACATTCGCGTGTAAATGGATCCAGCAAGCTCTGGGTTGATAAAGAGTTGGCAGATTACCGTGTCCGGCATACAGGGATCCGCCCGCCGAGCAGTCAATTAAGTCAACACCGGCAGCTTCAAGCGCCGGGACAATGTATTTGCAGATATCTTCATTTGTATTTGCGAGCTCACCCTTCAAATCATCCGCGTTGATACGTAAGGCAACCGGATAACCATCAGGGACATTACGTTTCATTTCCTTGACCATTTCCACAGTGAAGCGCAAACGGCCTTCGATGGTTCCGCCGAATTCGTCCTCGCGAGTATTAAACATCGGGTCAAGTGAGCAGGCGCCAAACATCACGTCACTGTGCGCGTTATGCACCTCAACTGAATCAAAGCCTGCTGCCACTGCGCGACGGGCAGCATCGCCGCAGTAACCGACGATCGTCATGATCTCCTCCGGAGTCATGAGGTTTGCTTCTTCATGTTTGGTAACCGGCATCGCGGCATCTATATGGCTAAACGCATACTTCTTGTTATCTTCAATCAGCTCAGAGAAGCGGTTGCCCTGCATATATCCAAAGATTCCCAGCTGAATTGAGCATTTGCAGCCGTATTCATGGATGACATCCGTTACACGCCTC
>Ga0153928_1000600_pt1 | contig 17394 bp, 13 predicted proteins | sample TSNJ012MetaG_FD_106656 | JGI IMG/M metagenome (GOLD analysis project Ga0153928, IMG submission 106656) | Attine ant fungus gardens microbial communities from New Jersey, USA - TSNJ012 MetaG | ecosystem: Host-associated > Fungi > Mycelium > Unclassified | place: USA: New Jersey, Wharton State... | reverse complement strand
GAAGTCAGACGGAGTCATCCACTATAACACGATCAAAGACAGACTGAAAGATGGAGTTGCAGATCTCACCCCCGGCCGGATGAAAGACCCTGACATTGCCTTTTTCTTAAACTCCAATCCGGGATATCTCCGGGGAGACGATCTGGTCTGCCTCACCATATTAGATAAAGCGAATCTCATTCCAAAATCCCATAAAATTCTCTTTGCCGGAGAAGAGGCATGATCCGGCTGTTTTACTTTCTGGTCAACAGTCTTTGCAGCCTGATGTACAAAAAAGAACATGACCGGTATTTTGGCTGCCTTGATATTAAATCTGCCCAGGAAGAACTTTTGCTTTCTATGATAAGACAAGCAGAACATACGGAATATGGAAAAGTTTATGGTTTTGCAGAAATTACATCTGCCGAAGATTACCAAAAAAAGGTGCCGCTCACGGTCTATGAGGACTACCTTCCCTATATTGAAAAAATTGCCGATGGCGCTCAAAATATACTCACTGGCGAACATATCATCATGCTTGAGCCGACCAGTGGTTCCGCCTCGGCGAGCAAATATATCCCCTACACCAAAACCCTGAAGGAGCAATTTCAGAAGGGCATCAAGCCCTGGCTGCGAAATCTCTACTTAAGCTGCCCGGCTGTCAAATGGGGACAGAGCTATTGGTCCGTGACCCCCGCTCTGGGCGAACGAAGGTACACAAAAGCAGGTATCCCCATTGGTTTTGAAGAGGACAGTGAATACTTCGGCAAAATGGAACAATACTGTATGAATCTTATCTTTGTATCACCCAAAAACATTGCCGCTGAAACAGATATGGAGCGCTTCTACTTTCGAACCCTGGAAAGCCTTTTAAATGCCCGCCATCTGACGCTCATCTCCGTGTGGAATCCCACCTATCTGATGCTGCTTTTGGATTATCTTGACCGCAACCGTGAGCTGCTGCTGATGGCTCTGCCGGACAAAAGGCGGCGGCAGATCGGCGATGCCGTAGAAAAAAAGGACTATAAAAGAATCTGGAAATCACTTGTGCTGATCTCCTGCTGGGCCGATCAGAACGCCGCCGCCGAGGCAGACAAACTGGCAGTGCTCTTTCCGGGAGTGAGTATCCAGCCAAAAGGGCTGCTGGCCACGGAAGGTTTTATTTCCTTTCCGGCGGCAGGAGAAACCGGTGCCGGAATTAGCTATTACTCTCACTATTTTGAGTTTCGCTCTGATGACGGCAGGTTTTATCCAATTGACGGCCTGGAAAAAGGCCGCCGTTATGAAGTGATTTTAACCACCGGCGGCGGACTCTACCGCTATCAGATCCGGGACCAAATCCAGGTATGCGGTTACAGAGGAACGGTACCGCTGGTGCGATTTGCCGGAAAAAGTGGAAAAGTATCGGATTTATACGGCGAAAAATTGACCGAAGAATTCATCGATACAGCCCTGGAGCCATGGAAAGAAATGTCACAGTTTCTGATGCTGGCCCCGGATCAGGACCGTTACATTCTTTACATCCAGGCGGAAAACCGTCCGACTGCCGGACAACTGGACGAGCTCCTGCGGAAAAACTTCCACTACGATTACTGCCGCCGGCTGGGACAGCTGAAAGCCCCCCGTCTCTTTGTACTGACGGGCAATCCCAGTCAGGCCTATCTGGAGCACTGCCGGGAAAGCGGACAGCGGCTGGGCGATATCAAACCTTCCTGCCTCTCGCCGCTAAAAGACTGGAATGGTGTTTTTGAAGGATTCTTTGATGCACTTTAGAGCAAGGCACATTCACAGTGCACCGGCCGTTCCTCCTCCGGTACCAGGTCGTTGTCATAGCGCACATAATAAAGCATGCTGTCAAAATGGATACTTTTCATTTTTTGAATGGATGGACGGTTGGGGTGCTTGTGTGCCATACCGATTAGAAACATCGGATATTGTTTTACAACTTCTTCACCAATTCGTGCCAGAAAGTTCTCATACAGGTCCTTGTCTCCCGCCTCAGCATAAAAAAAGCTTAAGGAAGGGAAATCAAGGACCGTATTTTTTTTCGGCATGGGGATATAACCAAGCATCTGAAACAACCATGAGAGCTTTTCCATCCATTTCATATAACTTTTATATTCGGTTACGATATATTGTTTATAGCTGCTCTGATTCCACAAAGCACCGAATGCTTTTATCTCGCCATCCTTCTCCATAAGATAACAGTCGCTTTCCTTCAGTCCGTAAAACTGTGAAAATGAACTGACGGCCGGAGCAAACTGATAACGGGAGCCCTCACGGTTGACGAACGCAAGTGCGCGTGACCGATCCTGACCGGTCATCACCCGAAATGAAAATCCATCGGTTTTTTTATAGGGAACCGCTTTCGGATTGATCATATAAGTGGTATATCCAGTCAGCGGAAACAACTGCGGAAAATGTTTGCGTTTTTTGGTAAAAATTTCACTTTCACCCAGAAATGAACAAGTGTAGAGTTCGCAGCCGATATCTTTCACATAGGCGGCCATCGCTTTCCAGTCCAGAATCCCGTTAAAGTCAGGACTCTTTCTCACCCCACCCACATATCCTACGCTGCAGGGACTGCCGTTAACATAATATTCGCCGGGACTTACACAAAACTGTGCCGCAATCCGCTGCTGCCGATCCCGGATCATCCCGATTCGGGTCCGGGAATTCTCCTGGAGATAGGAAAGAACGGGGTTGGGCCTTCTGGTGGCAATCATCTTAAAAACTCCATCTGACTGACCGGATTCAATGGCCGAGAGCAGTTCCGGTCCATCTGCTTCTACAGCTGTTTCAATGATTGTTCGCATCGTACGTTACCTTCCTGCTTTCCATCTCACTCATCCATATTTTCGCCCACCGGAATGCCGAATCGTTTATCCACTTCAAAGTGAAACAAAATGTTCATCATCCAGTAAATCAAAATGATGGACGGTCGTTTCGTCCGTTTCATCAGCGTGACTCCTCTGCGGAATATCGAAGAAAACCGATAATATTTCTTTTTGTATTCCCGGCAAAGCATCATCAGCTCCTCCCGGGTCAACAGCCTGGGACAAAAGGAAATGGTTCCAAATGTATATCCTTCACTCAGCCACCAGCAGTTATGAACCAGCCGTCCTTCTTCCTGAAACCGGTCATATGTTTTGGTACCGGGAAATGCCAGGAGATGGTTAAACGCAGTCACATAAAACTGGTGTCGGTTACAAAACTCCAGATTTTTCTGAAAGCTCTCCTCATTATCATAATCGAAACCAAAGACAAAGCTGGCATAAATACTGATTCCACACCGGTGAATCCGTTCCACCAGCTCACTCTGCTCTCCCAGCTTTGCATTCCAGGATTTATTCATCTGCTTTAAATTGTTGGGGTCAATTGACTCAAAGCCAATCAGGATCATTTCACAGCCGCTTTTTTTCATGAGCCGCAGCAGCTCCTCATCTCTGGCAATGTCCAGGGTCACCTGAGTAACCCAGATAATCTTAAGCTTTGCCACTTCACCAAACAATTCTCTGGCAAACTCTTTATCGGAAAAAATGCTGTCATCTACAAAAAAGAAGATCTTATGCCGGCTCTGTCGGATTTCCTCCAGAATATCCGCTACCCTTCTATGCCGGTAGCTGCCCTGATAATAAGAATGGATGGAGCAAAACTCACACTGATGGCGGCAGCCCCGTCCCACCTCAACCAACGAAATGGGCAGATAATGCTTCCATTTATCCTCATAAATACTCCGATCAGGCAATCCATAATCCGTATTTGTACAGCCTTCGTACTGCCGCCGGTAATTTCCGCCTGCCACATCACACAGCATCTCCCGCCAAACCGTTTCGGCATTTCCGCGAATAACGATATCCGCATGTTCCCCGGCCTCCAAAGGCATCAGAGTGGTATGATAGCCGCCCATAACGATGAGCTTCCCCCGTGCCCGGAACCGGTCCGCAATTTCATAAGCCCGCTTCGCCGTATACGTTTCCACCGTGATGACTACCAGATCGGTTTCCGTTTCAAAATTGACCCCTTCGATCCGGTCATCATAAAACTCCGTCTCCCACTCAGCGGGCGTCAGCCGCTTTAATACGGCGATGGTGAGAGGCTCCATCAGCCAGGATTTTAAATATGTTTCACCTTTCTTTTTGCCGATAGCCGGCAGTACAAATGTCGCTTTCAACTGTTTCTCTCCTTTGCTTGGCTCATCAGCAGGCGCAGCTGTCTTCCTGACTTCCCTTTGAATTTTTGTGTAAATTCTGTCAATCAGATGCAGCACCAGTCCGGAGGGCATAAATTTATCAAAAACATAAATCAGTCGGTTTAATCTGCCTGGTATGACAATCCTCTTTTTCTTATGATAAGCCTTAAGCGCATATTTCACAACATCTTCCGGCATCATCACCGCACCCTTTACGGGAAAGAGCCGGCTGATCCGGTCAAACTGTTTCTCGGTAAGAAATCCCGTGCGGGCAGGCCCCGGACACAACGCCATCAGATAGACACCTTTTTTCTCACATTCTTTTGAAACTGCAATGGTATAGGAACCGGCGAAGGCCTTGGTGGCAGCATAAAGGCTAAAGCCCGGCATCGGTGTAAACGTGGCGGAGGAACAGACATTGATGATACTTCCGCCGCCTCTTTTTATCATCCTGCCAACAAAGAATTTCGTTATATAATAAAATGCATTTACATTCAGCTGAATATTCTTCTCCTCCAAAGACAGCGCTGTCGTCTCCACATCACCAAGTCTTCCGATTCCGGCCGAATTGATGACCAGCCCCACATTGCCAAATGTCTCACAGACCTTTTGAAGTTGTTGTTTCTCTGTCAGATCCGCTTCATGGATCCGGATTTTCCGCCCCTGTTCCGCCAGCTGCATTTGGAGGTTTTTAAGTCCCGCTCCGTCATTGGAAACTGCCGCAACCTGGTGATCAGCGGAAAGTACTCTGGCAAATTCCCGGCCGATTCCCGAGCTGGCTCCTAAAATAAGTACCTTCATTCTCTCCCCTTCTTTTCTGCCTACCGGTGTGCCTGACGAACCAGCATGGCGGCATCCCGCCCGGTCTTAGCCGCAAACGTCACGCCTCCGTTTATATCCGTCCAGTGACCGGCCATATAAAAATTATGAAGACCTTTTACCGTCGGCGAAAACGTACGGCCGAATGTTTTTACATTCGTATACCAGCCTTCTGCCGAACCGCTCCGGTTTCCGGTGCGGCGGCAAAAAGTTGCCGGCGTCGCCACATCCCACACCAAAACCTGATTGGTAATTCCTGGAAACCGATGTTCCAGCAGCTTTAGAACTTCATCCTTTACCCGGATTTTTTCCCGTTGGTAGCATCTTTGATCCTCCCGGCGGAGCCTGGCCCAGAAATCATATCCTTCTTTAAATGTAACGACCAGTGAACTCATTCCTTCGGGAGCAAAACCACGGTTGAAATGATAGTGCCGGATCCGCAGCTGTGTTGTTTCCCCCGCTCCCGTTTTCAGCGGCTGCCGCAGCTTGTAAAGGATAAACTGCTTTTCCCCGGACAAATCCCGGTCGAGACCGAACGATATCTGCATATAGCTTAGAAAGACCGGCGTGCGGCGATAAGTGCGAATCCAACGCTGCGACAGATATTTCCCCGGAAGCATCCGAAAAAGCGTAGAATAACCGTCGCAGCAGGAAACCACATAATCACTCCGAAGCTTTCTGCCGTCGGCCAGCTCCACGCCGATAACCTGATTTTCTTTCGTCAGAATCCTGCGCACCGGACTGTTAAAACAAAAATGCGCCCCCGCACTGCGGGCTTCCTCATAGAGTGCTCCGGACAGTGCCATAGATCCGCCCAGCGGATAGTCCGCATTCCCGGTATCCATATAGGCAAATATCAGCAGCACCAGAATCATGGGATAATGCTCAATGTGATGCATGAAGTCCAGCAGAATCTCTTTCAGCCTCTGGTCTTTCAGCCGTCGGCAATAGGTTTCCATCGAATGAAAGCGGTATTTGATAAACAAATCCAGGTAAGGGAGAATGGCTTTTGCCGCTTTCAGAAAATCTGACAGCCGGTAAAGAGACCGCGGTCTGTCAATATAAAGCTGGAATCCCCCAAGCCGTCTGGCATCCGCCAAAAGCCTGTCGATATGATGCCCATCCGGCGGGCCGTTTTGTTTTAATTCCTCCGCCAGACGGTTCAGATCTGACCAAAGACTGAAGGAAAAACCGGCACTGTCTTCAAGCTCCATAAAGTTCTCAAAATGGTGAAATTCAAGCCGTCGGAAAATGCCCAGCTCCTCCCACAGCGGGTAAAACGAAGAGGCCGGGTTGGTTCCAAACACCCAGTAGAGACAGGATTCAAAAGAAAATCCCTCCCTGACCCAGGTGGTACACAGCCCGCCCGGGCGTTCTCCCTGCTCCAGCACCTGTACTGCGAAACCGTATTTCCTCAAGTAGACCGCCGCAGACATACCTGCTGCTCCGGCGCCGATGACAATTACCTTTTTGCCCAACGTTTCCCCTCCTGGCTCTGATATTCATCTTTTCCGACAAATTTAAATCCCACATTAATCAGGAAGATGAGTATTTTTTCATAAAATCTTTGATTTTCCATCCCCATTGTTCGCTTGACGATATGTTTCATCCGAAAGCTCTCCTCCCAGACATACCGATATATTTCCCCCAGCCTTTCCGGCGTCATGTTTTTGGGGCGAAACACTACCTCATTCTGGGTATACCGGCTCCAGTCGGTGGTAAGAATCCGGCCCTCTGACTGGAGCTGCTGAAACAACCCAGAATCCGGTGTGGGAGTAAGGACCGAGTAGCGAACCAGATTCAGATTAAGATAGGCGGCCTGCTCCGGCAGCGACAACAGCTCCTCCTCCGTATCCTCATCAAATCCCAACACAAAGCAGCCGTTCACCGAGATTCCATAGCTTTGCATAATGCCGACCGCTTCCTTGATCCGTCCGGGATCCACAAAGGTTTTGCCGACAGCGGCCAGCGATTGCCGGTTCATTGACTCAAGCCCTACTAAAAGCCCCAGACATCCGCTTCTCCTGGCTGCTTCCATCAGTTCCCGGTCAAATGCACTGCTTATTACTGCCGCGCCGATCCAGTTAATCTTCAGCCCTTCCAGCTCTCGCATCAAGGCCAGCGCATAACTGCGGTTGCCGAAAAAGTTCGGATCGAAAAAGATAAATTGCTTCTTTTTCAGTCCTTTTATCTCCGCAATAACATCTCCGATACAGCGGGGAACCTGATTTGACATCTGATTGATTGCACAAAATGCGCAGTTATTCGGACATCCCTTGGATGCGATTATCGTAGGAACTCCGGAATATTTATGCTTTTTAAGCACAGAACGATCCGGCGTTTTTCGATCTTCTGCTTTTACCTCCGGAAAATAGTAACGTTTTCTGGGCGCACCTTGTCGGAATTCTTCCATGAAAAGCGGAACCGAGATTTCTCCTTCTCCGATAATCACGGTGTCCACATGTTGTTCCACTTCCGCCGGCAAAAAAGTGGGGTGATAGCCTCCTGCCGCCACATAGATGCCTTTTCCCCGGAAATGGGCGGCGATTTCATATGCCCTTAAACTGGATGGCGTAATAAAAGATAACAGCACCAAGTCATACTCCTTGTGATAATACCTGCCGGCATCCTCAATCATTTCATCACACGCTTCGATCTGTACATCCTCGTCTTTGGGCATCAGCCCCGCCAGGGTCGGCAGGGTCAGCGGTGCATAGGCGGTAAATTTGGAAAACAGATTGCGGTATCTTCTGTGGCTTTTATCCCAGGGCATGATCAACAGTATTTTCATTTATCCTCCTCAAATCCAAACTGCATCCCCTGCTTTTTAAAAACCTCTTTTTTAAATATGGGATTGTAAATACAATAAGTGGCAAACCGGTAAAGGGAGCTCATATTGGTCTTTCTGTCAAATGCCCTGTAAATGATGGATTTTATGGAATTAAACTGGCTCCGGCACCAGAATGAGCTTTCTGTCAGCTCAGCCGGTGTCATTTTGGCAGGCACAAATGCAGCATAGTTAAAACGGTAATGGGGATCCAGCCACCATTTTCCGCCATACAGGAGTCTTCCTTCCTGTTCCAGCTGATGATACAGCGGTGTCCCCGGATAGGGCATTAAAATGTTGTATGCGGCAAAGGTGAATTTGTTTTTCAGGGCAAACCGGCAGGTCTCCCGGACGCTGTCGGCCGTATCGTTATCATGGCCCACAGTAAAAGCCGCCCAGGTCTGCAGTCCCCAGTTTTGCAGTGCCTCAATGGCATCGGCATAGCGGTTCTCCACATACCGTTTGTTTACCCCTTTATTCATGCCGTCAATGCTGTCTTCTTTGATGGATTCAAATCCGATGACATGTCCGAGACAGCCCGATGCCATCATCAACTCCATCAGCTCCTGGTCTTCCAGCATATCAAGACTGCTCTGACTGACCCATTTTACCTTCAGCGGAATTAAGGCCCGAAAAAGCTCTTTGGCCTTTTCCTTGTCCCCGGTTATATTATCGTCAACAAAAAACAACAGTCTGCGCTTCTGACTTTTGATCTCTGTCACCACTTCGTTCACATCCCGGCAGTAATGATGCCGTTCAAAGTAAACACTGGAAGCACAGTAATGGCAGCTGTTAGGACAGCCTCGGCTGAACTGAAGCAGGGTAATCGGCAGATAGCCTTTTCCCTGAAACAGGTCTCTTCTTGGCAAAAAACCTTTCTGCGGTACCGTCACCGGCTCACAGCGGTAGCATTTTTTCAGTCTGCCCTGTTGAAAGTCATCAATCATCTCCGGCCATTTATCCTCCGCATCTCCGATCATGATGCTGTCACAGTGCCGGCTGACTTCTTCCGGAATCAGCTTTGCATGCATTCCGCCCATGATCACGGTTACGCCCCGCCGCCGGTATTCGGCACTGATCTCATACGCCCTTCTGGCCGTAAATGTCTCTACCGTAATGCCAACCAGATCGGTGGGCTTGTCAAACGGGATCCGCTCCATCCGGTCATCGTACAGCAAAACTGTCACATCATCAGGCGTCAATGCTGCCAGCACCCCCAGCTGCAGCGGCTCCATTCTGCCCTCATCCACATAGAGGCTGTGTCCTTTTCTGCCGATATTTGGTTTAATCAAGGTCAATATCACAGTTGTATCCTCCCAGTTTTTTTCCTTGTTTGGCTCTGATCTCAAACCGCGAAATCAGATTTGCCAGCAGAAATATCGCTATGTATTCCAAATTGGCGGCATTCGCCTTGGGATGAAGCAGGCGTTTGAATATATTTTTGTAGGAATTGAAGGTGTACCGGGCATGTTTACAGCTCTCCTTCAGTTCCTCGCCGGTCATGGATTTTGGTGTCAGCATCGCATCTCCATAGCGGTATTCTTCATTGATCCACCAGTCCTCATAGATCAGATGCTCTTCTTCCAACAGCCGTTTATGAAGCCGGGTTCCCGGCATCGGCATCAGCGGATTGAAATTGGCAATGGCAAACTGATGATGCAGGGCAAATTCCACCAGCTCTCTGGTGCTTTGTGCGGTATCGTAATCATATCCCACCACAAAGGTGCCATATATCATAATTCCTGCATCGTAGATATTTCCGATGATTTCATCATAATCATTGTATTTTACATTGGCACCTTTGCCCATCTGTTTTAAATTTTCCACATTCAGCGATTCAAAGCCGATCAGCACCACCATACATCCGCTTTTCTTCATCAGATGTAAAAGCTCACGGTTTTTTGCCACGTCAATACTGATCTGACAGACCCATTTTTTCTTAAGCGGAACCAATGCTTCAAACAATGCCTTTGCCGCCTGTTCGTCAGAAAACAGATTGTCATCGATAAAGAAGATATATCGCTCTTTCATTGCTTTCAGTTCATTTACGATGACCGGAATGGGCTTACAGCGTACCGGTTCCTTGAAAAATGCGTGGACAGAACAAAAATCACAGCTGAATTTACAGCCTCTGCTGAACTGAAGAAGGCCGATTTTATTATATTTTTTGTTGCGGAAGACACTGTAGTCATAGACGATTCCCGAGAGATCGACTTTACCGCTGCTCTCATACCGCGGTTTCAGATTGCCGGCCCGCAGATCTTCCATAACCAGCGGCCAGGTATCTTCCGCTTCGCCGACAATGACCGATTCGCAGTAGCGCAGACTTTCGTCAGGAAGCATGGTCGGATGAAACCCGCCCATAATGACAGGAATCCCCTGCCTTCTGTATGTAAGAGCCAGATGGTAGGCCCGTCTGGCGGAGAAAGTCTCAACCGTCATGGCGACCAGATCCGCATCGGTGCTCTCCGGCAGCCGCTCCACCCGCTCATCATAAAATTCAATGTCAAAATCCGCCGGTGTCAGCGGCTTGATAATCGCAAATACCAACGGCATCATCGCATCCTTAGAAGCATTTCCCAGCATTCCCGGTCTGATAAACAGTATTTTCATTCCAACCCCTCTTCTTTTCCTTTGTATGCACTGATACAACAGTCTCCGTACCGAAGATAGGACCAGAGCGCGTAGACTCCTGTCGGCAAGATCAGCGAAACGATGTACATTCCCAGCAGAATCCACAAAAACCCTTGATAGGGAGCCGAAAAGTAAGCCTCCAAAACCTTTAAATAGACTCCGTAGACAAATCCAAACATAAAAAAATAAACCGGCGCATAATCCATCACAATTTCATGGGCGGATTTTCTTTCATAAGCCGGCCGGTTGTACACAACAATAAAGCCTGACTTTACTGCATAGATATCATAATACCAGTTGATAAAACCAATAAATCCACCTGCAATCAGGCCAAAGAAGCACGTATCGGCAAACCCTGTGTATTCCGGCGAAATCCGGTAAAGCATATAGCCCATCAGATTGATGGCCGCCCCCAGCACAAAGCCGTGATAAAACCGGAAATTCCCGATCTTAAACCTGGTATCAAAGCTCCATAGTCCGGTCACATTGGTTCCCAGTCCAGGAATCACATAGGCGGCCAGCACCGGCATGGAGGCCACATAAAAAGTGTGAAGCCAGCTGCCCAGCTCCCGATACCATACTACAACAGAACATGGAAATAATATTAAAAAAGCAATATATTGGTATATTCGATAAAAGTTTTTCATACTGTTTCGCTCCCGCCCGATTACAACAGCGGAATATCGCTGTTGTCCGTCATGATTGATTGATCAAAGACAGAGAAAGCATTGGCATACTTTCGGTATCCGATGTTAGCACCCAAATAAATGATGTAGAGAATGTGAATCTTGAAAAAATGCTTCCAGTCGATCCGCCGCCAGATGTTTTTCAGCGAATAAGCTTCCTTCCAGGCTCTGGTAATCCCCGCTTCAAGCTCTGCCGCCGTCATATGCTTAGGTTGATAGACCACATGCTCCACATCATACATCGCCCAGTCCCGCTCGGTAATCCGCCCCTGACTTTCTAATTCATTATAAAACTCCGTATCCGGAAAGGGGGTGATAACGGAAAACCGGGGCAGGTCGATTTTGGCTTCCAGACACATCTTTACGGTCCGCTCAAAGACATCCGGCTCATCCTCATCACTGCCGAAGGCAAAGCAGCCCATCACCATGATTCCATAGGAATGGAGCAGATCCATGATTTCCTGATACTGGTTCACCCGGTTGACCCCCTTATGGATGTTTCTCTGGGTTTCCTGGTTGACGGACTCAAACCCCAGCAGCAATCCCTTACAGCCGCTTTTCTGAAACAGCCGGATCAGTTCCTCATCCGCACCGATCGCCGTTGTCGTCAGACCGAACCACCACTTTTTCAGTGGAATCATTGCTTCAAACAGCTCTTTGGCAAACTCTTTATCGCTGATGAGGTTGACATCCGGGAAAATCACCAGCTTCCCTTTCAGCGTCCGGATCTCATCCACAATATCCTGAACAGCCCGCTTATAAAGCGTCGTTCCGAATGCTCTGGGGTAAGCACAGAAGGAGCATTTTAAATTGCACCCGCGGATAGCTTCCACGGTGTTGAGCGTTATATATTTCTTTTTATTGAGCAGATCCTTGCGCGGAAGCGGACGGTTTCTGATATGGGTACAGGCCTCCTGCCGGTAAATCTGCTTTAACTTTCCTTCTTTAAAATCCCGGAGTGCGCGGGGAAAGTTGTCCTCCCCCAGCCCTACAATAACGCTGTCCGCATGCTCCATCGCTTCTTCCGGCATCAGCGAAGGGTGCACCCCGCCAAGGATTACCGCAATTCCTCTTTTCCGAAAATAGTCGGCAAATCGGTAACACCTGGCTGCCGTTCCCGTAATGCAGGTGATTCCAATCACATCCGCCGCAAGATCCAAAGGTATGGCTTCGGCAGATTCATCATATATGGTAACATCTCCTCCCAGCTCCGGCGGAACCAGTGCCGCCAGCAGGGCCAGGGTGATTGGTGCATAGTGCAGATTTTTATGAAACATTCCATTATAGCGGTGCATCGCTCCCGCTGGAGACAGTAATACAATTTTCATGAAACTTCCTGTTCCTTTCCAAACACATCATATCACTTAGTATAGCAAACTCTTTCTGTTTTGACAATCAAGGCAGGTAAAAAGTGCCAGGGCAATGGATTTTATCCCGCCCTGGCACTTCTTTATGCTTTAAACACATCTGTTGAAATCTTATCCATTTTTTTATAGAACTGCATGGGTGTTTCTGATGTAAAATACTTAAAATCGTTATTGAAATGAGCCTGGTCACTATATCCGCAGGTCATGGATATATCAACCAGTTCTTTCTTGCTAAACAGCATATGTCTCATGGTATGCTGCATCCGAAGTATTCGCATACACTTTTTCGGCAAAATACCATACGTATCATAGAAATGCTTCCGGCAGTATCTTACTGTGTATCCTGTTAGTTCGCAAATTTCGTTAAAATCAATACTTCCCTGTGAATAAATCATCTTATCCAGCAAGAAATTAGCCAGCTTTTTCTCGGCAGGCTGGAACTGATTTTTCAAGTATCCATTAAATACATTGATTCGTTCCTGAAAACTATTTGCCGCCATTAAACGTGACAAGATTTCATGATCTTTGATAATTTCAGTAAAATCCACATTATGATCCACCAAATCCATAAATGGAATTTTATCACTGGAAATCGTCGAAAAATGAATGGGTTTACACGAAAAAAATAAAGTGTCAGGTTGGTGAGCTATTTTGCAAAGCTCTGTTGTGCTTCCATATACATGTCCAACGATCTGATTTGGTGTGATTGCAAAGGTAATGATAGGAGTCAGATCCGGAAAACGGCGAATTAACCCATCGTCTTCATTCTCAAATCGGAATTCGGAATATAGATAAGGCAGGCTTCGCTTATTGCCAAACGGTATCAGCTGTAATTGAGTCTTTGAATCACCGTTCCATAAATCGGGCTGAATAGGAACATGTAAATCTATCATATTATCTAACATACAGCATCCCTCCCCTAATTTCCTCACAATTTTAACGTTATAACTATACAATATATAAGGGTTCTCATTTTGTATTGTAAAAAAGGTCACACCTTATGGCTACATGATAAGAGAACCAATGGGATATCCTATCAAAGCAAACATCAAGCTCATGATGATGGAAAGCCCCGTACCAAAGATCAGCATATCACGAAGACTAAACCAACCGGTTCCGGCAGCCAAAGCAGCGTGTGCTCTGCCAGACGGTGCCCCAAAAGCCAGACTGCTTGCTGCCCCGATGACAAAAGCTAATGCTGCAGCATTGATTCCCAAGGTTGCTCCGCTTACCAATACAACCGGCATAAACAGTCCATAGAACATGGTTACACAGACGCTGCAAGATATGAAATTGGTAGTAAGCCCGCACACCAGTGCAACCACAATAACATAAACCATTCCTGACATATTACCGACCAATGGTTCGGCAATATTGGTCAGCCATGCAGACAAGCCAATCTCCGGGTTTGACATCGCGCTGGCTATTATTTGTGTGGAAGCAGCCAGATTTACCGCTGCCCATGGTACAGATTTCATCGCCTTGCCGAACTCAAGCATGGGTTTGTCATCAATCTTGATCAGGGAAAAGAGAATCACACCAAGCAGCGCCGGCATGAGTGTCCCCATACGGTTAAGCCATGTTGCTGCGGCCGGCCAAATGAAATTCAAAAAGCTGGGAGCGAACCAAAGAAGCACCACCAAACCGAAAATCAATAAACTCAGCTTCTCTCTCTTTGACATCGGCGGCAATTCCTTTTCAAGCGATGCCACATCAATATTGCTGATCGGTGATAAATCCGGTTTATAAATAAATTTAAACACGCCCAGCATGATCAGAAAGCATCCCACCCCGGTAATGATTCCCGCAACGCTGCTGGAAAAAAAGCTGATCGTGCTGCCGGTGTCTGTTGCGAACCTTGACATGCTCAGCACTACAAAAACATGGGCAACAGGCGTCATTGCTGATGCCAGCGCAGTTGTGATCATCAGACCCATCACGATCATTGCCGGCCCTTTATCCCCTTTTCTCCATCCGACCTGCCTGAAAACTTCTTCAGCAACCGAAAGCAGCACAATAAACAACGTCATCGGTTCCATAATACAACCGATAATTAATGCCGCACCAAAGAAATACAGTATAAATATCCATGGACCTTTTTTCACTGCCGGGCGAGATATGAAATATATGGCAACCCGTTTTAAAAAACCCGAGTCCGCTAATACTTCCGAACACATCAGGGCAAAAATAATGAAAGGTACCACCCAATTCCCCCATGATCCGGCAGTTACCGAACTATAAGTATACAGAGGATTCATTGATATTGCAATAAGCGGCAATAAGGATGTCCATGTAGTGGAAACAGTTAACCATAAAAAGATCGTGCCGATGAAGATGCCGAGAATATCCATCCCATTTTTTTCAAGACCTGCAAAGGGCGGCACGTATTTAAAACAAAACATAACCATTACACCTATAAAAATGCAGATCCATTTTTGCGGACTGTATGCAGACCTTACTTTTTCAGCCATATTCTTCCCCTCTCTATTTTATCCTGATCAAACCTGAACGCCTTTAGAACGCAGAACAGCATGCAGTTCTTTTCCATCAATCTGATCAAACGTTTTGCTCGCCGATATTGCCAAAACCGCCGCTTCACCAGCAGCCTCACCAAGTCCCATACATGTGGGGATAACCCGGATGGCGGAGAAAGCAGATTCATCGGTATCTATGCCTCTGCCAGTCACCAACAACCGGCCGCCATTTTGGGGAACCATTGTCCAATAAGGGATGGCGTAAGGCTTGTCTGTTTCAAACCATACATTTCCACCATCTGGTAAATGCACATCAATGGGCCAGCATCCAGGTGCCACAGCATCTTCGTACGCTTCCATTTTCATGATATCTTCACCTGTCAGGCAAAATTGACCCTTAATTCTCCTTGCATCACGCACCCCCAGCATCGGAGCAGTTGCGGATAAAAAGGAATGTTCCAAACCAGGTACATGTTTTATAAATCTGGGGATAATATCATGAATTTGTTTTCTTAGTTCCATAAGCGCCTGAGTTACTTCCTCTGTTGACTCTTGATCCACGTTTGCACGATAAGTGGCATTTATGATTGCCTCATTCGTGTTAGGGCAAGGCGCAAAAGCCAGAAACTTTGATGGCAATATACCTTCCTCGTGCCAGGAATCTCTCACCGAAACCCAATCAAACTCATCCAGTTTTTCGCAGTCAACATTCCCCATCTTAAATATTAATGCAACTGACATGCGCTCATCAATATCCGGAGTCACCGTTTCAAGACCCATTAAGTGTGCAACTGAGGCATTGCCGGTAGCATCAATAATCAGGCTGCTCTCAATTTCCAGAGTATCAAAAAGACCTCTGGCGACAACATGACAGGAACCTTCATCCTCTTCTGCCGAAACTACCGTGCAGCTGTACAGGACAGTGACGCCTGCCTCAACAGCCTTTTGCTCAAGCAAATATCCCAAAGATTCAACATTGTATCGCAGCAACATAATATTGCCTTCTTTTGTACGCGCCGGCATGGGATAATATTTAGCCCCATTGTTGTGAAATAATTCATCAATGATTTCCTTCGCTGCCCCACCAAACATAGCTCGATCATTCAGGCCGCAACCGGTCAGCTGACCCATGAGCGACCCAACGGCAAGTCCGCCAAGGTAACTCTCCTTTTCAATTAGTATAACCTTTTTGTTTTTTCTTGCTGCACATATTGCCGCCAAAACCCCTGTCGCACTGCCCCCGACAACCACCAGATCGGCAGCATAACTCTTTTTTGCCATACGAATCATCTCCTTTATTTTTATATAAATTAATTCTATACGGAAAAGGCTTGAGATTCTTGCAAAAAAGTATACTCACTTACTATAAGGGAAACTGGAGTTTCTGCGTTTCAGAAAAGCAGGATGAAATCTAATTGCTAAACTCAAAAGGAAAAATAAAAAGTCACAATCCCATTGCTAATTGTAACTATAAGTTTATTCTATTGATCTCTCCAAGTCTTTCGCTTTTCAGAAATATTTCATAATAAGAAAGAAATATCTGGTTTACCATTATTGTATGTAATGCAAATTCTAAAACTTTTTTGACCAGTAGCACAATCAAATAACTGTAACAGATCTAAACCTATATCTCGTTCATTTTCTCTACAGCCTACACAAATGCCCTTGTTTCTAAAATCAATATGTAACTTCTCACTGTCTATACCGTCTGATAATATACCCACAATATAGGAAGATAATATATCCATCAAAGTGTACAAATTATGTGATTTTTGTTCGGAGAAAGCAATCAAATCTCTTATCTTATCTTGTGATAATTCACCATTTTCCAAATATTCTGAAATACAATCTCTAAAATATACTAAGCTTTTTAATTTTGTCTTATCCAGATTACTATTATCACTAAATATATCATATATTTTTTCTGGTATTTTAATGCTCATTGTGTAAGTAATTTTTTTTCCCATTAAGGATATCCCTTATATCGCAAATATCATTTTCCGAGCATGGAAATTCATCTTTGATATCATTTGGCACTATATGAAACCTCGATACTGTCTTTAAAAAATTAAAGATAGCTAACTTATCTATTACAACAAAGTCACCCCATAACAATTCGTAGTATGACTTATTAGCCCAAGAACCCAATTCCTCTTTAGTAATAGCACCTTCAAAATATTGATTTAATTTTTTGCGTAATACGATTCTATTAAAGTCCATAAATTCACCTTTCAAGTAATTTTACATTTTTCCTCATCATCGGTGCACTTTTTCTCTGGTCATAGGCAAGTGACGGATTGACGTCCTTCACATGGTATCCCTTTTCAACCAGCCAGACCGACAAGCTTCTGCCGTAACCATAAGCATTTTCCAAACCGTAAACCGGAATTAATCCCGAACGGCCTGCCTTTCTATT